>JACCDG011217351.1_pt1 | contig 23923 bp, 15 predicted proteins | sample 7442471 | NCBI WGS metagenome assembly JACCDG01 (sample SAMN15323444, study PRJNA562643) | freshwater metagenome | isolation source: river surface water | place: USA:Blue River Watershed | collected 2017-08-17 | reverse complement strand
TGCTGGCCGCCGTCGAGGCGCTCGCAACCCGTGAGGGTTCGCAGGTGGTGCCGGTGTGTGCGGCGATCGAGGCGGAAATCTCACAGCTCGATGATGCGGATCGCGCTGATTTCCTCAAAGATCTCGGTCTGGAAGAGCCCGGTCTTAATCGTGTGATTCGTGCGGGTTACACCTTGCTCGGATTGCAGACCTATTTCACGGCGGGCGTCAAAGAAGTGCGCGCCTGGACCGTCAAAAAGGGCGCGACTGCGCCGCAGGCAGCGGGTGTCATTCATACCGATTTCGAGCGGGGTTTCATCCGCGCCGAAGTGATTGGTTTCGATGACTACATCGCGCTGAAGGGCGAGCAAGGTGCCAAGGAAGCGGGGAAACTACGTCTCGAAGGTAAGGAATACATCGTGCGAGAAGGCGATGTGATGCACTTCCGATTCAACGTCTGATTCTGACCTCGCGAAATTGAATCGAGTCACTCGGCCTCAGACGAGGCCGAGCGGCAATTCCGTGGTGTTCTTGGTTTCTTCGATCACGATGCGAGAGTCGATCGACTGCACCCCGGGAATCTGTGCGAGTTTGTTCTGTACGAAGCGGTTGTAGTCCTCGATGGTGCGCGTCGCAACCAGCAGGATGAAATCGATATCGCCCATCACGAGAAAGCATTGCAGCACCTCGGGAAAGCTCACGACTTTTTGCTTGAACTTGGGCAGCGATTGCCAACCGTGGCTCGCCAGCTTCACGTTCACGAAGACCAACACGTCGATGCCGAGTTTTTTGCGCGCGAGCAGCGCGACCCGCCGCTGAATGACGCCGGCTTCTTCCAGTTGATTGATGCGACGCCAGCACGGTGATTGCGATAGACCGACCCTCTCGGCGAGCTCGGTGCTCGACAGGTTGGCATCCTGCTGGAGTTCTTTGAGGATCGAGATATCCTGGGGATCGAGCTTCATGGCTAAGTTATTCTCCAATAGAGGGTATAAAGAATAACTTATTTTTGAAGAGGCGCTCCCGTGCGCCACCCAGCCATCCCAGCGGCCGGGTGCTGCCGTAGGCTCACAGCATGATCGAACCCAAGCTGCACGTGCCGGCGGTCCCGGCGCGCCCCGGTGAGGAGCCGGATTTCAGTTACGTCCACTTGTCGCCCGCGGGCGCGGTACCGAGGCCCGACCCGCGTGTGCCCGTTCGGGAAACGGTCGAGCTTGCAGAGTCCTTGATTAGAGTGCTCGACGATCGGGGTCAGGCCTGTGGCCCATGGGATCCGAAGCTCAGCCCTGACCGTCTGCTCGCGGGGCTGCGCCAGTTGCTATTGACCCGCGTGTTCGACGATCGGATGCAACGTACGCAACGACAGGGACGCATCACCTTCTACGTGCGCTCCTACGGTGAGGAAGCTGTCTCCGTTGCGGCTGCTGCGGCACTCGCGGAGTCGGACATGTTGTTTCCGTCTTACCGCAACCAAGGGCTCTTCATCGCGCGCGGTGTCAGTCTCGTCGAGTTGATGTGCCAACTGCTCTCCAACACTCGCGACATGTGCAAGGGGCGACAGTTGCCGGTGATGTATCACGCTGCAGAGCAGAACATCTTCAGTCTCTCCGGCAATCTGGCAACGCAGTATCCGCAAGCCGTGGGCTGGGGCATGGCCGCTGCCATCAAAGGCGAGTCGCGAATTGCCGCCGCCTGGATCGGCGAGGGCAGCACGGCCGCAGCCGATTTCCATCACGCGTTGACCTTCGCCAAGGTTTACAAGGCGCCGGTCATTCTCAACGTCGTCAACAATCAGTGGGCGATCTCCACATTCCAGGGATATGCCGGTGGCGAGCAGCGTTCTTTCGCCGCTCGTGGTCCCGGCGTCGGCATCGCAGGTCTTCGGGTCGATGGCAATGATTATCTCGCCGTATACGCAGCGACCCGCTGGGCCGCCGAGCGCGCTCGCAGCGGTGAAGGGGCGACCCTGATCGAGCTTGTGACGTATCGCGCCGGCGCGCACTCGACCAGCGATGATCCGTCTCGTTATCGGCCCCGCGAGGAGTTCGCCGAGTGGCCTCTCGGTGATCCCGTGGAGCGTCTCAAGCAGCACTTGATCCATCTCGGCGTCTGGAGTGAATCGCAGCACGAGATGCTGCTCGCCGAACTCGAGGAGACGGTCGCCACGGCGTGGAAGCAGGCGATGGCCTACGGCACGCTCACGGAAGGTGAGAAGCTCGATCCGAAGCTCATGTTCTCGGATGTCTACAAGGACATGCCGGATCATCTGCGAGTGCAATGCGAGCAGATGGAGAGCGAAGTATGACTGCCATGAACATGGTGCAGGCGCTCAACTCGGCGATGGATGTCATGCTCGCACGAGACCCTACGGTCGTCGTACTGGGGGAAGACGTGGGTTACTTCGGTGGCGTCTTTCGTGTGACCGACGGATTGCAAAAGAAGTATGGAGCTCACCGCGTACTCGATACGCCGATCGCCGAAGGCGGCATCGTCGGCGCGGCCATCGGCATGGGCGTCAACGGTCTGCGACCAGTCGCCGAAATCCAGTTCGCGGACTATATCTATCCCGCTTACGATCAAATCGTCAGCGAGTTGGCTCGCCTGCGTTATCGAAGCGCAGCGGCTTTCACCGCACCGCTGACGATACGCACGCCCTGCGGAGGCGGTATCCGTGGCGGGCAAACGCATTCGCAGAGTCCCGAGGGTGTGTTTGCCCATGTGAGCGGCATCAAGACCGTCATGCCGTCGAATCCTTACGATGCCAAGGGTTTGCTGATCGCAGCGATCGAGGATGACGATCCCGTCATTTTCTTTGAGCCCAAGCGTCTCTACAACGGGCCGTTCGATGGCGATCCCGACAAACCAGCGCAAGCGTGGGCGGGTCATCCGATGGCGGAGGTTCCCGAGGGCTATTATCGAGTCGAGATCGGCAAAGCCTCGATCGCGCGAGCGGGAGGTGCCGTAACTATCGTTACCTACGGGACGATGGTGCATGTGTGCATTGCGGCGGCGGAGGCCGAGGGCATCGATGCCGAAGTCATCGATGTGCGTAGCATGATGCCGCTCGACGTCGACACCATCGCTCTGTCGGTTGAGAAGACCGGGCGTTGTTTGATCGCGCATGAAGCCACGCGTTTCGCCGGCTTCGGCGCGGAGTTGTCCGCGTCGATACAGGAGCGTTGCTTTTGGAGTCTCGAAGCACCGATCACCCGGGTGGCCGGCTGGGATACACCTTATCCCCACGCCTTCGAGTGGCAGTATTTCCCCGGTAAACAGCGCGTCCGCCGTAGTTTGCGTCAACTGATGCAGATCGAGGGCTGAACATCATGGCTCGATACAGCATGCGTTTGCCTGATCTCGGTGAGGGCACGGTCTCGGCAGAGGTGATCGCCTGGCGAGTCGCCGTAGGGGATCACATTGGCGAGGATGCACCGCTCGTAGAGATGGCGACGGATAAGGCGGTCGTCGAAGTCCCATCACCGGTGACCGGGCGCGTCGTTTCTATCACGGGTAATCCGGGCGATAGCATCGCGGTTGGCGCTGAGTTGGCCGTCTTCGAAACCGAGGCCGTCTCGGATGAGTCGACACGCGAAGCTCCCGCTGCGGTGAGCGCGACGACCCCTCCTGTTGCAACTGCCGGCACAGAGGTGGCGCGCGCGTCCGCCGTCTCTGCCAAGCCCCCTGGACGCGTGCGGGCATCGCCGGCGACGCGTCGTCGTGCGTTTGAGGCGGGTATCGATCTGACGCAGATTCGTGGAAGTGGGCCCGGAGGGCGCATCCTGCGTCACGATCTGTCGCGTCACGATCAGGCGGGTGAGTCGGCGGCCGAGCACGAAGAGTTTCCGGTCATCGGTGTTAGACGCGTGATCGCTCAGCGCATGAGTGAGGCTAAACGACAGGCGCCGCATTTCGCGTACGTCGAAGAGGTCGATGTCACCGAGCTCGAGTGGTTGCGCCAGCGTGTGAATGCCGAGCGTCGCGTCGAGTGGAGCTATCTGCCGTTCATCGCGCGAGCACTGGTCAAAGTGCTGCAGCAGTTCCCGCAGTGCAATGCGCATTACGATGCCGAGCGTAACGTGCTCAAGCGCTTTCGGGCGGTACATCTCGGTATCGCCACCCAAACGCCCGACGGTCTGAAGGTGCCCGTCATTCGCGACGTCAGCCATCACGACCTGGCAGCGCTTGCTGCCGGGATTCGGCGTGTGACCGAGGCGGCGCGCGAGGGTCGGGCGAGCCGTGCGGAACTCTCCGGCTCGACCATCACGATCACGAGCTTGGGCAAACTCGGCGGGATTGTCTCGACGCCCATCCTGAATCTGCCGGAGGTGGCCATCATCGGCGTCAACAAGGCCACGGAGCGGGTGGTGGTGCTCGACGGAAAGATCGCGATTCGTCGTATGATGAACCTGTCTTCCTCGTTCGATCATCGCTTCGTCGACGGCTACGATGCCGCTGCCATGATCCAAGCGCTGAAGATGCAGTTGGAACATCCGGAAACGATTCTTGCGGAGTGAGTGATGAGTGCGAGTCCCGTGAATGCGCCCTTCGGTAGTGTGCTGGCCGGCCAGATGGCGTTGTCGTGGTATCGCGAAGGTCGTTGGTCGCCGACCGAGATCCGGCCGCTCGGTCCGCTCGAGATTCATCCGGCTGCGCATGTGCTGCACTACGGCAGCGAATGTTTCGAAGGCTTCAAAGCCTATCGGCATGCGGACGATTCGGTCCACGTTTTCCGGATGGATCGCCACATCGCCCGCATGCAACAAAGCGCACGCGCCTTGATTCTGCCCGAGCCCGATGCGGCACAGCTCGCTGCGGCCGTCACGACGCTGATCGATCGAGTGCGCGCTGATGTACCAGCAGCACCCGCGGCGCTTTATTTGCGTCCGTTGTTATTCGGAACCATGGCCAACATCGGTGCGGCTGCACAACCGTCGAACGAGGCCTGTCTCGTGGTGCTCGCGAGCCCTGTCGGTGATTACTTTGCCGGTGGAGCGAAGCCGCTGAAGATCTTGGTTGAGGAACACGCGCAGCGCTGTGCGCCGCACTTGGGTGTGGTGAAGACGGGTGGCAACTATGCCGCGGCGATGGGCCCGACGCTGGCGGCCAAGAAGGCCTTTGGTGTTGATCAAGTGCTGTTCTGTCCCGGTGGCGAGGTGCAAGAGACCGGTGCCGCCAATTTCCTGTTGATCAAGCCAGGTCACATTCTCACTCGTTCGCTCGACAGCACGTTTCTGCACGGGGTCACGCGCGATTCGGTCTTGGCGTTGGCACGCGATCTCGGATATCGCATCGAGGAGCGTGTGTTCGGTGTGTCCGAGATGCTCGATTGGGTGCAGGGTGGCGAGGCTGCGCTATCGGGCACGGCGGCCGTTCTCTCGGGCGTCGGCACGCTCGTTCGGGACGGCAGTGAAATCAAAGTGGGTACCGGCGCGATCGGTCCCGAGACGACCCGCTTGCGTGATGCGCTGATGGCGATCCAGCAGGGCCGGGCGCCTGATCGGCACGGTTGGCTGCAACGGGTCTAAGAGCGGCCCCGTCAACTTGACAGGTTTCGGGTCGCCGCCCAAACTGCCGCCCCCTTGAGGGTCGGGCGTCTGCCCCGGCTTAGACGGATTGGAAAGGTAGCTCAGCTGGTTAGAGCACGGCACTCATAATGCCGGGGTCGAGGGTTCGAGTCCCTCCCTTTCCACCAAACCACGCGTCACAAATCCAGCGTCAATTGCGGCAGTGCCTCTGCCGGTTTCTTTCTGCGTCGCTCGCTCGGCCGATTGCGACTGCCGAGCTTGCGGTAAACCTCTGCAGCCTCAGCCCTAAACTCTTCACCGCGTCGATAGGCGGCCATTCGCTGTTTGGCCAATCGGGCTGCAGCCTCATGCTCCACAAGCGGCGCTGGATACGATTTGGGTGGCGTCGGCATCAGCCAAGGCTCGTGAATGTAGTCCTCTGGCACGTCGCGAAGTTCTGGCAGGTATCTGCGGATGAACCGACCCTCGGGATCATGATCACAAGACTGCTTGACCGGATTGTAGATGCGGATCGCATTGATACCCGTGACGCCCGATTGCATCTGAAATTGGCTGTAATGGATTCCGGGTTCGTAGTCAGTGAATAGACGCGCCATGAAGGGTGCGGTGCGCCGCCAATCGAGCCACAAGTGATAACTGGCGAAAGCCACCAACATCGCACGCATGCGAAAGGTGATCCAGCCGTTGGCGTGCAAGGAGCGCATGCAGGCATCGACTAAGGGATAGCCGGTTCGTCCTTCACACCAAGCCTCGAACCAATCCTGCCTGAAGTCATTTTCACGCATCCCCTCAAAGGCTGAGTGCATGCAGTGCGTCTCGATGGCGGGTTGCTGTTCGAGTTTTTGTACGAAGTGGCAGCGCCAGGCGAGACGCGAGCCGAACGCCTGTAACTGTCGTGCCCATCGCAAACTCGAGGGATCACCGATGCCTTCGAGGTGATCGATACGTCGTCGCAAAGCGTGTTCGATTTCGCGAACCGACAGGGTGCCATACGCGATATGAGCGCTGAGTCGCGAGCAATGACGGGCGGAGACGCCGGGTTTGGATATCGTCGTCATGTAGCGCTCGGAGCGATCGTCAAGAAAACTCGCCAGTACCTTCAGGCCTTCCGTGCGACCGCCGCGCTGTACTCGGGGCGTGCTTGCGCCGAAGCGCGGATCGGCAATGTCGGGTATCGACTCCGCAGACAAAGTGGGCGGTACAGGCGCGAACGAGATCGTGACGGGCCGTTCCAGCTGCGGTTTTGCCATCGTCGCATTACGCAGGGCAGCCCAACGGTCGCGGTTGCCGAGCCGGCGGATAACGCCGTTGGATGGGTACTCGTGCCAGACGATGCCGTTTCCGGCACACCAAGCGGCAACTTGCAGGTCGCGTGCATAGGTCCACGCGTTGCCCGTCTCTTCGTGTGAATGCAATTCGAAAGAGCCGTAGTCCTCGCGTAGTCGCTGTAGCACCTGTGTCAGGCTGCCACTTTGCAGAACGAGTGCGCCACCTAGGTCTCGCAGCGATTGCGACAGGTCGATCAGGCTCTCGCGGATGAATTGCCAGTGGCGCGAGGAACTATCCGGTTGTTGCCATAAGTCCGGTTCGATCACGTACAACGCAAGCACAGGCCCGCGCGCCGCAGCCGCGGCGAGTGGCGCATGGTCGTGCCCGCGCAGATCGCGCTTGAACCAGACAACTTGCGTGGTCAACTCGTCTGCGCCTCTCTCGCGTGCAGCATGCGATAGAGCGCCGGCAGTACGAGCAAGGTCAGCAGCGTCGAAGAGACGATACCGCCGATGACGACCGTCGCGAGCGGTCGCTGTACCTCGCTGCCGATCCCCGTATTGAACGCCATGGGTACGAAGCCGAGCGCTGCGACGAGAGCGGTCATCATGACGGGCCGCAATCGGGTGAGGGCACCATCGATGATCGCCTCCTGCAGCGATCTGCCTTCTTCACGCAGGCGGCGGATGAAGCTCACCATGACGAGTCCGTTGAGCACGGCCACGCCCGAGAGCGCGATGAATCCGACTCCCGCACTGATGGAGAGAGGAATGTCGCGTAGCCACAGCGCGAGTATGCCGCCGGTCAGCGCCAGCGGTACGCCGCTGAAGATGATCAGTGCGTCTTTGAGCGAGCGGAAGGCGAGCAACAACAACCCCATGATCAACAGCAGCGTGGCGGGCACGACGACCATGAGGCGTTGACTCGCCGACTCGAGTTGTTCGAACGTGCCACCGTAATCGAGCCAATACCCTTCAGGCAGCGTGATGTCCGTATCGATCTTCTGCTGTGCTTCGGCCACGAGACTGCCAAGATCACGACCACGTGCATTGGCCGTGATCACCACACGGCGTTTACCTTGTTCACGTTGGATCTGGTTGGGCCCCGGAGCAATAGTGACCTCAGCGACTTCCCGCAGCGGGACATAACCACCGTCGGGCAGGGGAATGGTGATTTGTCCAACCGTGGTGACGTCCGAGCGCAAGACTTCCGGCAGTCGCACGACGATGCCGTAGCGTCGGTCGCCTTCGTAGAGAGTGCCGGCATCGGCGCCACCGAAGTAGGTCGCTACGACCTCTTGCACATCAGCGACCGACAGTCCGTAACGCGCGAGCACGTCGCGTTTCGGAGACACGCTCATGATCGGTAAGCCGGATATCTGTTCGGTTTTGACATCCGCAGCACCCGGAACATCGGCGAGCAGCCTTTCGATGCGTTGAGCTTGCGCGGTCAAAACCTCGAGATCGTCGCCGTAGATCTTGATCGCAAGATCGGAGCGCACACCCGATATCAGCTCGTTGAAGCGCATCTGGATCGGCTGAGTGAACTCGTAGTTGTTGCCCGGCACCTTGGACAAGGCTTGTTCGAGTTCGGCGACGAATTGCGCCTTCGGTTTGCGCGGGTCCGGCCACTCGTCACGATCTTTGAGAATGACATAGGCATCGGCAACCGACGGCGGCATCGGGTCGGTGGCAACCTCGGCCGTGCCGATCTTGGCGAGTACGCGATCGACCTCCGGTAGTTTGCGTATCTCATCTTCCAGCGCGCCTTGCATGCTGACGGCTTGAGTCAATGACGTGTCGGGAATCCGCATGGCGTGTAACGCCACATCGCCCTCATCGAGGCTCGGTACGAACTCGCTGCCCATCCGAGTGGCGATCAACAAGCACAGAGCGACGAGCGCTGCGGCAGCGGCGATCACGGTGCGACGGCTTTGGATCGCCCAACTGAGCAAAGGCGCATAGCGATCACTCGCCCATTGCATCACCGGATTGTGCTTCTCCGTGATCTTACCGGTCAGCAGAATGGCGACGGCTGCCGGCACGAAGGTCAATGACAGCACGAGAGCCGCGATCAGTGCCATCACGACGGTGATCGCCATGGGTTCGAACATCTTGCCCTCGACGCCCGTCAACGCGAACAGTGGAAAGTAAACAGCCGTGATGATGGCGACGCCAAACAAACTCGGCCGAATGACTTCGTTGGTCGATTCGTAGACGGTTTCGAGTCGTTCTCGTAGTGAGAGCGGTGCGTCGCGATGCTGCTGGGCTTCGGCAAGTCGCCTGATACAGTTCTCGACGATGATCACGGCACCGTCGACGATGAGACCGAAGTCCAGTGCGCCGAGCGACATGAGATTGGCGCTGACCTGATTTTCGACCATTCCCGTCACGGTGGCGAGCATCGCGAGTGGGATCACAAGCGCCGTGATCAACGCCGCTCGAAGATTGCCGAGCAACACGAAAAGCACGACGATGACGAGCAGCGCTCCTTCGATCAGATTTTTTTGGATCGTTTCGAGAGTCTTGTCGACGAGACGCGTACGATCATAGACCGCTCGAACCTCAATACCTGCAGGCAGACTGCGTTGGATCTCGGTGAGTTTGGAGCCAACCGCCTGCGCCACCTCGCGCGAGTTTTCTCCGATCAGCATGAAGACCGTCCCGAGTACGACCTCGCGACCGTTCATGGTGGCCGCGCCGGTGCGCAGTGCGCTACCCCAGCTGACCTCTGCAACTTCGCCGAGCGTGACGGGTGCGCCGTCAACGCGTCGAATCACGACGCGTTTCACATCGTCGACTCGGGTTAGCTGACCCGGCGAGCGTACGAGTACTTGAGCGCCATGCTGTTCGATGTAGCCCGCGCCGCGATTGGCGTTGTTCGCCTCGAGCGCATGGGTCAGATCGTCCAGTGTGAGGCCATAGGCCAACAGCTTGCTGGGTTGCGGAGCGACTACGAGCTGCCTTTCGTAGCCGCCGATGCTGTTGACCTCCGTGACGCCACGTACCTGCGCGAGCTGCGGTTTCACGATCCATTGCATGGCGTCGTGTAGATCGTAGGCATCGTAAGGTCTGCCATCGGCGCGGCGCGCTGCAGGGTCGACATCGACCGTGAACATGAAGATTTCGCCGAGCCCCGTGGAGATCGGACCCATCTCGGGCGACAAGCCTGCTGGCAGCGCGTTTTTGACCTTTTCGATGCGTTCGGCGACGAGTTGTCTGGCGAAGTAGATGTCCGTCCCGTCCTCGAACACCACCGTCACTTGCGAGAGACCGTAGCGCGATAGCGAGCGGGTGTAGTCGAGTCGAGGCAGACCGGCCATCGCGTTTTCGACGATGTAACTCACCCGTTGCTCGGCTTCGACGGGCGAGTATCCGGGTGCTTCGGTGTTGATTTGGATCTGGACGTTGGTGATGTCGGGTACGGCATCGATGGGCAGCTTGAAGGCGTCGTAGACCCCGAGAGCGGCGAATGCCGATACCAGGCCGATGACGAGCCATCGCTGAGTCAGCGAGAAACGCAGGATTCTTTCGAGCATGGAATGACCCCTTAGTGCTCGTGCGCCGCGCCAGACTTTTCGATGTCGGCTTTGATCAGGAACGAGTTCTGTGTGACGATGCGCGCTCCGTTGGCGAGCCCGCTCAAGATTTCTACTCGCTCGCTATCGCGGCGTCCTGTCTCGACGGGCTGTGCTTGATAGCGCTCGCCGTCGACGAGGAAAACGACCTCCGCATCGCCCATCGTCTGCAAGGCAGCGACGGGTACGGTCAGCGCGGCGGGAGATTCGTTGATGGTGATGACAGCATTCAAAAACTGGCCGGGTATCCAGTTCGAAGCACGATTGTCGACGAGCACGCGCACGGTCGAGGTTGGACCCGTGATCGAGCTCGATATCAGCGAAATCGTCCCTCGAGCTTTTGCAGTTCCATCGGCGGCAAGTAGTTCGACCGATTGACCCTGTCGCAGCTTGGCGCGATCCGAGGGAAACGCCGCCAGGTTCGCCCACAACGATTTGAGATCGATGATTTCGAACAAAGAGTCGCTGCCGGATGACTCGCCGGGATTCGTCGATCTCGTGACCACGGTTCCGCCGATCGGTGCCGTCACAGCGTAGGTTTGCAGGCTGTCATCGCTCTCGATGGTCGCGAGAGTTTGACCTGCCGAAACGACATCACCCGCTTGCACAGCGACGCTGCGTACGGTCCCCGGAAAGCGAGCGCGCACCGATCGTGTTCGTTCGGCGTTAGGCTCGATGCGTCCGGTGAGAGTCAGTGTTTCGCGTATCGTGCCTGGTCCCGCTGCACCGAACATAATTTGATTCGAGGCGGCCATCGCGGCTGCGATCTCGACCTGAGCTTCGGGTGAGTCGAACGTCCACTCGTAGTTTTGATTTTGGTAACGCGCGCGAACCGTCGCGCGATACGAGTGAGGCTCCTCGACGATCGACGCTCCACGGAGGTAATTCCCCTCGGGCGAGAATGTGTGCTGGTCAATTCGACCACCCGGCAAACCATTGATTCGGAGCAATTCCACTCGTAGATCTATTTGATCGGGCGGAATCGACTTTCCATCGACGGTGGCGTAAGCGCGAAAGTGGGGCTCGACACCGGTCTCGAAAATCGACAGTTCAAGGGTGAAGGCCTCTTTCGAGAGCAATCGCCCTCCGTTCGGGCCACGGCTGGGTTCGTCGTGTGCATGATCAGCATGCTCGTCGTGCGCGTGAGATTCCGACGAGTTTCCGCAGGCACCGAGTGTGAGCGCGAGGGCGATGATCAGTGCGCAATTGAGGATGCGGTTCATGGTGAGTCTCCGGTCAATCTTTCGATCTCGATGCGATACAGGTGTGCGTTGGTCGCAGCGGTGATGAGGGCGAGGCGCAGGCCGAGTTGCTCGCGCTGTGCTTCGCTCAGTTCGATATAGCCATAGCGGCCACGCTGCCAGGCGTATTCGGTCGCCTTGACGGCCGTCTCCATGCGCGGAATTAAGTCGTCGCGCAGTGTTTGAGCTTCTTCGACGGCGTGTTTCAGTCGCGCGGCGACTTCGAAGAGGCTCGCGCGCGCTTTGATCAGCGCTGCGGTTCGTTCGAGCTCCAACCCGTCGCGACGGGCCTGTGCCTCCGCTATCCGAGGTCTGGCGTAACGCGCACTGGAAAGTGGCATGGAGAATCCTGCGATTAAGGCCTGATCTCCGGTTGCTTCGAGACGCCGTATTCCGGCGCTGACCGTGATGCTGGCGCGCGCCTCCGCTTTAGCCAGCTCCACCTCCGCTTCTCGCTGGCGAATCTCCGTGGCGAACAACAGGAAGTCGGCACTGCTTGCGATCTTCTCGGTTCGTTGCTGCAAAGATTCGATGTTCGGCAAGTCGAAGAGATTGGCCTCGATCCGCTCGAAGTCCGGCTCCATAGCACCCCACATGGCGGCGAGTTTGCGCTGCGCAATTCGTACGCGATCCGCGGCAACTCGCACACCCAGCTCGGCGCGTGATAGATCGATTCGCGCCCGCACCAGTTCTACCTCGGGATCGCGAGCAGCTTTGACTCGACGCTCGACGTCGTTCGTCTTTCGTTGCGAGGCTGCGAGCCATTCCATGGCGAGGATTTGTTGCTGCTCTTCGCTCGCCAGTTCGATGTAACGGCGGGTCGTCTCGGCGACCGCATCCAGTTGCGCGACGGTTTGTGCAAGTTCGAGCGCATCCATCGTGCCGCGGGCGGCGGCTAGGCGCTTGCGACGTTGGTCGCCGAGTTCGATGACCTGCGAGAGAGATAGACTCGTCTCGGCGCCGTCCAAGTCTCGATAGCCGCCGGATCCGAGCATGTTTTCGATCTGGGCGTCGAACGCCAGCGGAGGCCGCAAGCCCGCGAGCTCGATGCGCGCGTTCTGCTCGCGTTGTCGAACGGGCAGCGCGGCCAAATCCGGGTTGCTACGCAGCGTCCTGTCAACGGCGGCGGCCAACGTCAGCGGTTCGGCCGAGTGACTGAGGCTCACGGAGCCAATCACGACAAGAGCTAAGAAAAGGTTGGGAACTCGCACGGACATCTCCTGATCCTGAGAGAAACGAACAAACGGCTGCGGAATCACTCCGACACGCCGTCGACGGACTCAGCGGAGTGGAGGTGCGTGCGTGGGTGGTTTTATCGAGTAGCGCGGAGGTCGATCGACGATGCGCCGACCACGCTGCAGCGGAAGTCGCAGCGGTTGCGCCACAGGTATCGACAACAGCAGAGCCAGCGCAGGCAGACCGACTGCCAGCGTGCCCAGAGTCTTCATCACGAAGGATTTCAGGCCATCGGCACTGGAGTCGCCATGACCTGAGGTGTCGTTTGTGCCGCCGCTGACACCGCTCGCATCGAGCGCGTAGAGACCGCTATGCGCAAAGTGCCATTCGAAGTGGCTGTGGCCGTGTGCATTCGCAGCGTCGACCCGGTGGGCGTGGATGCCGAACAGCTGCGTCAGAAGCAGTGCAGCGCAGCACCACCAGATGACTCGACTGATCAGGCGAGAGGAACGGACCACGAAAAAAGGTTAGCACAGAGCGTGGCTTGCCGTCGCGACGCCATTGGGGCATCGTCGGCGCCCGATGAGCGCTCCCGACACTCTTTTTCTGAAGATTTTGCTCGTTCCCGTTCTGATTGCCTCGGTGACCTTGGTTGGCCGTCGCTATGGTCAGCGGGTGGGGGGATGGCTCGGCAGTTTTCCGATCGTGGCCGGCCCGATCCTGTTCATTTTGTCTTTCGAGAACGGCACCGAGTTCGGTGCAGCCGCAGCCTATTCGGCGTTCGTCGCCATCGTCCCGGCGATGATTTTTTATGTTGTCTACGCGCGTTTGGCAGTGCGGACCTCATGGTGGATCGCCGCCGCGATCGGGATCGTCATCTGGTGTCTGGTCGCGGGGCTACTATGGCAGTTGGACTTGTCGATGGTGCTCGCTGCGATTGCGGTCGTCGCTGCGCTCGGGTGGTCGGCGAGGGCGATGCCGGAACGGCTTGCCGACAGAGGACTTGCCGACGGACTCGCTGGGCAGGTTGCAGCATCGCCGCATCCGCTCGAGTTACCGGCGCGAATGGCGACAGGCGCCTTGGTCACCCTCATCACGAGCGAACTCGGTAAGCAGGGCGGGGCTTCGATCGGCGGCTTCGCGTCGCTGTTTCCCTCGATTGGCCTTGTGGTGGCCGCGTTCAACCATGCGCGCTCCGGTCCAGCTGCAGCAGTTCACTTCCTCAAGGGGATGACGCGCGGGATGTGGTCCGTCGGAACTTTCTGCGTTACGTTGACACTAACTTTGCCAAAGATAGGTCTTGTGGCCGGTTTCGGGCTGGCCGTGTTGGTGGCGGTGGCGACCCACGCGATTTCGAGACCCCGTGCTTGATATGCTGAAACTCATGAACATGTTGCGATACGTTTTGCTGTCGTCTGTGGCCACGATACTCACCGGCTGTACGACCATTGATTGGTCCGCCGAGCGCGCTCAGGCGATGAGTGCGGCAGCTGCACCGACGGACGAGACGGTCGATATCGCCGAGTTGTTGAAAATGCCACTGAGTCGGGAGAGCGCGCTGCGAATCGCGCTCGTGCACAGTCCCGAGATGCGTCGATTACTGGCGCTGCATGAGGGTGAACTCAACTCGGCTGCCATGACGGGGCGCCTCGCGAATCCGAGCTTCTCCTACGAGCGTCTGAGATCCGCTGAGGGTCTCGACATCGAACGGTGGATCTCTTTTGGCGTGCTCGACGTTTTGACCTTTCCACAACGCCGACGTATTGCGGAAGCCGATGTCGAAGCAGGGCGGGCTAGACTCGCGGCCGATATCGTCGAGCGGATGACAGCCGTTCGTCGCGGCTGGGTAGAAGCCGTGGCGGCTGGTGAGAAGCGTCGCTATGCAGAGCGTGTGCTGGCGAGTGCCGAGGCGAGTGCTGAACTGGCTCTTCGGATGGAGGCTGCGGGGAACTTCAACATTCTCGAGCGCGCACGTCAGCAGAGTTACCAAGCCGATGCCCGTTCGCGTGTGATCTTGGCGCGTCAGCACGAGTTGGCTGCGCAAGAATCTTTGGTGCGTCTGCTCGGCCTCGATGCGGATCAAGCCCGTCGTTTGACTCTGCCGGCACGACTACCGGACTTGCCGACGGACCCCGTATCCGCACCGGACGTGTCGCGCACCATGACGGCGACGCGACTCGATCTGCGGCTCGCGAATGCGAAGTGGCGCTCCGCTGCGGCAGCATCTGGGTTAACCCGTGTTACGAGTCTCACCGATGTGTCGCTGTCTTTACGCGAGCAGGAAACCCGCGGTTTCGAGGTCGAGCTTTCCTTGCCGGTCCTCGATGTCGGCGATCTGCAGCGTGGAGCGGCCCGTGCGCAGTTGCGTGCCGCCGCCGCAGAGCTCGAGCAGGCGGCGTTGGTCGCGTCATCCGATTTGCGAGTCGGCTACGCCGCCTATCGCAGTGCGTATGAAGATGCCATCCACCATCGCGACGTGCTCGTGCCGCTCAGAAAAGCAATGTCTGAGGAGACGCTGCTGCGCTACAACGGCATGTTGATTGGCGTGTTCGAGTTGTTATCCGATGCGCGCGAACAGGTGGATACCGTGATCGCAGCCATCGAGTCGAGTGAACGTTTTTGGCTTGCCGAGGCCGATTTGCAAGCCTCGTTGCTGGGTCGACCCGGAGTAGAGCGATGACTTCCAGACGACGGTTTTTCGAGTTGGCGAGCCTGACGGGCGGTGCGGTGGCTGCAGCGACCGTCGCTAAAGCGGCGCTCGCCGCGTTGCCGGAGCCCGTGATCGAAACGTCGCCGAGTACGCGACCACCGTTGGAACCCGCCTCAGGTCGTCCGTATCGGCCGGTCGTGACGCTCAATGGCTGGACGCTGCCGTGGCGTATGAATCGTGGAGTCAAAGAATTCCACTTGGTCGCTGAGCCGGTGCAGCGTGAGTTCGCACCGGGATTCAAGGCCAATCTCTGGGGCTACAACGGTCAGAGCCCGGGTCCGACCATCGAGGTCGTCGAGGGGGATCGTGTTCGCATCTTCGTGACCAACAAGTTGCCGGAAATCACCTCGGTGCATTGGCATGGACAGCGATTACCGCCCGGTATGGATGGCGTCGTCGGGTTGTCGCAACCGGGCATTCCGCCTGGCAAGACGTTTGTCTATGAATTCGTCGCGAGGCGTCCTGGCACCTTCATGTATCACCCGCATGCCGACGAGATGGTGCAGATGGCCATGGGGATGATGGGATTTTGGGTTACTCATCCGAAGGATAAGCATCCGCTCATAGCTGATGTTGATCGTGATTTCTGCTTCCTGCTGAATTCCTTCGATATAGACCCGGGCAGTGCCACGCCGAAGATCATGACCATGCTCGATTTCAATATCTGGTCATGGAACAGCCGTGTGTTTCCGGGCATCGATCCTCTGATCGTGCGTCACAACGATCGAGTTCGTATTCGTATCGGTAATCTCACGATGACGAACCACCCGATTCATCTGCACGGACACGAGTTTTTGGTGACTGGGACCGATGGCGGTCCGACGCCGATATCGACGCGCCAGTACGAAGTCACACAGGACATCGCCGTCGGCCAAATGCGGCAGATCGAGTTTTTGGCGGATGAAGAAGGCGACTGGGCATTCCACTGTCACAAGAGCCATCACACGATGAACGCCATGGGGCACGATGTCCCCACGATGATCGGCGTTAAGCAAGATGATCTCGCCGCAAAGATCAACGATCTCGTTCCGGGTTACATGGCCATGGGTGAGCGTGGCATGGACGAGATGTCGACCATGCGCATGCCCATGCCGAAGAATACCTTGCCGATGATGATGGGCGAGGGGCCGTTCGGTGCCGTCGGCATGGGCGGTATGTTCAGCGTGGTCAAGGTTCGTCGCGGTCAGAAGCGCAACGACTACACCGACCCGGGTTGGTATCGTCACCCGCCCGGAACCGTCGCCTACGAGTTCACGGGCAACGCGCCGAGTGCAGCGCGGGAAACGGGCGCCGGAGGCGCAAGCATGCCGCTGAAGCAGCCCGTCGAGGCCACGGTGAATGTCAGGAAGCCGCGAGGGCACTCCGGGCACTGATCCTTGTGCGCCGGAGTCACCGCCTGATCGTGGTGGATCCGATCTCGCAGCTCAGATTAGAAGCGTAGCTTGCGGGTGATCATCACGCCGTAGACGAGTGGATCGATTTCCACCGTCCCGGCGTCGGCACCATCGAGCCGCGCGTCGCTGTCGATATCGAACCAACGTGCATTGAGGTTCACAGCCCAATCGTCATTCAGCGCGATATCCATACCGACCTCGGCCGTGAGGCCAAAGGAGTTGTCGAGCGACAGTTTGGTGCCGTTCAACGCGCCCGTCGTTTTCTCATCGTAAAAAAAGGTGTAGTTGAGGCCCGCGCCAACGTAGGGGCGAAATGCCGCCTCCGGTGCGAAGTGGTACTGCAGGCTCACCGTCGGTGGGAGTTGGGTGATTTCGGCCGCCTTGGAGCCATCCGACTTCAGCAAGACATCGTGCGTGAACGGATAGGCGCCTAGCACTTCGACTGCAACGTTGTCCGTGAGGAAGTAGCTGCCGCTGATCGTCAGGCTCGGAGCGTCGTCGGCTTTTACGACCGGATGATTGTTGGACTTCGGATCGACGTTGTGGACGCCGGCTCGAATCAACCAATCACCACTTGCGGCTTGGGCCACTCCGGTCGTCAAGGCGACTGCTGCTGCGACGAGGGCCGGGATGCTGTTCAAGGTCTTCATATTCACTCCGTCTATCCTTCGAAATGCCTCCCATGTCGGAGGCTCACTAGGCAGTGTGCCTCCATCGGCTGCGACGGAAACTCCGGAGAACTCCCGAGACTTTTGCTTCATGTACGTATCTGTGAGTCGGTATCATTCGCGGCATGAATCTGCCTCACGACATCGACCCGCAAGAGACGCGGGAGTGGTTGGACGCTCTGCGCACCGCCGTAGCGAGTGGTGGTCGCGAGCGCGGTCTGTACTTGCTCACGCAATTGGAGCAAGAAGCGCAACGCTTAGGCGTCATGGCGCACGTCATGCCGTACTCCGCTTACCAGAACAGCATTCCGCTTGATGAGCAGGCGGTTCATCCGGGCGACGTAGCGCTGGAGGAGCGGCTGACGGCGATCATGCGCTGGAATGCGTTGGCGATGGTCGTCAGGGCCAACAAGGCTTACGGTGAGCTCGGTGGACACGTCGCAACCTACGCTTCGGCTGCCGAGATTTTCGAAACCGGATTGCATCATTTCTTCCGTGGCCCTGATGCGGAGGGGGGTGGCGATCTCGTGTTCTTCCAGCCGCATTCGGCACCGGGGATCTACGCGCGTGCGTACCTCGAAGGTCGTCTCAGTGAAGAACAGCTCGCTCGATATCGACAGGAGGTTGGCGGAGGCGGGCTGTGTTCTTATCCGCATCCGTGGTTGATGCCGGATTTCTGGCAGTTCCCGACGGGCTCGATGGGGATCGGTCCGATCAATGCGATCTATCAGGCGCGGTTTTTACGCTATCTCGAACATCGGGGTTTCGCAGACACGTCACAGCGACGAGTTTGGGGTATTTTCGGTGACGGCGAGATGGATGAGCCCGAGTCGATCGCTGCGTTGACCTTGGCGGCGCGCGAGAAGCTCGACAATCTCACCTTCATCATCAACTGCAATCTGCAGCGACTCGATGGCCCGGTTCGTGGCAACGGTCAGATCATCCAGGAACTCGAGGCGCTCTTCACAGGAGCCGGCTGGAACGTCATCAAGGTCTTGTGGGGCTCAGACTGGGATGCGCTGTTCGCACGTGACAAGAATCACGCGTTGCTGAAAGCCTTCTCGCAGACCGTCGATGGGCAGTATCAGACCTTGGGTGCCAACGACGGAGCCTACAATCAAGAAAAATTCTTTGGTCTCGATCCGGAGCTGCGCGCGCTCGTCGCGCACATGTCGTTAGCCGAGATCGATGCGCTCAAGCGCGGTGGCCACGATCCACGCAAACTCTATGCTGCATTCGCGGCGGCTGCGGCCCATCGTGGTCAACCGACGGTGATCCTCGCCAAGACCAAGAAAGGGTACGGCATGGGTCGTGCGGGCGAGTCGCGCATGACGGCCCATCAAGAGAAGAAACTCGATGTCGACGCTTTGCTCGAGTTTCGCGATCGATTCAACTTGCCACTCACGGACACGCAGGTGACCGAGTTGCAGTTTTACAAGCCACCTGCAGATAGCGCGGAGATGCGCTATCTGCGCGAGCGCCGCGCCACCTTGGGTGGTCCACTGCCGCTGCGTCGCAGCAGCGCGAACGCTTTGGCGGTGCCATCGCTCGAGAGCTATGCACAGTTCGCGCTCGAGGCCGACGGCAAGGAGATGTCGACGACGATGGCGCTGGTACGCCTGATGGGTAACCTGCTGCGTGACCGTACGCTCGGTCCGCGTCTCGTGCCGATCGTGGCCGATGAGGCGCGCACCTTCGGTATGGCCAGTCTCTTTCGCCAAATCGGCATCTACTCGCCATTGGGTCAGTTGTACGAGCCGGAGGATGCAGGCTCATTGCTCTCCTATCGCGAAAGTCGCGACGGGCAGTTGCTCGAGGAGGGAATCACCGAAGCGGGTGCGCTGTCCTCGTGGGTTGCCGCCGCGACGAGTTACAGCGTGCACGGAGTGACGCTGCTGCCGCTCTACATCTATTACTCGATTTTTGGCTTTCAGCGAGTTGGCGATCTCATCTGGGCCGCCGCTGATCAGCGTGCTCGAGGCTTTCTGGTTGGAGCAACTTCGGGTCGCACGACCTTAGGTGGCGAGGGGCTTCAGCATCAGGATGGATCGAGTCATCTGGTCGCAGCGACGATTCCGAATTGTCGCGCCTACGATCCGGCCTTCGCGGGCGAGCTCGCGGTCATTCTCGATTACGGTGCACGGCGCTTGTTGGAGCAGCAGTGCGACGAGTTCTACTACCTCACCGTCATGAACGAGAATTACCCACAGCCGTCGCTGCCCGCTGGCGCTGCCGAAGGGGTCATTCGCGGTATGTATCGCTACGGCAGCTTCGACGGGGCTGCCTCAGCTGGTGTGAATCGCGCAGCGGCGCCGATTCGCTTGCTCGGTTCGGGTGCCATCCTGCGAGAGGTGATTGCTGCCGCGGAGCGCCTGGCCAACGATTTTGGTATTACGAGCGAAGTGTGGAGTGTGACCAGCTTCAGCGAGCTCGCGCGTGAAGCAGCCGAGTGCGAGCGCTGGAACCGCTTGCATCCGCTCGACGCTTTGCGCACTAGCCATCTTGAAAGCTGTCTTGCGGGCGATGCTCCGATCGTGGCGGCAAGCGACTATGTTCGAGCCGTGCCACAGTTGCTCGCGAGCTATCTGCCCGGCCGTCGTTTTGTGACGCTCGGTACCGACGGCTTTGGACGCAGCGATACGCGCTCCGCATTGCGCGGCTTCTTCGAGGTGGATCGAGGCAGCATCGTCTTGGCTGCCCTGCAGTCGCTCGTCGATGTGGGCGCCCTCGAGCGCGCGCAGCTAGCCGAGGCCATCGAACGCTTGAAATTGCCGACCGACGTCTCGCCGAGCTGGCGCCGATAAGCGCTGTTGCGGGCGTTATTCGAGCGTCAGTAGCGCCGTGTTGCCGCCGGTCGCCGTCGTGTTGATGGTCAGCACGCGTTCGGTCGTGAATCGATGCAGATAATTCGGACCTCCGGCCTTGGGGCCGGTGCCTGAAAGACCCGTGCCGCCGAACGGCTGTACGCCGACCACGGCACCGATCATGTTTCGATTCACGTACACGTTGCCGGCGAGGGTTCCCTCGAAGAGCATTCGTCGCGTTCCGTCGAGTCGCGTCTGGATGCCGAGCGTCAAACCGTAACCGTTGGCTCGCAGATCATCGAGCAGTCGCGGCAGCTCTTCAGTTCGATAGCGCAGCACGTGGAGAACGGGGCCGAAGGCCTCTCGCTCCAGCGCACCGATCGAGTCGATTTCGATCAGTGCGGGACTGACAAAGCGATCCCTCGGTACCGAGCCGGTGTTTGGGGAGATCGCGACGCGTTTGCGCAATCGACCGCGCTGGCACATCTGCGCGATGTGGCGCTCGAGATCGGCTGCGGCTGATGCCGTGATCACCGGACCGACGTCGGTGGTCAGGTCCGTCGGGTCGCCAACAGCGAGCGTATTCATAGCGCCTTCGAGCATCTCGAGGATGCGATCGGCATTGTCGGCTTGCAGGCATAGCAAGCGCAGCGCCGAGCAACGTTGACCCGCGCTGCCGAAGGCGGAGCTCAGTACATCGTCGACCACTTGCTCGGGTAGCGCCGTGGAATCGACGATCATTGCGTTGATCCCGCCCGTTTCGGCGATCAGCGGCAAGATCGCCCCGTCGCGAGCGGCCAGCGCTCGGTTTAGCCATTGCGCTGTCCGGGTCGAGCCCGTGAAGACGACGCCCGCTAGAGCGGGCTGCCGCAACGCGACTTCACCGAATTCTTTGCCCACCATGGGCAGGACGTGCAACGCATCACGCGGCACGCCGGCGCGATACAGCAGATCGGTCATCGCGAGCGCGACTTCAGGTGTTGTTTCGGCCGGTTTGGCGACCACCGTGTTACCGGTCACCAACGCGGCGACGATCTGACCTGTGAAAATCGCTAGCGGAAAGTTCCATGGACTGATGCAGCACCAGACGCCTCGCGGAACATGACTCAACTCGTTCCGCTCGCCGGTGACACCATCCAGAACGCTCACTCGACCTTGCAGTTCTCGCGCGGACGTTGCGTAGTAGCGGCAGAACTCGATGGTCTCGCGTATCTCGGCAATTGCATCGCCGGCGGTCTTGCCGGCTTCGCGTGCGAGTAAGGCGAGAAAAGCATCCCGAGACTGATCGAGCAAGTTGGCCGCACGTTCGAGGATCTCGGCGCGTGCATCGACAGGGCGGCCACGCCATTCTGGGAAAGCAAGGCTCGCTGCGCGAAACGCGGTCTCGACGACACCGGCAGTGACGTAGCGGCTCTCGGGCGAGGGTAGTGTGAGCGTGCTTCGCAGACACTGTCCGATCTCCTCGATGCTCGAGCGACGACCGAAGTCGACCCCTCGGGAGTTCAGTCGCGACGGACCGTAGAGGTGGCTCGGTAGCGGAATCCGATCATGTTCGACAGTGGTGAGCGCCTCGATTTCGCTGATCGGATCCGTGACCACTTGCGCGACCGGCACACGTTCGTCCATGAAGCGATTGACGAAGGACGTGTTGGCGCCATTTTCGAGCAAGCGACGAACGAGATACGCGAGTAGATCCGCATGGGGTCCAACCGGCGCATAGACGCGCACACGCGGTAGGTCGGTCAGTTGTCGCCGTGCCTCGTCGTAGAGCAGGGTGCCCATACCGTGCAGACGCTGAAACTCGAAATCCACCGCACGGCCCGCAGTGTCGCGGTGCGTACGTGCCAAACCGAGTACGGCTGCGATGGTGTGTGCGTTGTGAGTGGCGAATTGTGGGTAGATCCGATCCGATGCGGTGAACAAGGCTCGCGCGCAGGCGAGATAGGACACATCGGTCGAGCACTTGCGTGTGTAGAGCGGATATTCGGCGAGTCCTCTCTCTTGTGCGCGCTTGATCTCGCTGTCCCAGTAGGCCCCTTTCACGAGCCGTACCGCCAGCGCTCGCCCATGGGATCGGGAAAGTTCTGTGACGTGATCGATCACTGCCATGGCGCGACGTCCATAGGCTTGAACGGCAAGGCCGAGACCGGGCCAGTCGCGTGTCGTGGGATCACCCGCCATGGCGGCGAAGATTTCGAGTGAAATCTCGAGACGATCTTGTTCCTCCGCATCGACGGTGAGACCGATGCCGCGAGCAGCTGCCAAGCGCGCGAGTTCCAGTGCGCGGGGAATCAGTCGCTCGTGCACTCGTTCGCGATGGATAGCCGAATAGCGCGGGTCAAGCGCCGAGAGTTTGATCGAGATCGACGATCTTTGGTGCAACGAGCCGTCTACGCTGCGCCCGATCTGCTCGATCGCGGCGACATAAGCGTCGTAGTAGCGTCGTGCATCCTCGTCGGTACGAGCTCCTTCGCCCAACATGTCGAAGGAGCACAGCGCGAGGCTGGCGTCTGTCGCCGAGCGTTGCAACGCTTCCTCGATACTGCGTCCGACCACGAATTCGCTACCGATGATTTTCATCGCGCGTCGTAACGCTTGGCGCACCAACGGTTCGCTCGCACGCTGGGTGAGATGACGCAACCAGCCGTTGGCATTGCCACGCAGTTCATCGGGCAACTCGACGAGGCGGCCCGTCAGCATCAAGCCCCAAGTTGACGCGTTGACGAAAAGCGAGTCGGAGCGTCCCGAGTGCGAGTCCCAGTTGCCGCTCGCCAGCTTCTCGGCGATCAATCGATCGGCGGTTTCGTCATCCGGGATACGCAGTAAGGCTTCCGCTAAGCACATCAACGCGATGCCTTCCTGATTCGAGAGACCGAACTCCTGCAGGAACGCGTCGAGGTAGGGTCGCTCGTTGGCGCGGGCTCGGGCACCCTTGACCAAGCCACGGCCAATTTCGAGCGCGGCCTGGCGCTCTGCTATCGAGAGCGGGGCGCTCAAGGCGGTCAGATCCTGCGTTTCCGAGCGCAGAGCGGGTGAAATGAACGTCATGACGCTCATTATGCCGCCGCTCGGTTAGAATGCGTCTATATGGAAACTCTCGGTCCTCCCCAAGCAGATCCTTCCACTAGCGTGAGCCGCAAGGCCTTGCTGCTCGCATTCGAGAATGCGGGTTACTGGAAACCGGCTTTCGCTTTGCTCGTGGATCTGCTGATTTTCGGCGGTGGCCTCGCGCTCGTTCTGATCGACGCTTCGCTCTGGCTGAAGTTCCTCGGCTCGGCTTTGGTGACAGCCGGCATCGTTCGGCTGTTCCTGATCGGACACGACGCTTGCCATGGCTCTTTCTTCAAGAGCCGCTTGCTCAACGACATCTTCGGCCGAGTGGCTTTCCTGCCCTCGATGACGGCCTTCAGTCTTTGGGACGTCGGTCATAACGTGGCGCATCACGGGTTCAACAATCTCAAGGGTCGCGACCAAGTCTGGGCGCCGTTCTCGAAGGAAGAATTCGACGCGCTGCCGGGTTACCGTCGCGTCCTCGAGCGGATCTACCGCAGCGGCGCCGGCTGGGGTCTCTATTACTTCC
>JACCDG011188620.1_pt1 | contig 23923 bp, 24 predicted proteins | sample 7442471 | NCBI WGS metagenome assembly JACCDG01 (sample SAMN15323444, study PRJNA562643) | freshwater metagenome | isolation source: river surface water | place: USA:Blue River Watershed | collected 2017-08-17 | reverse complement strand
GGATCAGAGAATCCTCCAACATGACCACTTGCTTCCCAGGCGCGTGGATTCATGAGAATGGCAGCATCTATCCCGTACATATCATTTCGTTTAGTAACAAAATGGTCCCACCAACTGTTCTCAATATTTTTCTTAAGGAGAACTCCAAGCGGTCCGTAATCAAATGTCCCGGCGAGCCCCCCATAAATTTCAGAACCTTGAAAGATAAAACCTCGTCTTTTACATAGACTAACAATCTTTTCCATCAACTCTTGAGAATTACTAGACATAATGAATTATTCTAACACAGAACGCGTTAGGGCGTTAGGGCGTTAGGGCGTTAGGGCGTTAGGGCGTTAGGGCGTTAGGGCGTTAGGGCGTTAGGGCGTTAGGGCGTTAGGGCGTTTAAAATTGTAATCGGGTTTACTAGAATATGCAAATATGTATAGTATTATGTTTATACCTAGTATTTCCTTCACACCAAACCTATAAACTAAATCCCTCCTAACTTCCTGAGCGGAGAACGGCATAACTGCCGAAATTCCTAGAATTGAAACACTCCTCCTATCGTATCGTTGAAAAACTTAATTATCCCTCCAACAGAAAGAACAATAAATAGTCCAACCGTCCCCCATATCATATGCTGCTTACCATTGTTTCTACCTTCAGCATCCCCTGCGTCCGGGTCTCTCATCTTCCAGATAAATACAAATACACCGTAGAGAAAATAAATGACACTGAGCGCTACAGCAAGCTGATAAAAAGGACTGAATACGTATTCGATAACATTCGCTAACACTTGTTCTCCTTCCATATAATTGAGTATAGCTTATTGTGCGCCTGGTAATTTAAAACCATGCATAGTTCCTCCCACCTGAATACCTGTAACACTACTAATGAATCCAATGAGCCCCCAGATAGAAACCATAACGAATATGGCAAGAATAGCCCAAAGCATCCCCGATTTCATCTTATCTCTTTCTGCTGGGTCTGCTGACCCTTTCCAAATGAACCTGATCAAGAACCAGAAGAACGCGAGGACTGCTAATGCTACTAATATAGGGATAAGTTTGTCAGCTATATTCTTCACCAGAGTAAGCATTTGAACTAATACATTATTCTGTGAAAAAACTGGGGTTATACCTGATGTGCCAAACTGCACAACGTTACCTTGAGCAAAAGAGAAAAAAACGCCACCAGCAAAGTTAAGAATGATGAGTGACGTCTTTTTCATACCTCGGTAGAGTTAAACGAGAGGTTTAAGAATTATTGGATTGTAGGAATCGGAACTTTTCCTCCCTGACCAATACCAGTAGTTGAACCGATGAAGCCAACTAGCCCCCAGATAGACACCATCACGAAAAGTGCGACAATTGACCATCCCATACCAGCAAGTCCCTCTTTCTTAGTTTCTGCATTTTCCTTACCTTGCCAGATAAACTTGATAAGGTACCAGAAGAATGCGAGGACCGCGAGTGTGACAGCAATTGGGATAAGTGCATTCGTAACATTCTGAACAAGAAGAATGAACTGGTTAATTGCCGTACCGTTAACTGTAGTTGCGTTAGCGACTGCGCCTGGAGTATATTGAGCTACCGCTGAAGTAACCGTTGCCACGGTGAGCATGATGGAAGTTAGTATTTTTTTCATATATTTAAATGTGTATACCCCAAGTATAGCCCTTGGTGGCCGCTTTGCAAGGCTTTGTGGGGATAAAGATAGCCAGTAGCCAGTAGCCAGTAGAGGAAAGTCTGACACCTCAAAAAGATTAGGTAAAAGAAAAAGGGACTTACACCACATCGCGACTAACGCGATGAGCGTTAGGGCGAGGTGGCATAAGCCCCTCTGATTATGTTTAACCAGGTTAATCACCTGGGATCATTTGAACGGGCGATCTACCCTGTTGTGCACTAATGCGCAGCGTGATCTCCGTGGCCGTCGTTCTTCTTCTTGCTGACGATGCTGAGAAAAATTTCGATGGCAAACCAGATGATCAGGCTCAGAACGAGCGCCTTGATAAGGAGGGTCATCAGCGCAGCTAGCGTAAGCCCGAGATTGACACCAAAGAAGGTAATCAAGCCCGGCGTGTTCTGAAATTCTGCGTTGATGCCACGAATTCCATTATTCCCCATTCCAAGCAGTGGACCCAGAAGGTATAGTGCGAGAATGATGACACCAAAGATGCCAAGGAAGGTAAGGACTCCGACCCAAGCCTTTCCGAGAGCGCTTTTTTCTTCTTTTGCTGCTGGAGCAGACATAGACATTTTCCTTGTTACATATCGAATTTGACTTGACCCCGGACTTGAACCAGAATCCATTGAGGTGACTCCTCCGAATATCGGCGCAGGAACGCACCAACGTCAGGAGACGGATCGCTGGACCAAGCCACAGACCAGACGCTGATGCTCGGATCGCTAGCAAGACTGAGCTTGTAGCTACCGTACACCCAGCGCGGCTTGCTCGAGAGCAAGACCTTCGCTGCAGGTTTGTCTGCCGTGGCACCGTTCACGAAGAAAGGGAGCCCAGGAGTCGAAAGATGAGTCACCATCTCATTACTCCCGCTAACGAAAGGAACTCGTGACGGAGCCTCCTCTGCACGCTTGAGCGCGTTACGCCGCTCAGCGTTGTCAAGCTCTTGTGCCTCAGCTTTAGCGCTTGCTTCGCGCAGTTCGACATATTTCATACCAGTGTCGATGCTGAGTGATGAGCTGTACGTACTGAACAGTACGTAAAAGAGCAGCGCACCGACAAAAGCGACCAGCTTCCAAAGAAGCGGTATATCGCGGAATGACCGCATTGAAATTCCCTTCTCCTCGTAATACGAGGTTGATTGTTGATGAGAATGCACACTTGCAGGAGGTGACGCCGGAGCAGACACACTCCGCAAAAGGTGTGCAGGGTATTTTTCTATCACGATACCGCCCCTTTTCTGGGGAGGTTTCTCCGCTTCAGAAACGCTGACGTCCTCTGCGGAGGTGACCCTTCGCAGAAATCGATTGGCAGCAGAATCTGGAGGGGGTCTCAAGTCAGTTTTTCCTGACACGGCGACTCCTCTAGAATGTTGACAACCCAGGGCCAGAGGCCCTGGAACCAATTTTGGAATCTTTGTTTTTAGAGACAAAGACCAAACCTTCTTACATTATACATATATATATGGATAATGTCAATGTGGTCCTTGTGTGCTCAAAATTTATCTACAACACTGGTCAAACGAGTTACATGTTCCTGTAACGCCACCACCCATTGAACACGGGTTCGAGCATGCTCCCGACACGGCCACACAGACACTGTTGCCGTTCCCTTTAGAAGTTGACCCCGCTGTATTGTCAAACTTAATTTTTGGAATAGTGATTGTAGTGATGTCTTGTTTATCAAAGAAAATAGTCTGAGCAAGCTTCACTATCCCGTACACAGAGAACATAACGAAGAGTCCGACCAGCCCCCATAGCATGAAGTTGCTTCCAATCTTTGCCTTTCCAGAGTCCCCTGAACGTAACCCCCAGATATACTGCACAATACCCATGAAGAAAACAACAACAGCACCAGCCATTAGAAGTGAGCCGAACGCTACGACTACCGTCTGAGAAAATGAGTCAATTAAGCCAGCAAATGTACCAAACCCAGCCTGAACACTTGTTGCACCTTGAGCACTTACACTAAGCACCGAACCTGTAGCAAATAAAAAAGAAGCAAGAACGGTTCGGTTAAGGATTTTTTTCATACGTTATGGTTATTATAGTAAAAGTGTAGCAGAGAAAGCATCTGAAAGACAAGACAATCTTTAGAAAATCCTCAAAAAGTTCTCACCTTGCGACTCTACTTCAAAGTAGAGCGAATGCTATCTCGTAGACTAATGAGCTCACTGAACTGATAAAAGAATAAAACCTTTTGCTCAGCAGTGGTACTCCCTACTGGCCGAGAAGAGAGTACGAACTGCTTCCAACTCTCGGCCAAGTCTTCAGATATATTTTCTTTCGCATAAGAAGAAACGAATGCGTCTATCGTGCCTTTTGGCTGTAACAACAACATGAGTTTAAGAGGATTGTCGCCCATATTATAGTGTAATTTAGCAAAGGAATTAAGATATGAATTTTCATTAAAACAAGCATAGCTTCTATCCTTTCTCCAACTCATTACAAACGTCTTACATGTTCCGGTATTTGTAATATCATATAGCTTAGAATCAATCTGACTACTAGAAAACGCTAGTATATGCATCGTCTCGTGAATAGCGGTGTCTTGCAGTAGCTTCTCATTAAGAATTCCGTTACTACTTAAGAACTGATCTATATGTACTGCGAGTGTATAGGTCTCATCAGGCTGATCTAGGAAAATAGTTTCCATTAAAATAGGATCTCCTTTTGACGATGTACTGCCGGTAGAATAATAAATTCTAAGTAATCGTATTTTATTAAGCGCCGCAGAAGTACTACCCCTTTTAATGGCATTCCACACTGCATTATGTCGTACTACGTCCTCTGTTATCCCTTGCTGTTTTTGTGTGATGGTGAAGTTATTTGATCTGACATCGTATGAGAAATAATCACCCTCAGGGGCTGTTACAGTAGTGGTCGGGGTAACAGTATTTTCTACACAAGTAAGTGAGGAATCCATTGTCCCCTCTTTATCACCAGTGGTCAAACATGCATCTCCTTGTGTAGCCTTAAAACAACCAACAACTGTATCTTTTTTACAGATGCCTGGTACAGTTCCTGATGACGATACTATGGAACACTGTGTCCCCGTTAACTTACCATTACAATAATCAGCAGCGTTAGTGCCTCCTCCTTGGGACGGATAACAATTACCATCTACTCCTTCTACGCCCTGCTTGCCATTAATAATACAAGATGTTTGCCCGTTACTGCCTGGAGACGCGTACTTACAGAACTTCGCATCTGACTGATTATAGTAGACAGTCTTACCATCAGGACATAGAAATGATGGGCATAACTTTCTATCAGACGCATCATAATATTTAGTAACTCCATCTGGACATATCATAGGAGAAACTTGTTGACCTGTACTAGTAGCGTTGGCTTGTCCTTTTTGAAGTATCTGATCTACTGTTCCATTCGCTGCAATCAAGAAGGCTTGAATCATTACTACAACAAAGGTACTTATTGTGGCCGCGATAATAAGCTTCTTAGCCTTACTGAGTGCATCTGGCTTTCCTTGCGCTAAGATAAAGCTAAAGCCAGTCACCACCCACATTACAATAAGTGCCGGATAAATGAAGAACCTCATCACCATGGCGAGTATCTTTAAAAGAAAATCATAGAGGTTGGTGTCTTTTATGGGGGAAGGTAGGAGCGGCACATCTTGAGCGTGAGCGGTCTCTACCAGACTGCTGCTAATGAGCTTGAGTAGCTTAACTACTGGGTCGGTAGCACCCAGGTACTCGAGCGCTACAGTAAGTACACCACCAAACAAAGCTATTAGTATAAGAAAACCAAGTATCGACTGTGCTGCTTTCTTGGTTGCTTCTTTATATGTACCTGTCTGACCTTGTGCTGCCGCAAACCAAGCCATGATAAAACGATACGCTATAATTACAATTAAAAGAGGGAGACCAAGTCCGATGATAAAATACATGACCCCTTTCACCAAAGACTTGAGGTGGGTAAAATTGCAGGCGGTAGTAGTACTTGACCCACACAAAGCATCGCCAGAAATTGAAGTCTGAGCATAGACGAACGAAAAGCTAAAGAGGCATGCAGTAAGGAGGGCTAAAATGACGGGGACTTTTTTCATGATTAACTTTATTTATCTATATTCTACTATTTTTTGGTATAGAGATCACGCAAACGCGATACGTATATACTGACAGCGTCTACTACACCATATCGATAATTAATAATATCCGAAATCATCGTAGAAGTATACTGCGTTGAATCAGCTTGATAACTGTCATACCAGCCACGGGCAACTAACATACTACGAGCTACTACCTGGTCAAGTCCTGGTGTTGATGCAAAAGACCTTAGCGCTGTAACCCCACCAACGAGCGCTGCAATAGACGGAGATATCTCGCCTCCTGAGAACTGCGACTGAACAGTGAACGCAGCTGTTGGATTACTTGATGTTCTAAGCACTGCAATTCCATACATTCGCATCCCTGTTGTGAATGTATTATAGCCCCTTGTCTGAGGGAGAGTCGTCATCTCGAATTCTCCTCTTGGATTACGTGATTTAAAAGAGAGTAAATCACCAGTATATCCAATATACATAGCCACTCTCTCGGCAACGAACCTATCGTCAGCCTTTCCTAAAGAATCACTCCATGTGTAGGTGGTCTGACCTGGGTCACCAAACTGTGTAAAGAATCTACTTACTGTCGTTAAGGGTCGAATAGACGGGTCAACGACAGATGGGTCATTTGCGGTTACTGCTAGGTATGGTTCACCTAGCTGATCGTATACGGTAACAACTGGTGTTTGTCCTAACTGAGAAACTATGGCCATGAGAATATCTTTCGCATAATGGGTTTCTGGAGTGCCTAACGTTATAGCAGACTCAACGAATTGGTTATTCTCTCTGATGGTAAGAGCCGGTGTCATAGCGGTAACTTCATCCCAGTATGCAGGCGGCGAAGGGAACCCTCTCTTAGAAAGCATAGACCTGTTATAGATAAGTACCATTGGTTCGATAGAAACAGGCAAAGCCAGTGCTCCTTGGCGAGCAAGATATAGTATTGAAGCTCCGTCTACATACGTGTCCTTAAAATCTTTTTCACCAAGACTTGCTACAGGAAAAGGGCTGATCCTGTGTGCTTGTGACAATATTACCTGATACGGAGCAAGAATGGTATCAGGCCCTGTGCCACTGGCGAGTGCCTCTAAGAGCCTCTGATTAAAATCTTTCTCTGGTACATAACGGTATCTAACTGCATAGGACTTAGCTTTTGGGTTAAATGACTGAATGATGTCACCCATACTCTCTTCTGGAATTGTCCCCCACATAATCACATCACCCTGCGCGACAGACGCCTTACTCCCGATAGAAATTTTCCCAGAAAAAATAAGCACTGAAAGAATCACTGCGAAGATACCAACTCCGAGCAAGATATTTTTTAACATTACAACACAGTATATAGTTACTAGTTACTAGTTACTAGTGGACAGGGCCCAGCGGGTAGCCAGTAGCCAGTAGCCAGTAGCCAGTAGCCAGTAGCCAGTAGGGAAATTGTAAATGAATTATTTTATGAATAAGTCTTTTATGTATACAGCTATGCTCTGCGTTCCATGCCCTGTATTCTCCTAACTCCTAACGAAGAACTTCCTGACGCCCTAACCTGGTCTCTACACTGATAGCGCTAAAAAGGCGTAGTGATAATCACCTGCCGGAAGTCGTTTAAGAAGTCTGAAGCCGTGTGATTGGACCATCTGAATTGCCTGCTCTTCTTGAATAACATGCGATGGGTGTGGGCCAACCCCTCCAAAAGAATCCCTCCAATCAACTACCAAGAGCTGCCCCTCTGGCTTAATGAGCTTTGCTGCGAGCATTATCGCTTTCTCTGCATGTTCAAACTGGAAGAGCACATTAGAAAAGACAAGTGCGTCTAAACTGTAAGCATCTATTGGAATTTGTTTCTCTGCATCAGCCCAAAGCATTTCAACATTTATGATTCCTTTCCTATCAAGCGTAGCTGCAAGTGTGTGGAGCGCATCTCGGTGAACATCAACAGCATATACCTGCCCTGTTACACCTACCTCATTAGCTAATGCGATGGTGTACGCACCAGTACCACAGCCAATATCTGCCACTCTATCCCCTGGCTTTACATATAACTCACGAACTAGATGGTCGGGTGTAAGAAACATAGTACAACCAGTTTATAGTTAATGGTTAATAGTTGCTAGTGGATACGCCGTGTATCTAAAAATAACAAGCGCGACCGAAGGTCGCGCTTGTTACTTTTAGATATGTTATAAAAGATTAAACGAAGCAACTGAATCCCCATCGCGCAACTTCATTATTCTTACACCCTGAGTATCACGACCAAGTGTTGGGATAGATGAAATCTCAGTACGAATCACTTGAGAATCTTTCGATACAGCGAGGAGCTCTTCGTTCTCAGCAGTTACTACACGTGCGACCATTAACTTACCTGTCTTTTCTGTCACCTTTACTGTCTTAATACCTGAGCCGCCGCGCTTTTGTATCTTGTATTCAGAGAGCTTGGTCTTCTTACCGTAGCCGTTTGCTGTCATGATGAGGAGCTCAGCAGCCTTTACTCCTTCTACTATCTTATCCGCAGCTACAATTACGTCCCCTTTATCAAGCTTCATACCTATAACACCAGCTGCCTGTCGCCCCATCTCACGCACATCGTCATGTGAAAATCTAATTGACTGACCATCCTGAGTTGTAAGAATAACGCTGTCCTTTCCTGTTACAAAAAGCGCAACTAGGAGCTCATCCTTATCATCAAGCTTAATAGCAATGAGTCCGTTGCGACGAACATCTTTAAAGCTTTCTGCTGCGCACTTCTTTACTGTTCCTCCCTTGGTTATCATCATCAGAGACACTCCATCCATTGTCTTGATATCCTTTGGCATTGGGAGAATTGAGGTCACTTTCTCACCGTCAGTGAGCTGAAGAAAGTTCATAATTGACTTACCACGAGTAGCGCGCTTACCTTCTGGTAGGTCGTACATCTTAACCTGATACGCCTTACCTTTATCTGTAAAGAAGAGGACGTCTGAATGAGTAGACGTTGTAAGAGAAATAGTTACGAAGTCTTCTTCTTTAGTGTTCATATCAACCACCCCTACTCCGCCGCGCTTCTGAGTTCTGAACTCATCTGGATCTGTACGCTTCACGTAGCCACCGGCTGTATAGACTAGCACTTCCTCTCTTTCTACTATCAAATCTTCTGGATTAAATTCCTTCGCCTTATGTTTCACTATCTTAGTACGACGATCGTCTCCGTATTTTTCCTTGATGTCACCTAGTTCATCCTTGATTATTGAAAGCATCTTCTTTTCTGACTTTAAAATCATCTGGAGTTCTGCAATAAGAAGCTGGACAGCCTTTAGATCATCTTCGATTTTCTTACGCTCTAGTCCTGCTAGGCGCTGCAGCTTCATCTCTAGAATTGCCGTTGCCTGAATCTCTGAGAACTTCCACTTCTTCATGAGCTCCGCATGCGCATCAGGGGTATCTTTTGCTGCACGAATCGTTTTAATAATCTCATCTATGTGATCAAGAGCCTTCTTAAGACCAAGTAAAATATGCTCCTTCTCAAGAGCGCGCTTAAGGTCGAACTCCGTACGACGACGTACTACTTCCTTTCGGTGACCTATAAATGACTCAAGGGCGAGTTTTATAGAAAGCGTCTGCGGGATACCGTCAACGAGAGCTACTAGGTTATAGTGAAAAGTACTTTCGAGTTCTGTATGCTTATACAAATAATTAAGCACCTTCTGAGGCTGAGCACCTGACTTAAGATCAATAACGACACGAATATCTTTAGTAGATTCATCACGAAGACCTTTGATGCCGTCTATTTTCTTCTCTCTTACTAGATCGGCAATCCCTTCAATTAAGTTACTTTTAACAACACGATATGGGAGCGAGGTAATAATAATCTGGAACTGACCATTCTTCTGCTCTACTATCTCAGCCTCTCCGCGCACAACTACGCCACCACGTCCTGTTGCGCACGCGGTACGAATATCTGATTGCCCAAAAGCCACCCCTCCCACAGGAAAATCTGGTCCTTTAATATGTTCACACAAATCATCATTAGTAGCGTGAGGGTTATCAATGAGATGCACAGTGGCATCAACCACTTCTCTTAGGTTGTGGGGAGGGATGTTAGTTGCCATACCTACAGCAATACCAAGAGTCCCGTTAAGGAGGAGGTTAGGCACCGCCGTTGGAAGAACGCGAGGTTCCTTTTTTGTACCATCATAGTTAGGCTCCATCTGAACAGTGTCTTTCTCTATATCGCGAAGCATCTCCATAGAAACTTTGGACATCTTTGCTTCTGTATAACGCATCGCAGCAGCACCGTCACCATCAAGTGAGCCAAAGTTACCTTGGCCTAATATGAGCGGATAGCGATATGAAAAATCCTGAGCCGTTTTTACCATAGCATCATAAACGGACGCGTCACCGTGCGGGTGATAATTACCGAGCACTTCACCAACTACAGTTGCAGACTTACGGAACTTAGCTCCAGCGGTGAGACCCATGTTATTCATTGCAAAAAGAATTCTTCGGTGCACTGGCTTTAGACCATCTCTCGCATCAGGGAGAGCGCGTGAAGTGATAACACTCATCGCGTAATCAAGATACGCAGTACGCATCTCATCAACAATGTTTATTGGTAGAAAACTTACGTGTGGCGCTGGCACCCCTTTATTCTCTTCGTTCCCTCCTGCTGTTGCCGTCTTTTTTGCCATATATGTGTAAGAAAAATGTATGCTAAGTATAGCACAAAAATGACTCAGAAACAAAGACCTAGAAGCTAGTTATTGTCCTTCTGTAGTAGTTGATCCGAGGAGAAACTCGTCTTTTTGAGAATAGGTCTCTTTGCCTTCTAGGAGAGCGTTTCCTCCTGATTTTAAAACATCAATCTTGTTTCCAACCTCTGTAACGAACTGTGAAAAAATCTCCACAGGAGACTTTGATGTCTCTTCAATTTTTTCCTCTACAGCAACGCGTTTGCTATCGTAGCGCTCATGCCAAAACCCGTAATCAAAATAAAGAATTCCCCATGCTAAGAGCATAGTAATCCCTCCTGAAAAAGCCACCGCATGTATCTGCTGCACATGCTTAGAAGACCTACGCACATGACTTACGTAACGGGATACGAAAGAATGTTTTTTCGACATATGAGATAGTATACCAAGGCTTCAGTTATAAGTTTCAAGTTTTGAGTTTTAAGAAACATCAAGGCGGCCTTCGGCCGCCTTGATTCCTCCCTCTTAAAACTAATAACTGAGAACTTAAAACTGAGCCCTCCTACATCTCGTGAAAAAGTACCACTTCTCCGAGCTTCCCTTCAATATCTTTTCTCTTAATAGTAAGCTTTTCTACCGGGTCTACTTTTTCTGAACCAGCTTCCTTTAAGAAAATTGGAAGTGACTGTTCGTTGTAATCCATAGGGATAATAAGCTTAGGCTCAAGAGAAACCGCAAGCTTATGAGCATCGTATGCATTAAGCAAGAATCCGTCTTCCCCAACAGGAACAAAGAGCACATCCGTCTCGTCAATGATTGCCTTATGCTCTGGTTCGAGTTTCTTCTCCAATGCGCCTAAAAAGGTAACGCGGATACCGTCTAAAGTAAAGACATAAGATGTGTTCTGATAGGTCTTACTACTCTTCCCTTCTTTTAGAGTAACCGGTGTTGAGAACCCTTTTATAAAAATATCTTTTACCTCATACTCCCCTGCTCCCTTGATAATAAAAGGCGTCTTTTCTCCGTGAGCAGTCTGCTCTTCTCCGTTATAGTCTGGATGGTTAGTGGTGATGAGGGTGACGTCAGCGCCGTACTTAGCAACCTTCCCTTTACCGTCTTTTGATACCGGGTTAATAGCAATAGTTAGGTCACCAACCTGTAGTTTAAAATGTTCGCGTCCAAAGTGAGTGATTATCATGTCTCCCATCTTATCAAAAATATGCCAAAACAAAAAGGCACCTCGCTAGCACTTTTCTAGATTTACATCCTGTACTTGACATAATTACTATATAGTGTATAATAATATATACGCTTCGCAGTTGCCAAACCACGAGCGCACACCTTTCTAAAGCAGGGCGAGATGCAACCCCTGCCCCACATAACAAAGGAGACCTGCCATGACCTGGAAGAGACAGATCTAGGAGGGCAACCCTCCGACAGGATAGAGCCCTACGCAAGCTCGAGATTAGAATCCTGACACTTCTTAAAAGCCTTGCCTCCAGGCGAATGAAGTGTAACGGTAAACAACCGAAATCTGATCAATCCCGCCGGGCGTCAATGACGTCCCGGCGGTACTTATTTTTAACCTTATGTTCTCTTTTTCAATATTGCTATTTGCTTACTATTATTGTAGTATTATCCACATCTATTAATAGATAGCGATCTGGCGTAACCCCCCTTATCAATTTTTCTCGAGCTTTGCATTAAATTGGTTCACAAACCTAAGTAACGCAAAAGACTATATACTAGTCACTCGTCAGAAATTGTGAGGGAAAACCAGACCGAAAGCGTACATTCCCGCCTTTCGTGTGGGAATTTAACATTTTATCTTAACAAGTGAGGACTGCTGCGGGCATGTAACCATGCTCATAACGTTCGAACGATGTTAAGAACAAAATTTTATTATAAAAATTTATGACAACAACAAAACAAGAAGTTGCTCCATTTGCAGAAGGTGCAATAGTTATCAAAACAGAAGACATCATAGAAGGTATTGTTGTTGCGATTGAAAAGGCAGCGCTCTACGTAGATCTAGGTGTTGCAGGAACTGGTATCATCTACGGATTCGAGTTCATGAATGCACGTGATGTTATCAAGCGTATCAACATTGGTGATACGATTTCTGCGAAGATAATTACAAAGGAGAACAAGGAAGGTTATGTAGAACTTTCACTTAAGGAAGCTCGTCAGGCCCTCATCTGGAACGACGCAGAACTCGCCATCAAGGAGAAGCGTGTTATGGACCTCGTTATCAAGGACGCCAACAAAGGTGGTCTTATTATCGACTGGCAAGGTATCTCTGGATTCCTCCCTGCTTCACAGCTTAAGGAAGAGAACTACCCTCGCGTTGAAGATGGAGATAAGGATAAGATTCTCCGTGAACTCAAGAAGATTATCGGAAAGCGTATTTCTGTATCTATTATCTCTGCTCTTCCTAAGGAAGGTAAGCTTATCTTCTCTGAGAAGGATGGCAGTGGCGTAAAGGAGACGAAGGAAATCGCACTCGGTAACTACGCAGTTAACGACGACGTTGAAGGAACAGTTACAGGTGTCGTTGAATTCGGTATCTTTATCAAGCTTGCAGATGGCGTTGAAGGACTCGTACACAAGAGTGAAATTGATTGGGGTCTTGTAGAAGATACTCGTGCTCACGCTCGTGTTGGTGAAAAAGTTCGCGCTAAGATAATCGAGATAAAGGATAGCAAGATCTCACTATCACTTAAGGCCCTTAAGGACAACCCTTGGAAGGAAGCTGCGAAGAAGTATAAGAAGGGTGACGAAGTGAATGGTGTTGTTATTAAGTTCAATAAGCATGGAGCACTCGTTTCTATCGAAGAAGGAGTAGCTGGGCTCGTGCACGTTTCTGAATTTGGTGATGAGGCTGCACTCCGCGCCACTCTCTCACTCGGCAAGAGCTACAAGTTTGCAATCACTCTCTTTGATGCAGACGAAGAAAGAATGACACTTTCATTTGGGGAGAAGAAGTAAGACAAAAGACCGCTTCGCTTGTAGAGCGTAGAAGGTAAACAGTAGAAAATACATAAGAAAACTATGAACCAAATTCCTCCATCATACTATTTCTATAAACCCCTAGCTGCTGACTGAGCTGACGATCTTTAAGACAGTACTGGAGGGCTTCTTGAACCCTGTGCTGATAGATAGAGTCATCGAAAGACAGCTCCCAAGCCTTAGTTGCAGATCTTGTCATATCAAAGAAAATATTAGAGTTCTTACCTTTCCTTCGCATCTCTACAGCTTTTTTTTCTAAATATTGAGACATAACAGCAACAGCAAAAGGAACCTCAGCCTGTAGTAACATAGAAACATCTTTTAAAGCTTTTTCTTGACTTGACCCCTGAAACACCTTATTAACAAAAATTGAATCAAGGCTTACGACTATCTGAGGGCCAGCCAAAACTGCGTGCGGTTTATCGGGCTCATCTGAACTCGTTGGATTTTTATAATACTTAAGAAGCATAACCTCTTCAGCTTTTCTAAAAAATTTCTCATTATTAGACCCTCGCTTTTGAGAAAGTCCCCCACTCTGAATCCAAGCATTAAGCCCAATCGCCTCCTCAGAGGAAATATCTGCTATAGAGTGAAGGTGTCGCTTCACTCTCCTTAACTTTTTATCTAAACCAACTTCTTCAATAACTCCTCCTTTCTCGAAAGCAGAATATCCTGGGTCAGCTATATTTTGCTGATGGGTGGTTACGTCAATGGAGGAAATAATAGGGTCTCTCATCTGTCTCACACCACTTTCAATAATAATGTCTGCTCCTTTAAAAAGATCGTCATAAAGAGAGGACCCTCTTGCTGTAATCTTAGATCCAAGCGCTCCATCTTTAATACAAGAGAAGACTAAGGCTTCAGCAACCGATCCAGATCTTTCTTTAACTAGTTCTTGCTCAAAAACCTTTTTCATATTATCTGTCCTTGCAATGTCGTCTTGAAAATTAGAATAGAGAGCAGAAAATGAGCCATCTAGAGGTATGCGACTTTCGTCAAATCGACGACGAACTACTTCCGGGGTTAAATGCATTCCTTCAAGCGTTGCTTGTTTTGGTTGTTGCTGAAACTGCATCATGAAAGTATACCTTTTAATTTTTATTTGTCTCCACCTAATCTTTATTTTTAACAACTTCTACAACCTACTCTCTACTAATTATACCTCTCCATCGCCTTAGTGTGCCCTTCATTTACTATGGTCTGAATAGCCCCGAGCACTTTCGCTGCAATACTACGCAAAAGCTCCTCTTCTTCTTCTTGTACCAACCCCATCACGTACCCCTGCACTTTCTCACCGTGTGGTGGCTTCACCTGTTCCCCATCAGTTTCCTTGGGTGCTATGCCGACACGAATACGGACGAAGTCTCTCTTTCCTAGATATTCAATAATACTTTTTAGTCCATTATGCCCTCCGTCACCTCTATCGTGTGAGATACGAAAAGTGCCGAATGCTAAGTCTTTATCATCATATATAACAACTACGTCTCTTCCTTCGTGATAGCGCAGGTATTCTGCAACAGCTTTTCCACTTTCATTCATAAATGTCTGAGGAACCATAATCTCACAGTTGTCTATCTTCATCACTTCATCCTTGATCATCGAAAGAAGTAGCCGTGCGATGTTATGACGTGTGCGAGCATACTTGTCCCCTGGATTACCGAGCGGCACGAGTGTAAACATTTTCATGATACATAGTATATCACTAGCAAAAGTTCTAAGTTTTCAGTTTTAAGTTCTAAGAAAACTTTGTAGCCAGGATGCATTCCAACTTAAAACTAAGAACTGAAAACTTAAAACTGTTCTCTGCTTGCACAGAGCAACCCATATCTATATACTGAAGCTCATAATGTTTTCACAGGTAGCAACCGCAATCTTCAGCTCACTTTCCGACATGCTCCAAAACCCAGTCTCGATGACCATCTTTGGACTTCTGTTCTTACTCATCGTTGCTCTTCTCTTTGCAATCGTGTATCCCTCTTGGAGGTATGCGCTCGTTAAGATGAAACTCCTCGAAGAAGATGAGGCTCCTGCGTCACTTCTCATTTGGATTATTGGAATTATTATTGTTGTTAAATTAATACAAGCTTTTCTTATCCAGCCATTTATAGTAGACGGTGGGTCGATGCTTCCAACATATCATAATCAAGAATTCCTTCTCGTCGACAAGCTATCTTACAGACTAGGTGAACCAAAACGTGGAGATGTCATCATCTTTAGACTCTATGAAAACCAAAAGAATCCTTACCAGGGCAAGTATTTAATCAAGCGAGTCATTGGTAAACCCGGAGAAAGAGTTTCGATACTAAACGGAGTGACAACAATCTACAACGAAGAGAATCCTCAGGGGTTCATTATTGAGGAACCGTTCGTCAGCTATAAAGAGACTAGTAAAGACGTAGACATCCTGCTGGACAAAGATCATTACTTTGTAATGGGTGATAACAGATCACAGAGTTATGACAGCCGTGACTGGGGACCGCTCGATGCTTCACAGATAAAAGGCCAAGTTCTCTTCCGTGTCTACCCATTTGGCTCTGCTGCGTACGAGCCCGGGCAGTATAGTTTTAGTAAATAGTAGTAACCAATTAAGCATATGAATGATAACGACAAAAATAAAAAAGAAGCCCCTATCTCTCTTAAGGGTATGCACGACCTCATGGAGGATAGCTACTACGCTTATCAGGGACTCTTTGAAAAAGCTCAAGAGGTTGCTGTCTACTATGGCTTCAAGCCAATAGAAACACCTGTACTAGAAAAGGAAGAGGTGTTCACTTCAGCTCTCGGAGAAGGAACGGACGTTATTGATAAAGAAATGTACACCTTTAGAGGTAAAGGTGGCGACCGAATAGCAGTTCGTCCAGAGTACACGGCGTCTGTCATGCGTTCATATCTTGAACACGGTATGCAGACACTCCCTCAGCCAGTAATGCTCTACTCATACGGCCCAGTGTACCGTCACGAGAATCCACAGCGCGGAAGACTAAGGCAGTTCAGGCAGTTCAATCTAGAGATACTTGGAACAGAGAAGTCTATTGCAGACGCCCTCATCATAAGGACTCTTACTACTATTCTTGAAGAATTTGGTTTCAAAGACCTCATTGTCGACATCAATTCAATGGGCGACAAAGAAAATCGCGCACCTTTCCTAAAGGACCTCGTTACCTACTATAAGAAACATTTGGATACCCTCTGTAAGGACTGTCATGAACGTATTAAGACCAACCCTCTTCGTCTCCTTGATTGTAAGCAGGCGCAATGTCAACCGTTAAAAGATAACGCACCTTCTTCACTCTCGTATCTTTCTAACGATGCTCGGAGCCACTTCAAGGAGGTCCTTCAGTACCTCGAGGAAATGGGCATTACATACAGGATTAATAATTCTCTCGTGCGAGGCTTGGACTACTATTCACGTACAGTTTTTGAAATCATTAAGCTTGACGTTGATGAGAATGGAAAGGAGAAAGAAATAACAATAACAGGAGGAGGTCGTTACAACGGCCTTGCGAAGATGATGGGCGCTAAGAAGGAGGTTCCTGCAGTTGGAACAGGTCTTGGAATGGAACGTATCATGATGTTCCCTGAATGTAAGGCTCCATCTCCAAGAATTATGAAGACCCCTAAGGTTTACTTTATTCAGCTTGGATTTGAAGCAAAGCTAAAGAGTCTATGTATAGTAGAGACCCTGCGTAAAGCTCGTGTTCCTGTCTACCAATCAATATCAAAGGACTCACTCGGTACACAGCTTGCCATGGCGGAGAAAATGGAAGTGCCTCACGTAATCATCTTTGGTCAAAAGGAAGCGATGGATAACACGGTGATTGTTAGAGACATGAAGACGAGATCTCAAGATACCGTTAAGATAGACGCACTTTCTGACTACATAAAACATATTAAGTAGTAAGCTATATTTTCGCTAAAAGCTAATTGCTAATTGCTAATTGCTGTGCTATAATTGCAACCACTATGTCAAAGATAAACGTCGAAGTAAAAAAGAACGGGACCGAAAATGTCCTCTCTTTAGTACGCCGCTTCCAGAAGCGAGTTCAAGAATCAGGGGTACTACCTCGCGTCCGCAGTATCCGTTACAGCGAAAGAGCTCTCTCTCCTCTTAAGGTAAAGAAGGCTAAGATGAAAAAATTAGCTGGCCTCGCTAAGTACGAAGAAGCGAAGAAAATGGGCAAGCTTGTAGAAAAGAAGAAGCGAAGATAATACTAACGAAAGAGGCGCATATGGCGCCTCTTTTGCTATACTGTACATATGTCTATCATTGAAGAAAAGAACCTAACAGTACTGCGAAAAGGATCTCCTATACCAAGCCTCCCTTTCTTATTAATAAAGGAAAAAATTCTCGGCAAAGGTTACGACCTGACTGTTATATTCTGTTCTCCAAAAGAGTCAAAAGAACGTAACCAGACATACCGCCAGAAAGACTACCCGACCAATATTCTTTCTTTCCCTCTTGAAAAGAATGAAGGTGAGATATATATCTGCCTTTCTATCGCACGACGTGACGCAGGGAAGTTCGAAATGACATATGAAGAGTTTCTTCACTTACTTTTTATCCATGGATGCCTTCATTTGAAAGGACACGACCATGGTAGTACAATGGAGGAGCTAGAATATAAGTATTTAAAACAATTTTTCCGTGGCAGCAACTAGAGAAACAATGATAATCGGAATCGACTTAGGAAGCGGTAATATCCGCGCTATTGGTGCGACTAGAAGCGCTGAATCTAGGTATCCAACTATCATAGCCACTCACAAAAGACCACTCGAAGGTGTCGATAAAGGAAATATTATTGACATTGAAGAAGTAACTAGGGCAATAGAAGAGACAATCGCCGAACTAGAGGAACAGTCAGGCACTACAGCCATACACACACTCATCTCAATTGGCGCACACGGCCTCTCATCGTATCACGCAAGCGGATATGCTCAGGTTTCTCGTGGTGATGCTTCTGTTACTGACTTAGATATTGATAACGCTATAAAAGATGGGCATCGCGCAATAGCAGATATCCGTAACAAGTCAGTCATTCACGCTATACCAATGGACTACAAAGTAGACGGTAACAAAATCCAGGGAGACATTATCGGTGTCCGTGGTAATAAACTTGAGACCAAGACACTGTATGTCACGTACCCTCTTCAGTGCATGAATGTTCTTAAGAAAACACTAGACAATGCAAACGTGCGCGTAACTGACATCGTAGCTGGACCAATTGCCGAGAGCATTCCCCTTCTCACTAAGAAACAGAAGGTTGCGGGCGTTGCCCTCGTTAACATCGGACAATCTGTTACATCACTTTTGGTGTATGAGAAAAATATTCCTTTACTTATTTCAACCATTCCAATAGGTGGTGATGACATTACCAGGGATATCGCCCTTGGCATGAAAGTCACACTAGAAGAAGCAGACGATATAAAAAATGGCAGAGCAACATACGCATACTCAAAAAGAAAAGTAGAGGAAATCATAGAAGCTCGCCTAGAAGACTTATGTGCAAAAATTAACAGAGAACTTTCTCGTATTATGCGATCCGAACTCTTGCCTGCCGGAGTAATCATCACTGGTTCAGCAGTACATGTACCTAGACTTGAATATGTATTCAGGAGTGAGCTGAAGCTTCCAATAAAAGTTATTACTAACGAGCTAGTGAAGTTGACCGGTGACACAGTGCGAGATGGCTCATGGGCACGCGCTTACGGACTTACTTTCCTTGCGCCGAATGACACTGAAAAAGACGTACTGAAGGAGTTGATAACATCAGTTTTTACTCGTGTCAAGAAATTCATTTCTAAATTTTTACCTTAAAAAATAAGACTTTTAAGGATTTTTACCTTCAAAAACGGTCTTTGCAAAAATACTTCCAAGTTGGTATAGTTAGAGGACTATCAAGTAACGTCCCCAAAAATCCTTCATGGCAAAAGTAAACCCAGAGATTGAAAGCTTCGCTCGCATTAAAGTTATCGGTATCGGAGGCTCAGGCAAAGGAGCACTGAATCACATGATCAACTCCAAACTACAAGGGGTTGAGTTCGTTGCAATGAACACAGACACTCAAGATCTTCACCACTCACTCGCAGAGAAAAAAATTCATATTGGGAAGAATCTCACTAAGGGTCTAGGCGCCGGAATGGACCCTGAGATTGGGAAGCGTTCAGCTGAAGAAACTCGCGAAGAAATCCAAGACATCATGAAAGGAACAGACATGGTCTTCATCGCCGGAGGAATGGGAGGTGGAACAGGTACTGGGGCAGCCCCTGTTGTTGCATCCGTTGCGAAGAACGAAGGCATCCTTACTATCGGTGTTGTTACTAAGCCATTCTTTTTTGAGGGAGCGTCTCGCATGAAGCTAGCAGAGCGTGGACTAGAGGAACTAGAGAAAGAAGTGGACGCACTTATCGTTATTCCTAACGACAGACTTCTCTCCATTATCGACAAGAATACTTCCGTTAAGCAGGCATTTGAGATGTGTGACGAGGTGCTCCGCCAGGCAGTTGAGGGCATTTCAGATATCATAAGAACAGCAGGGACCATTAACCTCGACTTCGCCGACATCAAGAGAATTCTCAAGGACTCAGGGACTGCGCTCATGGGTGTAGGGCGCGGAACAGGAGAAAACCGTGCCAAGGAAGCTGCAACCGCTGCAGTTAACTCCCCTCTCCTTGACGTCTCTATCCATGGAGCCAAAGGTGTTCTCTTTGCTATTTACGGCGCAGACGACCTTGGAATGCTCGAAGTGCAAGAAGCTGCGAAGATTATTACAGAATCAGTTGATAAAGATGCTAAGGTTATCTTTGGTATTGCAACCGACCCTACACTTAAGAAAGATGAGATAAAAGTCACTGTTATCGCCACAGGCTTCCCTAGCGGCTTTTCTAATAGAGGAAGAGACATTTCGTCTGAGCCTGCTCCAGTAAGAGTTGAAGCAGCACGCCCGGAACCTCGTTTAGAGAGGACTGAAACTGTTAAAGAAATCATGGAGGAAAAGTCTGACGACAAGCGTATTGATTTAGAGATGAATGAAGGTGAGACTAAGCTTGTGGAAGACAAAAAGACAACACCTATTAGCACTGCCACACCTACTAAGAAACCTTCTTTTAAGTTTGATGAGGAAGAAGATGACGATGACTGGGAAGCACTCCCACCGTTCCTCCGAAGGAAAAAGTAATTAAAAAGCTCCATCTTTAGATGGAGCTTTTTAATTACTTTTTCCTTCGGAGAGTTTTAAGTTCTCAGTTTTTAGTTTTCAGAAGAAATACGATACACTGCTTAGCATATTTACTAAAACACTACTACTATGACAACAGAAAACCATACAGTGTACGATCTTACTATTATCGGTGGTGGGCCTGCAGGCTCTGCTGCTGCAGTGTATGCTGCGCGCAAGCAACTAAAAACTCTACTCATTGTAAAAGAGTGGGGAGGTCAATCAGTAGTATCTGAGGATATTCAAAACTGGATAGGTACACCACATATCTCAGGACAAGAACTCGGCAACTCACTCCGTAGACATGTTGAAGAGTACAAAGGAACATTCCTCACGATTAAGGAAGATGAGGTAGGTCAGATATCTGGAGAGGAAGGTGGTTTTATTATTGGAGGTAAAAAAGAGTTTCATTACTCAAAAACTATTCTCGTTGCAACAGGCTCGTCTCGTAGACGCCTTGAAGTACCTGGCGCAGACTCCCTCGAGCACAAAGGGCTCACCTATTGCGCGTCATGTGATGGACCACTTTTTAGCGACCAAGATGTGGTAGTGGTTGGCGGCGGGAACGCCGGGTTTGAATCAGCTGCTCAGCTGCTTGCCTACTGTAAGAGCGTTACTCTTCTTTCAAGAAGCGTTCCAAGAGCTGATGAAATCACTGTAGAGAAGTTAAAGCGTAACCCAAAGTTTACTCTCATAGAAAACGCAGTGCCAACCAAAATAGAAGGAGGGGTGTTCGTAGAATCAATTACATATTCTCACAACGGCCAGGAAGTGAAGGCGCAAGTAGCTGGGGTATTCGTAGAGATTGGACAGATTCCAGCCACTTCTTTTGTCAAAGGTTTTGTAGAACTTAATGAAACTGGGAATATCGTTATTAATCCCCGAACTCAAGAGACATCTAAAAAAGGTATATGGTCCGCCGGAGACTGTACGGATGTTCTCTACCACCAGAACAATATTGCTGCCGGAGATGCTGTGCGAGCACTCGAAGATATTTATCTTCATTTGCATGCATAGGAAAATAGTAATTGGTAATTAGTTATTCGTAATTGGTTAAAAAAGAAAAGCGCCATTCGGCGCTTTTCTTTTTTAAGTTCCCTCTTCTTGTCATACAGTATATCACAGCCAATTATCATAAAACAAGACTTACAAAATTTGTAAAGGTCTGTTATGCTACATTAATGCAAAAATATTCTGAATTAACAAAAAAGGCATGGCGACTTTTAAAACCTTTTCATAAAAGATTCTACCTACATACTTTTCTTGTTGTAGGGCTTTCGCTTTTAGCTGTGTACATTACCACAGTGGAGGGAAAAGTATTTACCACTATCGCAGAAAAGGATCTTCATGGGTTTCTTATGGTGGTCGCATTAGTTTTTGTTCTTGGGCTATTCGACTCTGCTCTTAACTTTTTCAAAAACTATAACGAAACAAAACACTTAGACGCAGATATAGCGCAACACCTTCAGCACGTCTCACTCACGAGGATTCTGGACCTTACTCCAGAGCAACACATAGAAGACCACTCCGCCATAAAACATCAAATTATTGTTAGGGGAGAAAACGCAGTGGAGATGATAATAAGAACTTACCTGAGTGACTTTCTTCCAAATATCAGTTACCTGGTCGTAGCAACTGGGGCCCTATTTTTCTACAATGTAACAATTGGCTTACTGTCACTTACCTTTTCTATCATCCTCGCAGCCTGGATGCACCACTTTCTCAAATTTTACAAACCTCTTATCAAACAAAATAGAGATAACTGGACCGAGCAAGGCAAAACAAGAACTGAGGCATTTACTCACCTACAACTCATAAAGCTTCTAGGAAGAGAATCCTACTTTATAAAAAAATATCTTGAGAAGAGGCAAAAGTTCGCGGATTTTGGAAAGCACGTTGACCTGGTAGCTGTCGAACACAGAGCAAAGAAGGCGCTCTACTCCGACACAAGCCAAAATACAATTCTTTTGGTTGTCGGACTTCTTGCTTTCTTTGGCGACCTTAATCTAGCGACAATCTACGTGGTTTGGATGATTGTTGGTCGTGCATTCTGGTCAGTATCTAGTCTCTCTAACGCCTTGCGAGATATGCCACTTCGCTACACAGAGGTGGAACAATATTTTGAAGCAATAGAAAAGACAGCGTCATTTAAGGAAACTGGCGATAGGACTAAAGTAATTGGTGGTGATATTGTTGTAGAGAATCTTTCATTTTCATACAAGAAAAGTCCATCACGTGTCTTTGATTCTCTTTCATTTACTATTCCAAGTGGTAAGACAACTGCTTTTGTTGGCTCTTCTGGGTCAGGTAAGTCAACCATAATAAAACTTCTGATGCGCGCTTATGACTACGAAAGTGGGGTAATAAAAATAGGAGGTGTTGATATAAAAGAATTAGACGCCAGACATCTGAGAGAAAGTATTGGTTATGTTGAGCAACATGTTGACTTGCTCGACGACACAATAAAAGAAAATATCTTACTGAGTGTTCCTGAATATAATAGAAAGGCTGCAGAAAATAGATTAGAAGAAGTGGCGATACATGCACGTATCACAGAATTCTATCACCGTCTTGGCGAAGATAGATTCAATACAGTTATCGGGGAACGCGGCATCAAACTTTCAGGAGGAGAACGTCAGCGTGTTGGTATAGCAAGGGCGATTATCAAAGACCCGGAGATCCTCATTTTCGACGAAGCTACATCATCCCTAGATACTGAGAATGAGTCCAAGGTGATGGAAGCAATCAACGATGTGTCAAAAGGTAAGACGACCATCATCATCGCTCATCGCCTCTCAACTGTGCGTGACGCAGATAAAATCATTGTCATGGACAAAGGCAAGATTGTGGGGGAAGGAACGCATAGCGAGCTATTAGAAAATAATGCCGTCTATAAAAATCTAGTGGCTCACCAAGTGTAGTAACTCAAAGTTTAGCCAGTAGTTTTAGTTGCCAAAAGACAAAGCGAAGCCTTCGGCTTCGCTTTGTCTTGCTACTATCTACCTACTAAAGGCTACAAGCTACCTCCATCCACTCCTTAAACACTTCCCTGTCCTCACAAACTTCTTCAGGGACGAAAAAGTAGTAAAGACTTGCGTCTTCGCCCTTCTTCTTGTAAGTGAACTGTTTGCCCCCTCTTTCCAGATACCAATCCTTAGTTTCCTTTGACCCCTTAAAATAGAGCTCGTCGTTTTCAACTATTGCAAAAGGCCTCCCCTCGTAATAAAGCATATGAGCGCCCATCATGGGGCGCCAAGTAACAGGCTCACTCTCACCAAAAAGGTCATACAATACGTATTCAAGGAATGG
>JACCDG011473593.1_pt1 | contig 23931 bp, 21 predicted proteins | sample 7442471 | NCBI WGS metagenome assembly JACCDG01 (sample SAMN15323444, study PRJNA562643) | freshwater metagenome | isolation source: river surface water | place: USA:Blue River Watershed | collected 2017-08-17 | reverse complement strand
TCCTTCCAAGATCGTGTCCCTGGGCGACGAAGTCGAAGTCATGGTCCTCGAGATCGACGAAGACAAGCGCCGCATCTCCCTGGGCATGAAGCAGTGCCGCGCCAACCCCTGGCAAGAGTTCGCTCAAAACACCAAGCGTGGCGACCGCGTCAAGGGCCCCATCAAGTCCATCACCGACTTCGGCGTGTTCGTGGGTCTGGCTGCCGGTATCGACGGCCTGGTGCACCTGTCTGACCTGTCCTGGAACGAGTCCGGCGAAAACGCCGTGCGCGAGTTCAAAAAGGGCCAGGAAGTGGAAGCCATCGTGTTGGCCGTGGACGTGGACCGCGAGCGCATCTCCCTGGGCATCAAACAGCTCGACGGCGACCCGTTCAGCACGTTCACTTCCGTGAACGACAAGGGCTCCATGGTGACCGGCAAGGTCAAGACCGTGGACGCGAAGGGCGCTGAAATCGATCTGGGCGACGACATCGTCGGCTACCTGCGCGCTTCAGAAATCTCCGCAGATCGCGTGGAAGACGCTCGCAGTGTTCTGAAGGAAGGTGATGAAGTCAACGCCGTGGTGACCAACATCGACCGCAAGAGCCGCAGCATCTCCCTGTCGATCCGCGCCAAGGACCAGGCTGACCAACAAGAAGCCATGGCCACCCTGAGCCAGAACACCGGCAACGCCGGCACCACCAGCCTGGGCGCCCTGCTGCGTGCCAAGCTGGACAACAACTGATCAAGCCCTGTTTTTGATCAGCTTGTCTGAGTAACACAGCTGCCCGGCTTCGGCCGGGCAGCTTGTTTACAAAGCCTTATCCCTTTTCTTGATTCGCCATGACACGATCCGATCTTGTTGAAGCGCTGGCCACACGCTTTCACCAGCTCACCTACCGTGACGCCGAGCTCGCGGTCAAGACGGTGCTGGACGCCATGAGCGACGCACTGGAACGTGGTCACCGTATCGAAATTCGCGGTTTTGGCAGTTTCTCCATCAACCGTCGCCCTCCGCGCATTGGGCGTAACCCGCGCTCTGGCGAGCGTGTGGAAATTCCTGAAAAACGCGTCCCCCACTTCAAGCCCGGCAAAGCCCTGCGCGAAAGCGTAGATCAACTGCCCGATGGCAAGACCGAAACACCCCAGGCTTGAGCTGAGCTCGCCTGTCCGCTCGTTAGAATGAGCGCACTGCTTTTCGGAATGCGCCCATGAAAAGAATTCTGAGCCTCGGCCTATGGCTGATCAAGGCCGCCGTGTTTTTCACGCTGTTTGCCTTTGCCCTGAACAACCAGCAAAGCACCAAACTTTTTTTCTTCTTCGGCACCTTTTGGGAAGCCCCTACAGCGCTCGTTGTGTTGAGCGTATTTGCACTGGGCCTGATGGTTGGCGTGCTGGGCATGCTGCCGTTGTGGTGGCGTCAGCGCCAGCTCGCGCGCGGTTTGAGCTCAAACCAGGCTACACCTGCGGGCGCAGACACACCTGACCCGAGCCGAGCACAGGCGAGCAGTCCGCTGGATGCTTCCATCGGCATTTGAGCGCGGAAAGCATCATCTTATGGAACTGGATTTGGGTTGGATTTTGGTAGCCTTGCCCGTGGCCTTTGGCTTGGGCTGGCTGGCGTCCAGGCTGGACTTGCGCCAGATGCGCATCAACAACATTGAAGCACCTCGCGCCTATTTCAAGGGTCTGAACTACCTTCTCAATGAGCAACAGGACCAGGCCATTGACGCCTTCATTGAAGCCGTCCAAAACGATCCAGACACTTCTGAATTGCACTTTGCGCTGGGCAATTTGTTTCGTCGTCGCGGCGAATACGACCGGGCTGTTCGCGTGCACGAGCATTTGCTCTCGCGCGCAGATCTAAGTCAAGCTGACCGCCAGCGGGCACAACATGCGCTGGCGCTGGATTTTCTGAAAGCCGGCTTGCTCGACCGCGCCGAAGAAGCCTTGCGCAAACTCGAAGGCACACCTTATGCCGGGCAAGCACGTCTGGCACGCCTGGCCATTTATGAGCGCTCACGCGAATGGCCACAGGCCACCGAAGTGACACAGCTGCTCGAAGCATCGGGCGAAGCGCAGTTTGACGCGCGCCGTGCGCATTACAGCTGCGAGCAGGCGCGCGAGGCTATTGCCCAAGGCGACCAGGCCACCGGACTGCGTCTGCTACAGGAAACCTTGTTGCAATCCCCCAAAAGCCCACGACCACGCATTTTGCTGGCCCAATTGCTGCAATCCCAAGGTGAGCATCAGCAAGTGCTGCAGGTGCTTGAGCCCTTGTTTGTCGAACGCCATGGCGCAGCGGCACTGGCCGCCCCCACTTTGGTCAAAGCGGCACTGGTCTGCGGGCAGCAGGAGCTTGCGAAACAGTGGCTGCAAGCCTTGTATGAACAAGAGGGCAATCTGGACATTCTGCAAGCCACGCTCGAATTGGCGCCACAAGATGTTTCTGGCAAGCTCAGCGCTTACGAGCAGCATCTGCAAAAGCACCCCTCCCTGCTGGCTGCCAGACACTGGCTGGAGCAGGATGCCCAGAGTCAGGCACATGTGCCCGCACCGGTACACAAGGCGCTGGAGCAAGCTGCGCGTCCGCTCTCACGTTACCGCTGTGCGGCTTGCGGGTTCGAAGCGCACAACTACTTCTGGCATTGCCCGGGCTGCCAGGGCTGGGACACTTACCCGCCACGCCGCGTAGAAGAGCTTTGATTGCGCATGCACACAGGGCAAGCCCTGATGTATAAAACCGCTGGACTGCCCAAAATGGAAATCACCCACCACAGAAGTGGGTTGTTTTTCAGGGAGTAATCATGCACAAATTTCTTTTGACTGCAGGGCTGGCCTTGGCTTGCCTGAGCGCACACGCCGAGCTGGATCTGAACCGCGCCCGCGCAATGGATCTGGACGGTCTCAAAGGTGTGGGGCCCGCCTTGTCGACTCGGATCATCAAGGCACGTGAAGTCCGACCTTTCAGCAACTGGGAGGACTTGCAACAAAGGGTCAAGGGCGTGGGGCCGGCCTTGTCACAAACGCTGTCCGACCAGGGCGCACGCATCGAAGGCAAAGCCTGGCTTCAAGCCAAATAAAGCAGAAGCTTCCACTATCATCGGACACTGACTTTCAACAAGGGATGTGTTCGTGTTCAAAAATGTGATGGTGTATCGCCTCGGTACCGGCACCTTGCCGCTGGAGCAAGCCGAGGCGGCGATGGCTGCAGCGCGTTTTACAGAGTGCACCGCAACCCAGGACAAGTCCGTGGGTTGGGTCGAACCGCGCGGGCAGGCGCACGGCCCTTTGATCGAATCGGTGCAAGGTCACTGGATCCTCAAACTGATGATCGAGTCCAAGTCCGTGCCCGGAAATGTGGTGCGCCGCAAGGCCGACGAAGAAGCGGCCAACATCGAAGCACAAACCGGTCGCCGCCCGGGCAAGAAACAGTTGCGTGAATTACGCGATGACGTTTTGTTGTCGCTGCTGCCGCAGGCCTTTGCCAAGCAAGCCACCGTCTGGGTCTGGCTGGATTGGGCGCACGGCCGTCTGGTGCTGGATGCGGGCAGCCAGGCCAAAGCCGACGAAGCCTTGGCCTTGTTGATGAAGTGCCTGCCGCAACTGAACATGACCCTGGTACAGACCACGCAGTCGCCACAAGCGGCCATGACGGGCTGGCTGCTGTCTGCCGAACCTGATGTGCCGGAGTTGGGCGACTTCCATATCGAGCGCGAAGGCATGCTCAAGGCCACTGCCGAAGAAGTCTCCAGTATTCGCTACACCCGCCACCCGCTACGCAACGAAGAGGTGCGCCAGCATGTCCAAGCCGGAATGCTGCCGACACAGCTGGCCTTGAGCTGGGATGGGCGTGTGGGCTTTACCCTGACGGAGTCGCTGCAGCTCAAAAAGGTCAAGTTCCTGGATGGCGACCCGGATGCTGCTCTGCCTGAAACGGCCGAAGAACGGTTTGACGCCGACGTGGCTCTGGCCACGGGCATGTTGGCGCCTTTGCTGGACGCACTGATTGAGGTGTTGGGCGGCGAGCTCAAAACGTAAGCCGCAGCGTTAAGATCAAGCCTTCGTCCGGAGTCATTGCATGAACCCCATTTTTGCCATTTGTATTGGTGCCAGCACAGGTGCACTGTGCCGTTGGCAATTGGGTCTCTGGCTGAACCCTGCACCCAGTGCGACCAGCTGGTTACCTTGGGGCACACTGGCTTCCAACTTGATTGGCGGCTACTTGATTGGACTGGCACTGGGCGTGTTTCACCACCTACCAGACCTGGATCCAGTCTGGCGTCTGGCTCTAGTCACTGGCTTTCTAGGCGGATTAACCACTTTTTCAAGCTTCTCGGGAGAAGTCATCACCCAACTCATGCAAGGGCGTTTGGGCATGGCTGCACTCACGGCCAGCCTGCACCTGGCTGGATCCCTGCTGTTGACCTGGTTAGGGCTGCAAACCATCAATCTGGTGTGGGAGCCAGTCCGTTTTTGAGCGGTCCTCATGGCGCACGGGTTAACCCTTGAGCGTGAAACCCTGTCAATCCAGGTCCTGAAAAATATCAATGCTTGCTGTCCTTCAGGGCACACCTGACAGCTGCATGACACTTACAATGCAGCCTGATTTGCACAGGAGAACCCCATGTCTTTTCTCTCGCAGCTTTCTGCCTGGATTGATACCCTCAATGCCAAGGTCGGCAAGCTCACCACCTGGCTGATTTTGGTCACCACCTTGATCAGTGCAGGCAACGCCTTAGTACGTAAAATTTTCGACACCAGCTCCAACGCGCTGCTTGAAGTGCAGTGGTATCTGTTTGCTGCCGTGTTCCTGCTGGGTGCCGGCTATGGTTTTTTGCGCAACTCGCATGTGCGTATTGACTTCATTTCCAGTCGCCTGACGGATCGAGCTCGCAACTGGATCGATTTCTGGGGCATTGTCCTGGTGCTCACTCCGTTTTGTTTGATCACCATCGTGTTGTCCTGGCCCTTGTTTACCCAGACACTGGCCAGTGGCGAAATGAGTCAAAACGCAGGCGGCCTGATCCGTTGGCCCGCTTTTGCACTGATCCCTGCAGGCTTCACCCTGCTGATGCTGCAAGGCTTCTCGGAAGCGATCAAGCGCTTGGCCTTTCTCAAGGGCGTAGGCCCCGATGTGTTGCACTCAGATGATGCGCAATCTGACGATCAAAAACGTGCAGCCGAACTTGAACAAATGGCCCAACCCGAAGGAGGTCGCTGATGGAAGCATCATTCCTGGCACAACAGTTTGTGCCCATCATGTTTGCAGGACTGTTTGTTTTGCTGCTCACGGGTTTCCCGGTGGCTTTTGCCTTGGCCGCCACAGGGCTGGGCTTTGGCTTCATCGGCATGGAGGCAGGTCTCTTCCCCTCCACCCTGTTTCAGGCCTTGCCGTTGCGAATTTTTGGCATCATGCAGAACGATACGCTGCTGGCCATTCCGTTCTTCACCTTCATGGGCATCATTCTTGAGCGCTCGGGCATGGCCGAAGACCTGCTGGAGACGGTAGGTCAGGTGTTCGGCCCCGTGCGCGGTGGCGTGGCGATTGCCGTCATTTTGGTTGGCGCGTTGCTTGCAGCCACCACAGGCGTAGTGGCCGCGGCCGTGATCTCCATGGGTTTGATTTCACTGCCCATCATGTTGCGCTACGGTTACAGCCGTGTGATTGCCACAGGCACCATCACCGCATCAGGCACATTGGCGCAGGCGATTCCGCCATCGTTGGTGCTGATTGTGCTGGCTGACCAACTGGGCCGCTCTGTGGGCGACATGTATGCCGGCGCCATGGTCCCCGGCCTGCTGCTGGTTGGGCTGTACATCCTCTTCATCGTGGTGGTCGCCATTGTCCGTCCGGCCATGGTTCCCGCACTTCCCCCCGAAGCGCGTATCTATCGTGAACCTGATGGCAGCTCGGGACATCGGTCCTTGCTGGTACTGTTGCTGATCTGTGCAACAGTCGCTTTCGGTTGGGCGCAAGTTCACGATCGCGTTCTGGGATCTCTGCTAGGACGCACCGATCCGGCTGCCACCGATGAGGTCGTCATTCTGTCCATGACCATCGCCTCTTTGCTGGGATTGGGGCTATCGGCCATCAACCGCGTTTCGCGCATGGGGCTGCTATCGCGCCTGGCTGAACAGGTGACTTTTGTTCTGATGCCACCTCTGATCCTGATCTTCCTGGTTCTGGGCACTATTTTCCTGGGCGTTGCCACCCCCACAGAAGGTGGCGCCATGGGAGCGTTGGGTGCCATCATTTTGGCTTTGTTCAAGCGCAAACTGGACATGCCCTTGATGCGTCAGGCACTTGACAGCACAGCCAAACTGGCTTCTTTCGTGCTGTTCATCCTGATCGGTTCGACAGTATTCAGCTTTACCTTCAACGCAGCCGATGGTCACCTTTGGGTGGAACACCTGTTTGACAGCATGCCTGGCGGTGCCATGGGCTTCCTGATTGTGGTAAACATCCTGATCTTTGTGCTGGGTTGCTTCATCGACTTCTTTGAAATCGCGTTCATCGTGATCCCGCTGCTGGCCCCTGTGGCTGAGAAAATCCTGCCCGAATTGGTCCCCGGCATGACGCCTGATCAGGTGATGATCTGGTTCGGCGTGATCATCGCCATGAACCTGCAAACCTCGTTCTTGACGCCGCCCTTTGGTTTCGCGCTGTTCTACCTGCGCAGTGTGGCGCCTAAACGGGACTACCAGGACCGCGTCACAGGCAAGACCATTCCTGCTGTGACCACTACAGAGATCTACAAAGGATCGATTGCCTTCATCGTGCTGCAACTGATCATGGTGGTTGCTGTCATTGCGATGCCTGACCTGGTCACCGGCGGTCTTTCCAAAGAGGCGGGCCTGAACAATGCCGATGTCATGCAAGCTCTGGAAGCATCGTCCATCGAAGATGCTGATGCCAAAGAGCAAGATGGCAAGGACCACTCAGCTGATCTCCAACCTGAGGCAGCAGGTGCATCTGAAAACGCCAAATCCGATGAGGACGCCCTCAAGGAGCTGCTCAAGCCAGCCAAGTAAGACCTCTTGGGTCTGAAAGACAACCGCCTGCAGATGCAGGCGGTTTCTTTATGGGTGCGTCCAACACATAAGCATGCCAGTCATAAAAAAACCGCACCCAAAGGTACGGTTTTTTTGATCAGCTTAAGCTGATGATCAGAGCTTGGCGGCCTGCATGAAGCCATCGAAACGGGCTTCAGTGAAGCGGAACCACAGGTTGGCTTCCTTGCGGTAGTTGCTGTAGTCGGCGTAGATCTTCTTCCAACGGGGGTTGGCAGCACCGATTTCTTCGTACAGGGCCATGGCTTCCTTATAGGCAGCTTCCAGCACAGGTGTCGGGAACGGCGTCAGCTTGGCGCCACCGGCCACCAGCTCCTTGAGGGCGCCAGGGTTGCGGGCGTCGTACTTGGCCTGCATTTCGGTGTGCGCGTAAGCAGCAGCAGCCTCAACAATCGCCTTGTTCTCTGCGGACAGGGAAGCGTAGGCAGCCTTGTTGATGAACAGGTCCAGCTGAGGACCGCCTTCCCACCAGCCTGGGTAGTGGTAGAACTTGGCCACTTTGTAGAAGCCCAGTTTCTTGTCGTCGTAAGGACCGACCCACTCGGCTGCATCGATGGTGCCTTTTTCCAGAGCCTGGTAGATTTCGCCGCCAGGAATGTTCTGGGGCACGCCACCCAGACGCTGGATCACTTTGCCGGCGAAACCGCCGACGCGGAACTTCAGGCCTTTGTAGTCGGCCACGGACTTGATGGGCTTGCGGAACCAGCCACCCATCTGGGCGCCTGTGTTGCCCATGGGGAAGTTGACGATGTTGTAGCTGTCGTAGAACTCACGCATCAGCTTGAGGCCGTTGCCGTCGTACATCCAGGCTGTCATCTGACGGCTGTTGAGGCCGAAAGGAATGGCGCAACCCAGGGCGAAGCACTCGTCCTTGCCGAAGTAGTAATAAGGAGCGGTGTGGCCCATTTCCACGGTACCGTTTTGCACAGCATCAACCAGACCAGCGGTAGGCACCAGCTCGCCAGCAGCGTGCACGGTGATTTCAAACTTGCCACCCGACAGTTCCTTGACCTTCTTGGCAAAGGTCTCGGCTGCACCATAAATGGTGTCCAGTGCCTTGGGGAAGGCAGAGGTCAGGCGCCAACGGATGTTGGCTTGGGCTTGCACCAAGGCAGGTGCTGCGCCAGCAGCCAGAACGCCTGCAACGCCAGCGTTCTTGATAACGGAACGACGATCCATAGAAATACTCCTTCAAAAGGTTTTGAACATGTCCGAGACTTCCGGACAAGGACTTCAGTCACCTTACATTTTAGGAAGAATGCAAGCGAGGAACAGGGCGGGTTTACCCTTCACGAAGCGAATAATTCCAGTGAATTTGGCGGATTTTGAGGTGAATTAAAAGAACGTTTGAAATGCTTTCAATCCGACCAACGCTGACGCACTGAACGCTCAATGCCAACCGCATCCAGGCCCTGCATGGCCAGCAGCTTGGCCGGGTCGCCATGCTCAATGAACACATCCGGCAAACCCAACTGCAGCAGCTCGCGCGAGCAAGCCATGGCCTGCAGGGCCTCACCCACTGCACTGCCCGCACCAGCCATCACACACCCCTCTTCCACGGTGACCAGACGACTGTGGCTCTGAGCCACTTCGCGCAGCATCTCGACATCCAGCGGTTTGACCCAACGCATATTGACCACGGTGGCATCCAGCGCTTCGGCGGCTTGCAAGGCCGGGTACAGCAAGCTGCCAAACGCGAGGAAGGCCAAGCCACTCTTGCCGGTGCGACGCAGCTCGGCCGAGCCATACGGCAAGTGCTCAAGACTGGCGGACACTGCAGCGCCCACACCAGCACCACGCGGATACCGCACAGCTACCGGATGGTTTTGTGCATACGCGGTGGACAGCAACTGGCGACACTCGCCTTCGTCTGCCGGGCAGGCCAGCGCCATATTGGGAATGCAGCGAATGAAGGCGATGTCGTAGGCCCCCGCATGGGTGGCCCCGTCGGCCCCCACCAGCCCGGCGCGGTCCAGTGCAAACACCACGGGCAGGTTTTGCAAGGCCACATCGTGGATCAACTGGTCATACCCACGCTGCAAGAAGGTCGAGTAAATGGCCACCACAGGTTTAAGGTCCTCACAGGCTAGCCCTGCGGCCAAGGTGACTGCGTGTTGCTCGGCAATGCCCACGTCGTAATACCGCTTGGGAAAGCGTTTGTGGAACTCGACCATGCCCGAGCCTTCGCGCATGGCGGGCGTGATACCGACCAGACGATCGTCTTTCTCGGCCATATCACAGAGCCATTGGCCAAACACCTGGGTAAAGGTGGTCTTGGACGGCGTGGTTGGCGGAACAATGCCTACGGCCGGATCAAACTTGCCGGGGCCGTGGTACATGACCGGGTCAGCCTCGGCGAGTTTGTAGCCTTGGCCTTTTTTGGTGACCACGTGCAGGAACTGCGGACCCTCAAGGTGTTTAATGTTCTCCAGCGTCGGGATCAAGGAATCGAGATCGTGGCCATCGATCGGGCCGATGTAGTTGAAACCGAATTTCTCGAACAAGGTGGCGGGCACCACCATGCCTTTGGCGTGTTCCTCAAAGCGCTTGGCCAGCTCGAACAAAGGCGGCGCTGCCTTGAGCACCTGCTTGGCGCCCTCTTTGGCGGCCGCATAAAAGCGCCCGCTCATCAACTGAGCCAGGTAGCGGTTGAGCGCGCCCACCGGCGGGCTGATCGACATATCGTTGTCGTTAAGAATGACCAGCAGCTTGCAGTCTTCCACCCCCGCGTGGTTGAGGGCCTCGAAGGCCATGCCCGCGGTCATGGCGCCGTCGCCAATCACGGCTATGGCATGGCGGTTTTCGCCCTTCTGGCGCGCAGCCAGCGCCATGCCCAGAGCCGCTGAAATGCTGGTGGACGAATGCCCCACGCCGAAAGTGTCGTACTCGCTCTCGTCGCGGCGCGGAAAGCCCGACAAACCATCGAGTTGTCGCAGCGTAGGCATGCGCTCACGCCGACCGGTCAGGATTTTGTGCGGGTAGGTCTGGTGGCCCACATCCCAGACGATACGGTCTTCAGGCGTGTTGAACACGTAATGCAAGGCAACCGTGAGCTCCACCGTACCAAGGTTGGAGCTCAGGTGCCCACCGGTTTTGGACACGTTGTCCAGCACACACTGGCGCACTTCGTCTGCCACACGATGAAGGTCGTGGCGCGGCAGCTTGCGCAGGTCTTGCGGTGAATCGATAGCTTGAAGCAATCCGGTCATGGTCTCAATGGTCAGTGTGTTCGCTGCACCACCCAGCGGGTCAGCGCGCGCAGCATGGTCAGGGCGTCTTCGTTCAGTCCAGTATCGCTCAGGGCTTGCTGGGCCTGCACTGCCAGCTCATCAGCCCAGGCTTGGGCCTGCGTCAGCCCCAGCAAACTGACATACGTGGGTTTATCCGCCTGTGCATCCTTGCCAGCGGTTTTGCCAAGGGTAGCTGAGTCCGCCGTCACGTCCAGCACATCGTCCACCACCTGGAAAGCCAGCCCCAGGGTCTGGCCAAAGCGCTCCAGCGCCTGCCAAACCGGGCTGTCCTGCACTCCCGCGCACACCGCCCCCATCTGCACGCCCGCATGCAACAAAGCACCCGTCTTGAGGCGGTGCATCAACTGCAACTCCTCCATGGACATACGTTGGCCTACGTTGGCCAAATCGATGGCCTGCCCGCCTGCCATGCCCCAGTAGCCACTGGCCCGCGCCAGCAGCGCACAGCAGCGGGCCTGAACAACGGCATTACCAGCATCCGGCGTGAGCAATTCGAACGCAAGGGACTGCAGTGCATCACCCGCAAGCAGGGCCTGAGCCTGCCCGAACTGCACATGCACCGTGGGCTTGCCGCGGCGCAGCACATCGTTGTCCATGCAAGGCATGTCATCGTGCACCAGCGAGTAAGCGTGAATCAACTCCAGAGCGCAGGCCGAGCGAACCACCGCATCTGCCGAAGGGTCACTGCCAAGAGCTTGCGCCGTGGCCATGACCAGCATAGGGCGCAAACGCTTGCCGCCATCGAGCACGGCGTAGCGCATGGCTTGACCGAGCTGAGCGGGCGCTCGTTCGTCAATCCAGCTTGCAAGCGCACTTTCGACCTGCTGCAAACGCGGTTGCATCCACTGCAACAATTGCGGGGACAAGGTCATGCTTCGTCCCAGGGTTTGAGTTGTCCGTTATCGAGCACCTGGATCTGGTTCTCCACCGCCTGCAACTGGTCGCGACAGTAAGCCAGCAAGACCGCTCCGCGCTGGTAATCGCTGAGCAACTCGGACAAAGGCATTTGCCCCGACTCCAGGCGGGAGACCAGGGTTTCAAGCTCAGACACGGCAGCCTCGTAGCTCACGGGCTTTTGCGTGGCATCACCGGGATCTGAGTTTTTGGCTTTGGACATCTGCTTTCCCACAAAAGCTTCGATTTTAAAAGCTCAAACTGACCCAAGCTTTCAAGACACTGAACACCCTTCGCACCCAACGGGTACAATCGTCGGTTCCCTTGGCAGTTTCTGACTGCCTGTTTCCCGCGCCGGTTTCTTCGGAGTACAGCGCTTTGCCCCTGCCCCTTCATAGGGGGAGTCTCTAGGTCAGGACACACCATGTCTGATTTAAGTCTTCAGCACCAGCAGGCCGAAAGCCAACTGCCAGTTTCATCCTACTTTGACACCTCTCTTTTTCAAAGAGAGCTCGAGGTGCTTTTTTCCAAAGGCCCACGTTATGTGGGTCATGCCCTGTCGGTGCCCGAGCCGGGGGATTATTTCGCCCTGCCCCAGGAGGCTCAGGGTCGCGCCTTGGTGCGCAACACCCAGGGACAGGTCGAGCTGATCTCCAACATCTGTCGTCACCGCCAGGCCGTCATGCTTGGCGGGCGCGGCAACCTGCAAACACAAGGCAAGGGACACGGTGCAGGCAACATCATTTGCCCCTTGCACCACTGGACCTATTCGCCCAAGGGTGAGTTGCTGGGCGCGCCCCACTTTGCGCACGACCCCTGCCTGAACCTGAATAACTACAAGTTGCGCGAGTGGAACGGCCTGCTGTTCGAGGACAATGGTCGCGACATCGCCGCCGACCTGGCCGGCATGGGCCCTGCGCACAAACTCAATTTCGAGGGCTACAAGCTCGACCATGTGGAATTGCACGAGTGCAACTACAACTGGAAAACCTTCATCGAGGTGTACCTGGAGGACTACCACGTGGCCCCCTTCCACCCCGGCTTGGGCAACTTTGTCACTTGCGACGATCTGGCCTGGGAATTCAAGGACCAGTACTCGGTGCAGACCGTGGGTGTGGCCAGCACGTTTGGCAAACCCGGCTCCGATGTGTACAAGAAGTGGCACGAAGTGCTGCTCAAGTACCGCAATGGTGAACTGCCAGAGCAGGGCGCGATCTGGCTGACGTACTACCCCCACATCATGGTGGAGTTCTACTACCCCGAAGAAATCGTCGAGTTCGAGCGTGAGTTTGTCGAGGCGCAACGCGCTGCGTACATGGAAACAGCCATCGAGGACGATGAAATCGCCGAGCGCATGGACGCCGGCCGAAAAGCCCTGATGATGCGTGGCGATAACGAGGTAGGCCCCTACCAGAGCCCCATGGAAGACGGCATGCAGCACTTTCACGAGTGGTACCGCAAGCAGATGCAACAAGCTGCCTGATTACCCGCGTGCCGCCTGAGCCTCAAGCGCTTAGGCAGTTTTTTCAAAAGGTCCTACGCACATGCAAGCTTTATGGATGGTTCTGGCAGCCCTGCTGTTTGCCACCATGAGCGTGTGCATCAAGCTGGCCGCTTCGGACTTCAGCATTTTTGAAATTGTGCTAGCCCGTGGCCTGATCGGCATGGTGGTGATGACCGCCATTTGTCGCCACCACAACGTCACCCTGCGCACACCGGTGCCCATCATGCACGTGTGGCGTTCTGTCGTCGGCGCCACGGCACTTTCATGCTGGTTCTACGCGATTGCACATTTGCCTCTGGCCACTGCCATGACGCTCAACTACATGAGCGGCATCTGGGTGGCAGCCTTCATGGTGGGCGGCACGGTTTTGCTTGGCCGCAGTGCAGACCTTGGACGTCAGGGTCCTTTGATGTTGACGGTGCTGGCGGGTTTTGCGGGCGTTGTCCTCTTGCTGAGACCCACTCTTGACCATGACCAATTCCTGGCTGGCCTGGTCGGCTTGATTTCCGGCATGAGCGCCTCGCTGGCCTACATCCAGCTGGCCGCGCTCGGGCGTGTGGGCGAACCCGAAACCCGCACCGTGTTTTATTTTTCGATGGGTTCCAGCGCCGTGGGTCTGGGCGGCATGTTGTTGACGGGTGCGCATGACTGGTGGCAAGCCCAAGCCCTGTGGTTGCTGCCCATTGGCGTGCTGGCCACATTGGGACAGCTGGCCCTGACCCGGGCCTACAGCCGCAGCTCTGCCTTGCTGGTGGCCAGTTTGCAATATTCCGGCATTGTGTTTGCGGCGCTCTATGGCCTGTTCCTGTTTGGCGACAATATTCCTCTTTCTGGTTGGGCGGGCATGTCCCTGATCATGGCCAGCGGCCTTGCTGCCACAGCCCTACGCCACCGCGCCCTGCCCACCGCACCTGCTGAAGACCACTGAAAGCACCCCATGACCTACACCTTGTTGATTTCCGCTCAAGAACTGCAGCAATTGCAGGCCACACAGTCACCGTTGGTCGTGTTTGACTGCAGCTTTGATTTGATGAACCCCGACACGGTCGATGCCACCTACGCCCAGGAACACATTGGAGGCGCGCAGCACGCCCACCTGGATCGACACCTGAGCGCGCACGATGCACGCCAGGCACTCAATGGAGGCCGCCACCCCCTGCCCAAACCCGAAGACGTGGCCCAATGGCTGGGCCAGTGCGGCGTCCATGAAGACACCCAGGTCGTGGTCTATGACCGCAACGGCAACAACTACTGCGGCCGCCTGTGGTGGATGCTCAAATGGCTGGGCCACGATGCAGTGGCCATTCTGGACGGCGGCCTGCAGGCCTGGAAATCCAACGGCGGCGCCGTTGCCCAAGGTGAAAGCAGCAGCCCGGCAGGGTGCACCTTTGTGATTCGACCGGCCTTGCGCAAGTGGCTGCGCCTGGACGATGTCCGCACGCAACTGGGCCAAGCCGGTCAAACCCTGGTCGATGCACGAGGCGCTCCACGTTACCGTGGCGAGATCGAGCCACTGGACCCGATTGCGGGCCACATCCCCGGCGCGCTCAACCGCCCCTTTACCGACAATTTCGATGCACAGGGCAAATTCAAATCACCCGAAGTGTTGCGCCAGGAATGGTTGCAGTTGCTGGCAGGGCGTACGCCAGAAAGCGTGGTGCACCACTGCGGCAGCGGCGTCAGCGCCGTACCCAATATCGTGGCCATGGAACTCGCAGGGCTGGGCGTGAGCCGCCTGTACGCAGGCAGCTGGAGCGAGTGGAGCCGCACCCCGGGCTTGCCCTGCGCCAAAGCCTGACAGACCCTACCGCACAGCTGCGTCAGTGTGCGTGGCCACCCACGCTCGAAGCAACCGCCCAAACCGCCAACATGCCCACGGCCAGCCAGAACACCTGCGCCAGGGTCTGCTGCAGGCTCAAACGTTTTTGGAGCTGCGGAATCAGGTCAGCCAAGGCCACATACACAAAGCTGCTGCTGGCCACCACCAGAAAATAAGGCAACTGGTCCTGCAAGGCATCGACCAACACATAGCCGACCAAACCACCCATCGCGGTCAAAGCTCCAGCCACCGAGACCTTCCAGACGGCTGCACGCGATGAAGTCCGGTTTTGGGCAATCACTGCCAGATCGCCCATGTGGTGCGGAATCTCGTGCACCAGCACCGCCAAGGCAGCAACCACACCGAGATGCCAATCAGCCACAAAAGCCGAGGCGATCAAAATACCATCTCCAAAACAATGCAGGCTGTCGCCCGCCAGCACAGACCAGGCACCAGTTCGCGGGGCAGCGTTGTGGTGGTGATGGTGGTGCGCATGGTCGTGCTCCCCATCCCCTTGGTGATGCTCATGGCCGTGGTGCCACAACTCGGCCTTGTCCAGCAAAAAGAAAAAGATCAAGCCAGCCAACAGGGTCAAAAACAACTGATGCGGCTCGAGCTCGCTCTCAAAGGCTTCGGGCAGCAAATTCAGGAAAGCCGTGGCCAGCAAAGCCCCAGCGGCCAAACTCAGCATGTGTTGTGTGTAACGCGCCAGAACACCAAAGCTCAACCATGCGGCCAGCCAGACGCTACCCACACCCGCCACCAGAGTGGCCACCACGATCAAAAGCAAAGTTGTCATCTCGTTCATTTCAAGAAAAACCGCCCACAAGGGGCGGTCGGTCATTCAGCATCAAAGGTTTCACACACCTTGTCTGACAAACCATTTGAGCATCTGCGACCACCCATCCTTGGCAGCCGCCTCACGGTAACTTGGGCGATAGTCTGCATGAAAGGCGTGGGGAGCTTCGGGATAAATCACCCATTCGCTCGATTTTGCCGCCGCCGAACCTTGCGCAGCCAAAGCTGATTTCATCTTATCAACCGTGTCAAGCGGTATGCCGGTATCGGCCCCGCCGTACAGGCCCAGCACAGGTGCTTTCAAGTCAGCCACCTTGTCCATCGGATGCCAGGGGTTCTGAGGCGTGGTTTTGCCCTCCAGGCGCCCATACCAGGCCACCCCCGCCTTGAGTTTGGGCTGGTGCTGCGCATACAACCAGGTGATCCGCCCACCCCAGCAAAAACCCGTGATGGCCAGACGCGAGGTATTGCCGCCCTGGGACTGCGCCCAGGCCACAGTCGCATCCAGATCGCCCATGACCTGTGCATCAGGCACCTTGGCCACCACCTCGCTCATCAGCTTGGCCAGCTCGCCATATTCGCTGGGGTCGCCCTGGCGAATGAAAAGCTCAGGCGCAATCGCCATGTAGCCCGCCTGGGCCAGGCGACGCGTCACGTCGGCAATGTATTCATGCACACCAAAAATTTCGGAAATCACCAGCACTACAGGCAAATTGCTTTTGCCCGCAGGCATGCTGCGGTAGGCTGGCATCTTGAAACCATTCACATCGATCATCACCTCGCCAGACACCAGTCCATCGGCCGGGGTCTTGATCGCGGTCTGACTCATCACACCACCCGCGGCAGCGGCATAGCCCACTCCAAGTGCCACCTTCAAGGCAAAGCGGCGATTGACACCCTCTTCGCGTCCAGAGAGCAAGGATTGAGCATCCTGGAACAAGTCTTCACGCATGTTGAGCTCCTCTTGTGTTGATGTGGCTCATATCTTGTCATAACCGGACTGACCTTGCAGGGCCTGGGCCTAGAAGGGCAAAAACCGCTTGATCAATGGGCCTGCTCCCAATTGGGCCCCACCCCCACCTCGGCCAACAGGGGCACCTTGAGTTGCGCCACCTCGGCCATGATGCGCGGCACCTCGGTCTTGACCCAGTCCACCTCCGTCAGCGGCACCTCAAAAACCAGCTCGTCGTGCACCTGCATGATGACCTTGGTGGCGCGACCTTGCGCATCAATCGCTTGCTGCATGGCCACCATGGCTTTCTTGATCAGGTCAGCCGCTGTCCCCTGCATGGGCGCATTGATGGCGGCGCGTTCTGCCCCCGCACGGCGCGGGCCGTTGGGGCTGTTGATTTCAGGCAGCATCAGGCGGCGGCCAAACACGGTCTCGACATAACCCATCGCCTTGGCCTGCTCGCGCGTGTCATCCATGTAGCGTTTGACGCCGGAAAAGCGCTCGAAATAGCGCGTGATGTAGTTCTTGGCCGCCGTGTTGTCGATGCCCAGCGCCTTGGCCAGACCAAAAGCGCTCATGCCGTAGATCAGACCAAAGTTGATGGTCTTGGCGTAACGACGCTGCTCGCTGGACACCTGATCGGGCGCCAGGCCAAACACCTCTGCAGCCGTGGCCCGGTGCACATCCAGTCCTTCGTGGAAGGCTTTGAGCAGGGCCGGGTCGTCGCTCAGGTGCGCCATGATGCGCAGCTCGATCTGGCTGTAGTCGGCGCTGGCGATCACACAGCCCTCGGGCGCCACAAACGCTTCGCGCACGCGGCGCCCTTCGGCGGTGCGAATCGGAATGTTCTGCAAATTCGGGTCGTTGCTGGACAGGCGCCCTGTGACGGCCACCGCCTGCGCGTAGTGCGTGTGCACACGGCCGGTGCGCGGCAAGGCCATCTGCGCCAGCTTGTCGGTATAAGTGCCTTTGAGCTTGCTCAGGGACCGGTGTTCCAGGATGCGGGCCGGAAGCGGGTAGTCTTCGGCCAGTTTTTCGAGTACCTCTTCGTCGGTACTGCGCGCGCCGGTGGCGGTTTTCTTGATCACCGGCAAACCCAGTTTGTCGAAGAAAATTTCGCCCAGCTGCTTGGGGCTGGCCAGGTTGAACGGCTGACCAGCAATCTCGTAAGCCTCTTGCTCCAGCTGCACAATGCGCTCACCCAGTTGCTGGCTCTGCGCAGCCAAGGTAGGCGCATCAATCATCACGCCGTTGCGTTCGATGCGGTAAAGCGCTTCGCTCGTGGCGATTTCCAGTTCGTAAATGTGCTGGAGACCGGCACTGGCTTCAATCTGCGGCCACAGCGTCAGGTGCACGTCCAGGCACTGGTCCGAGTCCTCGCACGAATACTCGGCAGCTTTGGCCACATCCACCTGCGCGAATGGAATCTGGTGCGCACCTTTGCCGCACAGGTCTTCATAACTGATGCCCTTGCGGCCCAAGTGCCGCTCGGCCAGGCTGGCCAAGCCATGCGGCTTGTGCACCTCGAGCACATAGCTTTGCAGCATGGTGTCGTGCACATAGCCATGCACCTCGATGCCGTGGTTGGCAAACACATGGCGGTCATATTTGACGTGCTGACCCAGCTTGTGGCGCGCCGGGTTTTCCAGCCAGGGCTTCAGGCGCGCCAGCACCTCGGCGAGTGGCAGCTGCTCGGGCGCGTCCGGACCGTTGTGCGCCAGCGGGATGTAGGCGGCCTCGCCCGGCTTGACGGCCAGCGATATGCCCACGATCTCGGCACGCATCTCGTCAAGCGAGGTGGTTTCAGTGTCCAGCGCGGTCAAGTCTGCGGCTTCAATGCGGGCCAGCCATTGATCGAGCACCGCCCAATCGTTGATGGTGGTGTAACTCACGGGGCCCTGCACGCGGCTGACCGGAACTGGGGTTTGTTCAGGCGTATCGCCAAACAGGTCGCCCATCACCGCAGCGGCGCGGGGTGCGGGAGGGACCGACCCACCCGCCTTGGCCGCCAGCGAACGAAAACCGTAGGTCTCATAGAAGCTGCGCAGCTTGTCCTCATCGGGCGCATGCAAGTGCAGAGCATCCAGCGCAGGCAAGCCTGGCAGCCAGACCGAAAGGTCGCAATCGGTTTTCATGGTCACCAGTGCTCGCCCCTTGGGTAACCAGTCCAGCGCATTGCGCAGGTTTTCGCCTGCCGCGCCTTTGACCTCATCCGCACGCGCCACCAAAGCATCGAGCGAGCCGTATTCGAGCAACCATTTGGCAGCCGTCTTGGGGCCAACCTTGTGCACACCGGGCACGTTGTCCACCGGGTCCCCGACCAGGGTCTGGTAATCGATCATGAGCGAGGGTGGCACCCCGAACTCGGCCGTCACCCCCGACACATCACGCACTTTGCCGTTCATGGTGTCGACAATCGTCACGTGCTCGTTGACCAACTGGCTCAGGTCCTTGTCGCCGCTGGAGACGATCACCTCCACCCCCTGTCTGGCCGCCGTGTGGGCAAGCGTGGCAATCACGTCGTCGGCCTCCACGCCTGGCACATCCAGCACCGTCCAGCCCATCAAGCGCACCAGTTCATGGATCGGCTCGATCTGCGAGCGCAGGTCATCGGGCATGGGGCTGCGGTGCGCCTTGTACTCGGGGTACATCTCGTCGCGGAATGTCGGGCCCTTGGCGTCGAAAACGCAAGCGGCCAGCGGCGCCGGAAAGTCCTTGCGCAAGCGCTCCATCATGTTGATCATGCCGCGAATGGCACCTGTGGCCGGGCTGTTCGGGTCGCCAGGCACGGCCCGCAAATCAGGCATGGCATGAAATGCGCGGTACAGGTAGCTGGAGCCGTCAACCAGCAGCAGCTTGGGTTTGTCTTGGGAGGAATCGCTCATGCCTGCATTTTCCACTGCCAGAGCCTTCTACAATCGGGAATTGACACAAATCCATTTGTTTTAGCCGGGCCGAGCGGCCCGCTCACGATTGTTGCCATGGCGGTTTTCACCGAAGTTTCCGAAGCCCAAGCGGGCGAATTGATGCACCTTCTCAAGCTGGGGCAGCTCACTGCGCTGCGCGGCATTCAAGGGGGCATCGAAAACACGAATTACTTTGTCAGCACTGACCAGGGCGAATACGTACTCACGCTGTTCGAGCGCCTGACCTACGACCAGCTGCCTTTTTACCTGTACCTGATGAAGCACCTGGCCGGCCAAGGCATTCCCGTGCCCGACCCGGCAGCCAACCCGGATGGCGACATCCTGCACACCGTCTGCGGCAAACCCGCTGCGGTGGTCAACAAGCTCGAAGGCAAGAGCCAGTTGGCGCCGCAGGCGGCGCATTGCGCTGCTGTGGGCGACATGCTGGCGCGCATGCATCTGGCCGGAGAGAATTACAGCCGACACCAGCCTAATTTGCGTGGCCTGCCCTGGTGGAACGAAACCGTGCCGGTGGTTCTGCCTTACCTGGACACAGATCAGGCAGCCTTGCTCAGCAGCGAACTGGCTTTTCAAAACCATGTCGCGCAAAACCCGGCCTACACTGCCCTGCCGCGCGGACCGGTACACGCCGACCTTTTTCGCGACAACGTCATGTTCGAAGGCGAGCGCCTGACGGGCTTCTTCGACTTTTACTTTGCCGGCGTGGACACCTGGCTGTTTGATCTGTCCGTTTGCCTCAACGACTGGTGCATCGACCTGGCCACCGGCGCTTTTGACCTTGCACGCCTGCAAGCCATGCTGCAGGCCTACCAGGCCGTGCGCCCATTGAACGCAGCAGAGCGCAGCCTGTTCAATGCGCAGCTGCGTGCGGGTGCCCTGCGATTCTGGATTTCCCGCCTGTGGGACTACCACCTGCCGCGCGAAGCCTCCATGCTGGTGCCGCATGACCCCACACATTTCGAGCGTGTCCTGCGCCAGCGCATCGCCCATCCGGTCAGCCTGTAAAGTCGAGCCATGAAACTCAATATCGTTCCCGCACGCGCCGGTTGGCAATGGGCCCTGCTTGGGGTGAAGACCTTCTGGCGTCAACCCTTGGCCATGGGTGGCCTGTTTTTCATGCTCATGGCAGCCATTTCAATGGTCTCCATGGTGCCCGTGATCGGTGGCGCGCTGGCCCTGGTGCTGTTGCCCACGCTGACCTTGGGCATGATGGTCGCCGCAGACACCGCCGACCAAGGCAAGTTTCCCCTGCCCCCCACCTTGTTTGTCGGTCTGCGCGATGCCAAGGCCCGCTTGCCCCTGCTGCAACTGGGCGGTTGGTATGCCGTGAGTTTTTTCCTGGTACTGGCCTTGTCCATGGCGGTGGATGGCGGCAACTTTGCCAAGGTGTACCTGGGCCAGGCCGAAATGACGCCGGACGTCATCACCGGCCAGGGCTTTCAGACTGCCATGTGGGTCTCCACACTGCTCTACATCCCGCTGGCCATGATGTTCTGGCACGCACCGGCCCTGGTGTACTGGCATGGCGTCTCGCCCATCAAAAGCCTGTTCTTCAGCCTGGTGGCCTGCTGGAAAAACCTCAAGGCCTTTGGCGTGTACGTGCTCGCATGGTCAGCCATTTTTGTGGGCACCGGCCTGCTCGCGCTGTCCATCTCCAGCCTGCTGGGCAACCCTGGCCTGATGGGCGCCACCCTGCTGCCCTTGATGCTGGTGGCTGCGGCCATGTTCTTCACGTCCATGACCTTCACGGTGCGCGACTACCTGCACGCCTGAGCAGCGGCCTACCCGCCGGGCGACTTAGACCACGGTCAATTTGGCCACCGAGAGGGCCAACCACTTGATGCCGTGGCGCGGGAAGTTCACCTGCGCGCGTGCATCAGCCCCACTGCCTTCCACCGACAGAACCTTGCCTTCGCCAAACTTGGCGTGGAACACCTGCAAGCCTGCGCGAATGCCATGCTCGGGCTCTGCCTTTTGCACCGGCACAGGCGGCGAAGCATAAGTCTGCGCGCTCACCCCCAAGCCACTGTTGCCCCAGGCCGGGCGCACACTGGCAGGCGTCGACGTCCAACCACCCAGGCCTGAAGCAAAACCACCGGTCTTGGGCGTGATCCACTTGAGGCAGTTTTCCGGCAACTCGTCCAGAAAGCGGCTACGCACGTTGTAGCGCGTTTGACCATGCAGCATGCGCGTCTGCGAATGGCTCAGGTACAGGCGCTTGCGCGCACGGGTGATGGCCACATACATCAGGCGCCGTTCTTCCTCCAGGCCCTCATGGTCGTTCATCGCGTTTTCGTGCGGAAACAGGGCTTCTTCAAGCCCGGTGATGAACACCACATCGAACTCCAGGCCCTTGCTGGCATGCACCGTCATGAGCTGAATCGCGTCATCGCCCGCCTGCGCCTGGTTATCGCCCGCCTCCAGGGAGGCGTGCGTCAGAAATGCAGCCAAGGGGCTCATGGTCACACCGTCTTCAAACTCATCCAGCGCCGTCACGGCTTGAGCAGCATTGGCCGTCACACCCTGGCTGACCGGGCTTTGCGACAACTCGGGCAAAGCCACCGCCCTGCGACCAAACCCCTCCTGCGTCACAAAGCTTTCGGCAGCGTTGACCAGTTCTTCCAGGTTTTCCACCCGGTCGGCACCTTCTTTTTCCAGGCGGTAATGCTGGACCAGCCCGGTCTTGTCGAGCACCAGCTCAATGATCTCCTTGAGCGTCATGCCCTGCGACTGCTCGCGCAGCACATCGATCATGGCCACAAACGCTGTCAGGTTGGCCCCCGCCTTGCCCGGCACCGCACTGACCCCATCGTGCAAGGAACAACCCACCGAGCGCGCAGCGTCTTGCAACTGCTCGATGCTGCGCGCCCCGATGCCGCGCGCCGGGAAGTTGACCACCCGCAAAAAGCTGGTGTCATCGTGCGGGTTCTCCATCAAGCGCAAATAGGCCAGCGCGTTCTTGATTTCAGCCCGCTCGAAAAACCGCAGCCCCCCATACACCCGGTACGGGAAACCCGCATTGAACAAGGCAGTCTCCAGCACCCGGCTTTGTGCGTTGCTGCGGTAAAGCAAGGCAATTTCCTTGCGCGCAAAGCCATCGGCTTTGACCAGGTTTCTCAACTCATCCACCAGCCACTGCGCCTCGGCAAAGTCACTGGCCTGCTCCATCACCCGCACCGGCTCGCCCGCGCCCTGGTCCGTGCGCAAGGTTTTACCCAAGCGGCCCTTGTTGTGGCTGATCAAGTGGTTGGCTGAATCGAGAATGTTGCTGTAGCTGCGGTAGTTCTGCTCCAGCTTGATCTGGTGCTGCACCTGAAACTCGCGCACAAAATCAGCCATATTGCCCACGCGGGCGCCACGGAAAGCGTAGATGCTCTGGTCATCGTCACCCACCGCCATGATGGCGCCCTGGCTGCCTTCAGACGGCAGCCCCACCAACAACTTGAGCCAGGCGTACTGCAGCTTGTTGGTGTCCTGAAACTCGTCCACCAGCACATGCCGGAAGCGGCGGCGGTAATGCTCGCGCACGTGGGCGTTGTCGCGCAAAAGCTCATAGGTGCGCAGCATCAACTCGCCAAAGTCGACCACGCCCTCGCGCTGGCATTGTTCTTCATAGAGCTGATACAGCTCCACCTTGCGGCGCGTTTCGTCGTCACGCACATCCACATCACCGGGCCGCAAACCATCCTCCTTGCAGCCGCCAATGAACCACTGCAACTGCTTGGGCGGGAAACGGTCTTCGTCCACATTGAACTGCTTGCACAGGCGCTTGATGGCGCTGAGCTGGTCCTGGCTGTCCAGAATCTGAAACGTCTGTGGCAACTGCGCCAGCAGGCAATGCGCCCGCAGCAGGCGGTTGCACAGTCCGTGGAAGGTACCAATCCACATGGCCTGCACATTCACCGGCAGCATCGCCGAGAGGCGGTGTTGCATCTCCTTGGCCGCCTTGTTGGTAAAGGTCACGGCCAGCACCCCACCCGGCGACACCTGCGAAGTCTGCAGCAACCAGGCAATGCGCGTGGTCAGCACCCGCGTCTTGCCAGAACCTGCGCCAGCCAGAATGAGCGCATGCTCGGGCGGCAAGGTCACGGCCCTGCGCTGCTCGTCATTGAGCTGGGCCAGCAAGGGAGAAGAAGAGGTCTGCGGGGCATCAAAAAGCATGTCCCGCATTGTAGGAAACCCCGTCAGCAAAAACCGGTAGAATCAGACACCGGGCCCAAGTTTCTTGCGCCCGGTTTTTTTATTTGAAAACCGGCCAGGCCAAGCGCTCACTCGTTTGTTCAACGATCCTTTGACTGGAGCTTGGTTTTCTCATGGAAATTTTTGATTACGACAACATCCTGCTGCTGCCCCGCAAATGCCGCGTGGAGAGCCGTTCCGAGTGCGACGCTGGCGTCGAGCTGGGTGGGCGCAAATTCCGCCTGCCGGTCGTGCCGGCCAACATGAAAACAGTGGTGGACGAGTCGATTTGCGAGTGGATGGCCAAAAACGGCTACTTCTACGTGATGCACCGCTTTGACATCGACAACGTCAAACTCGTGCGCGACATGCACGCCAAGGGCGTGTACGCCTCCATCTCTCTGGGCGTCAAGGGCCCCGACCGTGCCACAGTGGACCAGCTGGCTGCCGAAGGCCTGGTGCCCGAATACATCACCATCGACATCGCCCACGGCCATGCCGACAGCGTGCGCGACATGATCGCCTACATCAAGGGCAAGCTGCCCAAGAGCTTC
>JACCDG010004328.1_pt1 | contig 23936 bp, 21 predicted proteins | sample 7442471 | NCBI WGS metagenome assembly JACCDG01 (sample SAMN15323444, study PRJNA562643) | freshwater metagenome | isolation source: river surface water | place: USA:Blue River Watershed | collected 2017-08-17 | reverse complement strand
ATCGATCCCGAGATCCTGCGCCATCACGTGCAGCGGAACCGCACGGATGAGCTTCAGGTATCTAGAGAAGTGGTTAAACATATTGATTAGTGGTTTGGTGTTCCAAATGTATTCCCACTATTTCTCCTATCCTAACAGCTTATTGATAATCTAAAAATGGGGTGTGATAATCTTCCTTGAGCTCTATAAACGATTTTCAGGTATTGACAATTTCTGTCAACACCTGAAAAAGCCGTTTTACTAATTGCGAGCTATATTAGCAAAAACGGCCTATAAAGCCTACAGTGCAATAATGCACTAGACAATGTCAACCATTGTGATATTTTCTGTATTTTTAGGAATAATTCAATAAGAGCTTATGCAAGTAGTGGATACTAATTTTGATAATAATAAAGTGCCGGTAAAGAAGTTGTGGCAGGTGATTATGGCGTCGAGTGTGGGGACGGTGATTGAGTGGTATGACTTTTATATTTTTGGGAGTTTGAGTGCGATTATTTCGGTTAGCTTCTTTCCGAAGGAGGATCCAACGGCGGCGTTTATTTCGACGTTGGCGGCTTTTGGGGCGGGGTTTGTGGCGAGGCCTTTTGGTGGTGTGCTTTTTGGGAGGTTGGGGGATTTGATCGGGAGGAAGTATACGTTTTTGTTGACGCTGCTTTTGATGGGTGGGTCGACGTTTGCGATTGCGTTTATACCGAGTTATGAGAAGATTGGGTTGGTGGCTCCGGCTTTGCTTTTGGCATTAAGAATCATACAGGGATTAGCCTTAGGGGGCGAATATGGGGGCGCCGCGACCTACGTCGCGGAATATGCACCGGACGCAGAACGCGGGAAATACACGTCCTACATCCAAACCACCGCCACCCTCGGATTCTTCGTCTCCATCTTAGTCATTTTAGTCACCCAGCAGGTCATGGGCGATGCAGCCTTCAAAGACTGGGGCTGGCGCGTGCCATTCGCTCTATCCGGCATCCTCGTAGTCGTATCCTATTTCATCCGCCGAAACATGGACGAGTCGCCACTCTTCTCCAAACTCAAAGCCGAAGGGCGACTCTCCGAAAACCCCTTAAAAGAAGCTTTCGCGAGCAAGGCAAACCGCCGTTTAATGCTCATCGCGATGTTTGGCGCTATCGTAGGCCAAGGCGTAGTCTGGCACACAGGCCAATTTTATGCCCAAATCTTCATTAACAAGATCCTGCAGGTTGATTTCATTACTACGAACCTCATAATCGCCGCCAGCTTAGTGGTGGGGACGCCTCTCTTCGTCTATTTTGGCAGCTTGTCCGACCGCGTGGGTCGCAAGAAAGTGATGCTGGGCGGGATGGCCCTCGCTGCGCTCGGGTACTACCCTTTATTCTCCTGGATGGCCACCATCGTCTCTGAGGAAGGCACTTCAATCAACGGTTCAATCTTCCTTACTTGGACGGGCAAGCTCAAATTAGCTTTCATTTGCAGCTTATTGGTGAGTTTCGCGGCGATGGCCTACGGCCCGATCGCCGCATTCCTGGTCGAACTTTTCCCCACCAAAATCCGCTACACCTCCCTTTCCATCCCTTATCACTTTGCTAATGGGGTGTTCGGCGGTTGTGCCCCATTCGTGGCCACCTGGCTGGGATCTATCACTCACTCGAATTTCGCTGGATTGTTCTATCCCATCGCCCTAGCGGCCTTAACTGTCATCGTGGGCGTGATTTATTTGCCAGAAACGAAGGGGAAAGCGCTTAGCGACTAAAATAGGATTTTTCCATTAAATCGGTGGACATATTTTCAAATATTTCCATTAAATAAATATGCTTTGGCGCTAAACCAAAATGGGGGTATATTTGTTGTTGAATTTCGGTTTTACTGACCACCCTTTTTTGTGTGACTCAGAATGGCGAAGCCTTGGAGAAATAAAAATGAAAATAGCAGTTATAGGTACTGGTTACGTAGGATTAGTTTCAGGAACATGTTTTTCTGAAACAGGCAATACTGTAACCTGCGTAGATATTGATCAATCAAAAATTGATCGTTTAAGTCAGGGCGAAGTAACCATTTATGAGCCTGGACTCGAGAAAATGTTTCTAAAGAATCTCAGAGATGGGCGACTAAAGTTTACTACAGATTTAAAGAAAGGGATAGAGGGTGCGCAGATTGTTTTTCTAGCTCTTCCTACACCTCCAGGTGAAGATGGAAGTGCTGATTTAAAATATGTATTGGGTGTAGCAGATCAATTAGGTCAGATATTAGAAGATTACAAGGTTATTGTCGATAAAAGTACAGTACCTGTGGGTACTGCCGATAAAGTTAAGGCTGTAATTGCAAAACACGCCAAAGTTGAATTTGATGTGGTTAGTAATCCTGAATTTTTACGTGAAGGAGTCGCAGTAGAAGACTTTATGAAACCAGATCGTGTGGTTATTGGGGCTAGTTCAGAACGTGCCAAAAGAGTGATGGGAGATCTTTATGCTCCCTTTGTGCGTCAAGGCAATCCTGTTATATTTATGGATGAAAAAAGTGCGGAATTAACTAAATATGCGGCTAATTCATTTCTTGCTACTAAGATTTCTTACATGAATGAAATTGCTCAATTATGCGAGCGTTTGGGAGCAGACGTAGATATGGTACGTCGTGGAATAGGAAGTGATGAACGTATCGGTAAGCGATTTCTTTTCCCAGGAATTGGTTATGGAGGTAGTTGCTTTCCAAAAGATGTGCAAGCCTTAGTAAAGTCAGCTGAAGAAGTTGACTATGATTTTCAAATTTTGAAATCAGTAGAAAAAGTAAATGAAATTCAAAAGACTCATTTGATTCCTAAAATTGAAGCACACTTTAATCATAATTTAAAAGGTAAACATTTTGCTTTATGGGGGCTAGCCTTTAAACCAAATACTGACGATATTAGAGAAGCCCCGGCTCTATACATTATTCAATCATTACTTGATGCTGGTGCAACAGTTTCTGCATATGATCCAGAAGCGATGAATAATGTGAAAAGTCTATTGGGAGAAAAAATTCTATATTCGAACAGTCCATATGAAGCATTGAAAGATGCAGATGCTTTAATTATTGCAACAGAATGGTCTGAATTTAGAACACCAGATTTTGATCAGATTAGAGAATTATTAAATAATAAAACGGTTTTTGACGGAAGAAATTTATTTGCTACTTCTGAAATGAAGAGACTTGGTTTTGAATATTTTTCAGTGGGAAGAAATTAGATGAAAAGAGTTTTAATCACCGGCGGTGCCGGATTTCTAGGATCTCATTTATGTGATCGATTTATTAAAGAGGGTTACCATGTGATCGCCATGGATAATTTAATCACGGGGGACTTGAAGAATATTGAACATTTGTTCAAATTAGAACACTTTGAATTTTACCACCATGATGTTTCAAAGTTCATACATGTACCTGGAGAACTAGATTACATCTTACACTTTGCCTCACCTGCCTCTCCCATCGATTATTTAAAAATCCCAATTCAAACCTTAAAAGTAGGCTCTCTCGGAATCCATAATTGCTTAGGTTTAGCCCGCGTAAAAAATGCCCGCGTTTTAATCGCCTCTACCTCTGAAGTTTACGGCGACCCTAACGTGCACCCACAACCAGAGGAATATTGGGGAAATGTAAATCCAGTGGGACCACGTGGTGTTTATGATGAGGCCAAACGTTTTCAAGAGGCCATGACCATGGCTTATCACACCTACCACGGCCTAGAGACTCGCATTGTTCGTATCTTTAATACCTACGGCCCTCGCATGCGCCTAAATGATGGACGTGTATTACCTGCCTTCATTGGTCAGGCATTGCGCGGTGAGGATTTGACGATGTTTGGAGATGGTTCTCAGACACGTTCGTTCTGTTATGTAGATGACTTAGTAGAAGGCATTTATCGCCTTTTATTAAGCGACTATGCACAGCCTGTGAACATCGGTAACCCAGATGAGATTACGATCAAAGAATTTGGCGAGGAAATCATCGAATTAACAGGTACGGCCCAGAAAATCATCTCTTTACCTTTGCCCACAGATGACCCCAAACAACGCAAACCAGACATAACCAAGGCGCGCAATATTTTAGGCTGGGAGCCGAAGGTAAATAGATCAGATGGGCTGAAAATTACTTATGATTATTTTAAGGCATTGCCTAATTCAGAGATAAACAAATCATTTCGAAAATTTTAAATTAATCAACAATACTAAAATTAGAGTGAATGTATAAGGTAAACTTAGCAAATGGGAAATCTTTTTTGTGTGATTCTAAAACTACAATTTTTGAGGCTGCAAAAAGTAATGGAATAATTTTAGATCACTCTTGTTTGTCTGCAAGATGTCGAAGCTGTATCATGCGGATTGAAAAGGGTGCTACAATAGATAAAATAGACGACTTAGTATTGTCCGTGCAAGAAAAATCGAATAATTGGATTCTGTCTTGTAATGCTATACCAACCTCAGATCTTATTTTGAATGCCGAAGATTTAGGTCACATTAAATTTTATGACAAAAAGATCTCACCAGCTAAAATTCAATCTATTAGCATTTTAAATGATAATGTTATCCAAGTGATTTTGAGATTACCACCCAACTCAAATTTTGCCTATAATTCAGGGCAGTATGTAAACATCATAAAAGGAGAAATAAAAAGGAGTTATTCTGTAGCAAACTCATCTAATGAAAATGGATTGCTAACCTTTTTTATAAAAAAGTATGAAGAAGGCCTCATGAGCCGTTATTGGTTTGAAGAGGCAAAAGTAGACGACTTACTTAGGATTGAAGGGCCGATTGGATCTTTTTTTATGAGAGAATCGGAAGTTGAAAATATTATCTTTATGGCTACTGGGACAGGCATTGCCCCCATTAAAGCTATTTTAGAAGATATTGATAAATCTATAAAGCTAAATGTAAATAAATTCTTTTGGGTTTTTATTGGGGCTAGATTTGAAAAAGATTTTTTTTGGAAACCAGAGGAATTTACTAACATTTCTAACTTAAAATGTTTTAAGGTGTTATCTAGAGGTTTAGAGGATTGGAAGGGAGAGCGGGGGTATATTCAGGAGATAGTATTAAAACAAAAAATATCATTATCAAATGCCCAAGTATATGCATGTGGTTCTAATGCCATGATTGAATCAGCTAAAAAAACACTAGTTGAAAATGGATTAAGAGAAAATCAGTTCTTTTCGGATGTATTCGTAGCAACAAATTAAAGATAAAAAATGAAGGCAGTAATTCTCGCAGGAGGTTTAGGTACAAGACTAAGTGAAGAAACCGTTTCTAAACCAAAGCCAATGGTAGAAATAGGTGGAAAGCCTATATTATGGCACATAATGAAAACTTATTCTTATTATGGGATAAACGATTTTATCATTTGCTGCGGTTATAAGGGGTATGTAATTAAGGAATACTTTCAGAATTATTTTTTGCATCAATCTGATGTTACATTTAATATGAAGGAAAATAAAATGACTGTTCATGAGGAAAGAGCAGAACCCTGGACAATTACTCTTGTTGATACCGGAGATGAGTCTATGACTGGCGGGCGTTTAAAAAGAGTTGCTCCTTATTTGTTAAATGAAGAAGCCTTTTGTTTTACATATGGTGATGGTGTTGCGGATATTAATGTTAAAAACTTAATAGACTTTCATAATTCACATGGGAAAGATGCAACTTTAACCGCAACCTATCCTCCCGGTAGATTCGGAGCCCTAGAAATAGTTAATAATGCGGTGATACAATTTCAAGAAAAGCCAAGAGGCGATGGCGCGTTAATTAATGGAGGCTTTTTTGTCTTGTCACCTAAAGTTTTTGAAAGAATAGAGGGGGACAATACAGTCTGGGAACAAGAACCATTGAAAGGTTTAGCTAAAGACGATCAGTTAATGGCTTTTAAGCATGAAGGTTTTTGGCAGCCGATGGATACGCTGAGAGATAAATTTTATTTAGAAGAACTTTTAGAATCAAATACCGCACCTTGGAAAATATGGGAAGAGTAAAAGGAACTGTAAGCCCGTCTTTTTGGAATGGGAAAAGAGTATATTTAACCGGACATACAGGTTTTAAGGGCAGTTGGCTATCCTTGTGGTTGCAACAAATGGGGGCCATAGTAAAAGGATATTCTTTAGAACCCATAACTTATCCCAACTTATTTACTCAGGCGAAAGTTGCTGAGAATATGGAATCTGAAATAGGAGATATTACTGATTTGAATCATATTACTGAATCGATGGTAAGATTCAATCCGGATGTTTTAATACATATGGCTGCCCAACCGTTAGTAAGACTATCTTATCAAGAGCCTGCTCTAACTTATGCAACTAATGTGATGGGGACAGTGAATGTTTTAGAAAGTGCGAGAAGGTGCACAAACTTAAAAGCAATTGTCTCAGTAACCACTGATAAGTGTTATGAAAATAAGGAATGGCCTTGGGGTTATAGAGAAAATGAGCCTATGGGTGGTCATGACCCTTACAGTAGCAGTAAAGGATGTGCCGAACTAGTCACTTCCGCTTATAGAAGTTCATTTTTTAGTACTAAAGATTCTCCAAATTTAGCATCTGCAAGAGCAGGGAATGTGATTGGTGGCGGCGATTGGTCAAATGATCGATTAATTCCAGATATTTTAAAAGCGTTTGAAAAAAAAGAAGCGGTACTAGTTAGAAATCCTTTAGCAACAAGACCTTGGCAGCACGTGTTGGAGCCACTTGCAGGATATTTATTATTAGCTCAACATCTATATCAAGATGGAAGTGATTATGCAGAGGGTTGGAATTTTGGACCCAAGGATGAAGATTGTAAGTCGGTAAGTTGGATTTTAGATAAAATGGTTTCCAAATGGGGGAATGGAGCTTCTTGGCAATTAGACAAAAATAATAATCCGCATGAAGCTGGTTATTTAAAATTGGATTGTTCTAAAGCAGCCATTAAATTAAATTGGTATCCTAAATGGAATTTGAATTATACTTTAGATTCCATTATTAATTGGCATCAGAATTACCTTAACGGAAAAAATATTCAAGAACAATGTTTGTTAGAAATTAATAAATATGAAAACGATTAAAATGAGCGATACTTTAGAAACATTAAGAGCAGAAATTGCTATTCTAGTAAAACAATATGCAAAAGAACAATACAAGGTAAAAGCATTTGTGCCTGGTGAAACTGTAATTCCTCCCTCGGGAAAACAATTAGGAGAAGAAGAATTACAAAATATGGTAGCTGCGTCCTTAGACGGATGGTTAACTACGGGTAGATTTAATGCAGAATTTGAAAAAAAATTAGCCTCATTTTTAGGCGTAAAATACTGTTTAAGTGTAAATTCAGGATCTTCGGCTAATTTAGTGGCATTTAGTACTTTAACATCTCCGAAGCTTGGAGATAGAGCTATTAAAAAGGGAGATGAGGTGATTGGAGTAGCAGCAGGTTTTCCTACAACAGTGAACCCAATCATTCAGTTTGGAGCCGTTCCAGTTTTTGTAGATGTCGATATTAAAACACATAATGTGAATGCCGATTTAATTGAAGCTGCAATTACACCAAAAACAAAAGCTATCATGCTAGCTCATGCCCTTGGTAATCCGTTCAATTTAGAAAAAGTGGTTGAGCTTTGTAAAAAGTACAACCTATGGTTAATCGAAGATACCTGCGATGCACTTGGTGCAGAATATAATGGTCAAAAATGTGGCACTTTTGGAGATATAGGAACTCTTAGTTTTTATCCAGCTCATCATATGACAATGGGAGAGGGGGGAGCTGTTTTTATGAATAACCCTCAATTAAAATTAATAGCAGAATCATTTAGAGATTGGGGGCGTGATTGTTATTGTCACCCAGGATGTGATAATACGTGTGGTTGCCGCTTTGAGCAAAAACATGGTGACTTGCCTTTCGGTTATGATCATAAATACGTTTATTCGCATTCTGGTTATAACTTAAAGATTACCGATATGCAAGCTGCGTGCGGTTTAGCCCAATTAGATAAATTAGAATTTTTTATAAAACGAAGGAGAGAAAACTATACCTATTTGAGAAACAGATTAGCAGCCTTAACAGACTTTTTAGAATTGCCACAGCCTACACCTAACAGCGATCCTTCCTGGTTTGGTTTCCCTTTAACTTTAAAGCCAGAAGCTGGAGTATCCAGAGTTGAATTGACGCGCTTCCTTGATGACAATAAAATCGGTACGCGTCTATTATTTGCTGGTAATTTATTAAAGCAGCCTTATTTTAAAGATGTTCATTACAAAGTTGTAGGAGATTTAACTAATACTGACATAACAATGAACTCTACTTTTTGGCTAGGAGTTCAACCAGCACTTACCCAAGATCATTTGGATTATGTGGCAGATAAACTGGAAGAGTTTTTTGGAGTAAATTTTTAATTTTAATGATACTTGAAAAAACTAATTTAAATGGTGTTTTCATTATTAATAATTTTAACGTTAATGATGAAAGAGGGATGTTTGTTAAAACATATAATAAAAATGTATTTAATGAACTAAATCTAAATTTTGAAATTAGAGAGTCATATTTTTCCATTTCAAAAAGTAAAGTTATTCGTGGAATGCATTTTCAATTACCGCCTTATGACCACGAGAAACTTGTATATGTGCCACAAGGGTCCATTTTAGATGTAGTAATTGATTTAAGAAAAAATTCAACTACTTACGGAAAGTACATATCAGTGGAATTGTCAAAACAAAATAAAAAATCCATATTTATTCCTAAAGGATTTGCTCATGGATTCAAATCTTTATCGGACGATACTATTACTGTTTATAACGTAGCCACTGAATATAATTCAAAAGCAGATGCAGGAATTCATTACAATTCTTTCGGGTTTGATTGGAAAGTTGATAATCCAATTGTATCTCAAAGAGATTTAGCATTTTTAGACATAAATAATTTCTCGGATATCAATCCTTTCTAATATGAATGTCAATATAGTTATCACCGGTGCGACAGGTTTTGTTGGATCGAACCTAACTAATTATTTCTTGAATCTGAACTATAAAGTTCATTTGATAGTTAGACCCAATTCAGACCTCTCTATTCTAAATGTAAATGATAGTAGGGTAGTTATTTTTAGATACGATAATAATCTTAATAATTTAATATCCTTTTTCAAGGAAACTAACCCACTATGCACATTTCATTTAGCTTCTAATTTTATTGCAGAACATAATTCTTCTCAAGTTGATGGATTATTGGCAAGTAATATTTTATTCGGAGTCCATTTATTAGAGGCTATGAAAGAAGCAAATGTTAGATCTCTAATTAATACAGGTACTTCTTGGCAACACTTCAATAATGAGGATTATAACCCTGTCAGTTTATATGCGGCAACAAAGCAAGCATTTGAAAATTTGATAGAGTATTATGTTCAAGCTGAAGATTTTAAAGTAATTACTTTAAAATTATTTGATACTTATGGCGAAACAGATAAAAGACCAAAGTTAATTAATTTGTTGAATCAATTTGCTAAAGAAAATACCGAATTAAAACTTTCACCTGGTGATCAAATGATAAATTTAGTTCATGTGAATGATGTTTGTATAGCATTTGAAACAGCTATGAATTTGATTGATTTCGAAAAAGGAGGAATACACCATAAATATGTTGTTAAACATCCCAAAAGTTATTCGTTAAAAGAAGTTATAGATATTTTTGAAAAGACTGTACAAAAAAAAGTAAACATAATATGGGGTGGGAAGACTTATAGAAAGAGAGAGGTTATGCAACTTTGGGATCAGGGTCAGATTTTACCAAACTGGTTTGCCAGGATTAGCCTTGAAGATGGGTTTAGGTTAATAAGTTTAATAAACTCTTAATATGATAGAAATATCAAAAAAGGATATTTTTTGGGGCTATTTTTCTCAAATTTTTTCAATTTTTTCGGGAATAATTACGCTACCGTTAATTTTAAGAATGCTGTCTAAAGAAGAAATAGGGCTAAATTACTTGTTGATAACTTTCGGTTCTTTGGTTTCTCTTTTTGATTTTGGATTTGCGCCTCAATTTGGAAGAAATGTATCATATATTTTTGGTGGGGCACAAAGTTTAAAAAAGGAAGGAATTGAAATTATTGATAATTCAATTAGCATTAATTATAGGTTATTGGCAACAATGATCCATACAGCCCAATTTGTCTACAGGCGTATGGGATTAATAGTTTTATTTACGATGCTAACTTTAGGTACTTGGTATGTATACAATGTAACAAATGGTTTTAAAACTGTAGAAAACACTTTATTAATTTGGTTGATTTTTTCTTTTTCTGTTTTTTTTGAAATTTATTATTCATACTACTCTGCTTTGTTAGTTGGAAAGGGAATGATAATGGAATCTCGGAAAGCTATAGTGTATTCAAGGATTGTATATGTAATTTTGGCATTTATGTTTCTTTATTTTGGATTTGGATTGATTGGAATTGTTATAGCCAACTTTATATCTCCATTCTTCAATAGAATTATTTCTTATCGTTTTTTTTTTACGAAAGAGTTTAAATATAAAATTGATTGCTATACAATTTCAAAAAAGGAGAAAACTGAGCTTTTTGAAATTGTTTGGTATAATGCTAAAAAAATAGGTTTGGTTTTTATTGGGGCATATGCAATTAATAAATTCAGTCTATTTTTAGCTGGTTTGTATTTGCCTTTATCAGAAATTGCCTCTTATGGACTTATGATTCAGTTAGTTGGTATTATTAACGGAGTTTCTTCAACCTATTTTACCATTAGCCAATCTCGTTTTTCCTCTTTAAGGGTAAATGACAATAGGGAAAATATTTTAAAAGAATTTGCATTTAGTATGAATGTGTATTTTCTGATTTTTATCCTTGGTTCTATTTTATTGGTCTTTATTTCTCCATTTATCTTAACTTTTATTGGTTCAAATGCTAAACTACCCTCTTTGTTAATTATGTTAATGTTTTTAATAATAGTTCTATTAGAGGGGAATCATTCAAATTTTGCATCATTTGTCACAACAAAGAATAATATACCTTTTGTTAAATCCTCTTTAATCTCTGGATTCGCAATTGTTCTAGGTGATTATTTTTCATTAACATTTACAAGTTCGGAGATATTGGGCCTTGTTGTAGTGCAGGGTTTAGTTCAATTGGCGTATTCAAATTGGAAATGGCCTTATGTGGTTTGCAAAGAGTATGGAATAGATTTTATTTCGTTTCTAGGAATTGGGATGAAAGAATCATTAAATAGATTAAAATGACATTTCCTCAAAGTGATTTTTTTAATAAGATTAATAATTTTGCGAAAACAGAAAAAGTACGTTCAATACAAATATTAAAATCGAATTTAGACTTTATCCCGAAAGTAACCATCGCTATACCTACTTTCAGAAGAGCCACACTATTAATGGAAACAATTAATAGTGTTCTAAATCAAAAAGGTTATGAAAACTATGATATCATTATTGTTGACAATAATCCTGAACGTGGATGCGAAACGGAGCAATTAATGAATTCTTTTTATGACAATAGAATTAGCTATTACAAGAATTCTGAAAACATTGGAATGGCGGGTAATTGGAATCGATTATTTGAATTAGCGGTTGGAGAATATGTAGTAATGCTACATGATGATGATTTATTACTGTCTAATTACCTTCAAAAAGTAATGACGATAATTGATTGTAATTCAAATATACATATATTAAATCCTGGTTTTTATACGTTTTATAATAAATTTCATGAAAGTGATCTTAATAAATTACCTAATTTGAGTAAAAGGTTAACTAAAATAAGATTGTTTTCTTTTTACTCTGGAAATGTGCTTGGAGCCCCAGTTGGTGTTGTTTTCAAGAAAAATTCAGTTCTTGAATTTGGAGGATTTAATCAAGATTTTTATCCAAGTATTGATTATTGTTTTTTTGCATCATTTAGTAAAAATTATGATATATATAATTATGAAGAGTATTTAGGCTTATACAGGTATTCACAAAATGAGTCTTTAAAAAATGAAACTTTAAACAATTTTATTAAGGTAGATTATTTTTTAGTTTCTAGTTTATTGAGCCAATTTTTTATTCCTCAAATTATTATAAAAAATTATTTAAGTTATAAATTACCAAAGACGATAAAGCTGTATAAGAACGTAGTAAATCCAGATTTTGAATTTGATTTTCAGCGACTTGGATTTATTTCTACTAATAATAGAGTTCTTGGTTTCTTTAGTTATAAATTGTTGAGACTAATAGATTTAGCTTTAAAGATTTAGACGTTTTTATTATTATTTCATTAGCTATTTCAATTCTGCCAAATGATTTTAAATATAATTATTTTGTATGCTATTTATACCTAGCAATTTTTATTTTTTATACATATAAAACATCTATTAAATACCTTTAAAATCATGACAAATAAAATGATATATAATGTATCCTAGTAGTTTAACAGCAAGCGAAAGAAACAGACCTTTAGTTTCTATTTGTATCCCAACCAGAGGAAGAGTTGAGATTTTGAAGAAAACTTTAGAATCTATATATGAGGATGATTCAATAGATCTTAGTTTATTTGAAGTAATAATTTCAGATAATTCCAAAACAGATGAAATTAATGTATTGTTACCGTTTTTTGAGAAAAAAAACAATTTAATTTTTGTTAAATCTGATAGTGAGGGATTTATGAATTCGATTAATGCTCTAAAATATGGTAGTGGCATATTTTTAAAGCTTTTAAATGATTATTCTTATTTTTTTGATGATAGTTTTCGTCGACTTTTAACTTTTTTTGAAAATCAACAAAATAATAAAAATTGTATCTCATTTACTTCAAAATCTTTAGGGAGAAATGATATAATTATTTATACATCATTTGAATCATTTATTATTAATTTGTCTTTTTATTCAAGTTGGAGCTCTGCCTTTTGCATAAGAAAAGAAAAATTTGATTTAATAGAAAGTAATGTAAAATATAACAGGCAGTTTCCACATACTTCACTTTTGTTCAAAGAATATGATTCTGCAGGCTATGTAGTAAATGATGTAATTTATTTTAAAAATCAAATAGTACCTAAAAAAGGAGGGACAGATTTATTTAGTGATTTTGCAGTAGTCTATTTAAAGATGTTAGAAGATTTACTTAAGAAAGGCCTAATAAATAGAGAAAGTTTTAATTATGTTAAGTCAGACCTTTTTAGTAAATTCTTAGTTACTTGGTATTATTTAACTAAAGTTAGGTCTAATGATTTTAGTTATTATGTTGATAATACTAAAGAGCGAATTTTAGTTTATTATTCTTCTTTTGAATATTATAAACTAATAATATTAGCGCATTTACTTATCTTCAAATCTTTCCTTATTAGATTTAAAAGAATAATAAACATATAAAATCATTTTATTACATATTGAAGCTTTGTATTATTTATTACTACTTAAATTAGTTTCAAATTCATTTACTTTTTGTTTTATTTATAGTAAATTAAATATTCTTTCGGATAAAAATTTGAAAATTCTATGAGAGTATTTTATTTCCTCTTTAAGATTCCAATTTCAGTTATATTTAGAATATTGCCTTGGAAATTTTGTCTTTGGTTTAGTAATGTATTTGTTTATATTTATTCATTATGGAAGTGTAATGAGTTTAAAGAAACGGGAGATTTTTTCTTAATTCAATATCCACTTTATATAAATGGTGGAAAGAATATTTCAATTGGTAACAATTTTAATTGTGATCAAAGACTCAGATTAGAGGCGTGGGATTTATATTTAGGTCAAATTTTTTCCCCCGAAATTACTATTGGTAATAATGTTTCGATTCAAAAAGACTGTCATATTGGTGGAATTAACAAAATTATAATTGGGGATAATGTTTTAATTGCTAGTAAGGTATATATAAGTGATCATTCTCATGGAGAAATAACGAAAGATGAATTATTAATTGCTCCAATTAAAAGGAAACTATTTAGTAAGGGCCCTGTTATTATTGAAAATAATGTTTGGCTCGGTGAGGGTGTTATTATTTTGCCTAATGTTACAGTTGGGGAGAACAGTATAATTGGTGCAAATTCAGTTGTTTCTAAATCAGTACCTAAAAATTGTGTTGCGGCAGGTAATCCTGCTAGGATAATTAGAGAATTAAAATAAATGAAAAAAAGACCTAGAGTATTAGCTTTCTATTTACCTCAGTTCCATCCTATTCCAGAGAATAACATTTGGCATGGAGAAGGTTTTACTGAGTGGACTAATGTTGGTAAAGCAAAACCTTTATTCAAAAATCATTATCAACCTCGTGTTCCTGCTGATTTAGGTTATTATGATCTTAGGATTGGTGAAGTTAGAGAGAAACAAGCTGATTTGGCTAGGTTAGCTGGAATTGAAGGTTTTGTTTATTGGCATTATTGGTTTGGGAATGGGAAAAAATTACTAGAAAGACCTATTGGAGAAGTTTTAAATTCTGGGAAGCCTGATTTCCCATTTTGTTTTGCATGGGCAAATGATAGCTGGAAGGGAATATGGCACGGGACCTCAAATAACAAGACTTTAATTGAACAAACTTATCCAGGTTTAAATGATATAGAAGCTCATTTTTACAATAATTTGCCATTTTTTCTTGACAAGAGATATATTACTGTAGATGGAAAACCCATTTTTATGATTTATAAGCCATTAGACTTACCTCAAGCTAATTTATTTATTCAAATTTGGAATGATTTGGCGATTAAAAATGGTCTAAATGGAATATTTTTCATTGGTCAATCTGTCTCAATTACCGAATTACCTTTGATGAAATCTATAAATTTGGATGCTATTAATATTGTCCGATTAGGGTATGCTGAGCAAAAATTACAGTCTAAATTTTATAGACTTATTAAAAAGACCTTTAATGTGCCTAGAAAAGTGAATTATAAGGACATTTATAAGTATTTTATTGGCGAAGAGGAGAAAGAGGATTATTTTTTTCCAACTGTAATTCCTAATTGGGATCATTCACCTAGGTCGGGAACGAATGCATTAATACTCCATAATTCAACTCCTGAGTTATTTGAGAGTCATCTTGATTCAGTAGTTAATATTGTATCTAAGAAATCATTAAACAGACAAATAGTATTTTTAAAATCTTGGAATGAATGGGCAGAGGGTAATTATTTGGAACCTGATTTAAGATTTGGAAATAGATATTTAGATATATGTAGAAAAATATTAGTCAATGGCAAATAGCGCGCTACATTATTTTAGTATTATAATTCCTACTTATAATCGAGCAGAGTATTTAAATCACCTCTTATACAGTTTGCGTGATCAGACTTTATCCTCATTTGAAGTTATAGTTTGTGATGATGGATCAACAGATAATACTGCAGAAATCATAAGTCGGCATATTGCTAGCTTGGATATTAATTATATAAAGCTTTCTAATAGCGGTGGACCTGCATATCCTAGAAATGTTGGTATTAAAAATGCAAAATATGAATGGTTATGTTTTTTGGACTCTGATGACCTCTGGGCTACTAATAAATTAGAAATTTTATCTAAATATTTATCTGTTTCTAAGAAAATGATTTACTGCCATCCGGTTTCAGTAATAGGGGGAAAATCCAATGAAAATAGTGTAATTGGTAAGTATTCTAGGGGTATATTTTTAAGCCATTTTAAATCTTTGATTTATAACGGTAGCCAGGTTGTTAATTCATCAGTATGTATCAATAAAAAATTTATATCAAAGAGTGATTATTTTAATACAAATAAGGAATATCACGGAATAGAAGATTATATTTTCCTGCTTAATTTGACAAATAAAGGATTTCATATAAGAAATATACCTCACAATTTAGGTTCTTACAGATTGCATGAAAATAACATTTCTATTAATACTAATAGTCAGTTAGATAAGTTATCTCTCTATTTCTCAAGAAAACCTTTTGATGACTGTAATTATTCTAAAGTAAATTCTTTTATTGAATATTTAAGAATTATCAATTGTTTCGATAGTCGTATTAATACTAAATCTAGATATTTGCGACTAATATTTTCTTCTTCTTCGTTGGAAATTAAATTTAAGTCATTATATCGATTAATATCTTCTATTCATTAGATGAATATCTCCAAATTGTTTTTCTTTTATATAATAGTACCATTCTTTTTTTTGGCTACTATTATATTTAGTTTGTTGTATCCAAATTCATTGTTTACTCTTAAAATTTCCTTATTGTATAGTATCTTTTTGTTTTTCTATTTAGTACTCAATACAATAAGAGTAAAAATTATAAACCTTTTTTTTCTTTTTTCTTTTTCTTATTTAATACCATTATTTTATTATTCGTTTGGCAATAAAATCATTACATCATATAATCATTCTAATTCTATAGAATTTTTGTCTAAGTATTTGTTTCTATTCAACTTATTTTTCACTATTGTTCTATGTTTTACCTTTAATTTTAAAGGTCCTATTAGGCCATTAGTTAAATTAGATAATAAGTTCATATTTTTTTTAAATATCCTTATTTGCCTTTTTATCGCTTTTTATTCAAAATCAGGTGATAATATTTTTATTTCAGGGGGGTATGGATTATCAGAAATAAACAACTTAGGAGGGTTTGCAATCGGAGAATACTTTTTGATTTTTTTTTATGTTGCTTATAAATTTTCAGGTAATTGGAAGTTTAATTATTATTTATTAATATCCGTTGCCGTGCTTTATATATTAATTTCATTAGCATATGGATTAAGAAATGAATTAATACAACTTTCGATTTTATGCTTCATACTTTTTTACAGGGAAAATGGGCATACTTTTAGATATATATTACTAATCTTATTTGGGCTGTATTTTAGCTCTTTGTTTTCAGTTATAAGAAGTAATCCCGCATCAATTCTAGAAAACTCTTTAGTTGAAAATCTCTCTGTTAAAAACGTATTTTCCAACGATAGTGATAATTATATTAGTCATCAGGGGGATGTAATTCATAGCTCTTCTAGATTAATAGGTTTTCGTGATGAAAATATTTTAGATAACTCTATTGTTTATAGCTCGTCTTTTTATTTTTTTTTGTCATCTGTAGTTCCTCAAAAATATTTACCTCCACATGCGAATATGGCTGCTTTCAAGCAAGATGAATATCCTGTAGGAGGAGGAGGAAATATTTTTAGTTATTTTTATTTTTGGTTTTCTTTCCCTGGTGTAATTCTAGTTGCCATATTGGTGGGACTAATCTTAAAATTATCTACTGTTAAAATAAATTCAAATATTGGCATCTATTTTATTTTAGCGCTTTCAACCTTTCCTCGTTGGTTTGCATATTCTCCTATAAATTTGTTCAAGATGTGTGTTTACGGTACATTTGTTTATTTGTTTTTTTGGGTAGTATATAAAATTTTAAATAAAAAATTAATTAATTATAAACTATGAATAATATTAAAATTGGAATAGTTGGCTTAGGTTATGTTGGGTTACCTCTTGCCGTGGAGTTCTCTAAAAAATATTTTACGGTGGGTTTTGATATTAAAATTGAAAGGATTAATAGCCTTATTAAGTTTAAAGATGAAACATTAGAAATTGAACCTGAAAATTTGAAAAATTGTGTTGTCAATGGATCAGATTATGAAAATAAGAGGGAGGGGCTTTTTTTAACTAATAATACTAAAGCGTTGCAAGACTGCAATTTTTTTATTGTTACAGTACCTACACCAATCGACAGAAATAATAAACCTGACTTATCGCCTTTGATTAGTGCAAGTAAACTTGTAGGGTCATTACTAAAGAATGGTGATGTAGTAGTATTTGAGAGTACAGTATTTCCTGGTGCTACTGAGGATGTTTGTGTGCCTTTATTAGAAAATGAATCAGGTCTAATTTTCAATAAAGATTTTTTCTGTGGTTATTCACCAGAGAGGATTAATCCTGGGGATAAAGAGCATACGGTTTCTAAAATTCTTAAAATTACCTCAGGTTCAACTAAGGAATCAGCTCAATTAATTGACAATTTGTATAAATCTGTAATTACTGCGGGTACTCATTTAGCGCCAAGTATTAAAGTTGCAGAGGCTGCTAAAGTTATAGAGAATTCCCAGCGTGATATTAATATCGCATTCATAAATGAGTTAGCAAAAATTTTTAGTTTAATTGGTATTGATACAAATGAAGTGTTATTAGCTGCTGGCACTAAGTGGAATTTTCTGAATTTCAAACCAGGTCTAGTTGGTGGTCATTGCATTGGTGTGGATCCATATTATTTAGCACAGAAAGCAGAGGAGATGGGGTATCATCCTGAAATTATATTAGCTGGCAGAAGAGTAAATGATAGTATGGCAAAATTTGTTGCAACCCAGGTCATTAAATTAATGATTAAAAAGTCTATTAACATTGTTGGATCTAAACTTTTAATTCTTGGTGTAACTTTTAAGGAAAACTGTCCAGACATAAGAAACACTAAAATTATTGACATTATTAATGAATTAGAAGATTATGGAGTTAATGTAACTATTTATGACCCATGGGTTAATCCATCTGTTCTCATGCTTGAATACGGCAAAATATCAATTAACAATGTTGATCAAATTGATTATTCTTTTGATTCAGTTATTTTAGGTGTTAGTCACAATGAATTTTTAAATCTTGATGTTTCAACGTTTTTGAAACAAAAATCCGTCGTCTATGATATTAAAGGTATTTTGCCTAAAGAGATTGTAGATTTAACTTTATAGATTAAATTTTATCAATATGAATGTTAATTTAAATCAATTATATAATATTTCAGATTCTTGTTTTTTAATTACAGGAGGAGCGGGATTTATTGGATCAAATTTAGTTGAGTATTTATTACTTAATAATGCCAAGAAGGTAAGGGTATTGGACAATTTATCAAATGGATATTTTGAAAATATTAGTGAATTTATAAATGATAAAAGGTTTGAGTTTGTAAATGGTGATATTAGAAATTATGATACATGTTTTGAAGTTTTGGATGGTATTGATTATGTAAGCCATCAAGCAGCGTTGGGAAGCGTTCCAAGATCAATCAACGATCCAATTACATCCAATGATGTAAATATATCTGGGTTTTTAAATCTACTAACTGCAGTAAAAAATAAAGGAACTATAAAAAGGATGATATATGCAGCATCATCGTCTACATATGGCGACAGTCCTTTAATGCCAAAGGTTGAAGGATTTGAAGGAAGCCCGCTTTCTCCTTATGCCGTTACAAAATTAGTTAATGAGCTTTACGGGGAGGTTTTTTCTAAGGTTTATGGTTTGCATACGATTGGTATGAGATATTTTAATGTCTTTGGACCCAAGCAAAATCCTGATAATCCATATGCTGCGGTTATTCCTTTATTTATTAAGGCCGCTATCTCTAATAAACAGCCAAATATTTTCGGAGACGGTTTAACAAGTCGAGATTTTACCTATGTTTCAAATGCTGTTCAAGCTAATATTAGAGCAATGTTTTGTCAAACTATTTCTAAACATGAAGTCATCAATGTTGCTTGCGGTGAAAATAATAGCTTATTAAGATTATGGGATATTTTGAAGACCCAGTCTGGTTGCAAACTAGATCCTATTTTCAGTCAAACAAGAAAAGGTGATATTTTTGCGAGTATGGCAAGTATAGACAAAGCAAAAAATATGATTGGCTATCAGCCTGAAGTTTATTTTGATGAGGGAGTTAAAAAAACGTATCAATATAATTTAGAAAAGGAGAATAATTAGATGTGTGGTATAAATGGATTTAATTTTAATGATGTTAATCTAATAAAACGGATGAATGAGTCTCTAAAACATAGAGGCCCAGATGGTTCATCCTATTATAATTGTGACATCCTAACGTTAGGACATACCCGGCTTTCAATTATTGATTTAAGCGAATTGGCTACCCAACCAATGACATATGAGTTTAATAATCAAAAATATATAATAGTATTTAATGGTGAAATTTATAACTATTTAGAAATTAAAAATCGATTATTGAAAACAGGTAAATATGCTTTTTCATCTACCTCAGATACAGAGGTATTAATTGCATCTTACATTGAATGGGGAGAAAAATGTGTACATGAATTTAACGGGATGTGGGCATTTGCAATTTATAATGTTCAAAATAGTCGTTTATTCCTGTCGAGAGACAGATTAGGCGTTAAGCCGCTATATTATTTTTCAAAAAATGGAAAATTTATATTTTCTTCTGAATTAAAAGGGATACTAGAGCATAAAAACTTCTTTGAAGTTTCACAAAGTGCAATTTCATTAGATTCTGTTGACCTCTACTTTTCACTTGGGTATATTCCTGCTCCATTTACTATTTTTTCAGAAATAGCTAAACTAGAGGGGGGATGGAATATGAATGTGGATCTATTGTCCGGTGAAATTATATCAAAATATAAATATTATATATTTCCAGTATCTGATCCTACTTTTTCGAAAGAAGAACTAATTTTAGAAGGCAAGAATCTTTTGATTGATTCTGTGAAATTACGAATGAGAAGTGATGTAGATGTCGGTGCATTTTTAAGTGGAGGATTGGATAGTACTTCGATTGTATCAGTAATGTCATCATTTACTGATATTGAAAAACTACACACTTTTTCTATTGGATTTGATGAATTAAAATATGACGAAACAAAATATATAAACATCGCCAAAGATTACTTTAATACAAATCATCATCATCATATTTTTGACGAAGTCGATTTTGCACAAAATATAGATAATTATTCGCATTTTTTTGATGAGCCGTTTGCTGATTATTCCGCTCTTGCTGGTTTAAAAGTTTCTCAACTCGCAAGTATGCATTCTAAAGTTGTGCTAAGTGGTGATGGTGGAGATGAAGTTTTTGGAGGGTATCCTATTTATAATGTTGGTGTTGTTTTTGATAAATTAATTCAACTTCCATATTCAATTAGAAAGATATTGTCTAGTGCAATTAATTTATTGTCAATTCGATCTCATTGGATTATTAAACTTCAAGAACTAATTGAATTGTCCCTTTCCGAAAAAAAATATTTTTACGCTAAGTTATTGGAGAGTCAACGTTATAAGCCAATGATTTATCAAGAATGGACATCGAAAAATTTAGATGAGGCATTAAATTTTGGTAACAATTCAATGCCAGAAGGTTTGAGAATCTTTGACCTTATATTTAATACTCTTTCAAACAATTATTTGACAAAAGTAGATAGAACATCAATGTCAAAATCAATTGAGGTTAGAAGCCCTTTTTTAGATTATCGATTCGTAGAATTTTCTCAAAAAATCCCTAGTTATTTAAAAGTTAATTTAAATGATACCAAAATTTTAATGAAGTCTATTATTAGTGATTTAATTCCAGAGGAAATATTGCTTAGGGAAAAAATGGGATTTACACCTCCAATTCATAAATGGATGTATAGATTCTTGACTCAAGATCGATTTGAAACATGTTTAAGCTATTTGAAGAATTTTAACCCAGAATTAACCACTTTTTACAAAAACGTATACTACAAAGCTGATTTTAGTAGCAATAGAGAATATGAGTTAATTAAATTGATTTTATTTGTTAATTGGTATGAATATTGGGTGAATAAATGATATTAGGTATAGATTGTTCTGCAACTCCATCAGGAGGAGGAAAGAGGCATTTATTTGAACTCCTTAATAATTTTGATCCAAAAATTCATGGATTTGAATCTATCATAATTTGGGGGAACAATATTTTTCTAGATAGTATTCCTAACAGGCCCTGGTTAATTAAAAAATCGCATTTTTGCTTAAATAGAAAATATTTCTTCAAGCTATTTTGGTTTTTATATTTTAGGGATAGAATGTTTCAAAATCAGTTTAACGTTTTATTTTCCCCATTTGGCACCTATTATGGAACAATTACTCCATTTGTTTCAATGTCAAGAAATATGTTGATTTTTGACAAAAAAGAGAGAAATAGATTTTTCTTTTCATTCACCTGGATTAAGTTGAATATCTTAGAGTTTGTACAAAGTAATTCTTTTCGTAAAGCTTCAGGTATTATATTTATATCAGAGTATGCCAAAAATACAATATCAAAACAGATAGAATTAAGGAGTAAAAAATTAAAAGTTGTTAACCACGGCGTATCAAGTGATTTTATAAAATTTCCCTCTGAGCAATTTTCGATTAAATCTTATACCGTAGACAACCCTTACAAAATTTTATTTGTTTCAAGTATTTGGATCTACAAGCATCCCATTAATTTAGTAAGGGCTATTGAAATTCTCAATTGTAAAGGTTATCCAATTCAATTAAATATTGTAGGGGATAAAGCTCAAAAAGAACTTTGTAAAGAGCTCAATACAGAAATTAATCGCGTAAATTCTAGAGGAACTATTATAAATTGGTATTCTAATGTGGGAGGAGAAATAGTTAGTCAATTTTACTTGGACAATCATTTGTTTGTATTCCCTTCTACGTGTGAAAATATGCCAAATATTCTAATTGAAGCAATGGCATCGGGGATTCCGATTTGTTGTTCTAATTATCCGCCTATGCCTGAATTTTTATTGGATGGGGGTGAATATTTTGATCCGTTAGATGTTAATGATTTGGCACAAGCAATAGAAAAAATGATTCTAAATGCTGAAAATAGAAATATATTGGCGAATAAGTCATATTCATATTCAAAGAAATTTTCATGGGTAAAATGTACAAATGAAACATTTTCTTTTTTACTAGAAGTCGCAAATAATAATTAAATATATGTTTAAAAACAAAACTTTATTAATTACCGGTGGAACAGGATCTTTTGGTAATGCTGTACTTGAAAAATTTTTGAATACAGATATCAAAGAAATTAGAATTTTCAGTCGAGACGAAAAAAAGCAACACGATATGCGCGTTTCATTGAATTCCAATAAAGTCAAATTCTACATTGGTGATGTTCGAGATATTAATAGTATCGATAAGGTTATGCATGGGGTTGATTTTGTTTTTCATGCAGCTGCTTTAAAGCAGGTGCCTTCATGTGAATTTTTTCCTATTGAAGCTGTGAAAACTAACGTTTTAGGTACAGAAAATATATTAAATTCTGCTATCAGACATAATGTTAAAAAAGTAATTTGTTTGAGTACTGATAAAGCTGTTTATCCAATTAATGCAATGGGAATTTCCAAAGCTATGATGGAAAAAGTGATGGTAGCACACTCAAAGGATTCAGGCAATACAATTTTAGTTGGGACGAGATATGGTAACGTAATGGCTTCTAGAGGCTCTGTGATTCCTTTATTTTACGAGCAACTTAGATCTAAGCAGCCACTAACAATCACAAATCCAGAAATGACAAGATTTATGATGACATTAAAAGATGCTGTAGACTTAGTTTTGTTTGCGTTTGAAAATGGTAATTCTGGTGATATTTTCGTTCAAAAATCGCCCTCATCAACAATTGGAGAATTGGCAGAGGCAATGGTTAAAATATATAATTCAGATCAAAATGTTCAAATTATAGGTACGCGACATGCAGAGAAACTCTATGAGACATTGTTGTCAAAAGAAGAAGTATTGATAGCTGAAGACCTTGGTAATTATTTTAGAGTGCCTGCAGATAATAGAGATTTAAATTATAACAAGTATTTTACAGAAGGAATTGAATCTGAAAGCTCAATTGAGGATTATCATTCACATAACACTAAAAGATTAACTCAAAATGAGCTTATTTCATTATTAAATAGTATCGGATATAAATAAATATAGATGGCGAAATTAAAATTAATTACTGTCCTAGGTACAAGACCAGAAATTATTAGACTTACTGAGATTATTAAATTAGCGGATGCTAGTTTTGATCATATTCTAGTTCATACTGGTCAAAATTATGATTATAATTTAAATGAAATATTTTTCAGTGAATTGGGGCTTAGAAAGCCCGATCATTTTTTGGGAGTTGCTGGTAATCACCTTGGTGAGACTATTGGGAATGTTATTTCTAAATCGTATGAAATTTTTTTAATGGAAAAGCCTGATGCGCTGTTAGTATTGGGAGATACAAATAGTGTATT
>JACCDG011789387.1_pt1 | contig 23952 bp, 28 predicted proteins | sample 7442471 | NCBI WGS metagenome assembly JACCDG01 (sample SAMN15323444, study PRJNA562643) | freshwater metagenome | isolation source: river surface water | place: USA:Blue River Watershed | collected 2017-08-17 | reverse complement strand
TAAGCAGCTCGATCCCTTCGTGGTGGATCGTGTCGCTGGCGTCTTTGTTGCTGCCGCTGCCCAGCTCCGGCCGGTGGGGCACAACTTCGTTCGACCAAACGGCCGTTGCTTCTTCCTCGATGGTGATGGTGGCCGGATTGATGATGCTGTTGGTCGTGTCCTGCACCTGCTGGGGCACGATGACAAAGAAGTAAATCGCGGCAACGATCAGGCCGATGACTGCCAGGCCGAGGCCGGTAATAATCCCGGCGGTGTATTTGAACATGGGTTTAACCTCCGATTTTGATTTGTAAGTAATGGGTGGTGATTGGTTGATGTGATAAATGGGCCGTTGAATGATGGGGGTTATTTTCGCTAATTGCTCCTTTGGCGCGTCAAGCGCCCTTATTCTGGCTCTGGCGTTTGCCTCGGCCTCGCCATTAACTCCGTCGTGTTCGTAGCCGTAGTAGGGGTAGCGGTTTAGGCGGAGAAAGAATTTTTCCTGTGACCGTTCGATCTCGTCATTCAGGAACCGCTTGTACTTCGGGTGGTACTCTTCGGGGTGCCGGTTTTGCATGTGATTGCTCCTATCTGTTGATAATTCCCCGGTATTCTTCCGGGATGTAGCCACCGCCGCACCTGCAATCTTTGGGCAATTTCAGGCATTCTTGGCACCGCATGGGTGGGGCGGGGTCGTGGGCTTCTAATTTGGTGATAAGCATCCCGGCGCTGAACCGGCCGTTTTCGGCCTCGACTGCCGCCAGGCGGTTTAGCACGTGCGCCTTGACGTAGGTTTCTTCAAAGTCCAGCGCCAAAAGTTGGTGCATTTTGGCGCTGTCGGGGCCAATCCCGCCTTTGATCAACCATTCCCGAACTGAGTTATTTACAGGTTTGGGTGGTGAGGGCGATTTTCCCGCCTTCGCCTCGCGCGTTACTGCTGCTGCTACTTTTTCATAATCAGTAGTAGTAGTAGTAGTAAGTAAAAGATCGCGCGTGACTGGTGAGGGCGATTTTTCCGCCTTCGTTGTCGGCGATTTTCCGCCTTCCTGATCGCCAAGGTACAAAAGGGGTAGGGGAAGTTGCCGCCAATTGGGGGCCAGCTCCCAGCCGCCGTATCTGCCGCGATCTATGATTGCGCCTATTAACCCCAGCCTTTTAACACCGTCCGTTATGGCGTCTAATCCCCAGCCTGTGTACAGATGTAACTCTTGGCGCGTTAGCGGCTTTTGGGCAATGAGCAGGGCCACAAAAACCGCTAACGCTGCGCCTTTGAGGGCCGGGAGTTTCATCAATGCGTCTAGCCGGCCGTCGTCACTGTTGAACATAATAATCAGCCTCACTTCCTGTCTTAGTTGGCATAGGCGATACTCCTTTGTGGGCTGCGGAATCTCACCGCCTGGTACGGTTCATGCCTACCGGCCCGGTGTGGCCACGCTCGGATCATGCCAGCGGTGCCACTTTACGTAATGATGCAAAATTGGTAAGATAGGTGAAGGCGACGGGCCAGGGCCTGCAACCTTCAACCCGCCGCCTTCTGTGGAAGGAAACGGCTGGATACAACCTAAATCATTGGTTGTGTTTGGCCGTTTTTGCTTTCTTTACTCACACGTGCCAAACACAAGAAAAGGGGTTAAACAAAGATGTTACTTGTTGATGCAGTCGGCACCTATTTGGATGTTTTAGAAAATCGCGCCTTGTCAACGGCGCACATAACCACTGTGGCGGGACGCCTGGGCAGGCTGGTGACCCGTTTCCCAAACATTTTGTTGGCTGACCTGGAAAGTAAACATGTGAATGTCCACTTCCGGGAAATGAAGGACCAGGGGTTAAGCGAGGGCACCCGCGCCGGCAATGCCAGCACGGTCAAGGCCTTTTTTAACTTCTGCGTTAAACAGGGCTTTTTGCCTTATTCGCCTGCTTCCCAGCTGCCTAAACTCAAGTACAAGCCGGTTCACCGTCGCGCCGCTCCGGCCGATGCCGTGGCCGCGCTGGTCGCGGCCGTGCCGGAGTATGCCGCTCACCGGCAGTTCCGGCCGGTGGACGTGAAAGATGCGCTTGTCGTGTCTTTCGCGTTGGATTGCGGGGCCAGGTTGGGCGAAATCCATTCGTTGCGTTGGGTGGATGTGCGCCACGCCTTAGCGGCTGGTCGCCAGACGCGCTTCGGCCGGTTGGTGTACACCGTCATCGGGTACGGCAAAACCGGCGCAGCGCAGCTGCGCTTTTTCTCCGAGACGGCCGAACTGTTCCGGCTGTGGGAGGGGATGAATCCGTGGAAGTCGCCTTTTGTCTTTGCCTCGCTGCTGTCGGGTGAACTTGTTCGCCCGGCCAGCCTGGGCCGGTCGTTTGAACGGCTCTGCACCTTTGCCGGGGTTCCGGTGGTTCGCGCCCACGCGCTCCGTAAAAAGAACGTGCGTGACATTATCAAGGCCTCGGGTGATTGGAAAATGGGGCAGATGTTTGCCGGTCACGAAAACCTGTCGGTCACGATGGAACATTACAACGACGTGCTGTTTGAAGAAGTGGATGACGCCGCCGCTGCCCTGGCCGAACTGCGCCGGGGGGATGTCCAAAGTCACTTGCTGGCTGCCCAACTTTTTAAGAAAAAAGGGTAGGGGGAATTGGGGCATAAGCTTTTAAGGCTTATGCTCCAATAGCACAGGCTGGGGCACCCAGTCTCCGAAGCCTTTTGCTGTACAATGTAGCAAAACAAAGGGATTTTAGCCCGCGTAGCTCAATTGGATAGAGCGTCACCCTCCGAAGGTGAAGGTTTCAGATTCAAGTTCTGACGTGGGCATTAAGGTGCTATCTGCATCTAGATTGATACTTTAATAGCTTTTCCGAATATGCGGTTGTTAAGGTATCTATCTGCAATCGGGGCCGTTCGCTTTGGTCGGGGAGCGGCCTCGTTTGTTTTATTTCTGAACTCTGCCGCCGATGGCCAGGCCAGCGGCCGCCACGGCTGCACCCAAGATGCCTATGGGCCAGGATGCGAAAATCAATCCGGCAAGGATAATGAAGAGGCCAACAGCGATTGCTGCCCGGCCAAGTGGACTGCTAGTTTTGTTTTCCATTGTGCATCCTGGGGGGTGTACTGGTTGGCGGCTACGTAGTGGCTCTCAATAAGCCAGGCGATCATTTCCGAAACGGCCAGGCCGTGGCGCTGGGCGTCGGCCTTTAGAACTTCGTGAAGCTCTTCGTGAATAGTCGTCCGGGGTCGAACATTGTGATCTGCAACTGCCATTTGGTTAACTCCGTTTACTGGTGTGCCACGATAATAACGGGGGTGGTGGTACACCGTCAACCCCTGCGCCTGTCTAATGTCGTGGTGTTGGGCCAAAACGGCCGTTTCCCGTAGCAGTCTCTTGCTGCCCGACAAACGGCCGTCTACATTAGATCGCAAAATGAAAACCAATTTTCAAACCTCAGCGCAAAATAAACCCCTATTCGTATAGTAATTTCCCCGATAGGTTTAAGTGCAGGATTCTATGAAGCGCCCGGCCCTGCGCTTCCGGGTCGCCGGCTTTGCCGGTGACGCCCAACGCCTCGTACAGCTGATCCAGATGGATTGTCAGAATTGCCTTTTCTTTGTCCAGCCGTTCGGCCGCTTCGGCCAAACGCTGCGTTTCCTGCGCCAGCACGGCCGCCGTGGCGGCCGTGCGCTCCAAGATGCCGGGTTGTTTTGGATCGGCAAACATCCGGTATTGCTTTTTTATGACAAGTCCCTGATTTGGTAAATTTCCCTGGCTTACGTCGCGCATGGCGGCGATCAGGTGTTCAGTGGGCCAATGCTGGTGGCCGCCTTCGGCCGCTGTCCTCAGCGGGTCGTGGACAAAAAAACCGCTGTCGTCATAGCCGGTGACAAGGGTCCAGTGGCGGCCGGTAAAAGAGGAGGCTCTTAGCTCGATGGGCAAACGGCCGTAAACCAGCAGTACAATAACCGGATTTCCGGCGTCAATCGCCGCTCTCAGCGTCTCGGCGCTCAGGTTGTTGTCATAGGCAAACGGGATTTGAAAATGTCGCAAGGCGGCATAGAGATCGTGGAATCTTAGTTCCTGGTTAAGCGGCAGATTGGCCCGGTCTAAAATGTCCTCGATGGGCCAGCCTGCCAGGCTGGCCAGCACGGCCGCGCCGCAATCGTTTTTGAACATATTCCCGGCCTGGCTTACAAATTCAACGTTGAGTTTAATACTCATGTATAACCTCGATTGGCCAACCATAGGCTTTCGGCCGCAGCTCCACGCAGCGTTTTACCAGTTCACCCAACCGGCCGCGCCGGGCCATGTGCCCGGCCAACTCCCTCGCCTTCACGCCTACGGTGTCACCTTCTAAATTCTCGAACTCGATACCAAAATCAAGGCACAAATCGTAAAGCTCGGCCTTGTTAAAATGCTTGTCAATCAGTCGGCCGGTGCGCTTTTCCGCGTCGGCCAGTGGCTCGGTTCCCGGCGGCGGCTTTTGCTGCCTCGTTTGGATCAAAATGCTTTGGGCGATCTCCTGCATCTGGCTTATTTTCAAGTCCTGGCCCTGACTGATCGTTACCATTCGGCTTAGGTAAGCCGCAATGTCGGCCCGTAAGGTTGCCCGGTCGTCCTCAATCGCTTTTAGGCGCGAGAGGATGTCTTTAAGCAGGATGGCAAGTTCATCATTGCCCACATCACCCAGCCGGTAAATAAATGGCAAACCGGCTGCCTACTTCCGGCTCGGTCCATTCCAGGGCGGCGTCGCCGCCATGCAGTCGGGCAATGTGCAAAACAACCGCCAGGCCATAGCCTGCGCCTTCGTTTTGCCGGGTCCGGTGATCCTCCTGGCTCTGGTAGCCAGCTTCCCAAATCCGGCGCACGTCGCCGGATAAAATGCCCCGGCCGTTGTCCTCAACGGCCACAACGGCCGTTTCCCCGCTGCAAGAAACTTCGATTTTAATGTAGCCGTTCCTGGTCGCTTTCAGGCTGTTTCTCACCAGCTCAAAAACGGCCGTTCCCAGCATGTCGGCGTCGGCGGTCGCATAGACCGGCGCACAATCCACGGTGATCGGTACGTCGGCTGGGCTGCGTCGGGTCGCCGTGTACAGGTCCGGGTCATTGATGGCCCGGTAAACCACGTCGCACAGATTTAAGGGCACCAGGCGCGGCTTGTCGCTGGTGGCGTTGAACATGCGGAGCATGATTCTCAGCCGCGCCGCGCCGCTGATTGCCCCCTCGGTAAACTGGCGCAGGTGCGCCAGCGTTTCCGCATCGCCGTCTGGCCCGGTTGGGATGGATGGCAAAATCCCGGCCAAAAGGTCCAGATAGCCGGTGATCAAATTGATGGGCGTTCGCAGCTCGTGGCCGATGATCACCAAATATTCCTGCCGCTCGTCTAGCCAGCGTTTTTCAGCCGCCAATCGCTGCGCTTCGCTCTGCATGGCTTTCTGCGCGCTTTCGGCCAATTCGGCCGCCTGCGCCTCGATTTTCACGCCGTGCAGGGTTGCCAGGATGGCCACGACAAGCAGCGTATTTAAGAAAATCACAACCAACGGCCGAAAAATATCCCGGCTGATTTGCTGGGCATTGCCCGGCTCGGCCAGGATGTGCCAGTACCCGTAAGCGAAAAGGGCGAAGATCGCCCAGCTTATCGGGTAGATGGCTTTCAGCGCCCGGCTGCGGTTGATGGTGGGGTAATGCCACCAGGCCACGCCAACCAGTATTAAGAAGTCGGCAATGGCGCTGATCAAGGCGCTGGCGGCAAATATCTGGTTGGCGTTCATTCCTGGTTTCCTTATTTCTGAATTAAGGCGATCTTTAGCTCGACGCGCTTCTTGATGTAGGTGGCGGCCGTCCAGGCCGCACCCAGCAGCCCGGCCACGGCCGGCACGGCCGCCGCAATCGCCCCGGCCAGGCTGTCGGCCAGGGGCGTTGTTAGCAGGCCAAAGCTCACCAATGCGCCCAAAGCGCCAATGATCGGGGTCATGTAAAACTCGGTGGTTTGCAGGCCCGGCTTAAGTGCCGGGGCCGGTTCCGTACTGCCTTCGTAAGTTTCACCGTCCATAAAAAATGCTCCTTTCTCAATTTGCCTGTAAGCCAGGTGCAGCATAAGCCACAATCTCAGGTTTAGCAGGCGTAGGTAGATAAAAGTCCCGGTTCGTGAAATGGCCAGGCGTAAAATCCGACGTGGCGTCACGCTTTTTGTGACGCGCCAGGCTGCCCGTCGGCCGGTGGGTCACACTGGCCAGCCTCGCCGTTTTCGGCGGTGCCAGCTGCTGACTCTTTTGCTGGCTGCTTCGCCAGCAAAATCAGCTGGTCTAGCTGTTGCAGCGCACCGTCGTGCGCGACAAGGTTCAATTTCAGATTGTCCCGCGCCTGGGTTATCAGGTCGCGCTGCTTCAATAATTGGTCAAGGGTGATATGGTTCATAAGCCTCCTTAAATGGCATAACCCCAAATTTCAATTGTTACTTCGTCAATGGTTTGGTTGCACCAAAAGTAAACATCCCCGTTGCTGTCGCAGGGGATGACAGCCGTACTGGATATACCCTGACTTGCTACGATTACTCGCAAAGATAGAGCGGTGCGGTTTGTTGAATCTGGCCCCATTGTCACTACTGCGCCCACGCTGGCGTCATTGATAGTTACTCTGGCCAAAATTGCTTTTACTCCGGCTGGGACGCCAAACACGGCCGAAAGGTCAATTATGGCATTGTTCCCGGTTGTTTTATTGTCCCCGTCCCAGCTGGTGGAGGTCAGGGCGGTGGTCAGGTAGGTCATGGCAGAGACGTTGTACTCTGTGAAGTTTTTGTAGCTTTTTAGGGTGCCGCCAACTCGAACATCACCGCTGAATCGTGCGTATGCTGGGGTCATGGCAAGTCTGGTTGTCCCGTCTATGGTGATGTTGAACTGTGAATCACCTACGGCGCTTGCGGCATAGGCTGCCATGAGCACACTTTGACTGTTGTCGTTGTCTTCGGCTCGCACAATCCAGGAAGCTCCCTGATTGGCGCTTCGCCCTTTGATTTCTTGAAGTAGACCTGTCACCTGCGGGGTGTTGTAGCCCCAAATTCGGGCGTCAAATAATCCCCCTGCGTTAGACCAACTGACCGTGTTGTATGCGCCTGGGCTGCTATCTGATAGGTGCGATTGAATGTCTAGCCCATCTTCGTTTAGGGATACCTGCAAAGCTCCGCTTTGGTAAACTCCCAATTGGCCATAGCTGCCGCTGCGCCAAAGTTTTAAGCCGGTTGTCGGGCTGGTAAACGTCCCGGTCCCCTGGTAAATCCCGCCGGACGCTCCCAGCGTCATCGGCCCGGCAAAGTAGCTGTTCCCGCTGGCGTCCAGCGTAATGACGGCCGCGTCGGCCGCATTCCTCAGCGTCAAGTCGTTGCCGTCCCAGCGCAGCCCTACACCTGACGCTTCCCCGAGGCGCAGCATGTAATCGCTGCCGTCCAGCCCAACCCACAACCCGGCCCCGCCGCTGCTCATGCCGCTGGGCAGCGGGTAGCCGATGGCCAGATATGGCCCGGCCGGGTCTAGCCGGATTGCTTCGCCGTCGTCGTCGTAAAGCGAAAGGGCCAGGCCGTGGGCCTCGAAGTTGGTGTCAGACAAAAGTAGGAAGGCTTCGCCTGACTGCCCGGCCCATAGGCCGTATTCTGCGCCCACGCCTGCAATCCCGTCCAGATTGCCAAGCCGGACGTGAATCGTATGATTCGCGCCGCTGCTGGGATCCGTTACCCATGTGCCGATTTCAGTGTACGGGCTGCCCGCGCTGTCTAAAGTGGTTGTGTGAACATAACCATCCCCTGACGCGCCGTAGTCCAGCACAACCATACCTTCGGTCACAACCTGGCCGACGGTGCCGCTTGTCCGGGTAAACGTCCACCGCTGGCTGCCGTCTGCCTGGTCGGTGTAGCTGGCGACCGTGCCCCACGCGTCGCCTACAACCAGGCCGGTGCCGGATTGCACATAGCGCAGCCTGATAATGTCGCCGTTTTCAAAAACGGCCGTATTCGGGAATCCCGGCAGGTCGTAAACGTACAAAAAGCCGGTGGTGCTGGGGATGGCGAAGGCCTGGGCCAGAATGGCCAGGCTCTTGGTGATAAGCTGGCTGCCTGCCAGCGCGAGATTAACATCCGCAATAAAAGCCTCCACGGTTAACGTGTCGGCCGTGATGTTGCGAAAATCCGCGTCGCCGCCGTGGCTGATTCCCCAACCGGTGGTGCCGCTGGTCCAGTTGTGGGCCTGGATGTCAGTATTCACCAGGTTCACGTCGCCGCCGGTCGCTTCGATGTCCAGATCGGCCGAGTGTAGCAAATCGCCGGATAGGCGAATATTCCCGGCCACGTCCAGCGGGTGGGTGGGGTCCATCCCCAGCCCCAGCCGCACAAGGCGCAGATAGCCGCTGGCGTTGCTTTTCAGCAGGCTTTCGGTAGCCAGCGGGTTACTGCTGGCTTCCACGGAATGACTGATAGTTCGGGCCGTGTGGTCTACGTAATCCAGCGAATTAACGCTGATCGGGAGTGGTGTCGGGACGCCAATCAACAGCGCCGCGCCGGGGGCCTGAATGGTGATCCCGCTGGCCGGGACCAGCTCGATTACCGCCTGGTTAACGGCGACGGCTACGCCGGCCGGTGGCTCTCCCAAATCAACCGTGACGGCCTGCTCAACAAGCTCGATGGTTGCCTGACTGACTGTAATCGTCACGCCCGGCGGGGTGCCCAAGTCAACCGTGACGGCCTGCTCAACAAGCTCGATGGTCGCCTGACTGACGGTGATATCCACGCCCGGCGGGGTGCCCAAATCAACCGTGACGGCCTGCTCAACAAGCTCGATGGTTGCCTGGCTTACCGTGATGTCCACGCCGGACGCAGCGGCCGTATGAACCACAGTGACGCGAATAGAATCAATGTATGCGCTTGGCGATCCGGTTCCTGTGTTGTCTGCGACAATGGCAAGGTACGTATTTGCCGCTTTTAGATCGGCCCCGGTGATGCTCAATCCCCAATTGTCGCTGGTGGTGTTTCCGTAGTTTGCCTGCGTGTTGCTGCTGGGCCAGCGAGTGGCAGTTGACTTGTCCGTGCCGGATAAAGTTCCCGCGATTTTCCAGCGGAAAACGATTTCTTCAACCCGGTTGGCTGTGCTTGCCGACCGCCAAACTTCTACCAGGATCGCGTCAATCGTATCGGTGTCGCCGATGGCCGAAAAGTCAAAGGGTATTTCGAGATAGTTGCTGGTGGCATTTGCTGTTAATGCCGCTACGCAGCGGTTTGCGTCATTGGCCGTCAGATCACCAATTGACCAAGCGATAGTTCCTATCCCCGTTGTGTTTTGTGCCGTTCCGCCATATATCGGCCCGGTGGTTGTCATGGGTCAATCCCCCGCTTAAGCTGCCTGACGAATAAGCAAAATCCCGCCTGACGGGATTGTGAGTGTGTAACTCTGCCCGTTGGAGTTGGACACTTCGATATTGCAAACAATCGTCGAAGTGGCCGCCGTGCCGGTCCAGTGAATGATCGCCGCCCGGCTGATACTGCCGCTGGCGATACTGGCCCAGGTGGGATTATCAAAATCCCACGCGGTTCTGTCGTTTGTGTCATCTTCGGTTAAGGTCTTGCCTTGAAGGGTGTAACCTCCCGCCGTGTAACCACTCAGGGCGATCTCATTGGCCACGATGGACGATAGGTATTCATTGGTGTCAATGTTGGGCGTCCAGCCGTTTAGTAGGTAACACCGAAAAGTATCTGTGTCCAGGTGTATGTCGCCACTGGCCAGATTGAATAAAAACTTGTTGTGAAAATGAACATCACCAGTTGCCATAAAAAACGCTCCTTTGGTTACACTGGCTCGACAAACATCAAGCCATCGTCAATAAAAATGTTGTACTTTTGCCCGCTGTCTCGGTCGGTTAAATACAGGTTGGTAAACTCTCCGGTCACAAGTGTGACCTTCCCGGCCGGACTGCTTTTAAGCAGGCTGGCCGCCGCGCCGGGCGCGGCGCTGGCTTCCACGGCGTGGTATTCCACGCCGCCGGTTGTCGCGTTGGGTGAATTGTGCGAAATAGTCCCCGGCACATGATGGGCGTCGGGGTCGCCGACGTGGGCCGAAATGTCCACGCCATCAATCGTTACCAGGTCCTCAACGATTAGATCGCCGGTCAGGGTTGGCCCGCTGCCGCTGGCCCAAAGATAGGTGGTATCCCCCGGCTCTGTGCTGCCGCCGCCGCCGCTGCCGGCATTGGTGTGGTTGATGGTCTGCTCAAGCTCTTTTAGCTTTTCAGCCATCATATTAAGGCCAGTAGACGGCCGTTTCGGGGTGTCTCCTACTGTCAGGGTGGTGTAGCGTATGCCATTTGCACCAATTTTGTGCCGTATCCCCAGCACGATTAAGTCTTCGTCAAGATCAATGATTTGCGTTGTGACCATGCTCCCGCTGGCGTTAACCGGGCTGGCCCGGTTGTAAATCACTCTTACCAGCTGCCCCGGCACGATGTCACCGTGAATGACGAGATTGGGTATCTCGTAGTAGGTAATCACCGACTTGCCCCGATATTTAAGCCATGTAAGGCCACTCCAAAATAAACCACGCGCGGCCGCTATGACGCTGCCCGCGCTGCTGGGGTCCTCTGGCTCGTAGGTCGGAAATTGCTTGGTGGTGGCTATCGGCGGAATACTGGCCTCAAGCGCCGTGTTGATAATGAGTGATTGACTGGTGTTTACGCTAAAACCAGGGAAATCAGGGTCTAGCGAATGGAAAACTAAATCTTCGATTGTGAACCGGCTGGCCCCCATGCCTGCGCCGTAGATGTAGGCGCGGGTGAAAACTTCTTGTTGTTCTAGCGTCACCTGGATTGATTCGGTGATGATCGCCACAGAAGGATCGTCGGCGTAGTCGGCCGGGGTGGCGCTTTCGCGCAGCGTCAAGGCATCAAAACCGGTCCCGCTGGTTTCCTCGAATTCGTACCAAACATGTAGCTTAAAAGCGGGATTGTTGACCAGGGGGAATGATATGTGTGCTTTAAGCTGCTGCAGCAGCGTGATCAGCACAACAAAGGCGGTTTCGCCGCTGCCCACATGAATCCCGCCCAACGTCGTGCTGCCGTGTTCGGTTACTGTCCACGCCTTGTCACTTAGCTGTAGGCAGTCCGTGATAGGCGTCTCCGACGCCTCCCCGGCCCCATCTGAGATAACATTAAAGCCAATATTTGCCCACATTAAATTGCCGATAAAATCCGGCCCTTTGATGGTGTAGACAACGTGTCGCCCTACGATTTCGGGGGTCATTTCCCGGATGATGAAACAACAAACTTCATGTTCCTGGCCGGTGATGGAAGATTCGGCCGTCACTCGCGCCAATCGAAACTCCTGGCACAAAGAAAGGCTCGGCGTGTCTGCGCCATGAATCTTGAAATAGCCGCTGCCCGGCTCGTCAAGGTTGTTTTCACCCTCTGCGCCGTTGGCCAGGATGCGGGTAATTGTCCCCAGCAGGCTTCCGGGTGTGCTGCTGCCGCTGCCGTAGGCGTAAATCCGGGCTTTGTGATTTGTCCAAGAGGCCACGGCTTAACTCCAATCTGTGAACGGTTCAAAGTACAGAGTGACCGTAAACGCAAAGTCGCTGCGTTTGTGGTTGATGGTCACGGCTTTACAGGTTGCGTTGCACGTCTGTGCCGTGCCACCACTGTTCAGGCTGGCGGTGGCCGTGCCGTTGTCTCCGATTAGGCCCTTTAGGGCCGCTTCTTCGGCCTCGGCCGCCGCCTTCGTGGCAAACTTCATCAAAAATTGCGCCTCAAATGGCTGGGGCTGTGTGACGCTGCCGGTCCCGTAGTTTGGGTCAAACCATGCCCCATTGGCCATTTCCACCTTCTCGACGGTTGCGGCGAGATTAATAGGCAGTTTGGATAATGCCCGGCGGCTGCTGCCGTCGTGCAGGGTCTTGCCGTTGAATGCTGATAAATAGCGCATTAGTTAGACACTCCCGCCCGCTGTAGCGCGATAAGCGCCTGGTCCAGTTCGCCCACGAACTGGCGGCCGTTGGTGACATTGGGCAATGTCAGATAAACATTGATTGGCTGGCGGCCGCCCTCGTCATTTCTGCCGGGGCTGGCCATGGCCCCGCCAAAGTCCGGCTCTCCTGGGCCACTCTGGCCCAAAATAGCGGCCGTCTCCCGGCCGGAAAAAACCCGGCCGGGCTGGTCAAATACGACAAGCTCGGTGGTGGGTAGAATCTGCCCGCCTGGCCCGTCGCCGACGATCATCCATTGCCCGGCCGCAAACGTGCCGCCGCTGTAGTTTGGCGTCGGCGCTCCGGTGCCGGTTGGTCCCCCAACCGGCGGCAGGTTCACGGTCTGGTTAACGGTGGTGTTAGTTGTCGTGAAGGATGCCGAATAATCCCCCTCGGCCGCCAAAAGCGCGTCTCGCGTCGCTTTGGCTTGCTGCTCGGCCTGCTCGAAGTCGGAAAATTCCAGCGTAGCGGTGTAGTCGTTTTCCAATGCCGCTTTGAAGTCGTTTAGGCTTTCGATTGCTTCGCGGGTGGTGATTTCCCCGGCTGCCATTTTCCCGCTTAACTCTTCCACGGCTTGCCGCATGGCCGCCTCGGTCAAGGCTGTCCGTATCTGCGCTTCGGAGTATTCCCCGCTGGCTTCGGCCAGCGTTCTAAATTGAGATTGGTTGATGCCCATTTGGGCGGCTGATTGGAAAAGCAAATCGGTGTAGTTTGTTTCAACCGCACCGCCGTTCAAAACAGATAGGGCGTAGCCGTTGTATGCTTCCCGGCTGGCCAGCACGGCCGCCTGCTCGGCGGCTGCGGCCGCCGCAATCCGGGCTGCCCGTTCTTCGGCCGCTGCGGCAATTGCCGGATCGGCCTCGATCCTCGCCTGGGATGCTGCAATTGTGATCGCGGCAGATTCTTGCTGCGCCTGCGCCTCGGCTCTCCCCAGCTGCGCCAGTTCTTCAAGGCTGTAGGCGTATTCTGTCGCGGCGTCTCCGGCCGCCTGGCGCGTGTAGGTAAGCTGCGCCATTTTCTGATCAACGCTGGCCAGGCTTTCGGCAAACTGCTCGGCCTTGGCGTTGTCAAAAAGTTCCTGGGCGTTGGCTGGCTTGTACAGGCCGGAAACGTCCAGCGCGTCGATGGCTGCCTGAAACTCTGCGGCGCTGCCGCTGGTTTTGGCCATCGAAACATAAATTTCATTTAAGGAATTGGTTAAGTCGTCGCGGGTCTTGTCGTCAACAACAACCCGCCCGGCCGTGGTGTACGTCTCGTCTAAAGCGTTCCCCAGCTTGTTAACGGCCGTTTCGTAATCTCCGGTCGCCTTGGCCTGCTCGACAATGGAATCTGTCAGGCTGTCCACCTGGTTGCTCTTGTTGCCTGACCACAGCTGCAAGAATTGGGTGGCATTTGTCAGCAGCGGCCCGGCCATTTCGGCCGCTGCCTCGCCGATGGCGATCTTAAATTCTTCGTAAGCTGCCTTACCCTGCAAGGCCCCCAGCTCGGCCGCTTCGCCCATCTCGGCCCCGGCCGTGGCCATTGCCCCGGTTGCCTCGGCCGCTTCCTCGGAGAATTTAATCAAATCCTCAAGGTGCTTGCCGGTTAACTCAAGTGCGCCACGGGCCGCTTGTGTGTCACGGAAGAAGGGCGATCCACCGCCCAAAATATCGCCCAGCGCCTGGCCGGTATTGCTGGCGTGGTTCTGTAGAATTTCCATTGCCCCGGCCAGGTTGCCGCCCTCGGCAATAAACTGCCGGAATGATTTACCGGCGGCCTGCTCGAACGTCGTAGCCAGCGTTGTGCCGCTGGTAGAAAGCTGCGTCAACATGATTGACAGCAGCTCGGCCGCCTCGGCCGCGCTGTCGCCCTGCCGGGTCATCACGATCATTGCCGCGCTGATGTCTTGCAGCGATACGCCAGCTTCACCGGCTACAGATGTAACCTGGCTCATGACTTCGTTCATCTGCGGCAGGGTGATGACGCCGTTTTTGACGATAAAAAACAGTTGGTCGTAAACGTCAGAGAGGTTAGAGACGCCGCCCACCTGGGCATTTAAGATACCCAGGCCAAGCTGCATGGTGCTATCAAGCTCGGCCACGCCAGCGCGGGCCGCGTCGCTGGCGATCCTCACGGTGTCCAGAACGTTGTCGGCCGGGACGCCTGCGCTCAGGGCGTTGTAGATGGCTGGTAAAACTTCGTCGGGTAACCGGCCCAATTCGGTTCCCAGCGCCAGCGCGTCTTTTTGCAGCGCGTCGCGCATGTCGGCGCTTGCGCCGGGAATGAGGGTGAATATCTCCCGGCTGCTTCGGTCAAAGTCGTAAAATGCCTGGGTCGAATCAACGGCAAACTGAACAACGGCCCTGGCCGCGTCCTCGATGCCGTTTACAATTACATTCCATACAGCGGTTTGGAACGGCCCTGATTTGGCGAACTTATTTAGGGAATCCTCGGTTCTTTTGGCGGTTTTGTCTAGCTCTCCAATACCATCGGCCGCCCGGCGGCTGTTGTCCCCCAGCTTGTCGATCCCATCAGCTGCCCGCCGGGTTTCGTCCCCCAGCTTGTCGATCCCGTCGCCCACTCGCTTGGTTTCGTCCCCCAGCTTGTCTATACCATCAGCCGCCCGGCGGCTGTCGTCCCCTAGCTGGTCAATTTTCCCACCGACTTCGGAAATGTCACCAGAGAGACGATTAAAGCCGGTGCCCATCGTTCGCACCTCGGCCGTGACGCCGGTAATCTTGCCTTCTGATTCGGCCAGGCGCTTGTCAAGGCCTCTAAACTCGGCGGCAACCTCGCCGGTTTCGTCCCCCATTTCGTCAATTGCGCCAATTAGGCGCCGCGTTACTTGGATGGTTTCAAGCTCGACGGCTTGGGCTTTTTCGATTTGCTTTGATAGTGCGCGAAACTCTTCTTTGGTCCCCTCGCCGCTGTCGCGCAAGTTGATGTAGGCGGTTTTGAGAGAGATTGATTTTGAGCGGGCTTCTTCAAAGGCATTGGCCGAAGTTTTGATCGCGTTTCTTAATTCGTCGATCCCGGTTTCGAGGCGCTGAACCTCCTGGCGCATTTGCACAAGCTCACCTTTTCCGGTGGCTTCTGCCTTGAAAGTCATTCTCAGGTCGCGCTCTGCCATGTTCTCACCTGCTAGTCAACTGCTTGTCAGTCCTACGGCATCCAGAGGATGCGCCCGGCGGGTTCCCCCGGTCCTCCGGGGGGTTCTGCCGGGCACCATTCCACGGGTGGGGATAGGAAGCGGCGAAGGGGCTTTGACGGGCCTAGTCGTCCAAGTACCCCTGCTCCCTGGCCCAAATCTCATACTCCGACGGCGCAACCTCAAGCTGCTCCCGTCCCTCCTGCAGCCAGGATTCGTAGCTCACTTCCCATTCTGTCCACTTGGTATGCTTGGGGTCACGTGTGCGAACGTGGAATAAATAGCCCTGCCAGGTGTCCCGCATGGCCTGTAAAACCGGCGCGTTTTTCTCCCAATCTGGCCCAAGTGGCCAGTTCAGAATATTGCCGGTCTGCAAGTCCATGCAATGGGTGCAAAGCACCCACGGCCACGGCATGACGGCCGCGCCGTCACTCTCGAAGTGATCGGCGACGGCCCACGCTATTTTTTTTTGTTGAAAATCCGCTCAAGGTGCGGTTGGGTGGCGTTGTACACCCAATGGGCAACCTCGGCCGGATAGTCTAAGTTGATTAATCTTTCATCTGTCATCGAAAGATTTTCAAAGCGCCAATCAACCAATGGCGCTCTCACGTAACATTCCGCGTAAACCGTACCCAACTGCTCCAGCTCGGCCGGGGCCTGGCGCTTCAAAAAGCGGGCAATCTGCAAAGCAGATAGCCAGCCCGCTTCTGGCTCTGGCACCAGGGCCACGCCAATCAGGCCGGGCACGGTCAAAACCTGCATACCGGGATAAAGGGAAGAAACGGCCGTTTCCTCCTGCATCACATCGGAAACGGCCGTTTGGCTGGATTTACTCATTAACTGACGGTTGCCTTTGTCACTGACTGCACAGAGAGGGTCAACGTCCGTTGAACCTTGCCGGTGGTGTCTACGCCGCCCTGCGGCTGGGTCAACCCAACGATGCGGGTGTCACTCGCGCCGGTCTGCCGCTCTTCGTCGCCCACGTTGCCACCGGCCATAGACCAGATTACCGGCAGGGATAGGTCCCCGCCGACGTAAACAGCCAGCTCGTCAAGGATTGCCCCGATGTCGATGTCATCGGCCCCTAGCTCGTCCTTCCCGTTGGTGTAGAGGAAAACGATTACCAGGTCCGAATAAATCAACTGCGGATCGTAGGTTTCGATGGCGGCAGAATCCCCTATCACGTACTCTTTTTCCACGGTTCGGGTCAGGTCGCCGCCGGAAATGCTTTTGACAATGCTCGAAATGTCAATCGTTTCGGCCGTGGTCAATGACGCCAGGGCCGTAACGGCCGCCGCGTTGATCACCAGCTCCACTTTGGCGCGTTTAGCGCCGGTTGCATTGGCTGTTTTGGCCATTAGTTAGCACCCCCCGCCAGTTTGTAGACTTTTTTCTTTTCCACCAGGAAGGCGATTTGAGCCAGTTGCAGGTGGGAAAGCTTGGTTTTTGCGCCGGTTTCCAAATTGGTTCGGTTGCCTTTCTCGTCTTTGATACTGACCGGCCCCGCAATCACTTCGTACTCGGCGTTGGGATCGTAAGTTGGTACTCCTGCTGTCTTTGCCATGTGGCAGTTCTCCTACGGCCTGCGTTCGCTGCGAACGTCAACGGCCGTTTAATTAATTTTGTCTATCTCAATCACAATATCGCTTGTTCGATGGCTGCCGTGAAACAACCGGTGCGTGTCGCGCCGGGGGCTGCCGATGATGGCAATTTCGTGCCAATCGTCGGTGGCTTCCACTTCCTGCAGCTGCTTGACCAAAAGCTCTTCGGCGTCGTTGATCCAATGCTCGGCCGCCCGGCGGCTGGCCTCGGACTTGTCCACACCAGAAAGAAGGGTGATAGACAACCGGGCCGGTAGGTCCGTGTGGTCAAACACTTCCGAATCCGGCCGGGTCGCCACGGCCCGGACGATGATCCAATTGGGGCTGCTGCTGCTTTCGCTGGGCGTCGTTGAGTAGTCCTTGATGTTGTCCGGGGCAATCGGCACGGTAAAGCCAGCCGGGGGGCTGGCAAACCATTGCTTAATCAACACACCTAACGCGATCTGACAACCCGTCGTTGTGGCCATTACCTAAAAACCTCCAACGTACCAATGAACTCTTCACCCATCATGTCTAACAGGCCATCACCTTCGTGCCTCACCAGCGCGTCATAAAAAGCACGTTCGTGCCCGCTGGGCGAGAATCCGCCCATGTTGTGAACGTCCGGCCCGTACTGCGGCGGGTCCTCGTCGCTGAACGGGTTCACCGCGTCCGGCGCGATTGCAACATAGGTTTCCGTTGCGTCGGCAAAAACGGCGTGGCTCGATGCCAACGAGCCGGTAACAAACGGCGAGTAAACGACGGCCAGGTCGGCCGCTGCGGCCGCTACGGCCACTTCTGCCTTCTTCGCTTCGTCGCTATTCTCGGCAAATGCTTCAGCCCATTGGCGCAAGTCGCTCACTAGCGCCCGGTTCCCGTCCAGCTCCGCGTCAAAGTAAAACATCAGGCGTCACGCTCCATCACCAGCAGGTGAACAAACCCGGCTTTACGGCCGCTTCCTGGCCAGCGTCGGTTACGTTCGATGGTGAATACCCGCCCGCTGGCCATTGTTAAAACGTGCTTGTCTTTGATTAACGCTGTGTCGTCGGTCACGATCTCCCACGCATTGTAAGAAACGGTCAATTCCCACGCCTCCCGGCTGGCCGGGTACGGCGGGGTGCACCGGAGATTGGACAATACAGTCGTCACGCCAGTTTCCCCCGCCGTTGGGTTGCGGGTAATTGTGCAGGTCGTAGACCTGCGCCGTGTCCGGGCTGGGCTGTTAGCCACTGGTACGCCTCATGCTGACCGAAAAGCCACCGGCCGCTGCGGCCGCTGCATCATTTCCGGCCTTGTTGTAGCCGTAAACGGTGCGGAGTGACCACGCCTGCCGGGAGAATGCAGTAGATGACAAACTCTCTTCATCTACCGGTCCTTCTCGGTATCTGCCTTCGTGGGCTGCCCACGCGGCCGCAAGCGCCTCAAGGCCTGCGGCCGCGCCTCGGTGGATATGATTCCCTTCACTCGTGTAAAAGAAATCAATCTCAGCGTCGGAAAAGTTGGCCCCGTCCGGCAGCTGTCCGGCGTCCTCCTGGGTGTCCCCAATAAGACGCCGGATTTGGCCGGTGGTTGTGGTGAGATCGTAGGTAAAAGCCATCGTGCAAGCCTATCGGCCGTTTAGGCCGGATTCTCCAAAGCGGCCACAGAGATACCCAGCCCGGCCCGCGCTTCGTCATCATTCCGGGCCAGCCAAAACCCTTCGGTAATGGGCAGACCGGTGACGCTGCACGTGTTGGGTAGGCCCTGGCTTGTAACCAAAAACCCGTTTACATACTCGCCTAAGCGATAGGTGAATGGTTCGGCCGGGGCTTCTGCCTCCGGCTCGTCTTTGGGTTCCTCGGCCGCTGGGGCTTCCGCTGCATCCCCAACCAGCAGGGCCGCTTCTTCTTCCTGGGTTACTTCTGGCGCTTCTGGCGCTTCTACTTTTTTAGCCATCGTTCAAGCTCCTGGGCTAAATCCTGCCGTCCGGCCGGGATTAGCTGATTGTCGGCGTTGCGTAGTCGCCGCTGCTGTCGTTTTCGACCAAAACGGCCGCTTCTCGGCGGTCGTTCACGCCTACGCCAAACTCAAAGAGTGGCGTTGCGCCTTGCAGCGGGTAAGCACCCACCTGCTCCACAACCAATTGCAGCCCTAACATGCCGTCCATTGTCCGAACGGCCAGGGGGTTGGTTACGTCGCCTGGTTCGCCTACGGTTGTCACGCTCCAATAACCGGTAGGAATCCGGCCGGTGGCGCGAACGCGGGCGAAGCCGCGTTTGGTCTTGATGCCGCCGATATATTCCGTGCCCATGTTCATGGTCCGGTCGCTGGCGTTGCCGTACTGCACCTCGGCCAAAACCTGTTCAACAAAGCCGGTGACGTTGGTCGTGTTGGTCCAGCTGTCAAGGTCGGCTTGGGGTACGTTGATCTCATACGGCCCGTCAATGCCGTGTTCCCACAGGTGGTTGACGGCCGATTCCACGTTTGCTTGAGTGATGCCGTTCAGGCGCAGGAAGTGATCATGGGTGGCGGCAAACGTCCCGCCACGGTCTGGCCGTGGCGTCGGGGTGAAGGCAATTGTGCCGGCCCCGCCGTCGCAAAACGGTACAGAGACGCCGGTGTTACCCAGCCCGTAATACTCGCCGGTTTCCTCTTCCATCTTGAACATGCGCTGAAAAACTTGTTGGGCAAAGATGTTGTGGGCGTGTTCAATCAAGCGGCTGATCTGCACGTCAATCTGACGCCGCCGGGCATTTTTCAGCCATTGCCGGGTGAAGTTGAGTTGGTAGTCAAAATCAACCCACGGCAGGGCATGACCGGCCAATTGGGCCACGCGGCCCTGTCCCCGGCCGCGTTCGGTGGCCCGTTCAAAACCACGCGGCGCACCGCTGCCGTACTCGATGCCGTATTCGTCGGTGAAGTAGCACAGCCGGGCCTCGTAGCTGGCCTGAATGTTTTCCGTGGCCAGGCTCAGCGCGGTTTCGATGTCCTGTACCAAATCTTCGTAGGTCGTGCCATCTGCCAGGCGCAGCCGGGACATTTCGTCTCCGTCCCAAGCAGCCGGCAGAAGAACGTGTTTCAAAGATAAAACTTGAACTGTCATTGTGTCGTTGTCTCCTGATAACAAAAATCAGCGGTCTACGACTGCTGATTAGCTGCTTTCGACTGGCGTCGTGATGGCCGGGTCGACAAAAACTTCGGTTGCGCTGAATGCCCAACCAGCCTTGTGAATGTAATTGCCGCCGCCTGTGGGCGCGGTATGGTCGCCCTTCCCGGCCGTGGAAGAGATGTGAATATCGCTCCCTGGGGTCATGCCGGAAAAGCCGCCGACCAGGCCATAAAAGCAGGCGTCAACTCGTGCGCCGCTGGGGTAAGCGGTGCCCTGTACGCCAGCGCCGACAAGAAGGCATTTGGCCTTTGCTGACGCCTGGGCGTCGGCGTCGGCTGGCTTCCAGCCGTTCGCCCCGTCCAGGTACAGCCAGTCACCCGCGTTTGCGGCTGCTCCCAAATTAACCCGCTCGATGACGGCGGCCGGACTGGCCTCCACGTTGGCGGGTGTTACTGTAATAGCTGCCATTTAAGAAATTACCTCCGCTTGTTTAGGGCCGGGATTCTGCTCTTAACGCTTTCCTTACGCTTCTTGGCCACGTCGGCCGCGCTGTTGCCGCCCTTGTCGCCGCCGTTCAGGTTCGGCGCTTTGGGTGGCGGTGCGCTAAAAGCACTCCGGTTGCTGTTGATGTATTCCAGCTGCTCCAACGGATCCATCTTTTCCAGCAAGGGGGTGAAGTGGGTCGGGATGTTTAGCTCTTTGACTAGAGCATCTACATGCTTTTTCACTTCTTGCCGGTGCCGCTCAAGCTGCGCCTGCATCTGGCCCACGGCCTCGGCCGTGGGTCCTTCTGCAATCTGCTTTTTAAGCCGCTCTACCTCGGATAATTCCGCGTCGGCTTTCTGGCGGGCGCTGCTGATAAAGGCGTCTAAATCTTCGGCCTTCTCAAACTTGTACTTCGCCAAAAGCTCTTTTACGGCCGTTTCCCTGGCGCGTGTGGCCCGTTCGCCTGCAATCCGGTTTACTTCATCCTGTTTGAAAAGTTTTTCGGCGGCGTCCCCGCCGCCCTGGGCTGCACCGCTGCCCGTCCCGGCCCCGTTGCCGGTATCATCGGCCGCTGTGGCGGCCGGTGGCGGCGTACCGCCGTCATTTTCCGGGGAAAAGAAAGTGTTTTTTGGCATTGGCCAGTACAGGCCGCCGCGCTGGGCATTGTGCATATGAAACATGGGTTTATCTCCTGGCTGTTACCGCCGCCGTCGCGTAGGGGGTAGAGAGACAAAAAAACGCCGTTCAGAAGATGCGGGATCGTGTCCTCACAAGCATCTGAACGGCGTCTTTGCGCTCTGTGTATTTAATTGCCGCTTATGATACGTTGAAACGGCCGTTTTCGTCAAGCGTGTCCCAGTTGCCGGTGTGACACAGCGATGTGTCACATCTGCCGGTCGGTCACTTGTGACCGCCCGGGTGTGACTTGTCCTGGATAAGTCACATTTGACAGGTCACAGATTGGCCATTAAGATATGGGCATGAACCAACAAAATGTAAATCACCAGGCTGATTTGTCGGCCGTCGCGTCACAGGTAGTAATCTCCCTCTTCCCCGGCATTGGTCTGCTGGATCGGGGCTTTGAGGCTGCGGGCTTCACAGTCCTGCGCGGCCCTGATCGCTTGTGGGGTGGCGATATTCGCCACTTCACGCCGCCGCGCGGCGTGGCTGCTGGTGTCATCGGTGGCCCGCCTTGCCAGGATTTCAGCGCCGCCCGGCGCGACGAACCAACCGGCCACGGCCTGGCCATGTTGGAAGAATTTCGCCGCTGCGTCCTGGCGGCCGCTCCCGATTGGTGGTTGATGGAAAACGTGGCCCGTGTTCCCGATTGGAAAATCCCCGGCTATTCGTGGCAGCGGATAGACCTCCGCGCCTCAGAATTTGGGCTTCGCCAATCCCGGCTGCGTCATATCCAATTCGGCCACCGTGACGGCCTGGTGCTTACGGTTGCACGTGGGGTAACGATTGACGGTGAATTGGAACCATGCGCCCTGGCCACGGAAGGGGCCAAAGTAGACCGGCGCAGCTGGGGCGATTTCTGCGAATTGCAAGGGCTGCCCCGTGATTTTGCCCTGCCGGTCTTTTCCCGGCGCGGCCGTTACACGGCCGTTGGCAATGGGGTGCCGGTGCCAATGGCTCAAGCTCTGGCCGAGGCGGTTCTAAATCTTCGATTAGGCGTTCGCGCCTGCGAATGCGGCTGCGGCCGGGAAGTTTCCGGCCGCCAGCAGTCGGCCGGTCCGGCCTGCCGGAAGCGGCTGCAAAGACGCCGTGACGCTGCTCAGCAATAAGATCGCCGGTTGGTCACATGTGCCCCGCTGGTCGCTAAAAGGTGACGGCGGGTCACGCTTCAAAATGTGACGCCCTGGATTGTTATTTGATTGGCCAATTCACGCTTTCCTGGAATCCTCGCCCGATTTGCCGATACCCTCGAAGCCATCACCAAAAATAACGATGGGTGACATGGCCAGCCTCGCCATTTTTGCCGATAGGATCCCGCGCTTGACATCCCCGCCGGAATTGACGATACTTGCCGGTAAACATCGTCAAAAGCAACGTGGCCAGCTGGCCACGCCAAAAACAGCGATGGCGGCCGAATGATGGCCATCATCGGCACAAATGACGATACGATATCCAACAAAGAGGAAAAGCTCATGATCGAACTTGGCACATATCCCGGCGGCAAAGGTGTAGTATTTCGCAACATCATCAATGAGATGCCGCCACACAAAACCTACGTTGAGGCATTTGTTGGCGGCGGTGCCGTGGCCCTGAACAAACTTCCGGCTGAGCGCAACATCTTGATAGACCTCGACGCCGAAGTGATCGCTAGTTGGCTGGACCACCTCGCCAAAAATGGCGGTGCTGTAGCACCGCCAGGTTCAACGATGCAGCATGCTCTCGCCACTTGTGGCGACGCCTCCGGGCACCTCGTCACTTTTGCCGATGGCACCAGGTGGGAACTATACCGGGCTGACGCTCTGCGGCTTCTGCCACTGCTGCGGCTGGGCAAAGACGCTTTGGTCTACGCCGATCCCCCCTACCTGTTTGATGTTCGGTTGAGTGACCGGTATATGTACCGGCACGAATTGGGGCTGCCTGAGCAGCATACGGCCTTAATTGGCAATTTAGATCAGCTGGGTTGCAAGGTGATGATCTCCGGCTACTGGTCCAGCCTTTACGCCGGGCTGCTGGTGGATGGCTGGCGGTCGTACAGTTTCCGGTCCAGGGATCGGGGTGGCAACATCCGGGAAGAGTATGTTTGGTGCAACTTCCCTGAACCGGCCCGGCTGCATGATTATCGGTTCCTGGGTGGCAACTTTCGGGAACGGGAACGGATAAAAAGAAAAGCGGCCCGTTGGGTGGGCCGCTTTGATTCCCTCCCGGCGCTTGAGCGCCGGGCTATTCTTGAACAACTAGAATCTGCCGGGGTGCTAGATTAGTGCTTCGCTATCCTCCTGATCGTCTTCAGCGCCTCATCCATGCTCATCGGCTCCGGCTCCTGGGCCGCTTTCTGGGCTTCTTCTTCTAAATCAATGTACCACTCCTTCTTCCCTCTTTTGACGTGGATGACTTTTTTTTGGGGGTTGTAGCGAAAAAGAAAATTGCCGTCTCGGCGAACAGAAAGATACTCGCTCATGATTCATCGGCCCTTCTGGCGGTATTCCATTCTGCATAATGCTTTTCGCCACAAAAATAGTAGCCGTACTTGTAATAATGCTCTTCATCCACGCTTGCGGCACAGTGGGCGCATGTTTTTGCCAGTACGGTTGGACGGCCGGAAACGGCCGTTTCTGGCTGGTAAAGCGCCACAAACTGCGGATTGTCCGTCAAGAACGTGTCCAGCGCGTAGCCCAGCCGCTCCGGTAGCTCTTCCTTGTGGTCACTCAGGCCGCAATGGGTCAACAGTCCGTGGATGACTTCGTGCAACAAAACCACTCGCTTCATTTCGGCCGGCAGATTGGCGTCAACCTTGATCAGCTGATCGCCCTGCAAGATTTCGCCCCAAAGAACCGTGTCTTTCTCTTTGTTGACAACAGGGTGAGAATACTCCACCCGGTACGGCACACTCCCGATCCTAACCTGGTTGATCACGGTGGTTTTCCTCCAAGATGGCGCTGCGCCACTGGCTACAACAGCTTTCGTCGCAGAAGCTCCGGCCCTCGAAGAGAAGCGATCCCTTGCCGGTTCGGTCTGCGCCGCAATTTGGGCAAATATCTGCAAGCTCTGGCGT
>JACCDG011153633.1_pt1 | contig 23955 bp, 31 predicted proteins | sample 7442471 | NCBI WGS metagenome assembly JACCDG01 (sample SAMN15323444, study PRJNA562643) | freshwater metagenome | isolation source: river surface water | place: USA:Blue River Watershed | collected 2017-08-17 | reverse complement strand
GTCCGCTGAGTCGCCATAATGCGACACGGTCTAGGTCATTTTGGAGGCAATTTAACAGAGGTAATAAAAAGAAAAAAGACCGGTCATAGGAACTCGGTCTTTTAGTCATGATTTGCACTTGGCTCCCGCAACCAGATTCGAACCAAGTTTCTCTATCACCTAATTTTTGGCTCACTTCATACTAGCTTACATCTGTTATTTATCGTAATTATTATTCGAATTTCTAAGAAATACCAAGTACAAGATCTACTTTTTTTCTATCAAAACCTAGTATCTTTTCTTCAGAACCATCTTCTGTTTCGATAATTGTAAAAGGAACGCCCAGCTGACCACTTTTTTCAAAAAGTTCTTGAGCTACCGATTGATCTATATCTGCATGTTTCTCTTCGTACGCAATATCTTTGCTTTGTAGATAACTCTTAAGCATTTTGCAGTATGCGCACGTCGCTGTGCTGTAAATTGTAATCTTTGACATAACTACTCCTTATTATTAGGTTCCAAATAACTACTAAACGACCGTATATAATGACATGTATAACCTCCCGGGTTTTCTTGCAAGTAATCTTGGTGGTAGGGTTCTGCTGGCCAGAATTTTGTAAATGGCTCAAGAGTTGTAACAACCGGATTAGCCCAATTCCCCGAATCATTCACTAGCTTAATCATTGCTTCCGCATCTTTGCGCTCTGATTCGTCCTGGTAGAATATGGCTGATCGATATGCAGAACCCACATCGTTACCCTGCCTATCGAGCGTAGTTGGGTCATGGACTCGAAAAAAATAATCTAGTAATTTCTTGTACGATGTTTTTGTGTCGTCGTATGTAATCTCAAGTCCTTCAGCGTGACCTGGATGATTACGATAATCAGGATTATCGTTAGAGCCACCCGTGTAGCCTACCTCAGTATCAATTACGCCCATTTGTTCTCGAACAAGGTCTTCGAGACCCCAAAAGCAACCACCAGCAAAATATGCTTTTTTAATCATTATTGCCAACTTTCTTTGTATCAAAATCAAGAGATAGCGAGTTAATACAGTAGCGCATACCTGTCGTATCAGTAGGACCGTCATTGAATATGTGGCCTAAGTGACCACCGCAAGCAGCACATACCGCTTCTACCCGTACCATCCCGTGTGAGCTATCGGTAACTTCTTTAACGGCACCAGGTAACGCATCGTCAAAACTAGGCCAACCCGAACCTGAATCAAACTTTGTATCAGACGAAAAGAGTTGTGCATGACAGTTTGCGCAATTGTACATACCCGACTCTTTGTTATTTAGATACTTACCTGTAAATGGTGCCTCAGTAGCTTTATTGTGAAGTACGGCTTTTTGTTCATTTGTTAAATGGTCATTTTCCATGCTGCTTTGCTCCTTCTTTAAGTTTAACTACCAAATGTAAATGCGTTAACCGTAACGCCTGTCGGGAATGTTAAAGTTAACTTTTTACCAGTCATGTACTTATCTAAATTCACAATTTTATATAAACGAGCGCCATTAATGCTAACTTGATTTTTCGAATTAACATCAGCCCCACCAGGAGAGCTTTGACCGTCAACTGACACTCCAACTAGCGCTCCTGGAGGCCCACTCATTACAAGATAAACTTCTTTTCCTGAAAAGTTAAAACTAAGTTTTGATTCGTTAGAAAGACTTTGGCTAGACTCATCATTAATTTGCCATTGCCCACCTAGTGACCACTCATTCGCCTTTAATGTATTGGCTAATGTGTAACTGGCGGGTTGATTGGCTACGAATTGGTCTGTGTTGGCAAAGCGTTCGGCGCGTTCGTAGCCTAAATATGTTTCCGGGGTTTGTCCGCGAGCGCTTGAGTTTATGCTACGGTCAACTTCAATCTTATTCGTTACTGTCTGTCCAGATTCTTTAAGTAATGCCTGAATGGTTTCTTCAGTTTCTGTATAATCACCCTCGCCAAAATGCGTGTACCTAACCTGACCATCTTTATCTATCAAATACTTTGCTGGCCAGAATCGATTTTCATAGGCTTGCCATGTAGCGAAATCGTTGTCTAGGGCTACAGGATACTTAATATTTGCGTCTTTAACTGCATCTTGTACATTCTTTGTAACTTTTTCAAATCCAAATTCTGGGGCATGAACACCAATTATTACTAGCCCGTCATTATTGTATTTATCGTACCAAGCATTTAAATATGGTTGCGTACGCTGGCAGTTAATACAAGAATATGTCCAAAAATCTACTAAGACGACTTTCCCTTTCAGACTTTCAATTGTTTGTGGGTCGCTGTTAATCCAAGCGGCAATGTTCTTAAGCTCAGGTGCATCATATGCTGTGACATTAAACTTTTGCTTGTTGACTGAACTATTGCTATTAGATTTGGGAGAGTTATTGTTTTCTGGAACCAGCTTTTCTTCCAGTAGCTTTATACTCAAAAAGTCTTTTTCAACCAGGTATGTTTGCACTTTTTTGTCCAAACCAGTTGCGACAAAAATACCAACAATGATGAATAGAATAGCTATAATTCTTTGAAACCATCCTTTTGGATCGCTGGCCCATTTTATTCGTGCGAGTAGTCTACGACCAAGTAAAGCAATAGCTAATAATGCAGTGGCAACACCGAGTACGTAGAAAGTTAGATAAAACATTCCCAGTAATGCGCTTGAGGGCAGTACTGTAGCTATAACCCAAGCATAGGTTGGACTACAGCTACTAAAAATTGGCCCAAGTGCGGCACCAATTAGAATTGCCGATATCACGCCATTCTCTTGCTTGTAGGCTTTGCCGAGTAGGCCTTGCGATCTATGCTCGATACCGAGCTTACCAATTACTTGCGCCCATAGGTCCGGGAACAACATAAAGAATCCAAGAATTATTACTAGAACGCCCGAGCCAATAGCCCAAACTCTTGGATCAATTCCAATGAGTGCCGTCGAGGCTTTCAGCAGGATTGTAAAGAGTATTAAGGAGATGACCAAGCTAGCAGTAATTATGTAGGGCCGCCATTTATCCTTTTTATCTCCAGCCAAACTACCACCAAGGATAATTGGCAGTAGCGGAAGTACGCACGGGGCTAGTGCAGTTAGTAGCCCCGCGACGTATGATAGGAATGCTGTAAGCAGCATATGGCTACTATGACTTTATGCCAGCAACGGCTTTATCTAATGATGTTGCAGACCATTGTGCTGTTTCGTTGCCACTATTATCTACTTGAACAAATGTGTACTGAGTTGTGACACCGTATTTTTGGCGTAAGTCAGTTGAGCTATCAAAATCTGTTTTAATAAGCGTTACGCCTGCTGGAATTTTAGACATATCGGCATTTATTTCTTTATCGATACCTTGGCATATTGGGCACCAGCTTGCATGGAAGAAGTATACCTTCTTTGAATCAGCATATTTGCTCGGGTCTTTATTATAGTCAGCAAGTGTTACGTATGAACCTTGCTTGGCCATAGCGTCTTCTTTCGTCATGGCGTCACCTTCTTTTGCCATCTTGTCCTTTTCCATGGCTGCTGCTTCGTCTTTTTTCATCATAGCTTCGTCGGTAGCCTTTTTCTCCATGGCCATCTTTTCTTGCTCTTTTTTATCGTTCTGATTATTGCTGTAGGCCAATGCACCACCACCGACTAAAAATAGTCCGACGACTATGCTTACGATTACTAATGCTTTTTTGTTCATGATTACCCTCACTTACGTTTTATTGTTGATCTAAGTATAATTAAGCGATACACACAATGTCAAGTTGACTTAACAATTACTATTTACCATCTTTGGTTCGCTGGACGTTAATTTTTGTAGCTATCATTGCCAGAAGTGCTATGGGAATTGCAGGATCTAGATTGTGATGAAGGCTTTGAACTATAAGTGCGGTAATAAGTACAAGCGAGCCAACAGTATATGCGGAACGACTTGCTAAAGCTTGGTTCTGCATTTCTCGTTCATCGTCGGGTTGTTCACGCCAAAACAGAACTAAGAATGTCGCAATAAGACCGAGTACAGCTGCGAGGATTAACATCTGCACGCTAGTGGGCATAACGAAGGTTTTTGGGGCAACAGCCAACAATGCAATGATAGCTAAGCCAAGAAGCAGGATGACATCAAGTAATTGTTTATATTTTTTCATATTGAAAGATCTCCTCCACCTTCTTGTCTAGTATAGCGGCAATCCTTAGCGCAAGCAGTACACTCGGTACATAGTTACCTTTTTCTATAGCGATTATTGTTTGACGTGTGGCTTGTACTTTGTCGGCGAGATCATCTTGGGTCATCTTTAAAGAAGTACGTGCCTCGCGTACAGTATTCACCACCGTGTGTTCTTTATCTCGTATAAACAACTATTCTCTCCTAGATGTATAGTTAACCATACATATAGTAACACGCCATCAGGGAAAGCAGCATAAATAGCCACCAAATGGTGGCTATTTATGCGGGTTCGATCAATTACTACATCTTAGCTAGTTCGTAAACGACGACGCTGGTAATCATAGGGTTGGTCTTAGCTAGTGCAATCGCTTCTTCTTTGCTCTCAGCACTAATGATGGAATAGCCAGTTAAGGCGTCCATTCCCATTTCAAGTGCCGTAACATCAGTCTTTGAGACTTCGCTACCATCACTGAATGGATTGCCTCCGTCGATCATTTTGTCACCGACTTCTTCGAACCATTTCATCCAAGCCTGACCAATTTCTGGCGTTGGTTGCATAAAACCTTTGTATAAAAATATGAACTTCTTCATTTCTTCGATCCCTTCTTTAGTTTATTCTCGCCCTTCTGAATACTGGCGACGTAGTTCTCCAGTTTTTCTTGATTGTTCCCCCAATAAGCATGATATTGAGTTATCCAATTTTGCATCAACAATAGTGCTGTTCTGTCTAGTGCTAGGAAGTTGGTTTTGCCAACTTTCTTGCGCAGGACTAAACTTGCTTGCTCGAGCACTCTGATGTGCCTATGTATAGCTGGCAAAGACAACTTTTGTTGATCTGCTAACTGAGCAATAGATGCTGGGTGTAAGCCAAGTGTATACATAATTTCTCGCCTGTGTTTGTTGGCGAGGGCGGTAAACACTTGGTCTAGTGACTCGGTATCATTAATCTTAGTTAACATTAATGTTAAGTGTACTCTATTTATAGTGAACTGTATAATCTAAATATGGAGATCAATTTCAAGAGCAAACTATGGGAATGGTCGGGCAAAGGTGCGTGGTGTTTCGTTTCCTTACCGAAAGAATACTATGACGAAATCAAGGTAATAAGTAGCTCGCCAAAGAGGGGTTTTGGATCTGTAAAAATTGAAGCGAGTGTTGGAAAAACAGTATGGAAAACATCGATATTTCCAGACACAAAATCAGGTACTTACTTGCTCCCAGTTAAGAAAGAGATTAGAAAAGCTGAAAATCTTAGTATTGGGAGTGTCATAGATATGAAAGTAAGATTGATCGATTATTAATAGCGACAGGTCTAGGGAACAGGTCTGATTTTGGAGTGCTTGCTCCTTCAGGACGGGAGGGGCTGGGTTAGAACTAATTTACAGGGGTAAAATGAAAGAACCGCCATTTCTGACGGTTCCAACATTTGTAACTTACGAACTGTAAATTAGTATTTCTCTGACCAAAGAGAGAAGTTATTGTAGGTCTAGGAACTAGGTCTACGTTTTTCTCTGCTTGGTCTGGCTCCCGGGGTCGGACTCGAACCGACAACCTCGAAGTTAACAGCTTCTTGCTCCACCATTGAGCTACCCGGGATCAACAATGAGTATCTTGCTAAGCAAGTGTCTCATCGCCTTGAAAATTAAATGTACATGCACTCATAGGAGTGCGACCGATGAATTATACCCTATAACACCTCTAGTCGACAAGATTGAGTCGGTCCATCCATTTACGGGTGTTGGGTAGATGAATTTGTGGTTGTTCAGAAAGTTCTTTCAAGAGGTCGTGTTTACTAATCCACCGAACGGCTTCGACTTCTGATTCTTGCAAAATGAACTTTTCGGCAGGCCAATCGCAGACTACTTTATAAAAGGAGCAAACACGGATGTCACTAGGCCCACCATCCCAGGCTACTTTTTCGATCAATGTAAGTGGATAACCGGTAATCCCCACTTCTTCAGCAAGCTCTTTGAGGGCATTTTGTTCGTAGTCCTCCCCTTTTACTACGGTTCCAGATGAGGTTGGACCCCAGAGCCCCGGATTGTAATCCTTACTGTAGCTGCGCTGAGCAAGCAGGACGTCGCCCGCGCTGTTCTCTACCCATACGGCCGTAATGCGATAGCGATCAGATGGAAGTTGTTCGGTACGAAGCTTGTATCCTTGAATTTGATCATTTTCATCGACGAGAATGATTTGTTCTTCGGTGTTGCTCATGATCGTACTTGGTTCCTAATGGCAGAGTGGGCTTCGCGTGTTTGATCGCGCTGTTTGAGGGTCGCTCGTTTATCATGGAGTTTCTTACCCCGTCCGGCGGCTACTCGAATTTTAATGAATCGACCACGTGTCAGAATTTCTAGTGGAACAATAGTTTGGCCTTGATGTTTGATAGCGATAAGTTTATCAATTTCCTTACGCTTGGCCAGGAGTTTGCGGGTGCGAGTTTGAGTGGCTTCGTCGATGGGGATGCCAGGCATTCCAGATATAGTGGCGTTAATGAGCCATAATTCACTGTCTTTTACGGTAACGTAGGCGCCTCGGAGCTGGCCGCGGCCATGGCGCAGTGCTTTGGTCTCGGCGCCGTTCAGAACAATGCCCATCAGAAAACTATCGTCGAGTGTGTAATCGTGTGATGCTCGACGATTTTTTATGGTTTTGACTGTTTGGGGCTTTTTCTTGGCCATGAGAACTATTGTACCCCATATCAACAGTATAGACAAAGCTTATGTTTTATTGTTTTGTATGTCTTGCGACTGTCTTCCATTGTGCCGGTTGGTTCTGTGTGGTTTTCTGCCAGTACCACCATTCCAGTCCCCACATATCTATGGGCAGTAATTCGGTGGAATGAGCGGCATCAATATTTTGATTAAGAATGTCCAGACTCATCGACTCGGCTTGCTGTTCGGGTGTCATTTCCCAGATGTTTTTGGGACCCCATGGCTCGGCCTGTAGCTCATGGATAAAACTAGGGCGATTATGGATTATCTTGATTAGTAATGCTCGTAACTTAAAGATCCATGATTGGTAAATAGACTTTCGATAGGCGCCCTTATCGTACGTTACGCGGTAATATGAAAAGCCTACAATATCGGGGATAGGTCGACGGATCGGTATCCCCCAGCTAGTGCTGGTTGTCATGATTATTGGGCGATGCGGGTCAAGTTCTTTGACCAGATTAAATTCCTGCCTTAGGCGCTTGCGGTCAAAGTCACCATTCAGCCCAAAGTTCTTTAGCAGCGCCTCGTTTTCTAGTTGCCAGCTTACGATATTGCCGTTGCTCTTATATCGATCAACTACGGTAGAAATAAATGTTAGCAAGGCGTCGTTGCGGTTTGCTTTGGGCATTTTTGCGGTCCATGCTGGCCAATGACTCTCGGGCCACCGAGGTTGTCGCGCCCCAAGACAAAGTGTTATTTGGCAATTGCGCTTAGTAGCTAGCGCAATTTGTTTATCTAGATCAGTAAACGAATAGTTGCCAGATTTTTTTTCAATTTCGTCCCAGTAGCTCATCAGCCTAAAGCGGCGTAGTTTTAAGCTGGAGATTGCCAGCTCCATTACTTCCAATGGCTTAACTCCAAAGTTACGACATTGTTTAACAGACAAGCTGGCGCCAAAACTTGGGTTGGGGACTACTTTTGGTAACAACTGTTGCATTGCTGTTCTCGTATTGCGTTCTTTCCGGCCACCCACAGACTTGGGTCTCCCAATTTAACTTTACGCCAATACCACATCTCTACGCCCCAGAGGTCGATCTCGCGCATGCCAGTAGCTTTACCATAGCGGATCCTATCAGTGAGTCGCTCGGCGTTTAGGGATTTGTTTTGCTCTTCGATCGATATTTCGGTAATGCCCTTATTAGGGCCCCATGGTTCGGCTTGTAACTCATGAATTATCAAGTCTTTGCCGGTTAGTATCTTGCCACCACCGGCCAGAAAAGCGTAGAACCAGGCCGGGAATGGATATTCATAGTATCGCTTGGTGATTGTTTTATCCCATACCCTTTTGTATACCGAAACGCCAGATACGTCGGGCAGCGGTTCGTTTATTGGCCATCCCCAGGCGTTATTGCTGCGGGTGATAATTACCTTGTGGTCGGGATCTTTTTGCTTAACAAAGTTGAACTCATCTACCAACCTCTCTCGGCTATGGTCGGGGCAATCTCCGAATACTTTTAGGAAGAACTCGTTCTCTAGCTGGTAGCTTTCTAGCGCTGGGCTATCTTTATAGCGGTCAATAACCTTCCCCATAAATGTTTTTAATTTTGGTGCCCATTCTGTCATTGGCTTGTCTTTGGCCCAGCCCGGCATGTGGCATTCCGGCCATCGTGGCTGACGCAGTCCAATAGATAGTGTCACCGTTGCGTTGGCTGCTTCGACCTTTCTGAATTGCCAGTCGAGTTCGGTAAAGTCGTATACGCCAGGTGTTTTTTCTATTTCATCCCAATAGCTAACCAGGCGGAAGTGACGCAGGTTGAGGTCGTCGATCATGGCTTGCAAGGTTGGTTCGGGTTCAAGCTCGAAGTAGCGGGCATAACTCGGAATGAATGTTGCTCCAAATTTGAATTCTTTATTGGATTGGCTGGCAATGTACCACTGGGCAATGCCATAGGCGGATCCAACGAGAAAGACCAAAATACTAATTAGAACGATTGTAATTTTTTCGTACCATTTACGTTCCATAAACCAGTAGCGTGGTTTTTCGAAGCGTATGTGTCGTAATATTCGTTTAAAACGACGGTTCTCGGTAGCGCCCGTGTGCTTACTTAGCAGCTTTTTTTCTGCAATAAGATCTTTTTTACTGACCCTGCTGGCTGTTGTCTTTTTTTTGGGTTGTTGAAGTTTTTTTTGTTTCATTAGGCTACTATGCTTATAGGTCTATGAATAAACCATTAACAGTTTCGATTATTATACCAGTTTACAACGAAGAGGACTACATTGCCGCCTGTCTTGATGCGATATCAAAGCAGACGGTCAAGCCGTTAGAGGTAATAGTAATCGATAATAACTCTTCCGATAAAACCCTGTCCATCGTGCGCCAGTATCCATGGGTTAAAATTTTGCATGAAAAACGGCAAGGTGCCCTTCATGCTCGAACTACCGGATTCAACGCTGCTAAAGGCGATATTATTGGTAGAATCGATGCCGATTCACGTATCGAACCAAATTGGACAGCTCGACTGCAAGAAGTATTTAAGGACGAATCGTTGTCTGCGGTAACGGGATCTTCGCACTGGTACGACATGCCCTTTTCGCCGTTAAATCACTGGGTAGAAGACTTTTTTAAGCACACATTATGGCGATACGAAAAGAAGTTCCCTTTTTTATTTGGCACCAACATGGCAGTCCGTAACAGCGCTTGGAAGTCGATCCGTGATGAGCTTTGCGACCAAGCATATATTTTTGAAGATGCTGATTTGGCCATTCACCTATTTCAAGATAAGCAAAAGCTACTCTACGACATACGTTTACGCTCGGGGATGTCGGCACGGAGGGGTACCGATAGCTTTAAGGGTTTTTTACGCTATATCAAGCTCCAGAGCGTGACATACAGGCAGCATGGCATTCGATCAATAGGATCAAATGTATCTATTGTTGCTTATTTCCTTGGCTTTATATTGCTTCGTCCACTTAATAAGTCATATGACATTAAGACCGGCCGTTACTCTTTAAGGAAGTTGTTCTCCAACCCAAATCCACCACGTCCCCACCCTTTCGATTAGTTATCGTTAGATCGGGACTGCCCTTTTGTGTCGGTAGTTGGTGTGCACTCACCCCACAATCCTGTTTTGGCTTTTTCGGCATCTTTTTGGTAGTTCTTAAATTCTTCTAACTTAGAAAATGGGAAGTAGACATAGGCAAACCCAAAACCTTGTTTAATTATCTCGGCGTTTACTAGTGTGCCATCGGGTAAATAAACATAGCGCAGAAGCCGGTCGTAGCGATCACGGTTGGTATTCTGCGGATCAGACTCAAGCCTGACGCGGTTGGCGCCGATGGTTTGTCGGGTAAATGCGGCGGCAGCTTGTCCGAAGCATTGGACGGCTTTTCGGGGATCGTGGGTCTCGGGAGTGTCGACGCCTATAAGACGTACTTTTTCGGTGGTCCCGTTCATGTCCACGCTAATGGTATCGCCATCAGCAAAACTGACTACTTTATAGAGTCCTGGCTGGTTCTGTTCGGCAGTGTCCGCCAGCGGCTGCAAATAGCCCTTTTGTTGGGCCAATGTTAGCATGCTGGCCACAATACTGAGTACCAGGATGCGGACGGCTTTTTTTCGTGAGCGTGTTGAGTTCAGGGCCATACGTACAGCCTACTGCCTGCACCTGTCGCTAGACAAGCCGTCGCCCCCGTCCGGTAGTAAATACAACACTCTTTAGAAACTCTTTTTTCTGGTTATACTGGTATGTAACATGAGTGATGTAGAAACCCGGCTATCCTCCGCGGATAGTTACTTGGTACCACGGAGCGAGCCTCCTACGCTGTTTGATGTCGGCCGATTTGCAGTAGCCCAAGGGCTTGACGATTTGGTTGGCGAAGACCCGAGTGTCGACAATTGGAAGATGGTATCAGAGTCGCTCAGAGACATCTCGGTAACTGCAGCATACGGTGTTGAAGATATAGAGCAAGTTGTATGTCTAGACGATCAGATCCTATCCATTATTAAAGACTTTGATATTTCAAGAGATGGGCAAACAACGGGCTATCTTATTAGCTCAGTTCAGCAGTCGATTGCGCTTACTGCAGCAGTTTCTAGGAATACAAAAGCCACATCTGTACAAAGACTTACCCTCCACACTCGAGCGCAACACCTTTTGTCGGGTCTTGAAAAAATAATCCCCAAAGGAGAATTTGACTTTGCTGCAGCCGTTATCTTCCCCGATGAGTTATTAGTTCCCGCTGCCCAGATAGCTGGTATGTACGGCGCAACGCATTCCGACCAAAAGAAAGCTTACGTTCATATCGAAAAACATATGGCTGTACGTAAAGAATGTCCAAAGTTATTCGGAGGCCAACAGAACGCCCGGCTATTTCATGCACTGCAGATCTTATCGGACGTTGACCCATCCGAGAAACCCGTGAAGTTGCTACTTGATGCTCGTCTGGAAGAGGCTGGGTATTACGAATCTCCAACGGCTGGCCGGCACGTATATAGGCGCGGCGTACCGGCGGAGGATGGACATACAGTTCCTGAACAAGAACCTGAAGAAACGACTTTGATAGAACTTCTTCGACAGGTTTACGTTATTGATCGCCGATCCGATCTTACCCGTCGGCTCATCGCTTATGCACAGGATCGAGGCTACGTTGTGAGTTCCTTAGCTCCATACTTCCTCACAGAAGCCGGAAGCTACGGTGTACAGGGCGATAAGAGCCATAGAAGACTAGCGGGTGCACTAATGAATGTAGCGCTCAACAATAAGATTTTTGACGAAGAGTCTTAGTAGTCAATTCCGGGATTGGCCAGGAATTTATCATCAAAGTGATGTTTGATCTTTTGCATGTTTGTAGCAATATCTACAAGTGGCAAAAGCTCCTCTGGGAAGTTGCGTCCGGTCATACACAAACTGGTATTGGCGTGGCGGCTGGTAATCAATTTTTTTAGTTGAGCGACAGTCAGTAGTCCGTCGTGCACGGCATTGTTGATTTCGTCGCAAATAACCAGTTCGTTCTTACCACTCTTGACTGCATTTAACGCCTCTTTGTACGTTTCAAGTGCCGCTTGTTTATGTTGTTCTTCGGTTATGTTGCCGGGACTTAAATCTCCAGCGTTATAAAATCCCTTACCGCCTTTATAGAAGTAGAGTTGGTCTTTGTACAGAGGTTGGATATCACGGATGAAGACATGCTCCCCTACTCCCCAATACTTTATGAACTGGATAAACGCCACATTCCATCTGTTGCCCAGAGCTCGAATCATCAAGCCAAGGCTGGCACTGGTTTTGCCTTTGCTGTCGCCGGTATAAACAATAACAACTGATTGTTTGGTTTTATAATCTTCGAAACTCATTAGTCACAGTATGACACACCGCTATACGGTTGAGTCGGATTTTTCGACAGTCATAACAGGCTTTGGCTGTGCTAGTTCGGCTAGGACTTTATCGACATCACCTGAGAATACAAGTCGGATCAGACACGACGCCTGTCGAACGACTTCTCTATCTACTTGGTTAACTTGGAGTAACTTATCCATAGCAACTAGTGATGCTTGACTATCAAAATCTATCGTTTTATCGAATAGATCACCGACTTTATCGCTGTCTACTGCGGCATGTTCTCTGTGAGTAGAATCGGTAACCTCAGTAGTTATGAAGTCAGTCTCGAATAGTTGGTTTGCAAATTTAAGTGCCGCGACGCCAAGGTGTCGGCGGCAAAGCGCTCCTGTTAGGATTTGTCGACGTTGTTCGGAGAACGCTGGAGACAGTTCGGTGTTCTCTGCAACCGAAATAAGTTCAGCCTGTGTCCGTGCGGCAGCAGTGGCAGTCACAAACATTCCAGATTGAGCTGCAGCTTCGATAGCGAGTTCCACAGGGTCTTTAATATGGACGAGTGTATCAATGTCTGGATCGGGCTGTACGAATCCAGGGTCACTGGACATAAAGGCATCAATTGCCGAAGACGGTATCGTATGTATATGTTGATGTATCGGCATGCTACCGAGTTCTACTATGTCTGACATATTCAAGGCTCTTAACAAGCTGAACCATACTCCAATAGTGTCGTTGTGTAAAGTACATACGCTATTTGTAGCGTTAAGCATTAGCTCGAAATCATTATGAACGAAGTGCGAGGTCGATCTGGGGGCGATTGAAGCCAAGTACTATAGTGCCGTTAATATCAATTACAGGTGTGGCAATCTGGCCAACGTTATCGGCGACCCATTTGTAGGCTTTGGGGTTGTCGCTAATGTCGTATTCCTTGAATTTGAGTTTTTTGCTCTTGAGGTATTCGCGAGCCATATGGCAGTATGCACATGCTGGTGAGGAGTAAAGCGTAATCATAATACTAGTATACACCGGCCTTCCACTATTTGCCCGTAAAGACTAAAAGGTGTTGCGGCTGTCTTCTGACTCCTGTTATACTGAACGGAGATGAGTTATACCGCCGCCAACCAGTTGACGACGAGCTCCTGTGTTTGCCATGAACAAGGAGTTGTATGTTAAGCGCCTTCCTTTCTCGATTAGCATCTGGTGATGAGCCACATATTGCACTAGCCCCAGAGGCCGTTCTTCATATCGGTGGGTTTACAATTACCAATTCAACTATTTACGGACTGATTTGTGCCCTACTGCTTGCCGTACTGATGCTATTCAGTCGTAAAGCTATTCGGGTCAAGGCCAGCCGTGGTGTGGCCCAGATAATTGAAATCCTGGTTGAGTTTGTGATCGGTCTTATCGAAGGACCACTCGGTTCTCGAGAGAAAGCAGCGCAATATGCTCCTATCTTCGGGACGTTTTTTTTGTTTATCATCTTTAATAACATCATGGGAATCATGCCTTGGGTTGGTCCTGGCATTAGCGCTACTACCAACGAAGGTACCTTCCCGCTATTCCGCGCCTTCACCGCTGACCTAAATGGAACAATTGCCATGGCGGTTATTGCTATTGGAACGGTCCAGTATCTATCTATTAAAGAATCTGGTTTTATTGGTCACTTAAAGCATTACTTTACGGATAAGCCGCTCAACCCGGTCAATGCCTTTATTGGACTGCTGGAAGTGTTTGGTGAGTTTACCAGGATGATCAGTTTGAGTTTGCGTTTGTTTTTGAACACCGTTGTCGGTGAAATCTTGATTGCAGTGTTTGCCTTTATTGGCAAAGACTTCCAGTCGTTTACGATTTTGCCCATAGCGATGTTCGAAATCTTGGTCGCCTGCATTCAGGCCTACGTATTTACGGTGTTAGCCGCTACATACTTAGGCCTTGCGATTGCGCATGGCCACGATGACGAGCACGCTGCTCACGAAGTTGACCCCGTTGTGGCGTCACTCGAGGGCGATGTAAACCATTAACAATAATATCCGTGAGACCGTTCATTTATGGGCACTCGCGGTGACAAACTAAGGGAGAAATACAATGGTTCCACAAATATCAAGATTTGCTGCAGAAGCAACAGAAGTCGCACAGCGTGGTGGTTGGAATCCAACTGCTGCTAAAGCATTCATGCTCGGTATCGCGTTCTTGGGCGCCGCTATCGGACTTGGAATGGTCGGACAGGCTTATATGAAGGCTCTTGGCCGTAACCCAGAAGCTGGAAAAGCTGCTGGTCAAGTTGTGATTATCGCAGCTATGATCGAAGTTACCGCCCTACTAGCCTTCCTAGGCGCTATAATCGTCAAATAAGGAGTCCGCTTTCATGCTGAGTGTATTACGTCGTCAAAATTTCCAGTTCGCATTCACCGTACCAATCAGTACGGTTCATTTGCGAGCTTCAATTCTTCCTCGTACTGCATCTCAGCATGTAACCGGTTCGCTCTTCAAAGACATCAAAAATATGGAGAAAGTAAATGATTAATCCGTTGGTGCTTTTGGCATCAGAGGCTGCAGCCGAAAAAGAAGGTATCGCTGTTCTTGGTATCGATCCAAAGTCGATTCTCTTGCAGGCCGGTACGTTTCTTTTACTTTTTCTGATTGTTCGCAAGTTTGCACTTCCTGGCATCGTTAAGACACTCGAGGATCGACGCAAGACAATTGACCAAGGTGTTGACCTGGGAATTGAAATGCAGAAGGCTAAAGAGCAGTTCGACGATGAACTTAAAGGTATGCAACGTGAAGCTCGTAAACAAGCTGATGAAATTATCAGCGTTGCGCGAGTCGAAGCAAGCAATATCATAAAAGAGAGTGAAGCTGTTGCCGTCCAGAAAGCCGATGGCATTCTGGAAGAAGCCGAGAAAAAGATTGGCCAAGAAATGGATGCTGCACGTCACGCTTTGCGTGGTGAGATGCTAGCTCTAGTTTCCGAAGCCACCGAAGTTATTATCGGCGAGAAAGTCGATGCTAAAAAAGATGCTTCGCTCATTGAGCGTGCACTCAGTAAGGCCCGAGCATAATGACTAGTCACGAAAGTAACGCAGTCATCGCTCGTGCCTTGCTGGCAGAATTTGATGCCGGAAAAGATATGGCAGCTGTCACTACTTCCCTGGCGGCATACCTCGTTCTAGAGCATCGTCAAAGTGACACCCAGGCGATTGTTAGGGAGCTGGAGCGACTATTGCTCACCGAAAAGAGTAAGCTATATGTCCATGCCACGGTAGCCTTCGCCCTAACCGCCGAACGGCTGGCAGAGATCACTACAATATTTGCCCAAGAAAGTGGTGCTAAGGAAGTTATTATTCAACAAACAATCGACAAGGATGTAATTGGCGGTGTGCGGCTACAAACAGCCGACCAACAGTTAGATTTGACCGTACGCCGACAATTACAGCTACTAAAGAACACTGCCCCAGCAGTTAGACTATAAGGAGAACATTTATGGCATCAGCTACAGACATTAACATTAAGGATCTCAGTACCGACATTCGTGCGGCCATTGCTGCGTTAAAGACTAGTCCAGAAATTGAATCCGTCGGAATCGTTACCCGAATTGGTGATGGTATCGCTTGGATTTACGGCCTACAGAACTGTGGCTATAACGAAATGATCGAAATCGAAGCTGATGGCGTAATCGTTCCAGCATTTGCCCTTAACCTTCAAGAAGGCGAAATCGGTGCAGTGCTTATGGGCGATGACGTTCAGGTAAAAGCCGGTATGCGTGTCCGCCTGAGTGGTAAGATCATGGAAATTCCAGTTGGTCCTGAGCTTATCGGACGAGTTGTTGACCCGCTCGGTCGACCACTAGACGATAAGGGACCAATCAAGACCAAGCAGATGGGGCTTATCGAAAACAATGCTCCTGGTGTTCTTGATCGTAAAAGCGTTAACGAACCGATGATGACCGGTCTCATGGCTATTGACGCTATGGTGCCAATTGGTCGTGGACAGCGTGAGCTGATTATTGGTGACCGTCAAACCGGTAAAACAGCTATCGCAGTGGACACCATGATCAACCAATACCGCCAGAAATCAGGCGTCATTAACATCTATGTGGCTGTTGGCCAGAAGCTCAGCAAGGTTGCCCGTATTATCGAACGCCTCAAGCGTGAAGGTGTTATGGACCAAACAATTGTAGTCGCTACCAGTGCTGCTGACCCTGCCTCCCTGCAGTACCTCGCTCCATATGCTGGTGCAGCAATTGGCGAATACTTCCGCGATAATGGCCAACACGCCTTGATCACCTATGACGATCTTTCCAAGCACGCCGTTGCCTACCGTCAGATGTCCCTGTTGCTCCGACGTCCACCAGGACGAGAGGCTTACCCAGGCGATGTTTTCTACCTACACTCCCGCCTTTTGGAACGAGCCGCTAAAATGAGCGACGCAAAGGGTGGCGGTAGCCTTACAGCACTGCCAATCATCGAGACCCAAGCTGGGGATATTTCTGCCTATATTCCAACCAACGTGATTTCGATCACCGATGGTCAGATCTTTATGGAAACTAACTTGTTTAACCAGGGTATTCGACCGGCTGTATCTGTTGGATTATCTGTGTCACGTGTCGGTGGTGCGGCTCAGACCAAAGCCGTTAAGTCGGTTGCCGGTTCGCTCCGTCTTGACTTAGCTCAGTTCCGCGAACTAGCTGCATTTGCGCAGTTTGGTAGCGACCTTGATGCTGAAACAAAGCAGAAGATCGAGCGTGGACAACGTTTGACTGAGCTTCTTAAGCAACCACAATATAGCCCATTAGGTGTCTGGGAGCAGACAGCTAGCTTGTATGCAGCTACCGAAGGTGCTTTTGACGATATTCCCGTTGCTAAAGTTAAAGAAGCCCAGGCATCTCTGCTTAGCGAACTTGCCAGCGCACACAAAAAAGCCGTTGAAGAGCTCAATAAGGGCGACAAGCCATCTGATGCGATCAAAGAAGCAATCCTGAAGACCGCTAAGGAAATCGCCGAAGGGTTGAAGGACTAACGAGATGCCTGTTAGAGACGATGGACTTTTTGAAAGAGATATCACTTCTACTGGAGTGGATGTAGCCTCATTGGACGACGGAGCTCTTGTTGAGATGGCAGCGGCTGACCTAGGTGTACATGTCGACGGTTTTCTGGGCGAGGATCCGTCATCGGAATCCAATAGAGCCACTTCAGCACTACTCAATACTCTTTTAAATCTCCCAGGTTTTGAAACTGATCTTATTTCACGTTCTCCTGATGGGATATTCACAGATGATGAGATAAATCGTAGATCAGCAACATTTAAAGAACTCGGCAGTCGTCTGGTAGTTGCACTCATTGAGGACTTAGGTTTACCGTACACAAAGGTAGATGCAGATGGCTAGTCGTCAGCAACTCAAGCAGCGCATCGGCAGTGTAAAAAGCACCAAGCAGATCACTAAGGCTATGGAACTTGTTAGTGCTAGCAAAATGCGCCGTGCTCAGGAACAGGCACTACGGAGTCGTGACTATCGTAATCTTGCCCGCAAAATTCTTGCACGCCTGCGTGAGCTGACCAATGTTAAGAAGCATCCATTGTATGCCCAGCGGACAATTACCAGCCGCCTCCATGTTGTAGTGACAAGTAACCGTGGATTGGCCGGAGCATACAACAGCAATACCCTAAAGCGACTCACATTGGAGCTCCAGCAAGATAAAGCTGATGGCGTAATAAGCAAGGTAATTGTTATTGGCAAACAGGGTGCTCGCTTTATAGTTCGTTTTGAGGATGTGCAGGTGCTTGGTGTTTACGAATCCCTTCCCGACCAGCTGACCGCTAATGCAATTCGACCAATGCTCGACACTATCACTAGATCATTTATCAATGGAGACGTTGATGCTGTGGACATGCTGTATACCGATTACAAGACCAGTATTTCTCAGGTTGTGACGGTCGAGCGACTACTTCCAGCGGCTTATGTTGATGAGCCCGTTGAGCCAGATCTAGAAAACGCTGTCTTTGAGCCTTCACCGCAAGCTGTACTTGAGTCTGTCACCGAACGACTTATCGAATCGCAACTAAGCCAGGCATTGATGGAATCCAGTGCCAGTGAGCAATCTATGCGCATGATGGCCATGAAGAGCGCCACCGACAACGCCAATGATCTTATCGAAGATCTTACCCTGGCCTTCAATACTGCTCGACAAGCAGCGATTACACAGGAATTAGCTGAAATAACTGGTGGAGCGGAGGCAATCAAATGATAAATGCATTAGAAGACCAGTTCTGGCAGGAGAAAGAAGCAGCAGCAATCTGGCAGCCAGACCTAGACGTACTCTCTCGTGAGATCGAACTAGATACTGTTCGTCTGGATGCTGTGGAATTATTCGAGCGTGAATTGCACAGACGTGGTGTCGAGAATGTCCGAATTGACCCTATCGCGTGGCTAACATCTAGCGAGGGTGACACCGAGGCTTATGAAGAAAGCTTTGCAATGCTGACTGAACTTCAGTCTAGGCTTACAGATGCTCCCGACGTTGATGATGGTATGAGTACTGTCGAAGATCTAACAGCCGACAGCCAAACTCCACTTTTCCGCCTTTACGAACGTACCCGCGGCCCCCGAAATAAAGTACGAGCATTAGCAGGACTTACCTTAGATGGCTTTGATCGATTCACTACAAGAATAGAGGACGAGACAGGTCCATTCCCAACTAGGAATAATTGGAATGGCGAAGTCAGCGAGGCCGAATTATCAGCGGCTCAAATTGATTGGGCAGCAAACCTCGGAAAAAATATTGGTGTCGAGGTAGGTAATGTTGCTGGCGATGCTTATGCCATGAGCCTTATGGTTGCTATGGCCTTGATCGAGGGATATGAAGAACGTGGTGGAATGCAAGGAGTAAAGGAGCGACTGGCAGAGGGCGCAGAAACCGCACGGGTGGTTGGATGGGGTCTGCTTGAGCTAGTAGCCGGTGCCGAATTCCCTGGTAATTCGTCGTCATCTAGCCAAATCGACTATGTATTAACCGCAGGGCTAGAGACGCCGAGGCCATCCACTGTTTCCCGAACTGAGTGGTGGAAGCGAGTTGGCTCGTTGCAAGGACTTCGAGACATCGGTAGCGAGGTACTCGATCAGGTTTTGGAACGTGATTTACCGACAGAGCAATTAGCAAGACAAACGCAAGATTATTAGACGGAAGATTAAGGAGCATTATGGCAACAGCAACAAAAGTAAAATCAGGTAAGATCAGCCAAATTGTAGGTGTGGTCGTGGATATGGAATTTGACGAAGGTCACTTGCCAGCAATTTATAACGCAGTCGAAGCGGTGGCTAATGGTAAGACACTGGTATTTGAAGTCGCGCAACACCTCAGTGAAAACAGCGTCCGTGCAATTTCATTGGGAAGCACCGATGGGCTACAACGTGGATCATCTGTGACAGACACAGGAGCTCCTATCAGTGTTCCTGTCGGCAAAGAAACCATGGGCCGCATGTTCAACGTGCTTGGCCAGCCAATCGATGGTAAGGCTGATAAGTTTACCAAACGTGCTTCGATTCACCGTGCACCTCCATCACTCAGCGAACAATCTGGTGTAACCGAAGTTCTAGAAACCGGTATTAAAGTAATCGACCTGATCTGTCCTGTTACCAAGGGTGGTAAGGTTGGTCTATTCGGTGGTGCAGGTGTCGGTAAGACCGTTCTGATTACTGAGCTTATTAACAACATCGCTAAAGAACACGGCGGAACTTCCGTGTTTGCTGGTGTTGGTGAGCGTACCCGTGAAGGTAATGACCTTTACTACGAAATGGAAGAGTCGGGCGTGCTCGACAAAACCAGTCTTGTCTTTGGACAGATGAATGAGCCACCTGGTGCTCGTTTGCGTGTTGGTCTTTCTGGCCTGACCATTGCCGAAGGTTTCCGTGACGAAGGTAAAGACGTGCTATTGTTCGTCGACAACATTTTCCGATTCACTCAGGCCGGCGCCGAAGTATCTGCCCTGCTCGGTCGTTTACCTTCTGCTGTAGGTTACCAGCCTAACTTGGCTCAAGAAATGGGTAACCTGCAAGAACGTATTACGTCTACCAAAACTGGCTCTATTACATCCGTGCAAGCGGTTTACGTACCAGCTGACGACCTTACTGATCCGGCACCTGCAACTGCATTTGCTCACCTTGATTCAACCATTACGCTTAACCGTGCTCTAACCGAGCAAGGTCTGTATCCTGCGGTTGATCCACTCGATTCAGGAAGTACAATTCTGGACCCAGAAATTGTCGGTGAGCTTCACTACCAAACTGCTCGAGATGTCCAACAAATCCTGCAACGCTACAAAGATTTGCAAGATATTATTGCCATTCTTGGTATGGAAGAACTAAGCGAAGAAGATAAGAAAACTGTTAACCGCGCACGGCGTCTGCAGCGTTTCCTAACTCAACCGTTCCACGTTGCCGAAGTGTTTACCAGCAACCCTGGGGTGTACGTTTCGCTCAAGGATACAGTCGAAGGCGTCCGCGAAATCCTTGATGGCAAGCATGATGACAAGCCAGAAAGCGCCTTCTATATGAAGGGCAAAATCAGCGAGGTAAAATAATGTCCTTAAATACCAACGGTACATCTCCTTTTGCACTCCAGCTCACCAGTGCACGACTGCCGATGGGTGAAGCATCACCAATAATGGACCTTCGGACGCTCGCCTTTACCCTAAGTCCAGATCAAGACGATCGTATTACGTCATGGTTTGGTGCTGCCGCTCTGTGCGTGACCGTAGGTGATGCCATCGCTGCTGGTGATGGCTACATGGCATCCATCGTTAATAGTGTTTCTCCTTACGCGCTGTCTGCACTAAGAGAAGGTGTCGAAGTTGCTGACCCAGCAGTTGCAATAGAGGTTGGCCGGGTGATGTTTACTGATTTTATTACGATTGCCGATGAGTTCTCTCGACAGCGGCCAGAAATGGTAGCGGAAGTAGTTGGTTTGTTCCAAATCTTAATGCAAGGAGGTGCACAATGATTACCTTCGAGCTCGTAACGCTAAACGGCAAAAAATTTGATGAGCAAATACATGAAGTAATGTTGCCGACTGCCGACGGCTATATCGCTATTTTTGACAATCACATGCCGCTGGTAAGTATTGCCGTTCCTGGAGTGATTACTGTTCGACGCAAACTTGGTGACAATGATGATAAGCTGGAATACTTTGCGACCAATGGTGGCGTAATCGAAATAGCTGACAACGTTGTGAGAGTGCTTGTTGACGAAGCTGACCAGGAAGACGAGATCAATGAACAAGAAGCACAGAAGGCTCTAGAGAACGCACAGAGCCTTGCACGCGATGCCAAGGATCAGCTCAGCCTAGATCAGGCTCAGAAGCTCATTGATCGACAGGCTGTTAGGCTGCAAGTAGCTGGACTACGCAGGAGAAAACGAAAGTCATAGCCCGGGTCCAACGGCACTATGTGTCGATGGATTTGCTTTTATCGCCAAAAGCTATTATTGTTTATTCAGATATTATTCTTTAAGGAGGGTTCGCAATGAATACTAGACAAAAAGTCGCTATGACGGTGGCTGAATTAATGGGAGTAGTTGTCCTAACGACAGCCGTTTACTCTATGGTCGCTCGTACGTCATTCCCATTGTTCGGGGGCTTGGCAGCCGGTGTAACACTAGGTCTGTTGGTGCATACAATTGGAAACGTTTCTGGTGCGCACGTTAACCCAGCTATTACGCTTGGTCTTTGGAGCATCCGAAAAGTAAAAACTCTTCCAGCAATTGTGTATATCGCATGTCAAATGCTTGGTGGACTTGCAGCATGGGCACTCATTAATTACTTCCTTGGAAGTAGCATCCAAAGTATTGCTAATAAGTTTGAACTGAAAGTGTTTGTTGCCGAAGGTATTGGCGCATTGATCTTTGGATTTGGTGTTGCAAGCGCTGTTTACCAGAAGTACGAAGGTACAAAACTAGCCTTTACGGTTGGTGGTTCACTAACTATTGGTATCCTTGTTGCATCACTAGCATCTAACGGCGTCCTTAACCCTGCTGTGGCACTCGGTTTGCAGTCTTGGAACTGGGCATACGCTACTGCACCACTAGCTGGTTCGATAATTGGAATGAACTTGTATGCAGTAGTCTTTACCGACGAAATCAAGTTCTCTCGACCAGTTCGTAAGGTAACAGCTAAAGCTGTCACAAAGAAAAAGACTGTTGCAAAAACAGTTAAGAAAACTACCAAGAAAAAGCGCTAAGTCTTCTCGTCGAAATATCGACAGGCAATGCCAGACCCTCTCCGGAGGGTCTTTTCTTTTTGACGAAATTTAGATTTTACCGTCGATTAAGTCTTGTTCAAAGTTTTGTATGCCGGCGTAGTCATCGGAGTAATTAGAGATATCCGGCAGATTAAGATCTTGAATCTTTTCCCAAACAACTGATACTAGTCTGGCCATACGATCGATCTCTTCATGACTTGGGATGTACTCCCGAATAAGCTCTTTGGCGCTGGAAGCCTCGACGTACCACATTTGTCCGGCGATAGTTTGGGGTTTAAAGCGGTTACTGTTTTGGACAAGTAATGCATAGAAAACAAGTTGAGTCCGGTGGCGCCAAGCCTTGACGGCTTTATTTTGGTCGCGGGTAATAAAACTGCCCAATGGCTTGCCCGTTTTATAATCAATAATAGTTAGATGATCTTTAGAGATATTAATTCTATCGATTACACCTTTCAGGCGGGCACCACTAATTTGAACATCTTGTAAGCTTTGTTCAGGCAAGTCACCCTTGCCTAGCCAAAATGTTTCACTGGCCAAGAGTTTAGTTAATAGTTCTGATCCATGATCCATGAATCGTTGTTGTTGGTGGGCTGGAAGGTATTGTTCGGTCAGTGATTGGTGATAATGTTCTATAACTTTCTTAACCGACATAGTACCGCCGTTGGTAAGTATTTGCGCATATTCCAGTGCTGCATGTATTGCAGTTCCGAAGGCCATGCTGGTACTGGTTGCTTCTGGTAAACGCAAAAGGTGTTTTTCAAAGAAGTAATCAGGCCCTCCTTTGCTGGTATCCAGGAAATCTAATAAACCTGAGGCACTTAGGCTTAGTGATTCGAGCTGGCTGGTAAGATTTCGTTTTTCATCGGCAGTATTGAGTCGCGGCCATGCCAGATGTTCCTCCAGTATGGTGACAGAATCGATGGTAGCGTCGGTATCAACTGCCGGCATCGCGGGGTGAATAATCGGCGTAGCGAGTACTTCTTTTCCGCTAATATCTTGACGATAACTGGTAACAAATAAGGATCTCTTAGCGCGGGTAGCTGCAACATACATAAGACGTGCATAGTCATCACCGTCGTCTCCAACTGGCTGAAGCGGCAGGTTTGCTGGGCACTTTCTTCCACCTATACCAGGGCGCCAACTGCTGTCGATGGCGTTAACAACATACACCGTATCAAATTCTAGTCCCTTGGCTTTATGCACGGTCAGTAGCTGAACGGCATTATCGCCAGTTGTAAATACCGACTCGTCGGCGATAATTTCTTCACTATCTATCGATAGCTGAATGAAGTTAACAAAATCCTCAAGTGTAGCATTCGCCCCCCTGGCAAAATCATTTGCCATGCTTACAAGTATTCGAATACTTGAAAGCGTCTGTAAGTAGTTGGTATCAGTAGTCTCGTTCTGCAAATAATATTGTCGGAGTGGGCTAGTGAGGTGCTCACCCGCACGTAGACCAATGACATACTCAATGGTCACCGAAAGCATCTCTTGACTGGATGTTTGGGCAAGCCAGAGTAGCCACTGGGCTATGTTTTGAAGTTCCTCATCACCCGATTTTATTAAGTAGTCTAACCAGCTTTTGCCTCGTTGATTTGCG
>JACCDG010184801.1_pt1 | contig 23957 bp, 27 predicted proteins | sample 7442471 | NCBI WGS metagenome assembly JACCDG01 (sample SAMN15323444, study PRJNA562643) | freshwater metagenome | isolation source: river surface water | place: USA:Blue River Watershed | collected 2017-08-17 | reverse complement strand
CTTCTTTCTTTGCATCATCGATCGCCATATCACGAGCTTCGCGTGCGATAGCCTTGTCATCTTCAAATCCAAAGTTTGGACCACTGATGTTGCTTACTTTCTGATCAGCAAGAATACCGAGTACTTTCTCAACATTATTGAGATCCTTCACTGCTACCGTAACATTGTGACTGACCTGATACCCCCGGATTGTTGGTACTCCTGGCTGCGGACATGGTGCGGTAATACACATCACTTGATTTGGATAGTTGTATTGTGGATATGAATTGTATGCATCTGTCTTGATGTGTTTTTCTTCAACTCCTGCAGTCTTGAGCGCCTTGGTGATCGCATCAATCTTGGTGCTGACTGCTTCCTGTGCAGTCTTCACATCTTTTGATTCTTGTTCAACTGAAAAAGAGATTTTTGCAGTATCAGGAGCTCGATCGATCTTTCCTTCACCATTTACCGTAATAGTGTTTGTTGCGGGAACCCCTGCTCCGATATAGCGTATTTCTCTCAATTTACCGAGTGTTGCTACGAGCAAAAATGCTGCGAGTAACACGCCGACACTGACAATAATTTTGTGATATTTCTCCATGTATGTATTCATATTGTTATAATTAAATCTGATTAAATTCAGTATACCCTATAAGACGACAGAGGTGCCGCTTGCTTACTTGCGTTTTTCCTTGTCTTCTATGATGCGTCCGTCGGCCAACACAATGATACGGTCGGCCAAGTCAGCATACTCTGGTTCATGAGTGACCATAATGATAGTCTGCCCTTCTTTGTTGAGTTCCAAAAATGTATCAAGTACGGTGCGCGAAGTCTCTGAGTCAAGGTTGGCAGTCGGCTCGTCCGCAAAAATAATTTTTGGGCCATGACCAATCGCTCGCGCAATCGATACACGCTGCTGTTGTCCACCGGAAAGTTCGCTCGGGAGATTGTTCATACGATCTCCGAGCCCTACACGAGTAAGTGCTGCAGCTGCACGTGTTCGCGCTGTCACTTCATCAATCCCCTGCATCAACAAAGGCACCATAACATTTTCAATCGCAGTTAGTGAAGGAAGGATTGCATAGTCTTGAAAAATATAACCAAGGTTGTGCAGACGAAGTCGGGTACGGTCATCTTCTGCAAGTCTCACTGACTCGATACCATCAACATATATCTCCCCGCTCGTCGGCAAATCCAGAAGTCCCAGCTGATAGAGCAACGTGCTTTTGCCTGATCCACTACGTCCGGTGATTGCGACAAATTGCCCCTCAGGAATAGTAAAGGTGACATCTTCTACTGCATGAATTTCTGCATCACCGCTTTTGAATGTTTTATATAACTGATTGACTTTGATCATAAAAAATAATTATCTTCCTAAAATTGCGCTCAACGTATTTTGTCTAATAACAATCCGTGCTGGAATATACCCCGCAACAATAGTCGCGATGAGAAGAATAAGTGTGCGGATCAGTGTCCCTGGAACAGTTGCAACCAAGATACCATCAGAAAATGGGAAGTTAATTGGATGCGCGACAAACATCGGTTTCAAGAGAGCAAACACAACAATAATACCAAGCCCCGCGCCCGCCAATGCATAAAACATCGACTGGACCATATAGGAGATAGCGATCGCACGCGGTGCAATACCAATCCCTTTGAGAATGCCAATATACCGACGACGAGTGATAGCGTTCACAAAGATAACAATGAAAATCGTTATTGCAGCAACAACAAGACCGATTGAACTAATTGCATTACCAAGGATACCAAATGTTGCTTGAATATCTTTCAAAAATTTTGGCAATGCTTCGTCATGCGTCTGCACGCGTGCCCATTGACCAACACCACTTGCAATGAGCTGCGCCTTGGCGATCGCAGGATCAGCGCCTTCATCAAGGAGAACGGCAATCTGATTTGCATCGTAATCACTGCGACCGACGAGCTTGCGTGCCTCGCTGTCGAGCATAATAACTGAACTATCGAATGTATCAACCTTGCTCGCAATGACACCTTTGACATAATATTGCTTTGCAATATCTCCAACCGTGATCTTGATGCGAGAACCAATAGCGACGTCTTTCAGTGTCTGAAATCCTGGTGCTTCGATTGGTGTGTATTTATAGAGCAAGTTCTTACCAATCACAATACTATCAGTGTCGGTCGCCTCAAGAAATGATCCTTCAATGACGAATTTACTGATACCTGAGAAAGACTGTTCACCTTCTGGGTTAATACCGAGCAGCGACCCTCCTGCCCCATCACGCAAATCTCCCGCCTTAATAGTCGTACGATAGTTACTCTCTACTCGTGCACTCCCTGTGTAGCGGACTGCCAGTGCGTTGAAACTAGGCAACGCTCGTGCAATCGCAACAGCCTCTGGCGTGTGCTCAATTGACGACTTGTTTAAAAAGGGTGAGATGAGAATATCACCCGATGAGTACTGTCGATCGGCTGAGACCGAGCCTTCGATCAGTCCTACCAAGATACCCGAAACGACAACAAGATTGAGGAAGGTCAACAACATCACAAATATGATTAGTGATGTTGTTGCCTTGCTCGCGCGCTTGAGATCACGCTTTGCAAGAAAAAGACCGACATTGATATCAATCTTCAGTGCTTCCCATCGTGTGATACGTGTAGGCATGATTACGGAGCTACCCAACGAATGTCTTCACCTTCAGAAAGACCAGAGGTGATCTCGACCATATCCCCATCTGCAGTCAGTCCAATTGTCACTTCACGGGTAGTCGTCTTCTTGTCATTTTTTGCATCAACCACTTGTACAGTGGTTTTTCCATCTTTCTTTGTAACGAATCGTCCAGGAATCGCAATGACATTATCAACACTTGCTGTCTTGATAATCATATTTGCAGTCATACCAGGTTTGATATCTGTTGTATCGGTTAGGAGCGCTTTGATCTGATAGTTAACAATACCGTCGGTGATTGTCGCCGCAGGGTCAACTGAAGATACTGCTGCTGTATATGTTTTAGAAGTACCAAATGCGTCAAACGTTACCGTCACTGGTTGCCCAAGCGCGATACGTGGCACACTGGTTTCATTGACATCAGCTTCAAGATAAAGATTTGATACGTCTTGCAATCCAATTGCTTCTTTGTTCAGTTCTGGTACTTCCCCTGCTTTGATATTTACTCGAGTGATAGTACCGTCGGCCGGTGCACGTAATATAGTCTTTTCAAGATTTGCATTTGCACTATCAAGAGCGGCCTGTGCAATCACAATATCCGCAAGCGCAGCATCAATCTCTGGCTGGCGAGCAGTCGCACGCTGAACATCAAGTTCAGCTTGTGCAGTCTGATATGCATTGAGGTTTGCTGCATAGTGCTCGCCGCTCGTATTTGGTATCAATATTTTCCAGCTATCATCTTTATCATATGTTGCGATAGGAAACGTGATACGAAGCCCTTTGGTACCAAGTGGTTTTGGTAATTCATCAACAATAGCAATAGTCTTTTCGAGACCGTTTACATTGAGGCTATCCATCAGATAGTCTTGAAATGAAATACGATATTCCCCTTCTTGGGTACTATTGTATACACCTGTGATGATGGGGCTGTACAACACACCTGTATCTTGTGGATCAGCAATGAGATCATCGGAGTATAACTTGCGACGCGCATTAGCAAGATTGATCTCAGCAACAGCGATTTGTTCATTCGAAGACCCTTCGAGCACTTTCTTGTAGCGAGCCTGCGCAGCAAGTAATGATCCACGAGCAGATTTCACTGAAGCAGATTCAGTACTCCCGGAAAGTGTTGCGAGAATAGCTCCTTTTTTAACCTTGCTTCCTACGCCGACCATGATACTTCTGACAACTTTGTTTTGTTCAAACGTCAATGAGAGGTCAGTTGAGCTCACGACAGTACCATTTGCTAGAACGGTCTGCTCGAGATTTTGACGCTTCACTGTCTCAGTTGCAACCGTGCTGTCAGTCCCCTTTTTATTAAACACAATAAAAAGAACAACGACGAGCGCAACAACCATGAGCACTTTGCTGCGAGTTGAACGACTGGTCCACCATGTGCGGATACTAATAAAAAACTGTTTAATTTTTGAAATCATAATTATTTAATTGCCCGAAGTGTTACTTCAAATGTAAGTGTTGCATTTGGTGGAATCACCCCAGGGATACCTTGTGCACCATACGCAAGATCAGCAGGGATGGTGAGAATGCGAACTTCACCTACTTTCATACCAAGCACTCCTTGATCCCAGCCTGCGATGACACGTCCCGCACCAAGTGGAAATGCAAATCCATCATTACCGTGCTTCTTGCTCGCATCAAATACCGTGCCATCAGCGAGACTACCAACGTAGTCAACGACAGCCGTCTGCCCGTTGATGATTGATTCTCCTGATCCTTGTGTTGTTGTTTCTATAGTCATACCGTTTTTTGTTGTTTTATTTACTAATGATGTTTGAGCAGTAGTCGATTGCTGCTGACTTTGTGTTGTTGATGCAGCGAGTGGTTCCGGTGGTAACATTTCCGGCTTCCCTCCGCGAATCCAGAGCGCAATAAGGCCTATAACGATGATACTGATGATTATTCCTCCGACATACTTCATACGAAGTTGAGTATACACGCGGATGCCCCTTCAATCAAATGATACTGATTAACGTATCTCGAAGGTTTTTTCTGCAAGAATTTTATCAGTGAGTATTGTAAACCACTCATTCACTTCCCCTTCGGTCAATGTCTTTTCAAATGATTGGAAAATAAACCGATACCCAATGCTTTCTCGACCGTCTTTAGTAAATTGGTCAAAAACATATGCAGGCTGTACACAATATTTCTCTGAAAATTCTTTTGCGATAGTAGAAAGTGTTTCTTTCCCTGCATCATCGGTTACCCATACTGCAATGTCGCGTACCATGTACGGATATGCTGACCATAGCTTGAATGGAGTTGAGGAGGCAGGTTGCACGCGTGCAACAATATCTTTCAACTCTGCCTCATGTTGTGTATACCATTCATCAAGTGAGAGTTCTTGTATTGTGCCGTTGTCCATCATTGCGACATGCATCATCTCTGTAGTTGCTGAAAATACCGTACCGATTTCAAACTGCTTGACGGTCTTCATACCGAGTAATGGTGCGTTGAGACGGTTCTGTTCATAGCTTTCTTTCAATCCATCAGAAAGGTTCGTACGAAGTGCACTCTTATCCTTTGCGCCATATGATACATACACATCACCTTTCTTTCTAAACGTATAGTTCATCACTTCTGAATATCCTTGTGAGATCAGATAGGTTTTTATCTTTTGTATTTTTTCAAATGTTTCGTTGTGTTCAGTTGTTGGAGTAAATGGAAGTGGCTCTGGAGCAATACTGTCATAGCCAGTCACTCGCCCTACTTCTTCGGCAATATCATGTGCGCCAGTTATATCTGCTCGCCAAAATGGAATCTCGATATTGAACACTCCATCAGTAACACTATATATATAACGATATGCATCAAATACATTCTTGATCGTTTGTTCATTTACGCTATTGCCGAGGAGGCGTGCAATATCCGCAACAGTAAATGATATCGTTCTCTTTTCTTCTGGTGCTGGATATACATCCTTCACTCCTTTCACCCCCCCGCCTGCAACATCGAGTACGAGAGCTGCGAGTTGTGCGGCTGCACTCCCTGCAACTTCGGGAGAGAGGTTGTTTTCAAATCGTTTTGCCGCATCAGTTGGAAGCCCGAGTGCCCGTGCTGTTTTTCGTACTGATGATGGATCAAAGTTTGCGATTTCAAGTATCACGCTCGTCGTCTTGTCATCTACTTCTGCAGTCTTGCCACCCTTCACTCCTGCGATAGCAACTGCACCCATATAGTCTGCAATAACCACCATCTCACTTTTCAATGTTTTAGTTTCTTCAGAAAGAGTAATAATACTTTCACTTTCATTTGCGAGACGAACAGTGATACCTCCATCTATTTTTGAGGTATCAAATGCATGTGTTGGCTGGCCGGTATCGAGCAATACAAAGTTTGTCGCATCCACAATATTGTTAATACTTCGCTGTCCGACTGCCTCAAGTGCATCTTTGAGCCATGCTGGTGAGGGACCGACTTTCACACCATCGATCTGTATTGCAATATATCGTCGACACAGGTCAGATTTGATTTCGACTGGAAGTGCTAGCGCAGTATCAGGAAGTGCTGCACTATCATTCGCTTTCAAGGTTAATTTCAACAGCCCTGTAATCTCGCGCGTCATTCCATAATGACTCAAACAATCCCCTGCACGATCAGGTAGTACCTTGATATCAAAAATACTGTCGCCATTTTTTTGCTCTACATCTTCGACTTCAAATGCACCAAATATGATTCGCTCTTTCAAGACTTCCGTAGCAGGAAGTATTTCTTCAATATGTTGTTGTAGCCAGTTGTATGAATATTTCATAATTAAAATTGATTGAACCGCAGATCACCCTGATAGCCGAGGCGAACATCAGGAATACCGAACTTGATCATCATGAGACGATCGAGCCCCATACCAAATGCAAACCCAGTGACCTTCTCTGGATCATAGCCGACACTCTTGAACACATTGGGATGTACCATGCCCGCACCACAGACCTCGAGCCATTTCTCTTCGCCGTTTTTCACAACCTTCACGTCAACTTCAAATCCAGGCTCAACGAATGGGAAGAAGCTCGGGCGCAGACGGATCTCCGTACCCTCACCAAAGAGTTTTTTAAAAAATGAAAGCAACGTTTCCTTGAGATTGCCGACAGTGATATTCTCCCCCACAACCAATCCTTCAACTTGGTGAAACTGCGCCTCATGTGTCGCGTCAGTTGCTTCATTTCGAAATACTTTGCCCGGAGCAATGATTGCGAACGGTGGAGTGTGTGCCTGCATATAGCGAATCTGTACCGGAGAGGTATGTGTACGTAAAACAAAACCAGGTTTATCCTTGATCCAAAATGTATCCTGCATATCGCGTGCCGGGTGATCCTTTGGCACATTGAGCGCGTCAAAGTTGTGCCACTCATCCTCAAGCTCGGGTCCCAATGCAACACTGAACCCCTGCGCAGCAAAAATACAGACGATCTCGTCGGTTACCAGTGTCAGCGGATGGAGTTTGCCTTCATTCATGCAGAAACTATACAGAAAAAAGGCTTTTTTTACAATTTTGGGAAATGAACTACATACCGGCTAAAGCCGGTAGTTTGAGCACCACGACTAAAGTCCGTAATGAAAACACACTCGATTCTGGATTACCGTGGTAATACTTTTAGTACAAAAATAGATCCGTATCGGAATCTTAAAAGGTTCGCCTAAAGGCGAGGGTTTTGACTCCCAAAGATGGGATAATAAAAAAGCTGCCAACAATGTTGGCAGCTTTTACAAGGTAATCTTTCATTAATCTTTTTTTGTAACTGTTGTTTTTAGAGTAAGAACCCCAGTTAAAATGCACAGTATATAGAACAAGACCACTAATCCTCCCGCAGCATCATTTTTTGGGTAGAAATGAAACACTGAGATTGGAACAGTTACGGCTAATAAAATGAACAGCCATGATATTTTTGTCACCTTGCATTGAATAACCAGATTCGATGCATCGATTAATCCCATCCCAAAGCCGTTACCTCTTACTGATTGCCATCTGGCAAAAAGTACCCAAAGAATTGTTCCAATAACAGTTAGAGCAATCTTTGCCCACAAAGGATAGGTACTCATAAATGCGATAAATGGAATAATCATTGTCCAAATCCTCCATGTTCCAAAATACTGCTTAATTTCAGAACCAAGTTTACTAAACTCAGTTCCAGTAATTCTAACGCTTACCATAGTTTTTTAGTTTAATGATGTAAAAAATTTGTTTACACAATATCACACATAAATGATTTAGTCAATAAAAGTCCTACCCAAAAATACCTTTGATTTTATTAACCAATTTCCCAAACACCCCCTTCCCTTTCCCTGCACACCCCTTCGGACAATACGTAATCCCCTTTTTGGCAATCTGCTTCTGTTCGCAATCTTCACAAATGATGAACTGACCATTGCAGCCACGGTCACGGCAGTCAACGATATTTTCTGATGATGCATTGCACCCTTCACAGCGACCGACGATCACATGCTTTGGGTCGTCGGTATAAAATCCCATCGCAACACGCCCATCAAATACATAGAGCTTGCCTTCAAAGTCTTCGTTCGGATATTGCTCCATATATGACACGATGCCACCATCGAGCTGATACACATCAGTGAAACCTTCTGACAACAAATACCCACTCGCCTTCTCACACCGCACACCACCAGTGCAAACCGTAAGTACAGTCTTGTGTTTGAGATGTGCGAGAGATCTGACGAACTTTGGGAGGTCGCGAAAGTTGTCCATTGGTGGACAGGCAGATCCAGCAAATCGCCCGATCGCGTGCTCATATGCATTGCGCATGTCGACGATGTAGAATTCTTTTTTGTCAGCGATCCATTGATGGAGTTCTGCGGGTTTCAAATGAATACCGGTGATTTGATTAGGATCGATATCGCAGACACCGAGGCCAAGGGTGACAATCTCATTACGAACTTTCACGGAGAGTCGTGGGAATGCTGTGCCGGTACCGACACTGCGCTTCATATGAATATTGAGAAATCGTTCATCCTTTTCCATTTCTTTGATGAAGGTTTCAGTGTTTTCTAGCGTTCCCTCAAGGGTAATGTTGAGGCCTTCATGGGCAACAATGAGACGACCTTTGAGTCCAAGGTCTTCACAGAGCTTGCGTAGCCAATCACGCACCGCTACCGGATCAGCAATGTGGACGTATTTATAGAAGAGAAGGATTTGGTAATCATTCATGCAAACTACTTTAGCAAAAAAATGTTCAATAAAAAAGCCCCGAGTAATCTCGGGGCTTTGTCACCTGTTTCTAAAACTATACATTTAAAAACTCGATGCTATTTATTTTAAAGATTTTTGGCAATTCTCCATACCCATGTAAGGTTTGACGCAGTGCCCCGTAGCCAGAGTAAGCTTCTTTACCTTCAAGTTTTTTCCGTAAATCTTTAAAATGTTTGTACAACTTTTGCAATTCTTCATCATCATGAATACTGTTAATCCGGTACCATAACTCAGAAACCGCAAAACGGAAGAGCTCACCATTGAACACAAGTTGCTCTTTTGAATCACTCACTTGCACTAAGTCTGATAATTTCATATCAACCATTGATGCTTTTGCGTCTCTCCAAAGCCCGCATAGTTTTTCTTGTTGTTCGTTGTAAGTAACATCGTCTGTTTTAAGATTGAAGAATGAAGAATTCATACTTCTTACGCTTTCAAACGAAGCAAGATCGCTCCAGCTTTTAACAGTAATTGATTTGAACATTTCTACGATTTCAGGGATTTCCTTTATCATTTTCTGTTCTAATTGCAATCTTTTCTGCTGTTCTAATTGTTGCATCTGCTGTTGTTGTCTTTCACATTCAACTTTCCATTTTTCGTATCTGATTTTCTTAAGTTTTTCTCTATAGTTTTTTATAGAGAAATAAATTTTTAACCCAAGCAAAAGACCAGCCAATGCACTGAAAACCCACGCTGCAATATTCCACTCTTTGTATAGACAAAGAGCATCGCAGCAAATAAGGAAAAAGAGGATACTGAAAAATCGAATGTTACGATTTCTTGATGAATTTTTTGTTGACATAATTTAAATTTTAAAAGTACAAAATCCGATTCTTTATCACCTTTAAGGGAGATATTCGTCTGGTAGACGACTTTTACGTGCCATCGGTGTAGCGCACGAACTTGTTAGTATTATATACTATTTATACTAAAATGTCAATACCTACCAATTATGTTCACGTTCGTCGTCATCCTCATTTGTCTCACGTTTCTGGAGATCAAGGCAAACAGAGTTGATACAATAATGCTTTCCTGTTTTTGCTTCAGCATCATCAAAGATATGTCCGAGATGACTCTTGCATCGCGCACAGACAACTTCTATGCGATGCATACCAACACTCGTATCATCTATGAATTCAATACTTCCGGGTATAGCTTCATCGAAGCTTGGCCAGCCCTGTAATCCTGGTATATCAGAATGATATTTTGCATGTGATGAAAAAATAGGATTGCCACATGCTTTACACATATAAGTACCTGCTGCAGTTTCTTTGTAGTATTGTCCGGAAAATGGAGCCTCCGTTCCCTTTTCACGCATGACAGCATACTGCTCGGGCGTAAGTTCCTTTTTCCATTCTTCGTCTGTTTTGAGAATTTTGGTATCCATATCTACAGTATACCAAATAGAGATATTACCGTTCCCCTACTTGCTGACGCCACATCGCTTGATAGAGTCCTTGTTGTGCAATGAGTTCATCATGAGTTCCACTTTCGCTCATCATTCCTTTTTCCAATACATAGATGCGATCAGCATGCATGATGGTTGAGAGTCGGTGTGCGATGAGAATCGTGATGCGCTCATTCATGCCAGACACATCCTTGATGGTCTTTGAGATTTCTTCTTCAGTAAGGGAATCAAGTGCAGAAGTTGCCTCATCAAAGACCAGGATATTCGGATCACGCAACAATGCGCGTGCGATAGAGAGGCGTTGCTTTTCTCCACCAGAGACTTTCACCCCACCTTCACCGATCACCGTATCGAGTCCTTTGCCCCCACGCTCGAGGAGGTTTTGGCATTGCGCTTTGTTGAGTGCATCGAGACATTCTTCATCAGTCGCATGTGGATTTACGAACAGCAGGTTCTCACGAATTGTTCCCGAGAAGAGCTGTGTGTCTTGGGTAACAAAACCAATCTGTGTACGGAGTTCTTCCTTATCAATATCCTTGTATGAGAGATTGTTATATCGGATATCACCACTGGTTGGTTCATAGAGACCAACAAGAAGTTTAACCAATGAGGTCTTGCCTGACCCTGATGGACCAACGAATGCGATTGTTTCTCCGCGATTGACCTCGTAACTAATATCAGTGAGAGCTTGTCCTGTTGCAGACTTGTAGCCGAATGACAAATCTTTAAACTCGAGTTTCTTCACCTCCCCCACAACCTGTGGATTGGTTGCGCGTGGTTCAGGTGCTGTGTCCATGAGTATCTTGTAGTTTGCAAGCGAAGCTTCAGCTTGGCGATAGGTCGCGATGTAGCCGGCAAATTGCGTCAATGGAAAAAAGAGGAAGTATGAATAAATATTGAGAGAGAAATATTCACCAAGTGTGATCTTTTGCATAAAGATCATATAGAAGAGGAAGAAATAAATCCCGGCGCGGATTGCATTGGTCACCGTACCCTGAATAAAGTCCAGCGTCCGCACGTATTTGAGCTTTTTCAACTCAAGCTTCAAAATCTTTTCAGTCGTCGCATTGAGTCGACCAACTTCCTGTCCTGCAAGACCCAGGGATTTGACGAGCTCGATATTGCGCAAGGACTCAGTTGTTGAACCAGCAAGCGCAGTCGTCTCTGCAACAATCAATGTCTGTACTGTTTTAATTTTCTTTGAAAAGACAAGAGTGATCGTACCAATGATCACCACCATGCCGACATAGATCAATGAGACCGCAACTGAAATATGAGCAGCATATGCAATGACAAATATGAGCGTGATACCTGACGCAAACAATGTATTGATTGTATCCTGAATAAGTTTTTCAGTATCAGTACGGGCCTTTTGCAACTTACCAAGTGTCTCACCACTGCGTTCATCTTCAAATACTGCATATGGCAGATCAAGTGAGTGACGCACTCCCTCACTATACATATCTGCCCCACTGCGCTGACTCACGCGGTTGAGATAGTAGTCCTGGAAGTTCTTTGCGACACGCGAGATAAATGCAGTACCCACAAATACCAACAGGAGCGACCCGGTGCCGCGCAAAAACTCAGCACGGGTGAGCTCGTTCCATCGGAGGGCATAGTTGTCGATGATCCGCTGATAGATCGCAGGTTCAATGAGAGAGAATAGTTGGTTGATAGTCGCAAGTCCAACAACGAGCAGGCACATTTTCCAATATTTCCGAAGGTATTGTTTGACGATTTGCATAGGGGGATAGTATAGCAGATGATACGTTACCGACCTGTTTGGATACCAAGAACAATCTTTTTCGCATTCCCATGATCAAGCAAGCCGAGATAGGAATGCACCGTCGCCCTGTTCCATTCTGTGTCAGTAATGCGTTTGTACATACGGCGTTTTGTCACCGTCCGTATCACGCGATGATCAGGAAAATGCACCCAGCCGAGAAAATCGACACCGGATGCAAGTGTACGTATAAAAACTTTATCTGGATGTAATGAAAGGTGTAACTTTTCTGTAAGAAACATTGATATGTTTGGAAGGATATCTTCAAGCACTGCCTTGTCATGGGAGAGGAATACGAAGTCATCAGCATAACGGATATAGTACTGTACTTTTAGCGTATGCTTCACAAATTGATCAAACACATTCATATAGATATTTACGAGAAGTTGTGAGGTGAGGTTGCCGAGTGGGAGTCCCACAGCATCTTTGCCATCAGTATGAAAACTATCAATAATAGTTTCTAGCAACCCAACGATATCTCTATCTCTGATAGATCGTCCAAGTATTGTTTTGAGTACAGAGTGGTCGATTGATGCAAAAAATTTCTTGATGTCACACTTGAGCACCCAACAGGTTCGGGTATTGTTTCTCGATACAATACGACCGAAGTCTCTGAAACGATTTAGTGCCCTATGTGTACCTTTGTTGGGACGACACGAGTATGAGTCGTGTATAAATTTTGTATCAAAGTACGACAACAGTGCCGTATACAGCAAGTGGTGTACCACTCTATCTCGAACTGAAGATTTGTTTATCTCTCGTGGCTTAGGGTCAGTAATAGCAAACTTTGTATACGATCCATGTCGATACTTTTTATACAAGAGATCGTTATACAGATCTTGTAGATTGTCGATCAGTCTCATTCGGAAAAGCTGTACATCGTGTTTTTGTTTCTTTCCTCGTAAAAACTCTTCCCATGCGCGATACAGATTTTCTTTTGTTATGATAGTATCGTACAGATAAACAAAACACCTATGACTACCCCCCCCCCGAACAACCACCACGACCATAGTTGATCGCATCAAAGAGTGTTATTTGTTGTGGATTCGTGTTATTCCTCATATGGTCAAGATCCATCGTGCAACGATTGGCGCACGCATTGGTGGGATGTTTCTTGAAGTAGTAGAGCTAGCATACCATGCATACTACTCGCCTCCTTCTGAAAAACTCCCCGGTATTATCACGACTCTCAAAAAAGTAGATGTCTTGAAACTTCTCATCACTATTGCATGGGAAGGCAAGCTCATTCAAACAGCACAGTTTACAGAACTCACCGAGAAACTACAGGAAATTAGTAAGATGCTTGGTGGATGGAAACGAGGTATTGAGTCAAAAACACCACTGGAGCACTAAGCTCCAGTGGTGTGTATATAGATTGTTTCTGAGAAATCCAACCTCATTGTCGTCATCAACATTCCAGGTGTTGTCAGGGTTCACCTTGTTGACGTACAAGTTGAGCTTGCCATCGTTCAAGTTGCAGATGAGCTTGAGCGGTACTTGCAGGGTATGACATCCGTGTCACCAGAGCTTCATCGCATATGCGTAGTTGCTCTTGTATAGTATGCGGCGCATCATAAGCGCACCACCATACCCTACCAACATTCTTATATGGATCACATCACTATCACCCTCGCAGTACAGCCCATGTCCGTACTACATCTCATGTATAGAGACATGCATGTTTTCTATACACAGCACATGTCCGCGTAAGCATAAACATACCGATAGTATACAAAACAAAAATACGCTTTGACAAAGGGACCAAAAGTCCAAGTGTCAAAGCGTATAAAATAAAGAGCAAAAGTTTTAAGCAACGTTGCTGAGAAACCCAACCCCACGGCCGTCACCGACATCCCAGGTGCCGTCAGGGCTCACCCCGCGGACGTACAAGTCGAGCCCGCCACCGTCCAAGTAGCAGATGAGCTCGAGCGGTACTCCTTCGCTGTTGGTATCGGTTAAATAGATAACCAACCACTTCAGGTTTTTGCTGAAGTACCCATTTTTCAGCTCGGCAGTCATGCGTTCGATCGCCTGTGAGAGCGGGAGTTTCAATGCGGTCTGCAACATCTCTTTTTCAAGAGTGTTTTTGGTAAGCATGGTGATACTACCACCACTGTCGCCTTCGATCACCTGTGCATTTGGCATCCAGGTAAAAATATCTTCTTCTACACCGTACTCATTGTCGTAGTACAGTGGGATATTTTTCTCTTTTGCAACTGCCACAAATGCATCGGTCAGCATGCGGATGGTTTTGAAGCCAAACGTTTTGTCCAATTGCTCCTGTGACATACTGAGCAAAGCTTTGAGGTGATTTTCACCAATAAACGTTGCGGTAGTTGTTTCTACCAATGCACCAAGTATGGGTGCGTAGTTTTTATTTGCCATAATTTACTGTTTTTAATATTTGTGTATATTATAGCATATTATATTTATATAGTCAATATATCCGTATAGGTTCAATACTTTTGCAATAAAACTCCCCATCATGACGGTGGGGAGTTTTATTAGATAACTACTTACTTCACTGGCATATCCATACCGCCCCAGAGATTTGAGGTACCAATAGAACTGTTGCCTGATAACTTGATATAGAGAAAGAGTTGCATCTTGTATGCGGCTGCCCATTTGAGGAGGTTGTCGACGAGGTACACCGCCTTGGTCTTGTCCCCCATCATGTAGATGTTGATGACTTTCTCAAGTTCTTCATCGGTAAACTTTTCCATGAGTCCGTTCCATACAACTAACTGTTCATCCATTTTTGTAGCGAAATTTTCTATCGTCGTACCATCTCCTGAAAGTGGTGCAGTCTTATACGCATCAGTATTTCCTTCGAGGATTACATGGGTCGCATTTGCAAATATTGATGAGAGGTATTGGAGGAGCTCAAGCGTGGTGCGCTGCCCTTCGGTCGGTTTGTAGCCTTCTGTGCCTGCAGGGATCTTCTCTGCAAGGTGCTTGAGAATGCGAAATTCATTGGTAATCGTGTCGATGAGGTGCTGTTTGGTGTATATCATAGAGTGCCAGTATAGCAGATAAAAAACACTGCCCTTCTGAGCAGTGTTTTTTGACTATTATGGAAGTAACAATACTTTATTCTATTTCAATATACAGCGGTGCGTGATCTGAAACCTCATCAGGGAGCACTCGAAAATCTTTTACAACAAGACCAGGAGTTATGAATGCGTAGTCAGCAAATTTTTCACTCTTCGTGTAGTGAGAAGTGCGGGTAGAAGTGATTCCATATTCTTTAATAAGATTTTTCAATCCCGCATCTTCAAGGAGTTGTACACTTTTGGTATCAGGGCGAAGATTAAAATCCCCACAGAGAACAAATTCTCCAGAAAGATTATTAGTAAAATTCAATATATTTTCTGTTTGAAGTATTCTGTCTTCATTATCTCCTTTACCTTTTTCGTTCCATAGTCCATGGAAATTGATAACCGTAAATGGTTTTCCTTCTTTAGTCACTGTGACGTATTGAATATTACGCGCATGATTTGCTAGATCTTCCTCAGGTATATAGTCTTTATGTTTATATACAAATACATCGCCCTCCTCCAAGATTTCTAAATCTTTCCGTACCAACATGAGTAGTCCGAAATTTTCCATAAAATGCGGACGGAAATATGGTACGTGTTCAATAAGAAGTTCTGATAGTTCCTGTACGCCGTAGACCATAATTTTATTTTGATCTAAAGGAATACCGGCAACATCTTGTCCATTTAAATGTTCGTACGGTCCGCGCCATATTTCTTGAAGACAAAAAAAGTCGACATCTTTATGTGTATTAAAAAAAGAGAAAAGTTCTTCTTTCCCCGCTCGCCCACCCCACGTATTAAGCGAAATGATTTTCATGGGGTGCCTATCGGGAATTGAACCCGAATCGAGAGTTCCACAAACTCCAGTGTTAACCATTACACCATAGGCACCATGCGTTGTTGCGACGTGACCTTGGTAGAGGCGGATCGCGACTTTGTTTATACCAGAAAAAAGGCTTTAAATCCAGTCCCTTTTTTCCTTATTCCCTGACTGTAGGGGTGTGCCTGCGCATCATCACCGCCTCAAAAATCTGTGAACCGATGATTACTGCTCCAAGAATACCAATATACACCACAAGCCCGGTATGAAACGGTACCTTAATCGTGCGCAACGACCCGAGGAAAAATGCCGTATACCATGACGAGAGCGAAATACCCCCGAGCGCAAATGCGAGCTTGCGAAAATGCCGTGCAGGCGGCGTGTTTTCAAATGAGAGCTGACGCAGGCGAGGTGCGACGAACATATTAAGAAGAAGCCCATTGATAGTGATTACACTGACAACTATGACCTTGAGCAAAAACTTTGGTGACACATCGAGTCGCGCCTGCTCAGGAAGATAGAGCATGATGCCGGACACGATGAGGATGCCGAGCCCAATCCATATAATATTAGAAAGCGTATCCATCGTTCCTTTTTCTTCCTCGGTGACGACATGATCCTTCAGGAATCGGAAAAACAATACATCAGTGATTGTCGCTCCCCCAAGCCCAAGAATGAAGCCAATGTTGTGAATAATGATCCACCACAGGCGATGACTTGCAATAAGCGCAAAGAGTTCACTTGTCGGAAACCCCCAGAGCGCAATGACGAGCATCACATTTGCAACAGCAGACCCAAGGCACCACATGCACCATGCACGGATGACGAATGCCTGAAGCGCAATGAGATAGAGAGAAAAGAGCGCACCACATATCGTCGCAAGGGTGAGGAAAAATTGAAATGGTGCAGTGACAAGAGCCGGAAATGACAATGCAATACTATAAAGACTGCCAACGATCACGTAGTATGTAAGCCCTAATAATTCATTTGGAATTCCTGCAGTCGTCGCAAATGTACTGTTGACCACATTATCACAAGCACTCGCACGCGGGCACATGAGCGGATGCTTCTTCCGTTTTTTCCTATATATATATGATGAGATACCAAGACCGATGACTGAGGCGAGAAGTCCGAGATAGATATGCATGAGTCCTAGTATAACTTAGTTGATAACTTCAGTCTTATACACACTCATCAATGCATACATAAATGAGATTGCGAGCGGCCCTACGAGCAACCCAATTGGACCCATGAGTACAATCCCCCCAAGCACTGAGAACAGCACAAGAAGTGGATGGATATTGATACGCTTGCCGACGAATATTGGGTTGAGCATGTTGTCGATAGTACCAACCAATGCAAGTCCCCAGATAGCAAATCCGATCGCAGCACCAGTGCGCCCCATCACAAGCAAGAAAATGAATGCGGGCACCGTGACGAGTGCAGTACCAATCGTCGGCACCAATGACGTGATACCAGCGAGTACTCCAAAGAGTGCAGCATTTGGCACACCAAAAATAAACAGTCCGACACCGACGCAGATACCTTGCACCAATGCGATCAGGAGATATCCTTTGATAATACCGTTGACTGCCCTATTCAACTTCCCAAGGATATGGTTGCCGCCCTCATCTGATAATGGACTGAAATGAATGAGTGTCTTTTTCCATTCTGTACCGTCCTTAAGAAAATAAAACATTGAAAGAACGACAAGAAGGAATGAAAAAATAGTTGAAAGTGTCGCAGTAAATGCAGTCCCAATACCTGCACTAAACTTTGCTGTCATTGCAGTGATACTCGACTGGAGGTTGAGCGCTCCCTCAGGGAGAAGGTTTGTGATCGAGCGATTGAACAGACGAGTAATGTTGTCGAACCCTCCATGATCGGCAATCCAGAGAGAAAGTTGTGCTGACTGCTTGAACACAATCGTACCAATAGCAAAGAGCGGAATACATAATACGATAATGAAACCTACCACCGTAATGAGCGCCGCAACCCATGAAACCTTGAGCTTACGATTGAGATAGGCATATACCGGAAAGAGTACAGCGGTGAGCGCAAGGCTCAATACGAGAACCTTTGCAAATGGCCAGAGTATCAGGACCGTCAAAAATCCGACTGCGAGGACGAGTCCGAGATAGAAGTATTTACGAGTTGAGGGATTGTTCATAAGGAGATTGTAACATTACAAAGGGTAATATAAAAAGCAGTACACTGATGTACTGCTTTTTATTCTCTGTGCCCGAGAGAGGACTTGAACCTCCACACCTTACGGCACATCCACCTCAAGGATGCGTGTATACCAATTTCACCACCCGGGCAGGGTCTTTATTCTACTTTGTTTACTGAATCTGTTCGATGGCCAAGGCTTTTCGTATCTTATCCCTCTTGCGTTTCAGACAAACAACATCTGGACTATAATACATTTTCTGGATAATTTCCAGTCCCTCTTTTTTGGCATATCTGAGCTGTACCACAGAAGATTTTTCACTTGTCGAAACATAACCATGGACACCAACACTGTCTTTCAATGTTTTCTGGAGCCAATCAATATGCTCTTTGCTCGCAGACACAAACTGTACATAGAACATGTGGCTTGATTTCCACCTCGGATCCCAATAGGAATAAAAAGATCCGTCACCATCAAAGCACCCTCGCACGTAGTCAAAGAAATACTGTAATGGAATATTAACAGCACCGATTGTTTTTGACTTTGCGGGATGAATGCCGATCTTCCGCAAAAATGTGTGAAACAGCACATCGCCAAACTGAACCCTATACGCTATCGTCTGCGCATGACCCGAAACCACCTGGCCAACAGTTGTTTCAATAGCGAGACATTTCATATAATTTTCTATCTGTTCGATATCCTTTGAAACAAATGTAATATGCCGGCTATCGTTATAGAGACAACCGTCCGTAACAATGAGCCCAATCGCATACGCAAAGTTCGCCGACCATTCTATTTTTACTTTTTCTTTCGGTTTTGATCCACGTTTTCCCATAGAAAAAGTTGATAAAGAAAAACAAAAAAATCCCTCAATATTCTTGAGGGATTTTCGTATTAGTTTTCTGCTGGAGTTGTTTCTTCGACAACAGATGAGTCGATCTCTGTCTCCTCGACAGGATCCTTGCCAGTGAGGATGCGCTTCATCTTACGACGGATTTCCTTTGCTGCCTTGTCGCGGATGTAGTAGAGCTTGCTGCGGCGAGTCTTTGCCTGCTTGGTCACTTCAATCTTGTCGATCGATGGTGAGTAGAGTGGGAAGATACGCTCAACACCAACACTGTTTGAAATCTTACGAACAGTGAAAGTAGCTGTTGGACCAGTGCCGTGCTTGCGAGCGAGAACAATACCTTCAAATGCCTGAAGACGGAACTTGCCCTTGTCCTCAATCTTTGAAACCACACGCACAGTGTCGCCTGAATTGAATGTCAGTTTCTTACGCGCTTCGATATCTACGGGTGAAAATGCTGTTGCCATATAGGTCGCAAATGTATCATTATTTGACGTATTTTGCAAGGGCACCGTCAAAATCAGATGGATACGGCGCTGTTATCTGCACCAATCCCCCTCCGGGAGCTGTAAAGCTGATAGTCCGGGCATGGAGTGCTAGACGGGCAAATCCAAGTGCAGCAGGCGTGCTCTCGGCATAGAGGGGGTCGCAGACGATGGGGCGCTGGAGGTATTTGAGGTGAACACGGATCTGGTGCGTGCGACCGGTCTTCGGAAATGCATGGATAAATGAGAACCGATCAGATTTTCCATTCACTTCTTCTTCAAATTGAGATATTGCCTCAATGCGCGTCACCGCCTCACGTGTCTCCCCTCGCACACCACGGCCCGCTTGCCACCGACGAAAGTCTCCACTACTGCGACCAATCGGCTGATCAACGACAACACTCATTTCTTTGAAGTGCCCCCATACAAATGCATGATATTCTTTTTGCACGAGACGATCCTTGAACTGTTGTTTCAAATATTCAAATGACGCTTGTGTCTTTGCGATCACAAGCGCTCCGCTGGTGTCTTCATCGAGTCGGTGCACAATACCCGGTCGATCAATGCTCTTGCAATCCACTACCATCGGCTCCCCTATACCAGCAATCTCCGGTCGCTCTTTCAACACCCAGTCCACCACAGTTGGCACGTCACTCTTGCCATCAGCGTGCACGCGCAAGCCGGCTGGTTTGTTGATGATGAGGAAGTCGGGGGTTTCTAATAAGATTTCCATACATTGAGCATACCAGAGGTTTAAAAAAATGAAACCGCCTTGTATAAGACGGTTTCTAGGTAAATGACTCTACCAATTTTGTTGCAATACCTTTTTGTATCATTTGTTCAGCATTAAGACTAACACTATTGAGTACCAGAATTGATTCTTTATTCAGTTGAGTTCTTGATGCAATGAACCTGATCGCTTCCTCTCTTTTTTTATCGAGATCATGATCAAGGACATACGCGCCAGGACGCACAACAGGTAAATGAATTGATCCAACACTTCCCTTTGTAACTCTCCTATCTTTGAAATTCAATACTAACATCAAGGCAGCGGATTCTGCTCGTTCAATTTCAAATATAAGTTCGTGACCTTTGTATTTCATCATGTAATACAACAACGCACTGAGAGTGTTCATGACGTGTAGGTTGCCGCCATACGAATTTATCCGTATCACAATAACTTTGGTATCAACTATTCGCAATGCTCTTTTAAAAGTATCAACAGTAAGGGAGTCAAAATAACCGTTTAAATGAATAAGATGCTGTTTTGTTTCCAACTTGACTTATTATTTGATTCGACTATAATATACACATTAAAAGTATAATTGTCAAGTATATCAATATGAGTATGGAAGAAATGAACCGAGCGCCATTAAGCTCAAGTAAGGCAGAAGATTTCGATGCAAAAGGCACTCCTCGTAAAAATCACGAAATGGTAGAGGGAGATGTATTTTTTGGTAGTGATGAAGAATACGCAGAAGAAGTTGGAAACCGCAGAGAACAAGCAAAAAGCTAAATTTTCTATAAAAAACCACCGACTAGTCTCGGTGGTTTTTTTATTTAATCGATCAGATCGACGACTTCAGAAAGTTTCTCAACTCTCTTCCACGCCACCTCATTCAATCCCTTGTGATCGCCAAATACGATTCCTTTCATTACCTTAAACAATTCAATATCGTTGCCGCCATCACCGACTGCATAACAGCTTTCAATATCGATATTTTTTGCGTCAATATAATTCTGTGCAAGTTTGAGTTTTGCAGGAGCCTCATCCCCAAGTGAAACAATATCAGTCAATACATTCTCTTCATTAAAGACAAGTGTAGAACACGCGAACCATTCCTCAATACCAAGTGCTGCAGCAATCGTCCCAATAATCACATCCACCGATCCTGACAAGAGAATAACTCTATAGCCTTTCTCACGTAGTGCGAGCACGGTGGCAACAGCATCAGGGCGCAAATTAATACTCTCGGCCAGTTCGATAATTTCTGCCATAGTTATAGAACTGCGACTTCGATGAATCGCTATGAGTTCTTTGGTCCAATCCTTGTATAGAAGTTCATCTTTCAAATACCGATCAAAAAGTTCCTTGTCTTCATCGGCAGTGATCCCGAGTTTCATATTTAATTCAAACCAGGTTGTTTGTGGTGTCAGTGTCCCATCGAGATCAAAGAAAATAGTCTTTTGCATATGAGAACTCTAATGGAAAGTATGGAAAATGGCAATGATATTGAATAAATCCCTAAAATGAGCTACTATCGAAGTGCGGGCGATTAGCTCAGTTGGTAGAGCAGCGCTTTTACACAGCGAAGGTCAGAGGTTCAAGTCCTCTATCGCCCACCCTCCCGCAGAAATGTTATTCTGTACGTAGTACTTATTTATAATGCCCCTGTAGTTAAATGGATATAACTGCGGACTTCTAAGCCGTTATTGTAGGTTCGATTCCTACCGGGGGCACATTTGAACGAAGTGAAAATGCTCCGGTAGGACATCGAACCGTCGGTGCCTATTTTTAAGGAGTGAAGCGACTATAAAAATAGTGCATCTCGACCGAAGGGAGAGGCGATTCCTACCGGGGGCACAAACTTAATGATGTAATGCAGCACCGATGGCCGGTACATAGAGAAGAGATTCTGAAGCAGAAAACATCGGGATCGCATGTTCATATGACAGGCAGTTGACCCATGGGTCCGCGCGTACAACACGGAGCTTGAGCGATGCACCAAGATATTCTGAGAGACCCTGCAAACTCCCATACTCCCCTGACAGGTAGATTGTATCGATAACAGGACCAGCCTTCTTCTTTTTTATACCACCACACCAGGCGATATACTGTGCATCAATACCGTCACGTAGAATCGAGATACCTTTTTCCATTGCACAAAAAATATCTTTATGTGCACCAGATGATGAGAGTCCGTGATCACGTCTGACCTGATGTGCCTCTTCAATACTGATACCAAGTTCATCGGTGAGTGCAGTGATTATCATACTTCCCCCGAATGCAATCGGCGCCGTGTAGATCGCCATACCATTTGAAGTAATACTGAGTGACGTTTCTGATGCGCCAATATCCACAATCATTGCTACGCCCTTTGTACCAGACGGTACGACGGCACGAGCACTTGCCTGACTATCGTATTCAAATGAGGTCACGGTTATCCCTGCTCGTACAAATGCTTCGGTATATCGCTTCCGGGTAGCTTTTGCAGCAGTGGCACTTGGCACTACATTCTTTTTCGGTATTGTTTCTAGTGGATCTGACGAAATAACTTCAGGTTCTCGGATCGCAACATGCACATGATCGAATCTATGGAGTGTGCGGAAATCTTTGAAAAAAGAAACAAAGGATTCGATGTTGATGATATGTCCACGCTCAATACTACCTTCAGGCAATGCAGTTTCGACAACTTGTGTTGGTACCATACTTCCATCACGCGAACTGAGTGTGATCAGACGCACACGACTCCCCGCAATATGCAGTCCAACAGAAGAATGTTTTGATGATGAAAAAAGTCGAGTAAAAAAATGTGACACGATATATAGAGTATACGATACACGCGCGATTATCGCACCGTCGAACCAGGTGCAACTGCATCATCTGCAATCAAAAAGACTGGAGCACCATCGAGACCATCAACTGCCATGAGCATTCCTTGTGACTCAAGTCCCATCATGGCGCGTGGTGCAAGGTTGGTACAAAACAGCATGCTCTTGCCTATGAGTACTGCCGGGTCCGGGTACCACTGACGAATACCCGAGAGAATCTGGCGAGGTGTTTCCTCACCACAGTCGAGCTCGAAACGGATCAGTTTTTCAGAACCCTCTACTGCCTCGGCAACAAGCACCTTGCAGATCTTTGCCTGCACCTTTTTAAAATCGTCAATTGTGATGTATTCCATAGGAAAGGAGTATATATGAAAAAGTCCCTAGTAAACACTAGGGACGTCTGGCAAGCAAGCATCCTGGGACGCTATTATATTAAAAGGATTTTAAAGCGTACTCCAAAAAACCGTATATTAGATGAAGTCTATACCTCCTATTCCTTTTGTCCAGCGCGTTTGTCCAGATACCGCTGAAGGATGATCGCCGCTGCACTGTCATCCCGACTCCCGGCCTTGGTCTGATATCGATGCGCCTCAACTGATGAATAGTCTTCTCTTTCAAAAAAGATTGGGAGTCCGGTCGCAACGGCAAGCTTTGTCTTGAAAGTATTCACTGCCTTCATCAAGTCATTGGTCTCGCCGTTTGATGCGACTGATTCTCCAATCACGATTGTGCTGATTCCCTCATCCTTGCAAAGAGTGGTCACTGTTTCCACTACCTGTGCAGCGTCTACAACCACCTTAGGAAATGCGAAGCTTCCGCCTTCATCAGAAACAGCAATGCCGATGCGTTTGGTGCCATAGTCGATGCCGAGATATTTCATATTCCCAGGGTACCATATGGCGTTGAAAATCCACACCCCATGTGCTAAAGTGCACTCGCACGACACACACGACAAGGAAGCGTGGCAGAGTGGTCGAATGCACCTGTCTTGAAAACAGGAGTCCTCGTAAG
>JACCDG010064002.1_pt1 | contig 23958 bp, 9 predicted proteins | sample 7442471 | NCBI WGS metagenome assembly JACCDG01 (sample SAMN15323444, study PRJNA562643) | freshwater metagenome | isolation source: river surface water | place: USA:Blue River Watershed | collected 2017-08-17 | reverse complement strand
TCGGTATCAATCAAATACTCCTCAATCAATGAAGCGATTAGCAACACATATCCGCGACGAAGATTGTTGTAAGTAAGATCCTGGTAGAGAGCGACTGGAAGCACGAAAGACATATTTCTGAGCAAGCAAATAGGTTAATGGTTATATTAATAATATTTGTTATCAATTTTATATATACATTCAAAATGATTCGTCGTTTAACTCATTGTGCAGGTGATCTTTTAGATGATTGCTCATCTAACAGTGAATTGCCATTTGGATTCTTAATTGCCATTTATGTTATTGGTGGAGCATTTATTTTATTAGTGATTATAGGAACGATAGCAGCATGCATTGATAATATGAGACGACGGTGTCGCTTGAGGGAGGAACGCCTTCATGCAATCATATTGACTCCATAAATGCAAATCTTTTTTTATCAAAAAAAAATGAATTTACTTCATCTGTGACTTGCGGTAGATGCGAGCAAACTCAGCAATAGTTGTATTTGCCTTGTTGCGAACAATCAATGTATGACCATCAAAGGTGATAGCTCGTTTAGGTTCTTGCATCATAATTTGACGAATCTTTTCATGAATGTCAGTAAGATAGTCTGGCCGGATCTCGCAAATTGATTCATGAAAGATTGTATCATTATCGTGGATCTTTGCCATAACTACATTGCTTTCTCCAACAACATATTCGTATTTCTGCTTGCTATGTTGAATGAATGCATGCGCAAATGTATCAGAATGTTGAGTAGATATCGTTGCATGTGTAAGTTGAGCCATCTGGCTCGAGCGCGGAGTTTCGCTTTCACCCTTTGTTTGAATCATTGCATCAATATGAACAAATGCACTAGGAATGAATCGTAGAAGCTTTTTAATGTTGCTCATATCTATGAATTCAAACAAATCAGGCACTTGCACTGGCTCAGCATTTCCAATGGCCGATTGATAATATTTAGCAAATGATTCATCATTCCAGTTATCATAGATGGCTTCTCGCCAGACGCGATCAGTATTACGCTCATTAGTCATCCAACGAGTCCATTTGAAAGCAAATCGTTGTTTCTTTGCTTTCGTAAGAGTTTTGGTCTTAAACAATGCTTTCATATCATTGATAAGTGCTGCATGGCCCAGCGTGTATGTAACTGCACATACATACTCATATACAGTCATATCAATGTGAAACTGAGGCGCATCAGTAACATCAACAAACGCAGAACGCTGTTTATAATCTCTGCTGTTTGATTCAGGCATCATTGTAATTAGGTTACCATTATGATGATCAATGATTTGTTTTAGCAATGTCAATGTTTCACGATCACAGAACTGTATAGCAGCATCAAATAATGATCCGAGCGAAATGTATGTTCCTGCGGCATAGCCTGTATCAAGTGTGAAACAATAATCGCCATTTGCTAATTGCCTTGTTGCAGATTGAACAAGACGTTTCTTGCCTGCTCCAGAAGCAAAGTATTTCTCCCAAGTTTTGCCAGCTAGATCATTCAAGAAAGAATCAATATTATAGTAAGCAGTTTCGCGATTCCACAGTAAACTCACGGTTTCATTCTCCTTGAAGCCATCAGCGGCATTGACAAAGGTTAGAGACATAGTGGATTGTTGCGATTTCTTATGATTGTATATTTTGAATTAATCATTATCAATTTTACAATAGCTTAGCTAGAGCCTCTTCTAGCTTCTGAATACGAGCTTCAAGATCTTGGATCTTCTGATCCTTAGCATCCAGCTCAGCAAAGACTTGCTTCTGGTTAAGAGCCAATAGAGGAATGATCTTACCAGGCGAGAATACAAGCTTGACATCATCCGGACTTGTAAATCCATCTTCATCAGTGAATCCCTTAAGTCCAGGATGCGGGACCGTGGAAACTAAGTCATGGAAGCCTGCCTTTGCGATCGATTGAGCGATATAACCATAATCAGTAATTTGATCGCCCGATTTCCAGTTGAACTTCACTGGAGTGGTAGTTTCAATAAAGCTACGACTGAACTCAGGCGTAAGTTCAATAATGTTTTCCTTGAGACGTACATCGGAGGTAATCTGGATCTCAGCTCCCACCAGCACCCTCGAATCAAATCGCGCGCTGTACAATACTTGAAGTCCCTCGCCGGCATTTACTAAGCCATTTGCGTTGGAGCTGTTATGGTAGGAATAGCTCTGAGCTGTCTGATATAAGAGACTTCCAACTTCTAGAGGTAGATTAGAATTCGTCGGTCCACCAATAGCAATCACATCTGAGCTTAGCTTATGAATGCCGCTAATATCCTTGTTAGCATCAAGCACCAATGCCTTGTCCGCAGAAGCAGTGCCATTAGTAACATTATCAATCTTAGCAATATCGCTTTCTGAAATAACTGTGCTACCCATCGTTAGATTACCGCCAAGCGACAGCGATGTTAGCGTGCCGACACTAGTGATATTGGGCTGTGCCGCCGTTTGTAGCGTACCAGTCAGTGATGTAGCAGTTAGCGAGTTAATACTTTGAATATTACCCGAAGCATCAAGCACAAGTGCCTTTGAAGCCTGAGCATATCCAGGAGTTGTATCAACATAGTTAAGCTCTGTCGCAGTAGATGTTACTAGAACGCCAGCAAGAGCAAGACCAGCAGTCGAACCATTAGCGCCAGTGACATCAAGTGTGTCGACGCTAGTTAGGTTAGGTTGGTATGATGTTTGTAGTGTGCCTGTTAGGCTAGTCGCCGTCAATGAATTAATATTAGTAATATCACGGTTTACATCAAGTACAAGTGCCTTTGAGGCTTCAGCTGTACCAGGAGTTGTATCAACATAGTTGAGCTCTGTTGCAGTAGATGTTACTAGCGTTGATCCTAGAATGAGACCAGTTGTAGAGCCATCAGCATTGCTGAGCGTAAGGTTGCCCGTTACTGTAGCATTCGAGAATGTAGTATCACTGGTGCCATCAATTAGTGCATTGAGCTGATCAGCAGTAGCACGAACCAATTCACCATTGAGTTTGAGGCCAGCAGTGGAACCATCCGCGCCAGTGATATCAAGAGTGGTAACACTTGTGATATTAGGCTGAGCGCCGGTTTGAAGCGTACCCGTGATAGCATCAGCAGTCAATGCATTAATGCCAGTGATAGCCTTTGCGCCATCAAGAACAAGTGCATTACCGGCCGTCGCAGAACCAGGGAACGATCCATCTAGGTAGTTGAGCTCAGTAGCATTGGCAGTAACTAGACTACCAGCAAGCTTTAGACCAGCATTAGTTTCATTAGCACCAGTGATATCAAGAGTGTCAACACTGGTTAGATTGGGCTGGTATGAAGTAAAGAGCGTACCATAGATGCCGCTACCAACATATAGTTTCTTGGCAATACCAACACCGCCAGCAACTGTAAGAGCGCCCGTAGATGTAGATGATGCATCAGTGGCATCAGTGAATCGAGCTAGAGCATTAGATTCAAGATCACCATCAATAGTAGTAGCTCCACCAATGAATACATCCTTGGCAACACCAACTCCGCCAGCGGTAATGAACGAACCAGTGGAAGTAGAGGTTGATTGAGTCGTATTCAAGATGGCAACATCGCCAGTTAGCGTGCTCGTACCGCTAACCGAAAGGTTCTCGCCAACTGCAACGTTGTCTCCAACAAATAGAGACTTGCCAATGCCTGCACCACCGCCAACAGTGAATGCTCCGCCATTAACACTAGTTGTAGCATCTACACCACTTACGATAGAAACATTGCCGGTTAATGTAGTTGAGCTAATTACAGTTAGGTCTCCCTCTACGGTCGCATTCTGGCCAATCTTGATACTCTTAGCAATACCCACACCACCATTGACTACTACCGCACCAGTTGATGTAGAAATGGTTTCAGTCGTGTTTACAGAAGTGAATACGCCACGCTGGGTGGTGGCATCAGTGATATCCATACTACCAGTGATAACAGCGTTGCCACCGACATTGACATTCTTGGCGATGCCAACACCGCCAGCTACAATCAGTGCACCAGTAGAAGTACTTGTCGATTGTGTCGTGCTTGTGATCGATACATCATCATTCATGGTTGAAGTTCCATCAATGATTGTGTTACCACCAATAGTAGCATCGATGCCAACATTGATGCTCTTGGCCACACCAACACCACCCGCTGTAATAATGGCACCAGTGATAGTAGATGTCGATTCAGTTGTATCGGTGCCAGCAAATACGCCAGATTGATTAAACTCTCCCTCAATAGTTAGCGTACCACCAATATTGACATTCTGGCCAACGTAAAGGTTCTTAGCAATACCTGCGCCACCAGCAAGTACCAATGCGCCAGTATCGGATGATGTAGAGTTGGTTGTGTTATCAGCTGTGATAATCGGTTGAATCTGTAAGTAAGTCGATGTTAGTTCCATTAGCTCAACACCCATATCAGTCGGGGTAGAACTGTTGAACCATTGGTAACCTAGTGAAGTGCTGTTCTTCATGTAACCAGAAGTAATACCAACTCCGTAAATCATCGAAGCAGAGTTAATAGGACCAATTTGCTGAACAATCGATGATAGGCCGTTGTAGGCAACCGTGTAAGCATAGTTAGCCTGATCAAAGGCAACCGTGCTTGTAAGAGGCACTGTGTAACCAAACGATTCAGGAATGACAATCATTGTCCACTTAATTGCATCCGTCGAATACCACATTTGCTTCATGGTGTTGCCAGCATTTGAGTATACCGCAAGTAATCCACTGACAGGAGAGTTTACTACTGCATTGAAGGTATTACCAGCCGCGATTTCCGTGTAATTACACTTGGTCCATGTTGCTGCATTTGTGGAGTACCAGAGATAGTTAGGACCAACTGCGACTGCAAGGTTGAGAGTATCGTTGTAGAATACGGTATTGGGCGCCACGCCGGTAGGAGTTGTTGCATCTACCCAAGTCGTACCAGCGACCGACGTTGAGTAGTAAATAGCTGATGTATTCGTGCGAGTAGCTACGAACTTGCCTAGACCATTGAGCCATGCCACACTTACGAATGAACCGGTAGCCACGGAACTGAAAGTAGAAGCAATATTCGTATTCATGTAGTAAAGCGCTCCGGATGAATGTACAACAGCAACATTCATATCATCAGTAGCGACCGCGATACGAGTGGCGGCAATATTTGCCGAGCTGCTACTTCCAGAGCCAACAAAGTAAATTTGATTCATTCCATCATCAAGATTACCAGAGAGCACAATTGCTTGGCTAGTGTTGTCAGCCGTGCTACGAATGGCACCAACTGCCCAAATTACAGTTGACCAAGCATTCACACTAATTTGGTTAATCACAATTGTACTGGTTGCAAAATCACTTTCCATCATTGTAAGAGCCCCACCAGTTAGAGCTAGCGCTGACCATGTTGTACCACCATTGCTGGCATAGTATAGCAGTGAGCTATTCGTGATCATAGCAGGAACAACCACCAGAGCATTGGCAGTGTGAATGTGCGCAATACCAGCATGGTAATTCAAGGATAGAATACTAGTCTGAGTAGTGACCTCAGTGAGCGGCGCAGTGGAGAACGGAGATGCCGCATCAGGAATGAGACTTACGTTAGACGCATGCATACGGCCACTAATATTGAAATCACCAATCAAGTTAATATCGCCAGCGATACCAAGATCACCGCCAATATTTAGATCGCTACTAATACCAGCGCCACCAGCTACGACAAGCGCGCCCGTAGTGGCACTCGTAGAAGGAGTGGCGTTTTCAATGAAAGCAGTACCACCAACATTAAGATTCTTAGTAATACCAACACCGCCTGCTGTAGTCAGAGCACCCGTTGTGAAATCAACAGATTGCGTATCATCCATAAATGTGATCGATCCACCAAATGATGAATCACCATCAACTGTTAGGTTTCCACCAATCGTAGTATCTACTCCAACATTGAGATTCAATGCAATACCAGCGCCACCAGCAGTAACAAATGAGCCGGTAGTAGGAGACGTAGAATCTGTCTCATTTGTAATAGCTTGGAGGCCAGCAAGCGTAGTGTCACCTGTAGCAGATAGAGTGCCGGCAATAGAAGTATTGCCGCCGACATTTAGGTTCTTTACGATACCCGCACCACCATCGGTGTGGAATGAGCCAGTAGTAGTAGAAGTAGATTCAGTGGAGTTTGTGATATACTCGATGCCCGCAAATGTGGCATCGCCCGTCACACCAAGAGTACCCCCAACTGCCGCATTGATACCAACATTAATCGACTTAGCAATACCTACGCCACCGGCAGTCACAATTGCGCCAGTTGATGTTGATGTAGATTCAGTGGTATCGGTAATATTTAGTTTACCATTTTGACTGAGCCCGCCGGATACCGTTAATGTACCGCCAACATTTAGATTCTTTGCAATACCAGCACCACCAGCAGTTGTGAATGAACCAGTGGTAATTGACGTGGAATCAGTGGTGTTAGAGATCGCTTCAGGGACAGTTAGAGCAAGAGACGAATCTAGTTGCATGATTTGAGTACCCAATGCAGACGATGTAGAACCGGAATACCATTTGTAACCTGTGCCAGTTTCGTTTTGTAGATAATTAGATAATACATTCATACCAAATAGGCTAGTGGCAAACTTAAATGATCCCATTCGCATTAGACCATATCCAGATCCAGCATAATCAAAAGTATTTGCATATGCATATCCAGATACCGGATCGACACAAATGGTATCTCCATATACGTCAATTGCATATCCATTTCCTAATGTATTTGAATTATCAAGTCCTGTAATTGCTGTCCAGTTAATACCATCAGTACTATAAAGTACTGATTTAGTTGATGAGTAAGCATGGAAATAAAGTACAAATAGTGCAGAACAAGAACTGTTAAGACATGCTCCAAATGTAATACCGGCGGTTGACGGATAAGTGGCTTTAGCCCAAGTTGTGCCATTGGAAGAATAGTAAATATCAGTTCCTGCTGTAGCGATCGCAGTTCCAGCAAATGTATTATAATAAATGCTCGTAACCGCAGCACTCGTTGTTAGTCCCGTCGGTGACCATGTGCTTCCATTGGTTGAATATAATATACTATTACCAGTACCACATACATACTTATTCCATGCGGGAATCCATCGTACTTTCATAGGTGCTGCTACAGTCGTGCTATCAAATGCTGTAGTAAAGGTTGTTCCATTAGTGGAGTACTTTAAGCTACGGACAGAATCTTCTATTACAATTACTACTACCTCGGTACTAGATTTAGATGCAATACTTTTAACTTTATTGCCAGATGAAACGCTAGAAGCAAAGAATGAAACTGATGTCATTGAAGTATTACTTCCAAGAAGAAGAGCTGCAGTTCGATTTTCTCCACTTCCTCTGTCAACTTGGATACCAGCAAAGATTGTTCCATCAGGGGCAATATCAACTATATCAGTCCATACGTTAACCGGAGAATAACCATTAATTGCAGATTGCACCGCTGATGAATTAGGAATAACCGTACTAGTGCTAAAGTTACTAGTGTAGGAAATAGCAGATGCGGAATTACTGCCAGATGCAAATACAGCAATACTTCGTGTCGTGTCATATACCAAAGGCACTACAGAATTTGTTAAAGCGGTAAGTTTAGTTCTTGCAGTAAGCACAGATGGAGTGAAGATAGCACCTCCGCCTTGTAGCGATACATTCAATGCATTAACTCCTGCATTTGCAGTCATTGCTCCAGTGAATGTAGAAGCACCAGTTACGGCAAGTGTACCACCAACGCTAGTATTACCAGTCAGCGTAGAAGCGCCAGTTACAGCAAGCGTACCACCAATCGCAGTATTTACCCCAACATTTAAGTTCTTTGCAATACCAGCACCACCGGCAGTAATGAATGATCCCGTAGTAGTGGAAGTTGAATCAGTTGTGTTAGAGATCGATTCAGTACCCGATAGCGTAGTGTTGCCAGTGATAGCAAGCGTGCCTGTAAGAGCAGTGTTGCCTCCAACATTTAGGTTCTTAGTAATACCAACGCCACCGGCAGTCTTGATCGAGCCAGTAGAGATTGACGTGGAATCGGTTGTATTCAGAATTGACACTGCACCAGTAAGTGTTGATGCCCCCGTAACAGCGAATGTCCCACCAATTACTGCATTGGCGCCTACATTCAAGTTCTTGCCAATACCAGCGCCACCAGTTACGATCAATGCGCCGTTTGTTGAAGCAGTGGAGTCAGTTGAATTAGTGATTGTAGCACTTCCTGTTTGAGTCATTAGACCAGTCACATTAAGATTACCAATGATCGAAGCATCTGCGCCAACAGTAAGGTTCTTAGCAATGCCAACACCGCCGGTCGTTACTAGAGAACCCGTAGAAGCCGAAGTGGAATCAGTGGTATTCGTAATGGATTGTGTTCCAGTAAGTGAAATATTGCCACCAACAGAAAGGTTCTTAGCAATACCAACACCACCGGCAGTTACTAGCGCGCCAGTAGAGGCAGAGCTAGAATCTGTCGTGCTAGTGAATGATCCTGTCTGACTAGTGAGACCAACTAGGCTCATATTGTGAATGCTATCAATGTCAATGTTCTCATCAAAGATAAGAGCTTTAGATGCCTGAGCATGACCCGGAGTAGTATCCGTGTAGTTTAGCTCAGATGCGGTGGCAGTTACTAGCACGCCATCAAGAGCAAGACCCATTTCAGCTCCATCGTGTAGCGTAATGTCAAGTGTGTTAACACTTGTTAGGTTAGGCTGATTTGATGTTTGTAGCTCACCAACAAGAGCATCAGCCGAAAGTGTGGCAATGCCGCCAATGCTGTTTGTGTTATCAGTGATTAGAGCCTTTAGTGGTTCGGCTGTACCGGGCACCGCAGCATCAAGAGCAACAATCTCAGATTCAGAGATAATAGTGCCACCAACCGTTAGCGTGCCTCCGCAGTTCATGTTGCCAGATACTGCAAGTGAGGTAAGCGTACCAACACTTGTAATATTAGGCTGCGCTGCTGTTTGAAGCGTGCCTGTCAGAGTATCCGCTGATAGTGAGTTGATGCCAGCAATACTATTATCACTATCGGTGACCATTGCTTTAGTGGCAGTGGCAGTACCAGGGATAGCTGCATCAAGAGCAACAATCTCAGATTCAGAGATGAATGTACCTCCAACATTAAGGTTGCCGCCAACGTTGACATCTCCGGCAACATCAAGCGAAATCAATTCGCCAACCGAAGTTACGTTTGGCTGAGCAGCAGTTTGTAGCGTGCCTGTAAGATTCTCAGCGGTCAAATTACGGAATGAAGCAATATCCTTATTGGCATCAACAACAACTGCACGCGATGCTGCTACAACACCAGGAACAACAGTATCAAGAACAGCAATTTCAGCTTCGTTAAGAGTGGTCGAGCCAACCGTAACATCTCCGGCGACTGCAAGCGAGATAAGAGTACCAACGCTGGTTACATTAGGCTGTGCAGCTGTTTGTAGAGTGCCAGTCAAGTTAGTAGCAGTTAGCGAGTTGATATTAGTAATACTACGATTAGCATCAAGTACAAGTGCATTTGAGGCAGTGGCCGTACCAGGGGTAGAGCCATCTAGGTAGTTAAGCTCAATACCAGATGCAGTTAATAGAGTTTCGCCTAGTACAATTCCCATCTCAGCACCATCCGCGTTCGCAATGGTTAACGTATCATTGACGCGAAGATTGTTGAACGTACCTTCGCCGCCAGCTCCGAAGATAGAATTGATTTGAGCGGCTGTGGCAGTAAGGAGTTCTCCACCTAGACGGAGACCTTGCGTTAGTCCATCATGAGCAGTGATATCAAGAGTGGTAACGCTGGTGATATCAGGCTGAGCCCCAGTTCTAATAGTTCCATAAAGGTTATCAGCGGTTAGATCATGAATATTATCGATGCTGCGTGCGCTATCGACAACAAGAGCCTTTACAGCCTGAGCATGACCGGGAGTAGTATCAACGTAGTTGAGCTCTGTACCAGTGGATGTAACTAGTGTATCGCCTAGTACAATACCTTGTGTGGAACCATCCGCATTAGGTAGCGTAAGGTTGTGTGTAACATCTAGATCTTCAAATGTACCAGTGCCGCCTGCTCCGAAGATTGAGTTAATCTGATCAGCAGTGGCGGTAAGTAAAACGCCGCCTAGTTTGAGACCGGCTGTAGAACCATCCGCACCTGTGATATCAAGAGTGGTAACACTAGTGATGTTTGGCTGAGCTCCAGTGGTTAGAGTGCCGGCAATATTGGTCGCGCTGATGTTTGTTGATCCTAGAGTATCAAGGCCAACAATCCGGTTATTCTCATCGGTCACCAGTGCATGACTGGCGGTAGCAAGACCGAGTGTAGCATCAACAAGTTCGCCAGCAATTGTTTCAGTGAATGTGGTAGAACCAATAGTGATATCTCCGGAAGTAGTAGTGATATCGCCTTCAACCGTGAGCGATGTGAGCGTACCTAGCGAAGTTACAGTTGGTTGAGCGGCAGTTTGTAGCGTACCATATAGATTCTCCGCATAGAGATTACGGAACATAGTAATATCTTTGTTCTCATCAACAACAACTGCACGAGAGGCGGATACAATACCAGGAACAACAGCGTCAAGAGCACTGATCTCAAACTCAGAGATATTGGTTGATCCCATAGTTAGGCTGCCATCTGTAGATGTTAGCGAGTTAGCACTGAGAGCATGGATACCACTAATATCCTTCGAGGAATCAATTACAAGTGCCTTTGAGGGAGAAGCTGTTCCAGGAACAACTGCATCTAGAACACCAATCTCAGATTCGGTAATGTTAGTTGCTCCCATTGTTAGATCACCCGCAGTTGATTCAAGAGTTGTTGCGCTAAGCTCGTTGATGCCGACAAAGCTGCTATCAGTGTCCAGTACGACAGCCTTTAGCGGAAGAGCTGCACCAGGAGTGGCATCATCAAGATAAGCAATCTCAGTTTCGTTGATGTTGGTACCACCCATGGTGAGACTGCCCGAGGTAGACGTTAATGTAACGGAAGTCAGATTACGGAAAGAAGAGATATCCTTATTGCCATCCACAACAACTGCATGAGCAGGCGCTACTACGCCAGGAACAACATTATCAAGAACCTTAACTTCATCTTCATTAAGAGTAGTAGCTCCCATGGTTAGACTGCCCGCGCTTGAGATAAGATTTACCGACGTTAGGTTATTGAAAGAAGATACATCCTTGTTAGCATCTACAACAACTGCATGCGATGCCAAGACTGTACCAGGGGTTACACTATCAAGAACAACAATCTCCGATTCGGAGATATTGGTGGTGCCCATAGTAAGACTACCAGCACTCGAAATAAGATTTGTTGATGTTAGGTTACGGAAGGAAGAAATATCTTTATTGGCATCAACAACAACTGCATGTGATGCAGATACTGTGCCAGGCGTTGTAGTATCAAGATATCCCAATTCAGTGGCATCAATGCTGGCCGAGCCAATAGTAAGAGTAGTTGTAGCCAAAGTGGATGACGTTAGAGTATTAATACCAGTAATGTTCTTTGAGGCATCTACTACAAGGGCTTTTGTTGCAGAAGCTGTACCAGCAGTTACATCATCAAGAACCGCCACCTCTGGTTCGGTAATTGTAGTAGTACCAAATAAGATTTGACAATTAGCTCCAACTGGAGATGAATATAGAACGGATGCATAATTACCAGTTGCTATAGGACTTGCAATAACTAATGAATCTACATGTCGGAACAATGTAGATGAGCTAATGCCAGCATATTGATTTGTTGATCCTGAGCCACCATCAGTAATATCAGTTACCTTATTTAAGTTAACTAACCGCAGAAAACGGAATGAAGTTGTATTACTACTATCGTATCCTGAGCTCAGGATGCCTCTAACCACAACACCATAATCATTATCAGCATAAATAGCTGTACTGATAAGAGGCATTACATTAGTAAATGTAACAGTAGTCGGCGCAGATGTAGACCATGTCGCAAATGGTACAGTAGAAATGTTATCAATATATGAAACAGTTAATGTGCCAGTTGTAGTACTATTCACTGGAGCACTTGGGAGCAGATATAGTCTATCTTCATTTTGCATATATGCGCGTAAAGGAAGTCCATTTAAGGTTGTAGATAGCCTGCCTTCCTCAACCCAAGAAGTGCCATTCCAAGACGCCACTGATGTTGTGCCACTTGCAGCAGTTCGATTACATAATAAATATTTACCACATACTTGTAGGCCGGGTGTAACAACTGGCGATGATGTAGTTAATGCTGCTGTTAATGTAATTGTACTCCATGTTGTTCCATCGCTAGAGAATAATAATTTATTATCATACATCATGCAAACTGTATTTGATGTGGGGTGATAGATTAATCCAGTACCTGGAGATCCATTTTGCCCTGTACTTGCTTTGTTAGTCCATGTAAGACCATTAGCTGAGGTTTGATAATATAATTGTCCACTGGTAGTACCACTTGCTCTAACAACAATGAATTTGGCAATACCGGGATGCCATGCTACACCACGTGTATAATATGGAATTGCGTCAACATCCATAGCTTGTTTGAATCCATACTCACTTGCAGATTGCATAACCATAATATATGAAGTAGAACTATGCCAGCCAAGCAATGAGATACCTAATGTTGGAGATGAGGCAACTAATCCAGTGGTAAATGTTTGCGATGGAGCAACATTTGCTCCAGGTAATAATCCATTAGAAAAGTAGGTAAATGAACTAGGAGTTAGAGTAAGCGCGCCAGCGCTTACCGTATTAAGGCCACTAATATTCTTTGATGAATCAAGCACAACCGCTTTACTAGCGCTTGCCGTACCAGCAGTAACTCCATCAATCTGAGCGATTTCGCTTTCTGAAATAACAGTACTTCCGACTGTAACATCTCCAGCAACAGCAAGCGAAATAAGAGTGCCAACACTAGTAACATTCGGTTGAGCCGCTGTTTGTAGAGTACCCGTTAGATTTACCGCAGTCAGATTACGGAAAGAACTAATATCTTTGTTTTCATCTACAACAACTGCCTTCGAAGCAACTACCGTTCCAGGTAGGGATCCGTCGAGGTAGTTTAGCTCATCGGCAGATGATGTAAGTAGAGTTTCTCCAAGAATGATACCTTGTGTAGCGCCATCCGCATTTGGGATAGTCAGATTATGATTGACCGCAAGATCATTAAATGTACCAGTGCCACCGGCACCAAAGATAGAGTTAATCTGAGCCGCTGTAGCAGTAAGTAGAACACCACCAAGCTTGAGGCCTTGTGTTGCACCATCGTGCGCAGTAACGTCAAGCGTTGATACACTGGTGATGAGTGGCTGCGAAGCCGTTTGGATGGTACCAGTAATGTCGGTGCCAATGATCGTGGTAGCCGTTAGCGAATTAATAGTAGCAATATTCTTATCAGCATCTACTACAAGAGCCTTGGAAGCACTCACTACACCAGGCGTTACTGCATCAAGAACGGCCACTTCTGGATCACTCAAAGTGGTGGAGCCAATTGTGATATCTCCAGCAACTGCAAGCGAGGTAAGCGTACCAACCGAAGTTACATTCGGCTGTGCAGCAGTTTGGAGCGTGCCTGTTAGATCAGTGGCGGTAAGAGAGTTGATGCCGGAAATGTTCTTCATTGCATCTAATACAAGCGCTTTGCTAGCCGTACCAGCACCCGGTGCAACATCCACATAGTTGATCTCAGAAGCACTAGCAGTAACCATTGTGCCTGCTAGAGATAGACCAGCAGTGGCACCATCATGGCTGTTGATATCAAGAGTCTCAACGCTGGTAATCAACGGCTGAGAGCTATCCTGAATCTGACCATAGATAGAAGTTGCCGAAAGTGTGTCAATGCCACCAATGCTAGCAGTTCCATCAACAACCAGTGCTTTAGTTGCAGAAGCAATACCAGGCGTAATGCCATCAAGGTAGCCGATTTCCGTTTCGCTGATAACGGTGCTACCCATTGTCAGATCTCCAGATGTAGAAATCGAAGTAAGCGTACCAACACTAGTTACATTCGGCTGAGCGGTCGTGTTTAGCGTACCAACAAAGTAGTTAGCAGTGACCGTATTGAATCCAGCAATATCCTTATTGGAATCAACGATAGCCGCCTTTGATGCTTGGATAGAACCTTGCGTGGTATCAACATAGTTTAATTCAGTAGCAACGGCAGTTACTAGCTCACCCGCAAGCTTGAGACCGGCCGTACCGTCATGTGCGGTAATGTTAAGCTCACTAACAGACGAGATATAAGGTTGAGCAGGCGTAAGCACCGTACCATACATCTGAGTCATAGTTACCTGAGCAAGGTTACCGACATTGCGGTTAGCATCAACTACAACTGCTTTACCAGCCGTTACATTACCCGGAACCGTGTCTGAAATGAAATTGATCTCATCCGCAGAGGCGGTTACTAGAATGCCGCCAAGCTTAAGACCCATGCTAAGACCATCATGCGATGTAATATCAACATTGCCGCCGCTAGCAGTTAATGAAAGGTTGCCAATGTTATCAACGAGAAGATCAGCATAATTGGATACATTTGTTGCTGCATCATAGTAGAGACGGGCGCAGTTGCCAGTTTCACTATTGACAACAAGAGTACGACCACCCTCAGTTGTATTGATTGACAGCTCAGTAAGACCGGTAAGCGGTCCATTGAAAGATAGGCCGGTAAGAGTGCCAAGACTAGTAATGTTAGGCTGCACTGCAGTCTGTAGCGTACCAGTAAGGTTATCCGCAAGTAGATTATGAATGTTCGAAATATCACGACTGGAATCAAGAATCATAGCTTTGGATGCTGCTGCAAGACCCGGAGTTGTATCAACATAATTTACCTCCTCAGCGGTTGCTGTTACTGCAACGCCGCCAAGCTTTAGACCAATCGTGCCATTATGCGAAGCTACATCGAGAGTCTCTACTGTTCTTACGTTAGGTTGATATTCAGTCTGAAGCGTTCCGGTCAGAGTAGTGGCAGATAGAGAGTTGATGCCACTTACGGATCCACTAGAATCAAGTACAACCGACTTTGATACAGATGCTGTGCCGGGAGTTACTACATTGAAGTTGAGTTGGTCAGCAGTGGCATATACCATCGAGTTGCCTAGCATCAAACCAGCGCTAGTGCCATTATGGCTTTTCACATTGAAGTTAGAGAGAGTATCAACATTTACTTCAGAGCCACCAGCAGTAAGAACAAGCTTACCATCAGAGGTAACACCAATTCTGGCCTTATTAACATCACTGCCATTATACGTAAGCTGAATATGACTGTTGCTTGCACTATTAACATCTAGCTGCGCGGAGGGAGCCGTAGTATTAATACCAAAATTCTGAAACTTATCAACATACACTGCAGGAGTGTTGTTGGTCTCAATTAAGACGCTACTATTTTCTTGATCAGCATCAAGGTAAATGCCAGTGCGGGCGTCGGGCCCCGTAAGGCTAGCAATTTGAAAGGGGTCCAATTCCACTGTTCCCAGAGGTTGAAACGAAGACATTGTGGATTAACTTATATAAAACAGATCCACGTTATTATATATTATAGCCGATAAGAACTTTTAGCAAAGCTGATTTTGAAAATCTTATTAATATATATTCCAACAAAAATATGTGCCAACTATGTTGTACCGAGCAGACTCCAACTTTCTTGGAACAAATTATTTATCTTGATTGCGCTAATTGTAATCAAATAGAATCATTGCCTGACTATCTGCCTAACTTGCGAATCTTATCAATCTATAATACGAACATTACGGCGGTGCCAACCTATGATACCTTGGAAGATCTTTATTGTTTCGGAACTCCTATTAGTGAGTTACCACATCTACCGCGATTAAAGAAACTACTAGCTCAGGGTAGTCAGCTACGTGCCTTACCCGCGGACGCATTTGATCTAGAGATGATCAATATCAATGAAACTAATGTTGACACGCTTCCAACAACCTTAATTAGTCTTAAGTGGCTATCTGCTAAGCGAACTAAGATTACCGAGATTCCCTCTCAACTGATTTCTCTAGAATGGCTTAACATCAAGGATAGTAAGGTAGGAGAATTGCCAGCAGCTCTGCCCTCACTTCAATATTTGAATTGTGGATTGACCACAATCAAGCAAATCAATATTAGTGGCTATAAGATGTTGCTTACCATTTACTGCCAAGGCTGTGCTATCAATCCGACTCAACTAATTGATGCTGGAGTAACATTTATTGGATAAATAAAAATATTTTTTTTATGTTTGCTGTTGGGCGAGGTCAGAGCAGTGATACATTTTTATATCAAATCACTTCAAATGATATGTTTTCATGTCGATGCTCTGAGGCGGGATGTTTCATCAAAATAATTTGATTTGAAATCGAATCTTAGTTAGAGCTATTTTGCGGTTTCAGATTGGTCTCACAAAAAAGTGGTATTTTGACTAAAAGCATACAAAAAAAGATCTTTCGTCAAATTATGCTACCATATCTGCTTGAATTCGCGGATGGCAAGTATAATCATCGATGATAAGATCTTCATAGTTATAGTCTTCTAGCTTTGGTTTGACTTCTTCATTGATCCGAACATATGGAAACATAAATGGCTCACGCTGTACCTGTAGCTGAGTTTGTTCAATATGTGTTTCATAAATATGAAAATCTGCTATTGAATGAATAATCTTGAAAGGCTTCATCCCAACACGATGCGCCATCATGATAAGAAACATGCCCATAGAGCAGAGATTAAATGGAATACCAAGAAACGCATCTGCACTACGTTGATACATGAAAAGTGAAAGATACTTCTGTTTGTTAGGCCCACTTCCTTCTTGATGGACAGAGAATTGATAAACCATGTGGCAAGGTGGAATGGACATCTTATCAAGATCACCAACGTTCCAAGCATTGATGATATGGCGCCGACCGAATGGATCACGTTGTAGAGAATCAATAACTTGCTGCACTTGATCAATGCCGCCTTTGTTAGGATATACGCCACCCCAGTGTTTCCACTGATAACCATAGATAGGGCCGCATACACCTTCATCATAATCCAGATTACGAGATTTAAGAAATTCTTTAGAGGAATTGCCCTTCCAGATATTGACTCCCTGTGATTCAAGAATCTTTGAATCCGTTTCTCCAGATAGAAACCATTTCAACTCAGCGAATACTCCGCGAGTGAACATGCGCTTTGTAGTGAGCAATGGTAAGCGAAACGAGCTGATGCCTGTTTGCGGATCTACACGCTCGATCATTGTATATTCAAATTGTTTTCCAAATAATGCGCGAGTATCAATACCAGTACGATTAGGGCGCTGATAGCCTGCATTAACAATGTTACGCATGGCGGCAAGCAGAGTTAGCTCTTCTACGTTTCGACGCAGATAGTGACGAACGCATTTAGTTTCACAATTAGAATCGCGCACTGATGATATCACTTCAAACTCCATATCACGACGGACAATCAAAGATGTATCCAGCGCTTCTTCTTGGTCAAGAACATCTTGGCCTAGAGCTTTCTTTGAGTAGTTCTTTGATAAATGTATTTCCATAATTGTTCCATTCCAGATCAACTTATTCGCGGTTGCGTTATCCGCAAGTAGCCAGATCAATGATTCGCGATGATACTCAGCGATATGAATAATACATTTGGAAATACTACTGACATATTCTGCATCCTCGCTGATGCCGCCTTCCATCAAATGAGTGCGATTGCCAATAATGATCAGCCGCTTCAGTTGAATGCCACTTCGATACAAATCAGACATACCATTCAAATGTTCCAACATTGCTTCAGTAATCACTACAACTTGGTCCCGCAAGTAGGATCGCAAGATGGCGCAATCAAAGGGGTTCAGGGAATCGCCATTAGCATTCAAGTAAGAGATTAGTTTAAACATGATTCGTATTGTTATACTTTATTGTTGTGCTAAATCAATTCTAAAAACGCAATCAAACTAGATCAAAAGTGCATTGTGTTGATATCTATACACGACGAACATTTTACGATAAAAAAAGAAAGATCATCCATGGATCTACCACATACGCAACGTACTGTCGAACCGCACTGAAGACGCGCGATCGTTCCACTTCTGGAGTTTCTGCTTGCGGGCATCTAGGGCTTCTTGGCGGTTACCAATCGTAGTACTATGTCTGCGAAGAGTGGAAGCGCGAGAGGCGAGAGTCTTAGTTTCGTCGCGTAACATATCCTGCATAGGATGTTGCCTATTACTAAACACTTCATTGACGATCTTTTGTTTCATTGAAAGGCGTTGCATATCGCGCTGAAGCTTTTGTGTCATCTCAGAGAGAACACTAAGATCCACTGCGATTGTTCTAGCTTGTTGAGCAATTTTTGTTGCTTCAAGAGAGATCGAAATGCAATCGCGGCCGGTTGTAGTATTCATTGTGGATTGATGTATTATCTATATATTGACTATATGTTATTTTAAGCTCAAAATATCGCGTTCAGCGAATCGCCGAGGTCAAATTAGATTAAGCACTTTTATGCGAATCAACTATAAATGATTATTGTTCTTGTAGCATTTCTAAGATTCGATCTAGTTTAGCCTTTAACTCAGCATTTTCTTTCATAAGCCGTTTTTGATTCTTAGCCAAGATTGGGATAATATGCTCATAAGAAATGGTAAGTTTGATTCCTTCAGGACTGGCAAATCCATCATCGTCCTCATCGGCTTCCAGTTCATCATCTGCAACTAGATTTACTAATTCGTGATAGCCATGCTTCAATAGATCTTGTGCAATATATCCAAATGATGTATTATCCTCTCCATTAATCCATTTAAATGCAACAGGAGTTGTATCTTCAATAAATGATGTACACCATTCATCTGTAAGTGGTGTTATATTTTTCTTTACACGACGATCGGACGCTACATCAATACTCTGAGTACATAAGATACGTCCGCATGCTCGAATGCTATAGTTGTAACTAACATATCCTGATGTTGCAGGATTGATCACACCATTGGCATTAGACGCATATTTGTAACTATAGGATGTTGTCATCGTATACGGAACATATCCTAGTTCTAAAGGCATAATATTATTAGTGGTGTTACCGAGTATAATCTGATTTGTTGAAACTACTGAACCAATATTGATAGTACCACCACTTGCAGCAAGGGTAGCATTGCCAGTAGCGCCAACAGATATGTCCATATATGATGACGCTACTGTTGGCTTATTGTATGATAGCCGTAAGCAATCTCCAGTTGTTGAATTGATTTCAACTTGCTTCAAAGGTGATTTTGTTCCTACGCCAAGATAGCCGCATACATTCAATCCTGTTAGATTACCGAGAGAAGTAATATTAGGCTGAGAAGCAGTAGTTAATGTTCCAACAAAAGATGTTGCACCAAGTGTATTAAACCCAACAAGATTCTTTCCTGAATCAGATTCAAGAAATATACCAACAGATACAACGCCTGGCGTTGTATTAAGAAGAGGATCGAGAGTAGTTTCGGTGATTATAGCATTTCCAACTTGTATACTATTGCCTATTATAACATCTCCGCTAAATGCAGCCCCTCCTATCACAGTTAATGTACCACCATTAGTGGATGATACCGGAGGCAGATTTGCATTAAAATATCCAGTTGAACTATTCAAGTTATCAAAGGATAGAGGAGTTGTTAATGTTAAGGGCCCATCTACTGTCAGCCCGCCTGTAATGTGCGCACTTGCTAAAGTTGCACTATTTGCAGAAATGCCTCCTATAACATTTAATGAAAGTAAATCTCCTAATCGTGTGATGTTAGGTTGATATGATGTTGTAATTGTTCCTCCAAGATTGTTTGCATTAACTGTAGTGGCATGCAATATGTCCAAGCCAATAATGGTACCACCATTTAAAATCAAATCGACTGATGGTCCAAGCGCAATACCACTACAATTGGTATTTAACATATAATTTCCATCAGTCACATTGATAAGAAGTTCGTTGGTGCTATCAGTCATCTTGATCATTCTGCCAGTGGTGTCTAAACATAATACACGATAGGGGGACCTAGATGAATCTGGCGCAACTCCAACTCCGAGATAGTATGTTTGCAGAGATGTTAATGGACCAAGGCTAGTAACATTTGGCTGAGCTGCCGTCATTAATGTACCAGTTATCTGTTGGACGTTCAATGTAGATAGGCCAATAATAGTTCCGCCCATCATTTTTAGATTTGCACTATTAGCAATTTGAATAGAAGTACCATTAGTTCCAACAGCTAGACCTTCGCTATTCATACTTAATGTTGCGGTCATAGTACCACTACGAATATTGATAGCAGTGCTAGTAGCAAAATTAGTAAGTAAAATATCTAATGCAGCCGCCGGGTTTGTCATACCGATACCAATCGGTCCTGTAGTTACTACACGAGTGAGCGTACCAAGAGAAGTTACATTTGGCTGAGCGGCCGTCATTAAGGTGCCATACAGTTTATCGCCAGTGATATTGCCTGCTGTAGTAATTGCGCCTGTCACAGTTAATGAAGTTAATGTGCCAATTGATGTAACATTTGGCTGTGCCACAGTCATTAATGTACCATATAGCTTATCACCAGTGATATTGCCAGTTGCAATAATCGAACCGGCTACGTTTAATGAAGTTAATGTACCAAGAGATGTTACATTTGGTTGGGCGGCAGTAGTTAAGGTTCCGCCGATACTGGTTGCAGTAACCTCGCCCAATCTAGATAATCCAGATACTGCAACTGAACTTAATATTCCCAGGCTGGTAATATTAGGCTGAGCTGCCGTAGATAAAGTTCCGCTGAATGCATTTGCCGTGATTGTATTTGCCGTAATACCATTTGTTACCTTCAATGACAGTAACGTTCCTACTTGAGTAATATTCGTCTGACTGGCTGTAAGCAATGTGCCAACTAATTTATCACCAGTGATAGTATCAATCGCAGTGATATTACTATTTACCGTCAATACATTGAGATTACCAACCGAAGTGATATTAGGCTGAGCTGCGGTCAAGATTGTTCCCGAGATAGAAGGTGCAGTCAATGATGCTGCATTGATCGCGCCAGTAACATTCAAAGAGGATAATGTACCAATAGTTGTAATATTTGGTTGAGAGGCTGTTAAGATTGTTCCACTAAGTGTAGTGGCGCTAAAATCAGTAACTCCTCGAATTGGTCCATCTACTATCAATGGCTTGTTCCCAACAATTCGTAATCCATTTGCAGGAGATAGATCAACATCGCCGTTTGATGCTATCTTTATTTGTAAATATGCAGTTGTAGAACGTGACAGATTTAACAAGTTACCTGCTGGTTCAGTCACTGTCAACCGATATGAACTACTGGGAGTTGCTAATGTGCCAATAGCAACATCTTCAGTAGTATTTAAATTAGTAAGCGTGCCAATAGTGGTAATGTTTGGCTGATTTCCAGTCATTAAGGTGCCAGTGATAGAAGTAGCAGTAAGCTCGGCTAGTCCAATAATAGCACTAGTGCCACCAAAAAGCATATTCCGGTTTGGGGCAATACTGATACTCCTTTGAGGATTTAATAAATAATTACCATTTGCATCCATTGTGATTTCTGCAATAGTAACTCCATTGTTGAATCGAATTACAGGATTTGTATCTTTTATCTCTAAAGTAGTCGATGGGGTTGTAGTACCGATTCCGACTCGCCCAATAACATTCAATCCATTTAATGTTCCAACAGTTGTGATATTTGACTGAACAGATGTCTGTAGAGTGCCAATTAATGTATCTGCTGAAAGAATATTAAACCCATTAATATTTTTCAAGGAATCAACTACAACCGCTTTGCTAGCAACAACGGTACCTTGAACAACGCTATGGAGAAGATTTAAATTATTAGCAGTAGCAGTTATAGCAGTACCGTTAAGTTTTAATGTTGAGATATTAACAGTATCCATTTGATTGATATTAGGCTGGTATGGGGTAAAAATGGTTCCTTTCAATAATGTTGCCGATAGTGTATTAATGCCAGCAATAGAATTAGACGCATCGGTTACCAGTGCTCCTAATCCCTCAGCAGTACCAGCAGTTACAATATCAATATAGTTAATTTGAGCTGCACTTGCTGTAACACGTTCTGCGCCAATATACAATGAACCACGAGTTAACGAAACCATGTTATTTCCAAGATTAATCCGATTACTGGATGTGGATATTGTTAGATTATCAGTTGCGTCCATTACAAATCGGGCCCATGATTTGCGAGTCGAATTGATCAATCTTAGACAACTACCAGCAGGATCAACTAATGTAAGACGATCAATCCTAGTAATATCAGCTGGATCGCCAATAACAATTCTTTGATTTAGATCTACACTAAGTGCAACTACACTATCGGCATTTATCTGAACAGCACCAGAATCAGTACTAGGATCGTCAGCGACAATGACAGAGGAGGTGGCATTGATAATTGCCGAGCCTGAAGACCCGCCTCCTCCTCCGCCACCTGAAGCAATAAGTACTGGATTCGGCGGTCTAAACAAACTAGTCATGCTATATTAACATAGTTAGCAATAATGGCGATTCTACTAAAATACATTACTTTTTTGTGATACTACTCCGAAGCAGGGCAAAACATATTTGAATTTTCATTTTCAGATAAAAACATTTGACGCAACTTTGCGCTTCAGAGCAGTGCCATGAAAACGTTAGCATTTACAATATTTGCCATTAGTTAAGGATTTTCAACAAAGTTGCACGAAAGCGTGACGCCGCACTAAAGCGCAAAGTAGCTCCAACCAAATCTTCATTTCAAAATAATATTATCTAACTTGAAATCCCGCCTCAGGGCGGTGTCACAAAAAAAATGTATCAAGCATCTGAGACATTAGCAGCAACACGATCTTCGATAAGAGTACTATCAATCTTGAAATGCTCAAGCAGTAATTGAATGCCGGCACGATTCCAAGCAACATCATCCTTCAGCGTAGTTACATTAGTTTGTAATGTATCAACATTTCGTTTTAATGTAGACACATTATTTTGCAATCCAGTGATCTTTGTATTGATTGTTCTTAGTTCTACCATTACATTACCAAACCCATTAACTACATTGCGATTAATATTGTTTGATGACTTAACAAGATCATTCATATTCGCGCTTTTCTTTCTAAACAAGTTGCAAAACTTTGCACAACACGATTCTGGTTTAGCGTCCATTGGTTCTATATTGGATGCCTCAAGATTAAGTGCAATGTTGTACTTGCTAGGATTATCAAAGATTGCTTTTATCGATGTATAATCATCTAATACATCTGAACAACAATGGTTATATATGCATTTAGCTGCTCCAAACAAAAGTGCTGCTGCAATAATAATCTTGGCAATAACGAAATCAACTTATCTTTCGATTCATTAATTGATGTGGCATCATCATAGATGTTTGCCACAAGCGCAATCAACACAGATAGATACACAATCAAAGTAGATATATATATATCTACTAGAAACTCCTGCCAACGTTTAGTACGAACAATCTGCGCAACTTCCATCATACGAAGCTTTTCTTCATATGGGATTTCAGAAATAGCTTGCGATGTTTCTTGAACAAAGCTAGCTTCAAGATCTTGACTGATAGTGCGATACATGATTGATATATTTAAAAATACGAAGCGCAATTTTATGATTCCATTTTTTGTGGCATTTTCAACAAAGTTGCATGAAAACATGACACCGCTCTGAGACGGGATTTCAAGTTAGATAATATTATTTTGAAATGAAGATTTGGGTAAAGCTACTTTCGCGATAAAGCGATGTCACAAAAAAGTTAAGCATTTACAATATTTGCCATATTTTGATCATTTTCAACAAAGTTGCATGAAAACATGACACTGCTCTGAAGCGCAAAGTCTCGCCAAATAATTTTATCTGAAAATGAAAATCCAAATCCCGCTCAACCCTACTTCAGAGCATTGCCATGAAAAAGTGTGATTCTGCTTAAAATGTCCAAAAAAATGCAAATAATGCAAAAGTCAATTAGAAATCTTCGTCATCCGTATCCGGAAGATCATCTTCAT
>JACCDG010727794.1_pt1 | contig 23961 bp, 33 predicted proteins | sample 7442471 | NCBI WGS metagenome assembly JACCDG01 (sample SAMN15323444, study PRJNA562643) | freshwater metagenome | isolation source: river surface water | place: USA:Blue River Watershed | collected 2017-08-17 | reverse complement strand
CTGCTACCGGATAGACGATTTTATTCTCAAGAGTCGGTTGGTTGAAAACAAAGTGCAGGCTTCGGTTTATCAGGTTGATACGGATGAACCGGCTGAATCGGACAAAGGGAAGCAACCCCAATTGCTTTCAATTTACCAGCGAGCTTTTGTTTACGAATAGAAAGGAGAATCCCCGTGACAGAAGGATACCCCGAAAGCGACAACCCGTGCCTGATGAACGCGCTCATCATCAAGGAGAGCACCACCGATCATTTGTACCTGCGGATGGACCTGATCTTACGTCTGGTCAAACGTTACCTTGCCGAGAATAGCCAGCTTGCGGCAACCAATGCGCGGTATCTGGCACGCATCGGGATGGAGCTTCTGGACCGAAAAGAACGCCCCTACTTGCAGGATGAGCGCCGGTTCCAAACCGAGAAAGAAATTGAGTTTGAGCAAGAACGGGTTGACATCAAAAAACACGAAGAGAGGGGGTATTTGTCACACGACGAGGCCGCTGTCAGGCGACAGGAACTTGAGCAGGCGATGAAAGCCTATCACATCGAACAGGCAAACCTTTACCTGGAGAATGAGACAAATGACACCGACTGAACGCCAGGAACTCTTTACCCGCATTTACCGAAACAACGAATGGAAAGGCCAGCATTCGCGGTCCGGTCCAGGATCAGACCCAGAGAACATTATGCCGGTTCGTTCGGGTTTGCTCTTTTGCCTTGCCCTAATGTTCCCAGAACCGAAGTCTCCATTACCATCAATGTTACTACCACCAGACGCCCCAGTTGTTTTGGATATTCCCTGTGGTGACTTTTCGTTGTTTTGTCAGGTACTGCCTCGACACATCCGATACATCGGGGCTGACATTGTGCCGGAACTGGTTGACCGAAACTGGGATAGAGTCTTTTTGCCATATGAAGCTTTTCTGGTAAAGGACTTGCTGACCGATGATTTGCCAGACTGCGATATGCTTATTTGCCGAGACTGCCTGCCTCACTTCTCGTATGAGGACATCTGGCAGGCGCTCAAAAACATCTGCCGGACCAACGCCAGATACCTGATGACGACCACGTTTTTCGCCCACCAAAATACCGATATTGAAACCGGCGGCTGGCGACCGCTGAACCTGCAAGCTCCGCCGTTCTCGTTTCCGGCCCCGGAGATTGCCATTAGCGAAAATTGCACGGTGGCTGGTGGTCAGTATGCGGACAAGACCTTGAGCATCTGGCAACGATCAAACATCCACCTGCTGATTGATTCACACTTCAACTCGTACACCTCACACTTTCCTTTACCTTCAAGCCTTCCAAACCAATAGGAGTCAGTATGTATACACACACGCAATGCCCAATCTGCGACAAAAACGGTATTAAAGATGACCATGCGTTACAAGTGGTTCGGCTTCTGGACTTATATGAAAAACCATTTTTACATGCTTTGGGTTTTTGGGATGAAAAAAAACAAGAATATATCAACCCAAGCCGGGCATATTGTGATTACCATAATGACTATGTATCCGATTGGTTAATGCCAAATGGAAACACTTTATCTAATCTCTATGATTTGTACACTAGCCCTATTCCTCGACCACTTGACTTTGGGGACTATCAGGCCAGTCTTTCCAGTCGATTAAACCTTCCGCATTTGCATCTTTTGTTTCAAAGTGATTTTGCTATTAGTCGCGCAGGAGTGCTTTTCATTAGGGCTATTTTCATCTTACGCAACAGGACTAAGTACCGGCATGGGTTTTATCTTATTCAGCCGGAACTTGCACCGATCAACAATGAAACTAAGTTTTCAGGCGTTACTTTTGTTAATTGCCTAGAAATCAATACAGGAAAAATACAAAAGACAAAATTCCTAAACAAAGATGATTTCAACCAAAAAGTTACTGAAATGATCAGTTCTGATTTTGCCCAATGGCAAATCCTGGAGGGCCAGTAATGCACCGGACGCGCCAGATTCACCCAGCTTGGGCACTGGCTATCTTTAGTGCCACCTTTATCTTCATCGGGACTCGGGACGTTCGCCCGGTCCTGATTTTTCTTTTCTCGCTCTGGATCGGAACGCTATGGGCAAAATGGATAGAGAAAAAGTACTAACCTGTACCACCCGGATAACCCTTTGTGCTAAAATGCTTTGTCTGGCACTGCTCCTCGTTTTGAGTTGGGCGGTGCTGGGCATTTTGGTACTTGGGTTTTACACGCTTTACACACACATGGAGTCGTTATGATTGATCAAACTTGTCAGCAACTTTCAACCATCATTGAAGAGATTTCCCGCATCCTGGACCCAGACTTTGGGCTAAGGGAATTTTGCCTTGATTGCCAGCCCTCAAGTTATGGTGAAAAGTATTACAGAGAGTGCAAGCTTTCCCGCTTGTGCCTTGACTGTGTGACCAGTAGCTTTCGGGAGCGTGACGCTTTTGATATGGCTGGAACGTACATTGTACGAGAAGAAGGTCATTATCTGAGTCACCAATTCAGGCAGTGCACTATCTGCAATCGACACCTCAATACCCCGCTTTTGACATTAGAGGGGGTTCAGTCGTGCCTTGCCTCACCCGAATATAGTCACTGTCCATACTCATATCTCCACCTGAAAAATAGTCAACTTATATTCTGGCAAACTCAAGTTATTTGCCAGTCCGCGCTTCATTGGGTCCAGGCTCTTTTCGATTCCGGCGAGTTGCCTGCACTTGTTGACCAGATCAAAGCATTCACCGAAAGACTTGTTAAAGTCAACGAACACTGGCTCACGCAGGCTCATAGTGGGTTCATCTCATTTGGAGTCAAGGGACAAAAGAGGACAATGAAGCCGGTTCTGCTGGTGGAGGTCGCCTATAATGAAGGTGACCAAAACCGAAGTGCTTACGATATGGACATCCCTTTCGTTAACAGCCTGTGCGCTATTCTCGGGATTGATTCCCAAGTTTGGCGCTATGCCGACCACGACCGCCCGCATAACGAAGGGCAATGACCTAAACGCTGACACATAAAGGAGTTATTATGACACTTCAGGAAATCATTGACACGCTTGAACCCATTGCTGCCGACTTCGACCCCAGCTATTACTACTGGATCAGAGCCAGCCCCTCGATTGAAAAAGAAAACGACATCCGGTTGTGCGGTTCAAGCGACAGCGGTGAAGCCTACTGCGAAGAGTGCGCCGAAAAAGAAATCGAACAAATGGGATCCCTTGACCCGGATGGCGAGTACATAGCAGAGGGTGGCCAGTATTATGGTGCGGAGCTTTCGGATAGCTTTGCGTTCTGCTCCAAATGCAGTGCCCCGCTGTGGGTTACCCTCACCACAGAAGGCGCTCGCTCCGAACTGGAGGGGTTCAGGCAGTGCGTGGTCAATCTGCACGCGGACCCGCAAAGCTGTGATGAGTTCATCAAGATTTGTGAGGCGATTCTCCAGGAAGACAACCAGAAGGAGCGCGCTGAACTTGAAGAACAGGCAATGACGATTCACCACCAGATGCAACAGTTGATGGACATATACGACGTGGTGACACCAAGCAAAGGGTTAAACGTGTGGGTGCTTCCCGATAAAGAGAGCGGCCTGTGTATCAAGGCTCAACCATCTTATCCATTGGGCGATGCCCGGCAAGCAATGGACCGGCTTTTCGTTGATCAAGTTGCAAAGCTGTTTGGTATTGATCGCCAGGAATGGCAGTTCAAGAACACGCATCCACATGTTATCGAGACAGAAATGTACCGGCTGGCTGAAATTAAAGGTGTGGGCCAACCATCAGATAAACCCTTAACTCATCAGGAATTCCTGGTGGCCATTGCGTGTTTTGCCCTTGCCGATGGAAAGCCAAATGTGCCGTTTTCTTCGGGCGACATCATTCCATTTCTTCAAGTGACCGGCTTGAACACGATGTCAGTTGAGGAAGCCAAAGAAGTGGGTGATGCCATCATCCGGAATGCCTATTACCGTCAATCAATGGTCCGGAAACTTCAGGAAGCCCAGCCGGTAAATTAGAGAACCACCAATGATCATCCTCACCATCAACGCCCTCGCCTGGCTCTCGCTGTTCATTACCGGAATGATGATGCTTTTCAGCCTCACGTTTCGGCTGGAACGGTGGATGGCAGGTACTTCGGAACATCCGTTACCGATACTCGTGCCGTCGTTCATCATTCATCTGGCGTGCTGGGCGTGGTTGGTAGTGGTGGGTGTGGTATCATTTTAATCACACAAGGAGTTAAAAGAATGGGAAACCCCGACACTGTTATTCCTGATCCCCACATTGATCGCAGATATTGGGGCAAGCCCAAGGTTAAAGCCATCCAGGAACTCGAAAGCCTGCGAGCGAAAATTCACATCAACCCATTCGGAGTTGACGAGCGTGACGTATTTCACCGCCCCCGTATCCAGCAACAAATCAATGCAATTCTCAAACAACCGAATCCCTCTACTCTCTCGGTTATTGAGCGGGCGTTTTATTTCTTCGGTGGCAATGATTTCCAAAAGTGCAAGCTGGACGGGGTTGAATTCTCATTGGATGAACTAAAGAAAATGGCGGCGACTCTCCCGGACGCGGTTACCTCTCTCGCAAAGAGGCATTTCCGGTTGTACGTTCAGTTCACCGGGTACACCAGACAGGAATATACTAAACCGCCGGATGCTGTGATTGCCCCGTTTTGGACTGAATTTCAATTTAATCTCCAATGGAAAGACCGAATGGTTGACCAGTCAAATGAATGCTGGACTGAGGTGTGGTGGGAACTCCAGGGCGTACCTGTTACCGAAAAAGCTGAGGTCGTGGTGGTCAGGAAAAGAGGAGAAAAAGCTTTATGATCGAAACCCAAAACCCTGAATTCCTTAACCTTCTGCTACCCGTTCCCCAATCCCAGATTGACCCCAGAGTACTAGCCTTACCCCACCTTCACGGCAACACCATCGGCTTCCCTCGTGTCCTGATTGAGGATATGAGTTGCCTGCACACGCAGGTATTCTTTGATTGTTGCGGCCTGAGCTTCCGTCAATCCAGTATCCCGTACTTTGACGATTATCGCCGGATACTTCTGGTCTCTACTCCGCATTGGCAATGTAACTACTGGCTATCCGATCAAGGGATGCCCGAACCGCCAATGCTTTACATTGCTCCATTCCCTACCAGGTTAACTCAATTTCAGTGGCAAGAGATGCGCCATCTTTTTTCTGAGCCATTTAATGTAATGGAGACGGAATGTAACCAGGATACCAAGTCTCCCTTTCTTGACCGCCATGAGACTTTTGCATATAACACAGAGGATGCTTGCTATACCGTTTATCGGCATAGCAGGTCTCATACAGACGAGACTATAGATTATGAATTTATCGTACTGGAATCCAACGTAGGCTGGGTTCATCAAGGAACTGAATTTGCATTCCCTGCTGTTCATTACGCCCCGCCACCTGAATCCTTTCATTTATTTCAAGGGCCAAAATCAGAAAAATACGGACGAGAGGAACCTCTTGACCCTGATTGTGTTTATACCTTCCCATGTTTAGCCGCTATTTATGGGCCGTGGCATTTCGAATGCCGATTTAACGTGGCGGTGGGCCTGTATGAAGATCTGAGGCAACGCTATAAAGAAGAAATTGACAAGATGCTTGAAAGAGCAAGCAAGGGCGGTAGAGTTTCAGTTTAAAGGAGAAATATGGGTAACCAAACAAACGATGATTTGCCAGCGAACCCACTTGAGAAGGTCGTGAACAAAGTTGGCTTTTCAATACAAGAGCAAGTGACCAAAGTTATTCAGTATGTGTCAATTGACGCTTCACCAGTTATGAGGCGGCAAATCATTGATTGCATTAAGCAAGTATCCTATGAAGCCACAAGCAAAAAACCGTCACTCTGTATCGGGATTAGTGAATGGCAGGAACGATTCATTAAGATTGAATACAGCTATACCGGAGCGCTGGTTGCCGCCAACAAAATAGACTGGGAAGAATTAACCGACTGGCTCTTAACTCACGCCCTCCATCAGTTTAAGCACCAATAGAAAAAGCCGGGCACTGACCACCAGTCCCGGCTTTCCTTCTTTCTTCACTCTCCCCTAATCAAACAAACATCCGCGCCACTCGCTCCATAATCATTGCCATCGCAGGTGGCGTAACCGCATTCCCTGCCTGCTTCACTCGCTCTTTGGCCGTACCCTTGATGACGTAGCTTGGCTTAAATCCCATTCCCAGCTTCAGTTCTTCGGGTGAAAGCATCCGCATTCCACAATCATTCACATCCACGTTCCCATCCACGAGCGCCAGCCGGTCTTTCGTGGTTACGGTGGGCATCGGATCATCCACGGATACCACCTGATCACCAGCCGAGTAATATGCACAAATATAGTGCTGGCTGGCGTGGGCGGTAACGGTCGGTAACGATTCTTCCAATGGCTGAACGACGGCCTGCCCATCGCTGTCCCGGCGGTACGAGAGCAAGAATCCGGGTGGCGTCACAAGTGAGTGATGATCGTCACCGGTAATTGTGCCCAGTTGCCCATCTACGGAGCGCACCCATCCGGGCGAGTAATTCCCCATCAAAAACGGCTTGGCGCCAGCATTTCTTTCACCATCAGCACCCGAAGGCGTCACCAAAAACAGGTGATTGCCACCAGCGGCAATCGTGAGCAATGGTTCTTCGGCGGAACGGTAGCTGGCATCAACCCGGTGACCCAGGATGAACGGCTCAACAAACTTTTTGATACCCACCCGGATGCGGTCCAGCGTCTTTTCGCAGAGTGGCCTCTTGCGGTCGCCGACTCGTGGAATTGGCAAGCTCCAGTCAATCACGCTACTGGCTGGCATTGAATACGGGACAACTTCCGTATGGCATCCAGAGCACAGGTACACGTACTGACGATTCTTTCCATACTGGCCATAGGTGCGTCCCGGCTTGAATGCCTGATAGCTTTCTTTTTCACCGCATTTGATACAGGTGGCCAGCGGGCGAAACTCAAGGTCCGGTGCCCGGAGCTTGGCTTTCCAAAACACGATGTAAATCCGGTTTCGACTCTGCGGAGTGGGAAGCGCAAACTGTGAGTTCAACGAAATCAGCCGATGGCTGTATCCAAGTTTGGTCATTGCGTGGAGCCAGGAATCGTAAAGCACCCAGTTTCGGAACTCCACCACATTTTCAACGACGATGGCTTTGTACTGGTGATATTCGGCAAAGTCCACGACGTTCCAGGCGGTGGCGCGACTCCGTTCCGCTTCCGGGTCAAAGTCCTCAAAAAAGTTGCGTTGCTGGCGTGAGCGCTTAACCCCGGCGGCATTTGAGTGTGCCTGACACGCGGGACTGGCAATGAGTACATCAGTGGGAAAGTACCGTCCCGGATGCGTTTGCGACAGGTCCGCGCAATCGTGCTTCATATGCGGGAAGTTTTCAGCGTGGGTTTCGATGGCTCGCTCCCAGTGGTTCACGCCAAGCTTGCCGATAAGTCCGGCGGCTTCGGCCCCGCTGGTGGAGCCGCCCGCACCGCAAAGAAGATCGGTGAACGTAACATCAAGTGACATTATTTTTCTCCTGTTATGTGTATAGATTTAACGGATTTAACGATAGGCTGCAAGCAGGACAAGGGCAACAACGAGGGCAAAGAGTAAGGCCAAGTTGACCCACTGGCTAAAGTTGAGTATATCCAGCCAGTGGTTGTGAATGGTCAACTCACGGTCAATGTTTCCCACATAGGAACGGACCAATCCAAAGTGCATCTCGCAAAACTCAATCATCTCCGCCGGGTGAACCGAGTGCCCTTCGCCTGGAACATCAATTCGCTCGCGGATGGTAATACCGAACGGCAAATCATCGGGATGGATACATCGGTCGTAAGGTGAAGCTGATGGAAACATCGAAATATCCACCGATAGCGCATCGTATTCACGACGGTTGCCCAAGAAATAAACCCGCACCGGGTAGAAACCATCCTGCGGGCAATGTGCCCAGTAAAATCCTGGGTGCAAGCCTTCGTACTTTTCCGGCGGCGCTTGAAAAACTTCATCTTGGCCCATCGGCTTGCCTCACTTTCACTTCAACTGGCCCAGTGACGGTAAAGGTTTTTGTTTCTCCATCCGGCCTGCTCGCTGTCACAGTGACGGTATCCGTGTTCTGGTCAGGTTCAAGCCTCAGCGACAGGCGCTTATCCGCTGACTGAATTTCAATCGCAACCGGCACGCCACTGGTGAGCTTTGGGTCTACTGAGCCAACCAAGAACCACGCCCGGCTTGCATCGTTTTCGCACACGAGCAATTTGGTTTCAGTTACCATCGCTGGTTCAAGTCGAAACTGCGGGTGTGTTCGAAATGTCTGGTTGTGGCGTTCCTGTTGCGCTCGTGCCGCGTTACCGGCAACCGCGCCAAGCAGAATGCCAATCACCAGACAGACAACGCAGATGACAGCCAGCATCGAGATTTCAAAATCATCTATTTTTCTCATTTGGACTCCTGTGTGGGTGATGTGAATTCGGTTGATTCAAGCGCTTCCTTGGGAAGCACCGTGACAATGGTTTTGCGAACCGAATCGTACACAACGGGGAAATCCTGCCCTTGCCAGTGAACAATGAATTTGGTCAGCCGGCAACTGGTTCGGGAAACGAACGTGGCCTTGTGGGACTGAATCAGCTTCACCCATTCCCGATAGACGGCGCAAGTCAGGACCAGCCCGTATCGTTCAAGGGCGCGTTCTTTGGCGTGATACCGCTGACCTTTTGCTTTTGATATTTGGCGTCGCATAGGGGACTCCGCTGGTGTGCGTTACGTTCTTCATAGTGGATCATCGCCAGCCAGACGATGATTGAATCCATATAATCGGCATAGCTCGCAACCGGTAAAGCTGCGATGAGGACCAGTTTGCAGTTATCAAACCGCAACTCTAAGGTTCTAAAGGTGAAGGGGATTCGCCGGGAAGTTCCACCCCATCGAGGGGCGAACCCTAAATCAATGTAAGCTGTCTTCTAGTTTTGCACCAACCAGATGCAATCGGATTTGAGTTTCGTCCCGCCGGGAGACGAACGGTTACTTGCCCACCCAAAAACGTTGATTCACCCAAACGAAGGGCAAATTTTTTCTTACCCGTGCTCTCCCATCAAAGAAGAGCCTGTTTCTCAAGATTTTCAAAGAATGACCGCCCCGCCGGTCTGCATTGATTCAATCCACGGAAGAGCGGTCGCCTGCACCTGGAAAGTATACTAGATTAAAGCGGACAAAACACGTCCTGTGCCTGTCCGCGAAACGCCGCCGTTGACCCACGTGGCTCAATTTCAATTTCCGGGACGACGGTCCGGAGCAGGTTACGTGCCGCCGTGATGTCCTGATCGTCGCTGTAGCCGCACGTGGCACAGGTAATTTCCAGCTTCGGAGTTGGATCCATCGTGGCGCCACATTGAAAACAGGTGATAGTCGTGAAGGCAGTTTTCTCCGGGACGATCTCACGGTTGCGCTTCCGGAACGCCCCGGTAATCTTCTGCTTCAGTGTTGAAGGCGCAACCAGATGCCGAAACTTCTGGGCGTTCTCAATTGCCCACCGGTTCATTCCGTCTGCCGTCGTCTCTGCCAGCTTCTTCAGGTTCAGGTCACCTTCCCACACCAGGCGGTCGTAATTCTCAGCCAGGTTCACCGCAATCTGTTGATAAAGGAAATCACGCGACCCCATCAGGGTTTGACGAACAAATGTTTCCCGTCGCCGCATCTGAACGTGTCGCCGCCGCCAGTCCTGGAGTATGTCGAGACCAGCGGGCTGAACTTTAAACTCGTGACGGTAATCCTCCATTTGGCGGCAGAGGCGCTTCAAGGTTGAACCCTTTGACATATGCCAGCCCTGCACCGATGGGCGAAGGGCATCCGGCATCTGCGGGAACATCTCTTTTAATTCACGCTTGACTTTCTCAAGATCAAGGTCAATTTCAGCCCCAATTGCCCGAAGCGAGTCGAACGAAATTCGTTTCATATCGTGCTCACCTTTTTTTGTGGTGAGCCAGTTGATCTGGCTGGCAATCTTCCCATTGGTGCGATCCATCGGCAACCGTAACTCAAACACGTTTCCATCCGAGTCCGCTATCACACCAATCCGGATGTACTCCTCAAAGATGCGCCAGCCGATGTCCAGCGCCGCTGTGCGCCCGGTCAAGGGGAGATCAATCCGCACGGCGGGACTTTTGGGCGGGACCTCCAGCAGAAATGTGATGTACCAGTCCCACCCGAACGATGGGGTAAATTCACCCACCAGTGACAGGCGCTTGAAAATGGCATCTTTGGGGAGAGGGCGGTGAATCACGGCTTTGAACCGCATGTACTGATTCCCAAGCAGAAACTTGCCCACGGTGGTTTCCGGAAAGGGCTTTTCTTTCAAGCTGAAGCGTTTGCAGCGCCCAAAGAGAAAATCCGTTTCTTTACCGCCGGTCCGGTCGTTGAACGGAATATTGATCCGGTCCAAACCTTTTTTAACGCGAGGCTTGCCGTTCTGTAGCCCGTCGCCGCCCTTGTTCTTCAGCCCTTTGAGGTAGCGCTTAACGGTCTCGACAAAGCGCTCATAGACCGCTTGACGGGCGTCGCAATGAATCGGACTGGCCTGATAGATGGCCTTGATCTTTTGGTGGTAGGCGGTAAAGAGGGCGTCTTTTTCGGCCTTGTCGGTCAACTCTTTGGCCGTGTCCATCGTGGTGGTGAAACACTCTGTCATCTCATTCCAGATGCGCTGTTGCTCTTTGGCCACCGCCCAAAGCTCCTGGGGGATTTCCAAAGGCCAGATGCGGTACTTAAAGACAATGAGTTCATAATCCGGGCGTTTGCGTTCACGTAGCATTTTTGACTCCTATGTGTGTGGGTATCTTAAAGAATGTAAGTTAAAGCCCCGCAAGGGCTTGACCTATCAAGAGGATATTATGGTTCAGCGAGAGCCATACATATCTTCGTTTCGATTCAACCAAAATCGAATTCAACCAGGGTTTTACCGGCTTTTGTTATGGTCTATCAAAAACCATACAAAGAATTTCCCGGCACAATCGTTATGCCCAAACAATGGGCACACAGAAAGTTAAACTCGCTTTATTTTAATCCAGTGAGGATTAAACAAAATTGAGAAAAATCAACTTTCGATTTTGCCGCCGTACAATTCCAGAACCTGCCGGATATCAACCGGGCGTCCATCCCGAAACACCTGGAATTCACCAAGCAGGCTCTTCAGGATGACCTCGGCGGCGTGAACATTTGGCGTGCTCTCGGGGTGCGTTCCAGGGTTGACTTCAGCCATCGCCATCCTGAGCACAAACCAGAGTCGCCAGTTGTCCATTGTTTTGCGAGTCTCAGTTTCTTCCTTCATACGGCTCACCGAGTTCAAACAAGCTCTGCTGCATCGGCTCAACCACAGCCCGCGCAAAGTTCTCCACGCCCTTGTTCCAGAGACCGTACCGCTGAAGTTCATCACGGAAGCCTTCGAATTCGTGCCCCACCAGAATGACTTCATCTTTTTCATCGTCAAAGGCAGTGTGGCACAACTCGTGAAAGACGAGGGCTTCAACCTGCCGTTCCGTGAACTCATTCTCACGCACGTTGTCGGCACCGAGCCAGACGAGGAACTGGTACTGCTCATCAGCCAGGAACGAAGCAACGCCACTGATTTTCTGGATTGCCCCAAACTTAACGCGGCCTTTCGATGCACCACCCTTGCGTTTCCAGGCATAGGCAATGCTGACGCCGTTCAGATGCGCAAACTGCTCGCCGCACGCCTTGATGAGTCGCCGGGCAATATCTGCGATCTTCGGGGCGTCAATAAAGCCGGACTTAAAACCTTCAAACTCATCGTCGTCCGGCACCGGGTACAAATTGGTAAGACTGGAACCGAGCACGTTCGCATCGGCAAAAGTGGACTCAATGGTGAGCATAGATGATACCTCGTGGGGTAGGAGTACGCTTGTGTGTTTTCTCGGCAAGAGAGAACCTTAAAAGAGAAGAGTACCACCCCGGAGAATGGTACTCAAAGAGAAATCTGGTTACTCAATCCACGCCAGAATGCCTGGGGTTTCGGTTTCTTGAAGTCCAATCATTCCCCAGTGACTGTCACCGTAGTATCCGGGTTCAACCGGACCGGCTTCCAGGACAAGCCCATTGAACCGGTTAACCAGCGCCTCGAATTCAGGCAGGTCCTTCCGGAGAAGGAGCACGTTGAATGCCTGCCGATCACTTCCGGTGGTTGGCCCATCAAGGTCCGGTGCGTGCATCTTGTTAAACTCTGAAAGGATACGCGTTGCTACCGAATCCCCGCCATTATCCGAAATGCTATCCCATTCTGGGTAGCTTTTTGGGTAAACATCAACGTGGATGAGTTCTTCGACTTTAAATGTTTGCGCTGTTTCTGTGTTGTTCATACTGACTCCTTTGGTGTGTGTACTGACATCGAAAGAGTACCGTTGAATTTTATTTTTGTCAATTACGAAATTCAAGACTGTGCCGCAAACTCTCGCACCCGCGTTTCAGCCAGCACCCGGTTGTAGGTAGCGATACTCTGCTTCCGGTAGCGCCGCACCGCCATACTTCCCACTTTGGTTGCCCATTCAAAAAACAGCCCCAACCAGCGCCCAAGCCCCGCACCTTCAACTGGAGTCAGGCCGTTACTTAGTTCTCCCCATTGTCGCAGGACTTCATCCTGAGCAAAGTTCAACGCGGGGTCTTCCAGTTGTTCTACCGTCAAAGACTGAAACACCTTGAAGCACACTTCAATCAACAACGGGCATACCTGATTCAATCGGTACTTTTCGCCAACCGTCACCATCTTCTCAATAGTCGCTTCGGGAAGCGAATAGCCCTTGCCATAGTGTTTCTGCTGAAACTGCCAGATGCGTTGGAGTTCAGTTCGTGGCACATTGGCTGTGGGTCGCCCGCGTCGTGTCGGTTGCCAGGTGCAATCGTCAGGCACGCACAATCGGCCCTCGATAATGGCAAAACCCGGAATGTCGCCACGGTGAAACGCCTGGGTTGCCGATGTGTATGAAATTTGATTGAGGGTGCAGTAGTCTTTAAGTGTGAGCATAAATTAACGATAGCAGGGGTTTTATTTTTGTCAATATCACCAATATTTGATAACCCCGACACCCGGAATAATTATTCCGGAAAAAGCATCCCTGCCTGATGTCGTTCCCACTCTTTGGGAAAGAATTGTTTGACGTACAATACCGCAGAAGTCTGGGCTTCTTTCAGCGTGTCAAAAGCCTGCGGGTACGAACGGAAGGTGAATTCAGCCACCGACTTCCCGTCCGATTCAATTCGCCAACCCCATCCCATAAAGAGATCATTGTAATAGCAGGTGAATACTGTCAGCAACAGGTTGCCGATGCTGGCTTGATGGTAGTAGCGGTCGTCATCATCGTACCAGGCAGGCAAATCTTCAGCGCCATCAACTTCAAAGCGTTTCCATTGAACCATATGTTTGTTTGCCTACTCTCAGTCTCAGGTCACTCCAGTTCTTTACGCAAAACAACTGCACGATCTGGTAGTTTTGTTCGGGGTCCATTTCGCGAGCACGCCGAAGTTCACATTCAAGCATATCAAGCGTGGGCTCTTCCATAGAGTGAAAAACCCAAGTTTTAGATTGTCCAACAATTTTATACTCGTAATGGCCAAACACTGGGGCGGTAGGAACGCCAGGATTATTGTACTGTTCAACATTGAATCCAGAGCCGGATAATTGCTTGAGCCTTGCCATCGCCCGCACCAGCTTCCGGGCCGAATGCCGGGCGTCGTTTAGTGGGTTGTGCTCAGGCAGTTCTGAGGGTAAGCGAGGCAAATCGTCGGTAATTCCAGCCGCAAGCTGAAGCGTGGCAATCTCGTGCAATGGGGCAGGCACAGCGTTAAGCACATCATCAGCAAGATGGGCATAGTATGCTTCAGCCGCAACTTTCTCAAGAAATGTAGTTTCTACTGGTGATGCCCAATCAGCCCAAAAAGTGCAGACTTTAGGATAATCTTTATACCCACTCACTGGACTGTTGACCCACCATTGTTGAAGCTTATCCCAAAACGAAAGACAAAAATGACGGTTAGAAGTCTTTTCAAATTCCGGGCAGTTCTTCTTTACCCATTCCATTGCATTTGGTTCAACCTTAGAGGCACGGACATTGAAAGGGGAAGTCGAATATATGCCTGAGTCGTGTTCCTTGCCCTCAAGGTCAACCACGGTCCAGCCCACGGCAAAGCCTTCACCGTACAAACCAACCGATTCAACATCAAACACGAAAAACAATGATGATTCATTACTCATACAATTAGAGTTCCTCCAACCCATAATTCCCAAAAAGTAACGGCTGTTCAATTCGCCTCACCACTTCAACGCCGTCCACCAACTCGGTATACTCGCCATAGAGTTCCGGCAACATCGTGCTCCCCACCGGCTCTTTCCCGGTCCAGCCGTTGGGCCACGTTCCAGCCTCAATCAAGTTGACTATCCGGGAAAGTTCTTCGGCGTTGATCAAGCTCACTTTAGGCCGGTCACTTTGGCGAGCAGCCGCATTGATTTCATTTTGAATCGCCAGCACCGATTCGATTCCAAAGTAACGCGCCTCCATTGTCAACGGTCCAAGCCGCCCTTGATTCGCCGCCAACGATCCATCCTTCCGACGCTCTTCAAATTGGCGCAATCGGTTTCCGGGTCGTTTCAATTCGGCATAGAGAGGCTTCAAGCGTTTGTACGGCTCAAGATATTGCCACCGTGGATTCAGCAACAACGTATCCAGCGCCGTATCTCGACTGGCCAAATTACACCCAACACAACCTGTCCGTGTTCCGTTCTCTGAGTTTGAGCCATCTTCGTTCAACCCATAGGTTTCAGCAATTCCCTGCGTTGGAAAGCCGTGCTCAAATTCAGACCAACCCATCAGCCAGTCCCAAACCTGACATACTCGCCAGTGCAGCAACGGCGCCAACGTGTCATTCAGGTTTTCCTTTGGGGACTGCTGAAGCCAACCTTGCCCGCATTCCGCCCCATCACGGGAACAACTCATCGCGATACGCGCATCACGGGCCGCGGACTCGCCAAGTCTGACGCCGGTAATCGTCAGCAGTTTGTCTTTTCCAAAGCCCCAGTAGACGTGCCGGGCCTTGCGTTCATCCCAGATCATTTCACCAAAGCCCAGACTCACCGCTTGACGTTCAAGCGCCGCCTGCATTGGTTCAATTTTGATTTGTGAGGTGCACCAACGGAAGGTATTGGACGGCGGTGGAACACCACGCCCGAACATATAAACAAAGAAACGGTCGTCCAGTTTGGGATAGACAATCTCAGTTTCAATTCCGCAGGCTTTCAACCGGTTAAGCACGGCAAGGGCTGATTCCTGCAGCGGCGGCAACTCAAGCCGGGTGTCAGCATAGAGCACCGCCAGGCTCTCAGGCTTTGGCACGAGGCCCTGTTCAATCAAATACGCCACGGCGGTCACTGTAGCACTCGAATCTTTCCCGCCGGAATAGGCCACCGTCCAGTGCCGATACCGGTCCGCATAGGCAGACAGCGATTGAGCCGTCAACTCCAGGGATTCAGCCAGCGTCATTCGTGATCCTTCAAACAAGCTTTGTGCTCTCATTGGCTTACTCCACTTTCGGGATTTTTGGGGGAACGAAGAAAAGTCCGGGCCGGGTCAAAATCAATGAACCGATCACCCGGTACTTCGTGATAGCCCTTGACGGTGCAGAACCGTACCTCAGCATCCGGGAAATACGTCACCAGATGCTCCCAAAACTGAGCCAGTGACGTTTCACGGTCGGTGTCCACCATCGCGCACAATGAATCCCGATTACCGGATGAGCCCGTGTTCCAAATCTTCAAGCTCTTAGGCCACTCAGTCACTCCGACTTCCGGCGTGTTGGCCGTCCACCAGCTTACCCAATACCGTCCTGGAGTTTTCAGGTTGTCCCAAAGCCCAAAGACTATTTCACCGAGAAAGATGGTCGTAAACTCAAAGTTTGGATCCATCACTGACAGTTCAGCCTCAAGTGCCTTCAAGCGCAGTTCAAGCGCAAATAACTTGAGTGAATTATCTACCGTCACCTGATGAGGTTTGATTCGCCTTCTCTCCAGGGAACGAAACACCGGGCTGTCCGTTAAGTCCTGATAGTCAGCAATCAGCCGGGTGTATTCTGCTTCGCGCTGTTCAACTTCGTTCATCTGGTTTTGCTTCACTATCCAGGCCAAATCCTGAGCATTGAACGGACATTCGAAATCTACCCACGGCGGGCAAAAGGTAACTCTCCATCCGTCATCAATTCCAAACTTACTCTTTCCCAAAATCTCTAAAACAAAATCAACATCTGCCTCTGTGATTTTCTTCTCAGCTTGTATAAGGGTCAACTTCCATTTGAACCCGCATCCATCTGGACAAGAAACAGCCTCAAAGTTTACGAGCCATCCATCTCCAAGAGACAGATGTACTCGATTGCCGGGCTTCACACGCGGCAAGGATTTTATTTGGTTAAACCCAATCTCTTCTTGCATTTGATTTCTCCACTTCCTCAAAAACAACATCACCCTGCCGGTTGCGGCGCACAAAATACACCACACAGGCAGGGTACAGTTCAATCATTCGCTTCAAGAACTGGACTTGCGTTTCGCCCTTTCGCAGACGACCGACAACGCGGGGCTTGCTGTACTCGCCCCGCATCATCGCGAACGTTGGGTGAACGTCAATCCGGGTCATCTCTTACGCCCGTGGGTACATCGCCATTTCCTGGCGCATCCGGTATTGATCAAACGCGACCGGGGCGAAATAGCGATCAGCGCCATTGAAGTGCTGTGGGCCAACGCGGGGAGCAACTGGCTTCTGGGCAAAGCTCTTGATGAGCTTGAAGTAGGCGGCTAAGTCGGTTGTGGCAATTTCCACTTCCTGACCAGCGAATTTGCCGAATTTTGGGGTGAAGGTCCGGGTGGAATGAATTGTTTCAGTTTTGAACTGAGTCTTGACGGTCTGTGTCGCACGGCGAGCGAAGGACTTGCTTTCGGCGTTCACGCCACGGAAGAAGTAGATTGCTTTGCCATTCCGAGTGTAAGAGATAAAGATTACTTTTTGCATATTGCCTCCAGAGTGTGTGTGTTCGATCTGTTCCCAGTATAGACCTTTTTTATTTTGTGTCAATACTATTTTTGTCAACTTTCTGGAGTTTTGCCGGAATTCTTTACGCTGTCCGTAAGTGCCTGAATTCGGCCAACATATGAAAGCTTCTTCCCCTCTTTCTCAGTCGGTACACCCAGCCTGTCAAGGTGCATTTTAATACACTCAAGCTCTTCCGCCGCGACTTCAAACCGCAGATACTCCCCCACCGAGTAACACTGAATCATTCCCCCGGCATCCATCAAGCCCTGGAGCACTTTCTCAAATCCGGCTCTTTGCCACGGTGTAAAAAATGAAACCAGAATCTCGCGGCACTCCGAAGGCTTTTCCCATTTCTCAAGCGACAGGTGCGCCGGACTTTCAAAGGCGCTTCCGGGCACGAGGCCAAAGTGATTGATCAACTTCAGGAAGGTGAACACATCCGGCGGCGAGCCTTTTATCACCCGATGAATCGTCCCGTGGCTGACGCCAACTTCCGCCGCAACTTCTCGCAGCGAGCCTTGTTTAACAGCCTTGGTCAAAAGCGCGGCAATGTGAGGAAGGATTGGAAATGTTTCGGGCATCTCATGTGCTTGAGGTGTTTCAGGTGTTTTAGAGTTTTTCATCTGGTTCAATGGGTCTGCTGTGAGGATAGTTCCAGGCAATGATGGCCAGTTCTTTATCCTGGAACTTTTGGGTTGTGGTGCTGCAGTCCGGGCACTGCACAAAGAAATGAGGGTTTAGCGGCTTGATTGAACACAACTCTCCCGGCGTTCCACAGTTCTGGCACGGCTCAAGTTCATTGAAATACGTTTCGTCCCGATGGTTTGCGCTGTCTTCAATGAACCGCAATCTCGATTCAAGCGCGGCTTTGGCTTCCTGTTTCTCTTTCGATGTCATCGCGTGGTGCTCCAGTTCATTGCCAATCGCCACCAGCAACAAGGCCAGCGCAATTGGATCCAAGAAGTCAGGGTTGTTGGTCATTGTCAAAGTTACGTCGCGCATCGTATGCAGGAAATTAAAAGCCCACGACGGTTGCTTGACGTTCATTTCCGTCACTGTCCAGCTTGGTCCGTTTTCGAGTTCGTGGTTGCACCTGACTTCCCATTCCGCATTCCCATACAAGGCGACGTGACGAGAATTGATCCGCACAAAGGCACTGTTCAGTGCCGTGATGCCCACTTCAATTCTCAGATCCTTAACACCTGGGATGGTGATGGAACTGAGCTTTTCTTTTCTCTGGATTTCAAGGTTCATCGGTGGCCACCTCTCACAACGTTCCCACCCGCTGACACGTGCCCCAGGACATCACCACAGTTGACATTGCCACCCGCGTGAACATCGCGCTCCACATTTCCGCAGTGGACGCTTCCACCTGAACGCACATCTCCAACATTGCCGGTGACCGTAACTGGCGCATCCGAAACTAAGGACTGGCAGTGCCCGGTGAAGTCAACCCGCAGAATCCCGTTCTCGGGCTCCGGCTGCGGGTCAACCTTGCGTCCGTCAACCCAAACCTCGTTGCCGAGAATCCGGATTGAGTTCCCCGTATAGTTCTTGCCGTTAATCGTAAAGCTTGACATCTGAATCTCCATTCCCTGTGTGTAAGTCAATCAATGAAAAACAAAAGCTTGAAGTGCGTTCCATCCGGAAACGGCATAACCCAATCCGGCTTCCAGGTGCGCAACCAAAAGGACAGTGACGTAAGCCTGACTGTCATCTCAGGCGAGCACCCGAGCAACGCCAGTTCGTCTTCAACCAGGTCCTCATCCGTGGTCAACATGACGCTTCGCGGTTTCATAATGCAAGTCCTTTTTGATCTCATAATCCGACCCCATATAGCCTTTAAACGTCTCAAAGAGCAACGTATATCGCGCCACCGACTGGCCTTCAACTTCAACCATTGAGCGCCACCGGTCCAGCGTTAAGACCCACGGGCGCTCGTTGAAGAAGACGTTTTGGTACACGACCACCCACACACCAAGCTCTTCGATTTCACGCACCGCCTGCACCACGTAGGGCACGGCTTTTTTATAATGTTTCCAAACCTGTCCAGGACGTGGGGAATCTGGTGTTTGTACGGGTTCACTCATTTGAGGCACTCCGATTGTTTTTGAAATATTCGATTGTATTTTTCGCCACCCGCGTCCAGTGGCGATTGCCGTTGCCTCCGACTTGGAGTAACGCCTTGATTGAAATCAGTCGCATCCGTTCGGGCACTGACTCCGACAGATACCGGCACAACGCAAACCACCGACTGGTTTCCAATTCAAAAAAAACTTTCTCTACCACCACCGGTTCTGTCTCGCACGAGGCTTTGTAGATGTTCCCGGCAATCACATCTTCCGGAAAATCAAACGGCTGGGTATCAATCGGCAACACCCGGTATTCCTGGGCATTCTCAATCGGTTCAGGCAACACCGTCTCGCAGAACTTTTTGACTGGACAGGAATGAACCGTACCGAGGCTACCGGTCGCTGAGATAAACTGATAGATCACCCGGTTGGTATCGAGTTCATCGTCTGGTCCTTCGATGTTTAGCACGTAATATTTTGACCGGTTGTTGCTCCCCAGATATGTGTGTTTGATTTTGAGCCAGTTTGGAATCTTCACCAGCGGGTTCAATGTTCGTTCCTTCAATGCCAAAGGACCAACCTGAACCGAGTTCTCGTCCTTGCGCCATTCCCCTAACTTCATCACATCCGGCTGGTTACGAACGCACTTATCAAAGAACGTCTGGGCATCTTGTTTGTAAAAGCACCCGGTGTGGACATCCACAAACGACACTTCAATCCGGTTCAGCAACGTCACAGGGGCTTTGGCTATCGGCACGCCATCGGCAAATCGGAGCTGGATCACCCGCACCGTGCTTCCCCCAAGCGATGGATACACGGCCCCAAAAATTGGGAAGTCTGATGAGCTTGAAGTTTCTGGCGCTTTTGATGGCGCTGGCATCACTTTGGCTTCAGCCTTACTTTGTTCTTGTGCTGCCCGGAAACAATCAAAAGAGTTCAGCCCGTATTCAGCCAGGAAGCGCGACACGGCCAACACGTCTTTCTCACGTGAATACGGTCGCCTGACCTTTGGGATGTTTCGTTCAACGCGATCAGGATGCAAGGCCAGAAATCGCCCGACATCCGAGCACAGGTTCACGAAAAACTGAACGGCATCTTCATCCAACAACTTATCAAGCGTTTTGCGAGCAGACGAGTCCGGCAACAGAGAAAAAAATCCAAGCCGAATCACATCCGCCATGCTCGCATTTTGGTGCGTGAAGTGTGTCAGGTCGGAATCCGGAACCCGCATCCGCTCACCAGCCAGCGTCTCAATGTCAATTTGCCACGGCGCACCAGTCACCGATGGGGCGTTCATTCCGGAAACATACGCCAGTTGCCGGGCATCTTTTTCCAGATAGACGTAATCCCCAATTCGGAACTGGGGATGTTTTGGGCTTCGGTTTGCCCAGAACTCATTCATCTGTTCTCCAATAAAAGGCATGAACTTTCGACTCCTTTGTGTGTTTTGAGCTTCGCCAGTGTATCACTCGTTGAACAAAAATCAAATCATTTGGCAGGATAGATTGAAGAGAAGTCCCGCGCTGCTCCTTCTTGGGTAACGCTTCCCAAAAAGATGCCTGCGAGTGACCACCCTTGCCGGGCAGCTTCGACCACCCACGTTGGTCCATCGGGGTTGGCTTCGGGTTGAGCCAGAAATATCTGCATCACGTCAGACTCAGTGTTGAAGTACGTTTCAACTTGCCCATAGAAATCAGCCACCAGCGGCACATCGTTTGACACATACTCATCCCGCAAACATCCATTGCATCGAATGCGGTCCGGATACAAATACTCACCATAGCCGCGATACAGGCGAACACCGGTTTTGCTACAGACGCCACACTTGCGCCGCTGGTAGCGATTATTTCCACACTTCATCAAGTCAGGTTGCGTGAAATTCCCCATATCTCATCTCCTTTACTTTCTCAAAACGGCATATCGTTGTCGGTGTCTTCGTCAGTCTCTTCTTTCTTTGAGACTTTGCTTGCAGCGCTTACATCTTTTCCTTCCATCCAACCGTCATCATCTGGAATAACTGCGTTTTGCAGGTCTGCTAGGTCTGCCAGTTCCGGCGGAAACAACTCGTGTGTTTCGACAAACCGTGTGCAAGGCTTCAGGAACTGCAAGATGGTCGCGGGTTGCGTTGGTCCGTTTCGGTTCTTTTCAATCGAAAAGCCAACTTCACCCCGATCCGGGTGTGAGTCATATCCTTGCTCACGCCAAAGAAACATGACTTTATCCGCGTCCTGCTCAATCGCGCCGGATTCACGCAGGTCGTCCAACTTTGGTTGCTCGTAGGCATCCCGGTTGCGATTCAGTTGGGCTAATGCAATGACAGGCACATTCAACATCCGCGCCATTTCTTTCAACTCCTGGGCAATTCGCGCTACCTGCTGTTCCCGATTGGTATTTGGGGATGAAGACCTGATAATCTGGAGGTAGTCCACAAATACCGCGTCCAGTCCATATTTCGCCCGGTGTGTCTGGCATAGCCCCAGAATCTGGTTTGGCGTCAATCGCTGGTCATTCAGGTAAAATGATTGCTGTTTGATAGCGGTGTACCCGATGCCGAGTCGCTCCATCTGCCGTTCCGATAAAAAGCCGCGCTGGTATTCCTGAAGATTTACCCACGATTCACCGCAAATCACTCGCGCCGCAAATTCCTTCGCCGACATTTCCATGGTGAAGAACGCCACCGAATACCCGGCGGCGGCCATATTGATGGCCATACTCGTGGCCAGCGACGTTTTTCCTACCGAAGGCCGCGCCGCAATAATGATCAGGTTGCCCCGCGCCATCCCCCCAACGGCGGCGTCCATATCCCGGAAACCGGTCGGGATGTAATCCACAATCTCCCGGACTCGCCCCTGTGCAATCGCCTCCAACTGTTCACCAATGATCGGGGCCACGTGGTGAAGTTTGATCTTATCAAGACTGCGAATCTCCTGAAGTCGCGATGTTACTCGCTCCGTGATTTCCATTGAACTGAAGTCGTCGCTGTACGCATCAGCCAGCATCCCCACGGCTATTTTGATCTGCTGTCGCCGGGCGTACTTCTCCTGCATAATCTCCATGTAGGATTCCACCACGCGACTTGACGCCTTCCCATCCAAAAGCGCCGTCAATGCCGGTAGTCCACCAACCTTCTCGATTAACCCAAGGCCACGCAACTCGATTTCAAGCGTTACGAAATCAACTTCAAGTTTCTTCTTGAGTAGCTCTTTCATTGCCCGAAACACATACTGGTGTGATGGACGGTAAAAATGTTCCTCACTCAGCGCCTCTGTCGCTTTGTAAAGTGTGGCCGGGTCGTAAATCGAGGTTCCGAGAACGGCTATTTCCGCTTCGATACTATGTGGGAGTGGTCTATCTTCGTACAGTGAATTGAATCGCGGGGACTGTGCTCCAGTCATACTGAAATTTTTTCTTCTATTTCCAGGCTGGTTATTTTGATTTGTATTTGCTTGGTTATTCGGATTTTGATTGTATGGATAGCTACCCATTGGCTAGACTCCTCTTGGTGTGGTATTTGGGATGATAACCTGTGATGGCTGTGGTTTTGGTGTGGGCTGAGCAGGATGCACTAACTGCGGATTCTGTGCTGGCGTACCGTTTCCGATTTGGGCCTGTTTTGTCAAGGCGGTGGCGAGCCGTGCATGATGATGCCGGTAACGCTTTTCAATCTCTTCAAACGAAAGGGTTTCAAGGTCAAGCGGAAATTTGCATTGGGCATAGACCCAGTTGGCACCAACGTGGTTCATATTCGTTGTCACCGGGATTCCGCCGGTTTTCTTCACGTGGATCGCCATTGCGTGAAACCGTCTCAACATGTTCAAACACGCATCAATGTTCGGTACCGAACATGGGATAACGGCCTCTTCAACCACTGGTGGCGCGGGCACAATCGAATTCGGATCGCTCAGGTCAACCTGGTTTGCCGCAGTGTCCACCACCCGGACAATGGTATTGATCTGCTGGGTCGCGCTCGACGGTCTATCACGTCGCCGGTCATCCCGATTGTCATAGAACGGACGCGATTGGCGCGGTGCAGGTTTCGGCTGAACCGGGTTCTCTTTCCGCAGCTTCCACGCGGCAATGTGCGCTTTCACCGTGAGCCACGACGGACTGCCCTTGGTCCAGTTCTCAAACTGATCCACCAAACACGCTTCGCATTCATCCGGCGTGTACCCACCCTGCTGCAACAGCCACTTCACCGCCTGCCCCTGTGCCGCATGGTTCGGGATTTTGGCTTTGATCTTGTCGCCGTAAAATTCCATCATCCGGTGGTAATTCGCCAGATATTCCGCGTGGGCCGGGTCTTCCGGCTTCTCCGCTTTCGGCGCTTTCGCTTTTTTGGCGCGTTTGGCTTTCGTTTCCTTCGACGGGGCCGGGACTTCAACCGGTTCAACTTCAACGGTGGCGAGTAAGGAAGGCTGCACTGGGGCGGGTTCAGACGGCTTTTCAGTAGCAATAACCACGGAAACTGGCTCAAACCCAGGATTTTTTTTCTCGGTCTTTTGCCCTGAGTTTTGGTCTAAGTCCGGGTTACCCTCAAAATCAGCAATAACCTTCTCGCTGGTCGAATTTAAAATAGCGATTGCTGGCGCTGTAATAACCGTAGGCGCGTTTTGGGCTACCTGGGTAGGCGATGATTCATCCGGGGTGTTTTTTGAATCAGGAATCGCCTCTGGTGCCGTTGTCGCCATTTTGAGCCGTTCAATTTCGGGCGGGTCAAACATCGGGGCAAAATCTTCGTCGTCAGGTTCAATCATCCCGGCGGGAGCGGATGGATCGAAATCCTCAATCGGGGTGGTCTCATCGTACAGCTCGGCTGGGTCGAAGTCTTCCAGGTTT
>JACCDG011340522.1_pt1 | contig 23967 bp, 12 predicted proteins | sample 7442471 | NCBI WGS metagenome assembly JACCDG01 (sample SAMN15323444, study PRJNA562643) | freshwater metagenome | isolation source: river surface water | place: USA:Blue River Watershed | collected 2017-08-17 | reverse complement strand
TACGAGATGTGCGAGGACAAACTCTTCAAGAATCAGTTTCGTGTGGTACGTTTCCACGAGAAGCCACTTTTGGGGTAAATACCCCAGGCGCTATTGATATTTTTCCCCCTGATATTCCAGGTGGAATTATGATCGACGGGGTGCGTGCAGCCGATGCGCCGATTCCTGTAAATCGTGAAGTGGAAATACGTATACCTGTGACCGACAACACGGGGGCTGGGTATGTGCGTCTCGATGTTGGTCGTGAAGGACAGAGCACGGCAATCACGGCAGTAGGTGGGCCGTCGGTTGTACGGGGTTCTGACGCGGGGGTCGTTGATCCGTACGTGTATACATATCGGCTCTTTCTTGCTTCAAACACTCGTTTGGGAGAACGGTATGTGATTTCCGCTCGTGCGTATGATATTGATGGAAATAATGTAGCGGTATCTGCAACATTCGTGACGGTTGCGCCACACTGCGCGAATGGCATTCAAGATGAGGATGAAACCGATGTTGATGCAGGTCCCTCGTGTCAAAGTGTGGGCGCCTGTGCAGAAAATTGGCAATGTGTATCAGGTCAATGTGTATCAGGCCAATGTCAGGCCACCCCGATCATTACGAGTGTTGATCCTTGGGACGGAGCCGCGGGTTCGTGGGTTACGGTAAACGGTCGTTTTTTTGGTACAACTCCAGGGCAGGTGCAATTTGGCGTTGACCGTAATAATGATGGGGTGATTGCGGGAGCGGAGTGGGCTAATGCGAGCCTGGCTGCGTGTAATGGAATTTCTCCTTGGAGCGACTCTACTGTTATTGCGGAAGTACCTGATGATGCGGTATTACCACAAACGTCACTTTCAGCTATTCGCGTCGTGCGCGCGGATAATACTGCTTTAACGGATACAACCATTGATGCTCGTGGTCCACGTGGTGGACCTCGTAATGGGTTATTTTTGAAAAATACCACCGAACGTCCACGTCTTTGTCGTGTTGAAGTGGGCGCTGGTCAAACGGCTGGTTTGCCTCAGACAGACGCGCGTGCTATTGGTGAGTCGCTGCAGGGGGGTACACGTGAGCTTCGTTTTGGTCCGGTGGTAGCGAATATTTTAGGAGGCACTGATACACGTATCGATACTCGTGTTCCTGAAGGATTGCGTCCGGGTGTCGTATCGGTAGCTGCCACTATTAACGGGGTGGTAAGTAATGCAGTACCGTTTACCATTCTTTCGCCAAATTCAAATGATGTCCCCAATATTTCGGGTATTGATCCGGCTGAAACCACCCCGGGTAGCTATGTGACAATTAGTGGCCGAGGCTTTGACGGACGTTTAGGTGTGGTGTATCTCGCGAATGCTCTTGACCTGGTGTGTACACCGTCAAATCTACCCGCAGGGTGTGTTGAGGCACGTGCCACACTTCCGCCAGCATGTGGAGACACATGGACTCCAACACAGGTCGTTTTTCAGGTACCAACAACCATACAGCCTGGACGATGGTTTGTGAATGTGCGAACCGCTCATGGATTATCAAGTCCATTAGTAAATACCGCGGCAGTCACTGTTGTAGCTGGAAACCCACGACCAAGTTTGTGTAATATGTCACCAGAGCGTGGTCCAGCTCCACGCACCATTGCTGATGGTATTACGCTGCGTGGCGCAAATCTTTCTTCAGCAAGTATCGTGTATTTTTGGACCGCTCGCGCGAATGCAGCTGATGTGTCAACATGGCTTACCGCCCGCGCTCCCGATGTCCGTTTTACGAGTGCATCCGAATTGTTGAGTGTGATTCCTTCGATAGGTGGAGTTACAATGCAAACAGGTCCTATTCGTGTTTCTTCAAACGGTCAATTATCAAACAGTTTGACGTACACCGTTCTTGACTGTCGCACTATTCCTGACGAAGAAATTCCTGCAGGTCAACGTTGTTGCAGTGACGGTTCACTTCTTGCGACTAATCAAGCCTGCCCAGGAGAAAGCCGCGACGCGGGTTATGTGTGGCGGTTTACGAATGGACAAATTTCCCAGCTCCCCGCCGTTATTGAAGAATGTGATGTCACAGGTGCTTCGAGTGCCATGCCTTCGCCATCACCAAGTGATATTTGGGGGAGAACGCAAACATGTGTCAATGCGGAAATTCGCGCGCGATTTACGACTCCTATGGATGAGTCAACACTCGTAAGTCCAAACGTACGTGTGGTGACGTGTGGTGATGGAGTGTCGCCAGACTGCACGGGCCGAGTTGATGTGACCGACAGTTTCTTGATTCGTTACGAATCTCAAAGTTTGCGTGTGGCACCGCGCTCTGCCGCCACAGCACTTACAGCGAATACATGGTATCGTGTTGAGCTTAGCACAAGTATCCGCTCACAAGAATCTCGGACTATTCTTGGTCGACCGCAAACGGTTTCAAACGCACTACAAGCAACTCGCCCATGTGGCGCGGGCACGGCTTATTGTTTTACGTTTCAAACAGGCACAAGGCGTTGTGAAATCGCGACCGCGCATATCTTACCACCGGAATACACCACAACTATTCTTGGAGTTATCCAGGATCCCCGTTTTCCTCGTACGTCCGCTGATCCACTTAATCCGCCCTATCCTTTATTTTACTATATTTGGGGTGCGCCACGAGAGGCATGTACGGTGATTAATGCCGACGGTTTAGGGTGGGTGTGGAGTGTTCCGCCTGAAGATGCGGGATATGCCAGTGTTATTCCTCGTCGTGATCCTCCACGGTATACTGATTCGCGCGCTGCTGTGACTGCCTTATCAAATTCTGTTCCAGATACTGCCCAAATTCATGCGACTGTCACTACGCCAAATAACACAACAATTCAGGCGGAAAGCACTCTAACCGTAGATTTGGGTGACCCACGAGTGGTTGGGTTTTGGCCTAACTGCAGTGAGTCGTGTACCAATGCCAATATCGGAGTTCAGTTCAATCAGAGCATGCTTCCGTCAACATATGAAGGCGCGCTTCATGTGTATCGGTGTGCAGACCCACTTTGCGCCAATCGAGTTGAAGAAGTACTCACGACGGTAGTTGAACAAGACAATCCTTTGCGGTATCAAGTTGGAGCTGCGTCGCCACTTCTCGAGAATACATGGTATTTGGTAACGGTGTCTTCACAAATTCGAGCGATGACCGCGCTTGGGTCTACAAATCCAGGAAATCCTCTGGAACCGTTTCAGTGGCGTTTTCGAACCAAAGCCACAGCGGGTATTTGTGTGGCTGCGAGTGTGGTTGTAGAGCCTACATCGTTTACGGCGACAGCTGTTGGCCAGGTGACAAGGTACTTGTCGGTACCGGTGAGTCCAGGAGACCAATGTAGTCCTCTTGGTCAGGGGTTAAACCCATGGACGTTCGGATGGCAATGGAGCACCGAAGACGTAAACGTGGCTCGCGTGTCAAATTTTTCGAGTTTGGGAAGCCCAAGGCGTGAATGTACGCCTACGTGTGTTCCACGTGGTTCATCTTTAATTTCCGGAAGGCAATCAGGTGTTTCGGTGTGTGGTAATGGAACAGTGGACGCGGGAGAAGATTGTGATATTGCAATTTCTTCTGAAGTGCCTGGGGTAAGTTGTTCACTTTTTTGCTTGCGTCCAGGAAATAGTTCTCGCGGTACTGGGCCAAACATGTGTGGAAACGGGGTCGTGGATACTGCGCAGGGTGAGGAGTGTGATCCGACAGGTGCAAATGCTGATACTCGTTTTTGTGATGAACGTTGTTTGCTCATAGGAAACACTGCCCGAGGTAATGCACAAAACCAATGCGGTAATTCTGCTGTTGAGCCTTTGTTTGGTGAAGAGTGTGAGTCACGGCAAGGTGTAGAAGAGGATACCTCTTGTACGCAATCATGTGTTCGTGCTGGCAGTACTGTGCTCTCAGCAAGTTGGTGTGAACTTCGGCCAGTTGGAACAGACGCCACAACTTTATCTGCATGCGCAACGCGCGCTGTTTCGATGTGTGGCGATGGAGTAATCAATCGTGGAGAAGTGTGTGAAATCGTAACTGGGTCGGGAACTGGCCCTGGTACGATACGCCTGTACGGTGTACAGAATCCTGTGGCGGTTCAGGATGTGAGTGTGTGTACCAGTCAGTGTTTACTTGCGCATATTTGTAATGAAACAAATATCCCAACTTCAGCGCCCACGTTACGCTGTGCATCTGGCGCTCCTGGGTGTACCTCACAGTGTACATTGCGAGGTGCAGACGTAACATATGAGACGCCATCACTTTGTGGCGATGGACAGGTTGGAATAGGGGAATATGGCATGTGTGAGTATAGTCCAGCAGATGTTACTGCTCGAGTTCCTGGTGTACGTACACCGATTGGTCAAAATCCTATACAAGTAGTAACTGCTGTGGGCGCATCGCAAAATATTCCAGCCGATGGACGTCAGGAGACTCGGGTGGCTGCTGATATTGTAGCGAGTTTGGCGAGTCGACTTGCGTCGCCTGTGCATGGTACAGGGGACTACGCACTGCAATGTGGTTTTGTTGAGTACCCTCCTGGCGCGCAAGTGGCTGATCAGGCGAACAACTGTCCACAGAATGCCGGAAATAATGATAATCGGTATGGGGTCGGTACAAATTCATGTTGCCAACTTCGTCCGGAGCGTACTTCAAGTTATCCAGCGGATGGTACGGGTTTTCAGGGGACTGCTTCAGCATGCCGTAATACGCTTGTTGAGTTTGAAACAACAGGGGAACTTGATGAGGCAACTCTTGAACGCAATATAGTTATTGCTCGTGGATATCCGGCTGGTGCTGCTACTGTGCCGTGTCGGAATACGGGCGATGATGTAACAGATGCGGTTCGCGATACGTTGGCCTACGAAGAAGTACCCCGTGGCATTATTCGAGGTACCATTTTCCGCGTTCGCCATTTTTTTAGAGCCCTCCTTGAAGGGCAGGCGTTTGCTTCGGCATTACGACTTGATCAGGTTAATGTGGCTGATTGGTGCGGAGGTTCGACTCGGTTCATTTCTGATACGTCGTATACACGCGATGCTTCAGGTGTGGTACAAAGCACTCGTGTGCGTCTGCAACTTCTTGACGCTCTTGAAGCAAATACAACCTATGCCGTGCTTTTGCGCGGAGGTACGACAGGTATAAAAAATGTTCGCGGTGTGAGTTTGCGCCCTGATACAACCGCCCAAAATGTTGAGGCAAGTTCGTGGGTGTTTGAGACCGGTCGTGATATTTGTCGAGTAAATGAGGTGGTGGTGGAACCAAATACCTTTTTGTTTACAAGACCAAATACAACTGCGGAGTTTGTGGCGACAGCGCGCACGGCAGCAGGTCAACAAGTCGTGCCTATCCCAAATATCTACAACTGGTCATGGGCTTGGGGGCCGCAAAATAACGCTGTGTTTGCGATACCTGCAAACGGTACCACTATTAACACTGACCACATGGTGATCGGTTCTCGTACTCTTGGGCAAGGGGAAAGAGTTACAGGATTTGCTCACTTACAGATTACACAAGATGTGCTTGCGACAGCCGGTACACGTTTACCGCAATTCACTGACACGTTTGATCTCACTGCGCTGTTTTGCGAAAATCCTTGGCCTAGACGCGGTATATATCCGTATGAAGATGCAGTACGTCGTGGCGCAGTTGCAAATAATGATGAATTTGACGGTGATTGGACCGGAGGCGCTATTCCACCGATTGCGGTGAATGGAGCAACTTTCTACCCTAATATCCAGTTTGGATACTGCGCTGACGCGGGACGTTCGAATGATACGAGCGACGATCTTCCATATCTTAGACCAACCGTTTTGGGCGATGTTCGTAATGGGGCAATCGCGCCGTTCGGTGATTCTTTGCGTCGCATTCTTTTCTTTAATGATAGGAATGACGATGCGATTGGGTATCAAGTGTTCGATAACACCACACGAGTGACCCCTGTTACACCAAGCCCTGCACCTACTCCGGCCCCAGCACTTCCTCCATTGCCAGAAACTGTCCCAGATGGACGGGCGCTGCGTTTCTTGGGTGATGCTGCTCAGGCAGGTCATGAATTTCCAATTGGTGAGCCAATCCCTCTTCTTTGGGCGGGCGGGCAAAATCCTGGTCGCGTACGTATTAGTATTTTGTTATTGAATCCCGCGGGTAATGCCTATGTAACAAATGATCAGATTCCCAACTCGCAAGTAAGTTTGTTATCATCGATTGATAACGACGGGTCAGAGTACGTGACACTTCCTCTTGATATTGCGCATCCAAGTCCAGATAGCCGATATGAATTTTTAATTATCGAAGACGGAACCAGCGCTCAGGGGTTTAGTGCTCGTATTACACTGCGCGACCCTGCACCTTCGGTGCCTGTGCCACCACCAAGTTGGGTACCTATGGTTACCGCATATCGCACATTGACTGAATGGTATCAGGCGAAGTTTGGGGCAGTACCGTCAACGATGCGTCGTGTGACGGTACAAGGGTACGAGGCCTTAACTGACGGTAATAGTTACTACATTAGCGGCCTTAATCAGTTTGAGGAACGTGATCGTAATACTCTTGGAAATCATGTGTATTTATTTACGATTAACCCCGACGCGCAAGAATCCACCAAACGTGTTTTTACAGCGCTTATTAATTCGCTTCGGTTCAATATCAATATTAGCGATGTAGGGCTTTGTTCGGTTGGTGACGGGTCACGAGAAAGTGATATTTTTACACCGGACGCAGCTGGAGTAGCATGTACGGTTGATAGCGACTGCACCACTTTGGGTGAGGGTCGTATCTGCGCAAACGCACGAACTAAATTACTTCGTGATTGGACACGTCTACAAGATGTAGCGGGGGTTCAAACAGCCGCCTCAATCGTGTACGCGCGTGACCAGCGTTTCCCACTTCTTTCATCAGGTACGTATATCCCTGGGTACACGAATTCCCGCTGGCCATCGTGGGGGGCAACATTGTCGCAAGCACTTGGTGCCGCGCTTCCACGAGATCCACTGAATAGCTGGAGTGGGTGTGATGGGGCCGATCCTCAGACATGTTGGAATCCTGACGCGGCGACCGGCGGCACATTCCAATGTCCGGTAGACGCAAGTATCTATGAGTATACAGTGCGGAGTGATGGTTCAAATTATGAACTCCATGTGCCATTTGAGTATTTTCGTGGCGAAACAGGTATCGTTGATGCTCTGCTTGATACCGACCGGCTCACGACGAATCGTTTCTGCGTTGGTACTCCCCAAAGTCCGGTTGCCGGGGCGTGTGGCAATGGCATTTTGAACGCGGGTGAAGAGTGTGATCCACCTGGAACACGCGGGACATCGTTTACCGATGGTAATGGGCAACAGTGTCAACAGGGTCAACTTGCAAGCACAAGATGCGGTGATACGTGTCGTCTTGAGGTGGGACAGTGTCAACCAACCGGCCGTTGCGGTAATGGTGTGATTGAGGGTAATGAACGCTGTGATGATGGTAGCGCGAACGGACAGTATGGACATTGCGCGACAGACTGCAACGGGCTTTCAGGGGCGTACTGTGGTGATGGACAAATAAACACCAACGCGGCCGGCGCGGCATTGGAGCGTTGTGATAAAGCCGAAGCACAATTCCAAAGTGGTTTTTGTGATAAACAGTCGTGTAAGGACGCACGTTTTGACATTCAACCAGAGTCCACAAATGGTGTGACCGGAATTATGGCCGGCACTGATTCGGTAAGTGTTCGTGGTAACCGTCTTTGGCTTGTGACCACGATCAGCCAAACACCTTCGTCCCCAATGCGCAGTCATATTTATTCTGGGGCGGTTGGCCAGCAATACACACGTGTGTTTGATGGTCCGAATTTAAATTTGTATGCTGTTTCTTTCGCTAATCAAAATGTTGGACTTGCTGCCGGAGGATTGCGCAATGGCCCCAACACTGACGGTGCTGTAGTACGTACTGTGAACGGTGGCGTTGATTGGCAAACAATTCAAGTTCGTGGCGCCTCAACTCTTACAAGCGTCGCTATGGTTTCAGATCAGATTGCGTTTGTTCTTGACGATCAGGGTCTTATTTTTCGATCAACCGATGGTGGCGCGACGTGGTCGAATTCAATTCAATCTATTGGCATTGCGGGGCGCAAGATTCAGTTTTTTGATGCTCAATTTGGTTGGGCTGTTGGTACAGGAAGACTTTTTATTACCCGTGACGGCGGAAATACATGGACTCAGGCAAATGTGCCTGGTGGCATTGTTCCGTATGATGTCGTATTTGCCAATCGGTATATTGGGTATGTCACCTCAGACCAAGGTACATCAATTGCTCGAACCGATGACGGTGGAAATACGTGGGAGGTCTTTGCAACTCCTTCACTTCGGCAGGGATCTTTGAGTGCTCGAGGAAAGATTGCGATTGTTGACCAGCAAACAGTGGTGTTGTGGGCCGGTGCAACCTACCCAGGAAACGTTATTGGGTATGCCCTTCTAACAACAAATAATGGTGGTCAAACATGGTCGGAAATAAGTACCGCAAATAATCAGATTGGTGGCGGCGGCCCCATTGTTCGTGCTGACACTGCTGTCGTGGCTATATTTCGTACGCCAACAAGTAGACTTGTGCTTACACCCGACAACTACTGTGTGTCACAAACACTGTGTACACAAAATACCCAGTGTGAAAATGGAGATGCGTGTGTCTTAGATGCGCTTCCGACGTACCATGGGCAACAAGGAGGAAGTTGTTCGTTCGATTGTCAGAATGTTGGTGGGTACTGTGGAGATGGTATTGTGAATGCAATACACGAAGAGTGTGATGATGGAAACACGAATAATGCTGATTCGTGTACCAATTTGTGTTTTCGACGCACAGCTATTACACCTGTAACTCCAACAGGAAGTTACTGTGGTGATGGGGTGGTTCAAACACCAAACAGTCAGGGGGTAAACGAGACGTGTGATAATGGTGTAAATAATGGTGTTGTTCCGCAAAATACACCCTATGGTCAACGTATTGTGTACTGTTCCGCGCGCTGCACAGAGGAAACAAGAGACCCAGTGGCGTTTTGTGGGAACGGTATTGTTGAGGGGCCAGAAGTATGTGACGCCGACCCATCGAGTGGCGCGGTTTTTGGACGCGGTGGAGCCCAACTGGCGTGCGCGGGCGGAAATCTTTCTGTGGCAAATAGAGGGTCGTATCGCTGTGTGGATAATTGCCGTCGAATTGACAGTACATGTACAGTGTGCGGTGTGGTAGAAGTGTGTAGCGCAAATAGGGCTGAGTGTCTATTGAATGGAACAGGAAATCAGTGTCAGGATCATTTATGTGCGAATGGTCTAGGGCAACGCGTGGCGTGCAACCAGGGCCAACAGAGTGATTGTCGGTATGTAGGCACAACGGATGGTGGTATTTGTAATGATGGTATTGATAATGACGGTGACGGCCTTACGGACTGTGCTGACTTTACAGGTGGTGGCGCAAACCCACAGATTGCGATTTTAAACCCAATCGTATCGAGGTTACGGACTGGTTCTGAGGCGTGGGGTATCGTAAATGATGTGTCCATGGTTCGTGGTGGTCTCGATGCGCCATATCGTGCTGTGGGTCCATTAAATAATCGACAATATATATATGAAGGAGCAATGGGTGGTCGCCTCCTGGCCGCAACAGCAAATTATTCATTCGGGCTTCCAGCGACTTCAGTTTTTTCAGTTAATTCCAATCAACTTAATACAAGATTAAACATTAATACAAATCCACAGTGTGTAGATGTGTATAGTTTGGATGTTAATCACATGGCCATTCCACAAACGTTGTTACAGCCACCAATCAGCCCAAGAGTTGCGGGTCCAGGCAGTTTATTTCCGTATCCTGTTGATGGTCAGGCCGGTACTATGAGCTACGAGTATGTGCTCAGTCCCGCGGTACCGCAAAATGTATTCCGTGTCGTGGTGCGTTGGGGTGAAGATGAGGCACAAGCGCAAGCAGAATTTTTAGGAAATCTCTACCACAATGACTTTCCTCAGAACGGTGGGCGTATTGTGAATTTGGCTATTGCGCAGGCACGTACGGTGCAAGAGAGTGTTAACTATGTTTGTGACAACATTGGTGAACAGCAACTCGCTATCGGTGGTGGGCAAACTGCCAATTATTGGTGGAGCATTGATTGTTCGTCAATAGCAAGTACAGATGCTAGCGCCCCTGCCGAAGTGTATGTGCATCCAAATTTATCGCTATCAAAAACATTTATTCAATCCATGACGATTGATCTGCGTAATGCAAATTCAATTGCGCCATTCCAGTTCTTTATTGATGATACTACGCGTCCTATGTATGAGTATCGAAATAATCAGAATTTTACAGTCGAGGTGTATGAATATCATAATGGTCAGAATCCGCTTCGTTCTGTTTACCTACCACGAGTGTTCCGTATCAGTGGCACTGTTGGAACAAGTTCAAATCCAAACGCGCAATACTGGCATGTATTTAATATCGTACGGAATCCGGGAAATGGAAGATATGAGATTCGGGCTCTTGGTCCATCGGGCGATGGGAGTCTTGAGACAGACATTGAAGATATTCACAATAACTTATAAAGAGGAAGTTGGTGAAGGTGGCTTCTTAGTATATAATAGGTCATATGCAAAAAAGCTGGGTTCGCATTGTGCTTGGAGTGATCACGATAACTCTTATCGGTGGGGGACTGTTTTTTATCACGCAACAGCCACAAAAAAAAACGTCAGAAATACTCCCATCGTCTACATCAACTTCGACGGAGGAGCGGCCTAATCCTGAGCCAATGCCAAATCCAAACCCTTTTCCAGGTGATGATGATAGGGATGGACTCACGAATGCAGAAGAAACGCAGCTGGGTACCAATCCACACAACTTCGATACTGACAATGATTCACTGTCTGACGTTACTGAAGTACAAGTGATTCACACTGATCCAAAAAAAGCAGATACCGACGGTGATGGGTTTCACGACGGCATAGAAGTTCTCCATGGGTATAATCCTTTAGGAAAGGGAACGTTATCTAAACCTTAGATATATTGCGTATGTTCGATAATCAACTTACCGGAACAACAGGAAAAGGTCAGGCACCCAGCAACTTACCTATGGGTGAGCCCGAAGATATGTTTTCTTCCGTTACTGGTGACGAGGTGGGTGGTTCAGAAGAACAACCTTCGGCACTCGAGGCGGGGGTTTTGAAACCAAAGTCCCAGCCTATACCAGCACAAGCGGATGCGCACACAGACAATACGGAGCCAGTAGACTCTTCTGATTTTGAAGTCATGGCAAAAGTGCCACGTGAACAGGTGCGTCGTGTTGTTCCCTCGCCAGCCGCTGCTGCTCCTGCCGCATACCCTGAGTATCGTATTCAAGAGCCATCTATCATTAAAAGCGTCTTTTTGGTTATTCTGGTTATTTTGGTTGTTGCGGGTGTTGGTTTCGGCGGGTGGTGGGCATATGGTGCTTATATCGCACCTCGCCTCGATAATTCAGGCGCAGCACCAATATCTTCCTCCGAAGAGACCAATAATCTCCCTTCGCCTACGGTTTCTCCTTCGTCTGAGCTAACTGAAGATATTGATCATGATAGTAATCCGGCCGATGACGCAATTTTATTTGGCTCCGTGCCCGATACAGACGGTGATGGCCTCGATGATCTGAAAGAGAAAGAATTGGGAATAGATCCTACCCGCTTCGATACCGATGGTGACGGACTTTCTGATTATGACGAAGTGGTATCGTGGAAAAGTGATCCACAAAATCCTGACACGGACGGTGATGGGTATACGGATGAAGAAGAGATTAAAAATGGGTATAGCCCGACAGGTCCAGGTCGTATTTTTGAGCCACCAACACCGTCGCCCGCGATAAGTCCATAGTACATATTTTGTATGGCCTTTAGGTTATTCAAAAAAAATTCAAAAGAAAGACCGCCTGAGGCTCCTGTGTTAGCAAGGGTAACAGTCATTCCTGATTCGTTTTACGGCGGAGCAAATCCAGTCGTGTATGCACATGAAGCACCGTCACACGCTGACCATTCTTCGGTGGCGCCAAAAATGATTCCTGTGGGTCAGGTAACCCCGCCGACTCCGCAAAAACCAGTAGTGTCGCGCCGTGCTGACATGAAAGCGGCTATGGACACCACAGAAGACAAAAAAAACGATCAGGAATCAAAACAGCGTGAGAGCGACATGCTTGATATTCCTAAAGAAGGCACGTCTCGTCCGGTATTTATGTGGGCTGGAGTTGGCATCACACTCATTGTTTTAGTTGGTATTTCATATTGGTATGTGACACGTTCACTCCAAACGACCAACCGGCCGCTCTCACCACTACCACCAAGTTTTGAAGCGATACCGCAGCCGCAAATACGTCCGGTCGAGCCACCACCGGCACAAGTTGTGGCGCAAGTGCCGACTACTTCTATTTCTGAAGTGCCCACCTCTACGCGCCAAACATTACCTACTTTGTCACCGCTTAGTCTTTTGCCGGACGATGCAGATATTGACAATGACGGGCTTACGGATACCGAAGAAGATGTGCTTCAAACCGACAGTGGCACCTGGGATACAGACGGAGACGGATATTATGACGGTCAAGAAGTCATGAACCTCTATAATCCAACCGGCTTCGCGCCAGTAAAAATTATTGACTCAGGTCGTGTGCTCGAGTATACGCAGCCGCTTCATTCGTGGAAGATCTATTACCCAACTCCATGGGATGTTGGCACGGTAGAAGACTCTGTTCCCCATGTTCTGTTTAGCGCGGTAACAGGTGATTATATTGAGGTTATTGAGTCAGAAAAACTCCCTGGTGAGACATTTGAATTGTGGTTTGCTCGTGTGTTGCAAAATCAACGGTTCAGCGATCTTCTCAAAAAAACCAATCGTTTCATGATTCCGTACTATATTCGACAAGATGGGCTAGTTGGGTATGTGGAAGACATGAATCGGGTGTATGTTGTGGCGTATCATCAAGGATCCGCAAATGTTGTGTTGTATCGTCATATTTTTGATATGATGATGCAAAGTTTTCGCCTTGGGGGGTCGGCTATTTCCACTCCGGATCAACCTCGCATACCAGTCACGCCAAGTGCGACATAACTATGGGCCACGCGACGATATATCGCACCGTTAAGCATTGCGCATGTTCTGACACGTTTATTGTCAAAGTGGTGGGTCGTGTCCTCGCTCATCTTGGCCAGACCGAAAGTACTGTGAGTGTGCACGTGATTGGCGATAAGCGCATGACCACTCTTAACCAACGTCATCGTCGTATGCGGGGCACGACTGACGTATTATCGTTTCCAACACAAGATGCTCCTGATGGGTTTTTTTCTTCAGATGATCGCGGTGATATTTTTATCTCCTACCCTCAAATTGTTCGACAGGCAAAAACGCATCAGATTTCAATAAAAGAAGAGTTCACGCGCATGCTTGTGCATGGAGTGCTTCATGTGTTTGGGTATGACCATGGAACCAAAAAAGAACAAGAAAAAATGTACCCCTTGCAAGAGATGCTTGTAAAGAAAAGTATATGATGTCGTTTCTTTCTTCCTTTTTTCGAAGTGTATCTCATGCCTGTCGAGGTTTTTCTTACGCGTGGCGTGCCGAACAAAATATTCGTATCCACATTGTGGCGGCTGGTGTGATAAGCGTTTTGGGGTATGTGTGTGGTCTTAATCGCGTAGAGTGGGCTTTGGTGTTTTTTGCGATTGGTTTTGTACTGTTCGCGGAACTCTGCAATAGTGCTCTTGAGGCTCTTATTGACATGGCAATTCCACGGGTGTCTCCAGGAGTAAAACATATAAAAGATATGGTGGCGGCTGGTGTGCTCGTGTCGGCTTTCACCGCGTTATGCATCGCTGGAGCAGTGTTTACCCCGCATCTTTTTATCTTGTTTAGGTAGGGTATTGTCGTGTATACTTTACCAATGTAACCTATGCTTTCCTCGCGTCGTCACACTGAACTTATTACCGGACTCGATATTGGGTCAACAGCGGTACGAGTTGTTGTTGGACAAGGAAATGCTGAAGGAGAAATGAACATTATTGCTGTGGTAGAGGTTCCTTCAAGCGGTATTGAGCGTGGAGTGATAACGAGTATTGAGGAGGTTGTTTCTACGATAGCCGGCGCTCTTGAGCAGGCCGAACGTTTGGTGGGGGTACCACTTGACGCGGTGTGGGTAGGCATTACGGGGAACCACATCATGCTTCAGCCAACAAAAGGAGTTGTGGCTGTGGCAAAAGCGGACGGTGAGATTTCGCCTGATGATGTTTTGCGTGCGCACGAAGCGTCTCGTATGGTTGGTACACCGCTTAATTACGAAGTTGTGGATATTATTCCTCGACGGTATACTGTCGATGGTCAAACAGGCATCAAAGATCCGGTCGGAATGACCGGTGTAAAGCTTGAGGTGGAAGCAAACATGCTGTACGCGCTTTCGAGTCATTTGAAAAATATTGAACGAGCGATTTACCGAACCGGTTATGACATTCATGATCTTGTCGTTTCGATTTTTGCTACAAGTCATATGGTCACCACCGCTCGACAACGTGATATGGGTGTGGCTGTGGTTGATATCGGCGGCGCCACTACCCACGTGGCGGTATATGAGAGTGGGGATATGTTACATTCGGCCACGCTCCCTATGGGGTCGGTGCATGTCACAAGCGACCTTGCTATTGGATTACGCACGGATATTGAAGTTGCGGAGCGGGTAAAATTGCTCTATGGTCATTGTTTACCCGAAGCGGTAAAAAAGAAGGACATCATTAATTTGGCAGATGTCGGAGCCAAACAGACCGAAGAAGTATCTCGCCAATATATTGCTGAAATAGTAAGTGCTCGTATGGCTGAAATTTTAGAGTCGGTTGATCGAGAACTGGCACGCATTGATCGTTCTGGGCGCCTCCCGGCCGGCGTGGTGTTTGTGGGTGGTGGCTCAAAAATTGAAGGGTTATTAGAACTTGCAAAAGATATTCTTCGGTTGCCTGTGACGCTTGGTGCTTCGATTGATATGCCAAGTATTACGCAAAAAATTCATGATATTGCGTTTATTCCCGCAGTTGGGCTTGTGCGGTGGGGGAATGATACGATTCGTCGTGGTACGAAAAAGCGCGCATCTTCTTTTTCCGGAGTGACAAATAAGGTGGGTCAGCGTGTACGAAAAGTGTTTCGCTCCCTCATTCCTTAACCATGTTTGGCGTCCAAAATGTATCTCCCGCGTGGGAGATTTTTTGGTTATGCACACTTTTGAGGTTCTGTCATGATATTTACTTGACACGAGTATCTTGCGCTCGTTACACTATGAGAACAAATTGGCTGAGTAGACATAAATTTGAACACATTTTGTATTCAATACTTCGACCCCTATGCCTCAAGTAAAACCAGAAATTGAAACATTTGCGAAAATTAAAGTCGTGGGGGTGGGGGGGTCAGGTGGTTCCGCGGTGCATCGCATGGTGACCGAAGGTATTCGTGGTGTTGAGTTTATGGCACTTAATACTGATGTGCAGGCACTTCACCATAATAGCGCATCGCATAAACTCCATATTGGGAAAACAGTGACGCGTGGCCTTGGGGCAGGCATGGATCCAGAAATGGGACGTCGGAGCGCGGAGGAAGCTCAAAATGAAATTCGTGACGCGCTCAATGGCACTGACATGGTGTTTATTACTTGTGGTTTGGGCGGTGGTACTGGCTCAGGTGCCGCGCCGGTTGTTGCGGCAATTGCCAAAGAGCTTGGAGTACTCACCGTTGCGGTGGTGACAAAGCCATTTTCATTTGAAGGCCCACAAAGAAGGACTATCGCGGAACGGGCTCATGAAGAATTGTCACGTCATGTGGATGCGATTATTACGATTCCAAATGACCGTGTTCTTCAGGTGATCGACAAAAAAACGTCGATGATGGAAGCGTTTAAAGTCGTTGATGATATTTTGCGCCAGGGTGTACAAGGGATTTCAGAAGTGATTACCGTGCCGGGGCTCATTAATGTGGACTTTGCGGATGTAAAAACAATCATGTCGAACACCGGTTCAGCACTCATGGGCATTGGTGTCGGTCGTGGGGAAAACCGAGCGGTAGACGCGGCCAATATGGCTATTTCAAGTCCGCTTCTTGATTTGGCAATCGACGGCGCACGTGGAATTTTGTTTACGATTACCGCGTCGAGCTCGCTTACCATGCAAGAAGTGAATGAGGCGGCTAAACTCATTACCAATTCAGCCGATAGCGACGCAAAAGTCATTTTTGGTGTGATGTTTGATGAGACACTCGGCGAAGATGTGCGTATCACCGTTATTGCGACGGGTTTTGAGTCGCTTGATCGTCGTCCACTTTCGCCACAGGTTTCAAATACGCAAACCGAACACGATGATGACCAGTTTGCAACGCGCCCCAAACGTCCTCTGTATGGCAACAATCTTTTTCCGAAAAAAACAATGAAACTATACACGCCCCCCCAGCCAGTTCCTGTTTCCTCAGTGACACTTCCCACCGAAGAGACGTCGGAGCGCGATGAGGTTACTCCTGTGGCACCACCCTTACGTCGCACCTTTCAAACACGACAAACTACTCCGGTGTCGACACAGGAACCAACCCCAAAACCCATACCGGCACCATCACATGATAAAGACAAAAATATCGATCAAAACGACCTCGAGATTCCCGCGTTTATTCGTAAAAAAATGGGCATGTAACGATAATACACCTTCCTCGCATGGAAGGTGTTTCGTTTTCGTGGGTATGGTATACTTCTTGTCGTATGCAATGCCTTATTTGTCGTTCAAAAGAAACACGAGTTCTTGATACGCGTCTCGCGGGTGATGGATATTCTATCCGTCGTCGCCGTGAATGTGAAAAATGCCATTTCCGTTTTTCTACGCTTGAAGAAGTGGAATTGCTTGATGTGACGGTTGTGAAGCGTGATGGTCACCGTGAATCGTACTCTCGACCAAAATTGCAGCGAGGAATTATGCAATCATTAACGAAACGTCCTTTTACACAGGAGCGCTTTGATACGCTCGTGCACGCGATCGAACGCGATATTCAAAAACACAAACGCCGTGAAGTAACGAGTCAGGATATTGGAGAAATCGTCATGAAGCATTTGCGCAAATTTGATACGGTGGCATACATTCGATTTGCGTCAATTTATCGCGCGTTTGAAGATGTTGATACGTTTCAAAATGAACTGAAATCACTTGGAAAAAAACGCCGCCGCTCTTAATTTCTCTGTATGTCAAATGGTACTAGCGAGCAAAAGCCGTCATCTGTCACGTTAACACAAGAAACGGCGCGCGACCTCGCGCAAAAAATTGAAGAAAGCATTCTCTGGTCCAAAAAAGTATTTGAAGGTCAGGAAAAAGTAAGAAAATATTTGTTTTGGAATACCGTGGGCAATGTTATTCGTTTGGCTATTATTCTCATTCCTATTGTTATTGGTTTTCTGGTATTGCCACCACTTATTCGTAATTTTACCGCACTGTTGCAGGGTGGCGCGGGGAACGGAACAGGGAATCCTTTTGGAGAAGTGCTTGACCTTCTTAAACCATAATTTCGTATATGGCCACCCGTGAGAGTCGAACAAAAATTGTTTGCACACTTGGTCCCGCGAGTCACACCGAAGAAACGATTGGTGCTATGATTGATGCCGGTATGAGTGTCGCAAGGCTTAATTTTTCTCATGGCACACATGAGGATCACGCCGAACTCATTCGCTTGGTACGCTCTGTGGCCGAGGCACGCGCATGCCCTGTTGCTATTATGCAAGATTTGCAGGGCCCTAAAATACGTCTCGGTGTCCTCCCTCACGAAGGTGTAGAGGTGTCACACGGAGAAACTCTTACCTTTGATACATCTCTTTCACAGTATACGAAAGGTGGTCCGCTTCCGGTTGATTTTGCGGATCTCCATCGATTTGTGAAAGCCGGAGAACGTATCTTTGTGAATGATGGGCGCATCGAGTGTCGGGTGACGAACGTGCGGGGGACACGCATGGTGACTGAAGTGGTGGTGGGCGGACTCATGTCCTCTCATAAAGGAATTAATGTTCCTGACTCCGCTCTTTTTGTGCGTGCTCTAACTGACAAAGATAAAGAAGATATTACATTTGGCGTGAAGAATAAGGTTGATTTGGTGGCCGTATCGTTTGTCACCGGCCCAGAAGACGTGATCGATGTAAAATACTTACTGAAGCAGGCAGAAAAAGAATTTGAGATGCCCACGACGGATCCTATTCGAGTAGTCGCAAAGATAGAGCGTCATGAAGCGGTTGAACGTATTGAGGCCATTTTGGGCGTGGCTGACGCGATTATGGTGGCCCGCGGTGATCTTGGTGTTGAGGTGCCGCCTGAGCAGGTCCCGCTTTTACAAAAAAAACTCATTGAACACGCGCTTCATGCGGGAAAACCAGTGATTGTCGCAACACAAATGCTTGATTCGATGCAAGAAAATCCACGTCCGACTCGCGCTGAGGTGTCTGATGTGGCGAACGCGGTATTTGATCACACCGATGCAGTCATGCTTTCCAATGAAACCGCCACTGGTCGTTATCCTATTCAAGCAGTGCGCATGATGCAACGTATTATACTTGAGGCCGAGTCGTCGCAATATGATAATTTGGTTATTCGAGATTATGGTGAAAAGCGTTCGGTTGATGATGTGGTCAGTAAAATGGCTCGACTCGTGGCTGAAGAGATAGAGGCAAAAGGTATTTTGGCCGCTACACTTTCGGGTGATACGGCGCGGCGCATTAGCCGACATCGACCAGAACTGCCTATATTTGTCACCACTGCTTCAGAACGTGTGTATCGGCAACTCACCCTTTCGTGGGGAGTTGAGCCATTTATGCTTCCTGAATGCAAGTCTATTGAAGAACTTGTGGAACGCTCACTCGTGTCACTTAAAGAACGCAATAAAGTCGCCATAGGTGACAAAATAATTATTGTCGCGGGTGAACCAGTCGGCGAAGGTCATGTGAATTTGCTTGAAGTACGAGAAATTCGCTAGTGGGTTTATCGTGAAAATGTGGTATACTAGTTCACATCTATGTCATCATCTGTTGAAAAATCAAACGCACTTGTGTTGCCTTTTCGTGACATCACCATCGACGACGTACCACTCGTTGGTGGAAAAAACGCCTCACTCGGTGAAATGTACGCAAAGCTCACTGCCGAAGGCGTGCGTGTTCCGAATGGCTTTGCTGTTACAGCGAATGCGTATTGGTTATTTCTCAAAGAAACAGGGCTTGATAAAAAAATTAAACAAGCTATTAAAGGACTTGATGTTACGAACGTACGCCAGCTCGCTCGGGTTGGTAAAACCGTGCGTACGCTTATTTTAAAACAAACATTACCAAAAGAGGTTGAGAAAGCAGTACGTCAGGCATACGCGGCTTTGGCGAAAGAATACAAAGAACCACGCCTTTCGGTCGCCGTTCGTTCTTCTGCAACAGCTGAAGATTTACCCGGCGCCAGTTTTGCTGGACAACAAGAAACATATCTCAATATTCGTGGAGAAAAAGATCTTCTGCTTGCGGTAAAAAAATGCGTTGCCTCACTGTTTACTGATCGAGCTTTGTCGTACCGTGAAGCTCAAGGGTTTGATCATTTGCAAGTGGCACTTTCGGTTGGGGTGCAGAAAATGGTGCGTTCTGATATTGGCGCGTCGGGTGTGATGTTTACGATTGACACTGAATCTGGTTTTCCGGGTGTCGTGCTTATTAACGCGGCCTACGGCCTTGGTGAATATGTAGTAAAAGGCCGTGTTACTCCCGACCAGTATTATGTGTTTAAAGAAGGGGTGTCTCAGGGAAAAAGTGCCATTATTAGCCGAACGCTTGGCACAAAAGATGCAAAACTTGTGTACGCGAAAGGTGGCTCAGGGACAAAACAAGCTGCAACTACAAAAACAGAACGAAATAGTTTTGTGCTGAAAGATGCTGATGTTATCGCGCTTGCCAAATGGGGGATGAGAATTGAAAAGCACTATGGTCGCGCGCAAGATATTGAATGGGCAAAAGATGGAGATTCCGGACAACTCTTTATTGTACAGGCACGTCCGGAAACCGTGAAAGCAAAATCAGACACGCTCGTCTTGGAATCATATGAACTCAAACAAAAAGGAGAGATTTTACTGCGTGGGGTGTCTGTTGGACAAAAAATTGGTGCCGGTCATGTGCGCGTGATTGAGCATCCGTCACAAATGAAATCGTTTCAAAAAGGTGAGGTGCTGGTAACGCGTATTACCGACCCCGACTGGGAGCCCATTATGCGCATGGCCTCGGCTATTATTACGGAAGAAGGTGGTAAAACGTCGCATGCGGCCATTGTAAGTCGTGAACTTGGCGTGCCGGCGATCGTAGGCGCGCGTGGGGCGAGAAAAGTGCTTAAAACAAGTCGTCCTATTACCGTGTCGTGTGCTGAGGGTGACGAGGGTATTATATATGCCGGCGTTCTTCCCTATGAGGTGAAAAAAACCGATGTGAAACCAGGCGTGCAAACGAAAACAAAAATCATGATGAATGTAGGTGATCCTGATAACGCGTTTACGCTTCGACGTTTGCCAAGTGATGGAGTGGGTCTTGCTCGTGAAGAATTTATTTTCACTAACTTCATTCGCATTCATCCTCTTGCGCTTGTGCACTATGAAAAGTTGCAAGATAAAGAAGCAAAAAAACAAATTGCCGAAATAACGCGGGGGTATAAAAAGAAAACCGATTATTGCGTTGATAAACTTGCCGAAGGTATTGGTCGTATCGCGGCAGCGTTCTACCCGAACGACGTGATTATTCGGTTTAGTGATTTTAAAACAAATGAGTACGCGACACTTTTAGGTGGAAAAGAGTTTGAGCCAAAAGAAGAAAACCCTATGATTGGGTGGCGTGGCGCAAGCCGCTATTATTCGCCTGAATACAAGCCAGGGTTTGCGCTTGAGTGTGAGGCAATAAAAAAAGTGCGTAATGAGTGGGGACTTACCAATGTGATTACCATGGTTCCTTTTTGTTGCACCCCTGAAGAGGGAGAAAAGGTGCTTCAGACCATGGGAGAGTTTGGGTTGAAGCGGGGAGAAAATGGATTGCAGGTGTATGTGATGTGTGAGATTCCCTCAAACGTTATTTTGGCCGAGGATTTCGCGCGTATTTTTGATGGCTTTAGTATTGGTTCAAACGATTTAACCCAACTCACTCTTGGGGTCGATCGCGATTCCGCGCTGGTGAGTCATGTGTACAACGAGCGCAACGAAGCGGTGAAAAAATTAATTCGAGAAGTGATTCGCGTAGCAAAGAAAAACAAAAAGAAAATTGGCATTTGCGGTCAGGCACCGAGCGACTATCCTGAGTTTGCTGAGTTTTTAGTGCGTGAAGGAATTGACAGTATTTCCCTTAACCCAGACACGATTGTAAAAACACGTGAACGGATAGCGTATGTCGAAAAAACGCTTGGGAAAACCGGGCACAAAACAAATCCAACATTTTTAGGTGCGGTTGCCATGGTGGGGCTTTTAGCAGCGGCCATGATCGGGCTCGGGGCTGGCTGTGCCGATCCAAACCTAGCAAATGATATGCCACAAGTAATAGATGTGTCGCCAGCGATGATTCGCGAAAAAATTGCTGCTAAAGAAGCGAAGCAAGACGAGGTAGACGATGCTACGGGCACGCTTGGTAAAGATCCTGTACAAGTAAAGGTGTCTACGTTCGCGCAATTTTCATTTTCGCACCCGCGTGGGTGGCAGGTAGAATATTGGCCCGGAGGTATGACCATGCGAGACACAAAAACAAAACAGTTTGTGAGTGTGTTTAAACAGCTTGTCGCGCACCCCGCCAAAGGCGACGCGGTGACAAAACTGACTGTGGGTGGGTACAACGCCGTGCGGTACAGCGATACGTCTCCAAAAGATGGCACGCCGTATCATATTGTTGAGATTGATCTTCCTAACATGTTTCTCGAAATTAACGCGACGGCGCCACAACTCGACGCCATTCTTGAAACCATGCAATTCTTGAAAGAAAGTGAAACATCGATTAGTCAGTGGGATATTCGTGAAAAACGCACCTGTGTGCAAATTGCGACATATGCCAAACCAAGGAGTGGTGGCACGTGCAAGCTCTATCCTACCCCGTGTGATGTGCCAAGTGGGTACGAGGTGTGTACGTCAAAAGATGCGTCCTAAGATCCCTTACCGAGGGGTCTTTTGGTATACTAGTGTCATATGAATGACGACAATCATACAGACACATTTCCCAAAGGGTTTTACTGGGGTGCCGCGACAAGCGCGCATCAAATTGAGGGTGGTCTTACAAATGATTGGACTGAGTGGGAAACCTCTTCGCCGCGACAACAAGAATTACGGCAAAAAGGGCTACACCCTGAAGATTTTATTTCTGGGCACGCGGCAAACTCGTTTGTTGAGTTTAATGCTGATATTCGATGTTTAGTAGAACTCGGTGTTACCGCTTACCGTTTTTCGGTTGACTGGTCACGCATCGAGCCAAAAGAAGGTGAGTTTGATGAAACAGCGCTTCGGTATTACAAGAGTTGCGTACAAAAACTCCGCGCACACGGTATTGAACCATTTGTAACACTTTGGCATTGGCCAATACCAATTTGGATGCGTGATAAAGGGGGGTGGAAAACAAAAGAAATCATAAAGTATTTTTCGCGGTTTGTTAAACGAGTTGTACAAGCACTCGGAGAAGACGTGACCTTTTGGGTGACCCTAAACGAACCCATGGTATATAGCTCAATGGGGTATATCAAAGGGCATTGGCCACCACATAAGAAAAATCCTATTGCGTATCTTCGGGTTATTCGTCATTTGGAACAGGCTCATCGCGAAGCTTATTGTGTCATTAAAAAAATATATCCCCAAAGTCAGGTAGGTATTGCCAAACATAATATTTATTTTGAAGCGTATAAGAATTTTCTGCCTCATCGTATTGCAGCATTCTTTGCCGACTGGTGGTGGAACCAACGTTTTTTACGCGCGATTCAAGCAGCGTCAGATTTTATCGGGATCAACTATTATTTTCACAGTTTGGTTCGTATTGGTGGAGCGAAACATGTGTATGAACGCGAGTCTGATTTGGGGTGGGGACTTCACCCAGAAGGAATGTACCATGTGCTCAAAAAGGTGGCGCATTTTGGAAAACCAATCTACATTACGGAAAATGGATTGGCTGATAGGGGAGACCAGCATCGCTCGTGGTATATTCGTGAGGTTCTTCAGCATGTTCACCGTGCCATTAAAGACGGAGTCGATGTGCGTGGGTATTTTCACTGGTCACTCATCGATAATTTTGAATGGGCTGAAGGATTTCATCCGAGGTTTGGACTGTACGAGGTGGATTTCAAAACGTTTGAGCGAAGGCCACGATCATCAGCAGAGTTTTACGCGGATATTTGTACGCACAATAGGGTAGAGTAAATATAAAAACATTCCCTTCACCAGGGAATGTTTTTATAAGTCACCTTTGCAATACTCTATAGGTAGAGTAGTACAAAGGTGGGTGCACGACGACAAGTGAATGTCGTCGTGCACCGCCCAACAGACTAGTTCGCCACCTAGTGGTGGCGGATGGCGCGGTCGCGCGCCTGCGCGGCGCGCCGGCGCAAGAGCCTCTCGAGCCGCGTGAGCTTCCGCGGGCTCTGCTGCAACTTCTGCTGCAGCTTCTCCCACTCGCCCAGCACCGTCTTGTCGCGCATGGCCCACAGGCGCATGCGCTCGATGCGCAGCCGCTTGCAGAGCGGCACGACCCCCAGGCTGCTGGCCCACAGGTCGTTCTGCTCGAGGACGCGGCGGAGCTGATTCACCATCTCGGTGTTGAGCAGCTCCTTCTTGCCGACCTTCTTCGCGAGGATGCGCTTCCACACCCCGCCACAGTTCTTCGTGATGGCGGGGTGCTGCAGGTAGCAGCCGATGACCTCGGCCGGCTCGGAGTTGGACACCAGCCGACCCACGTGCTCCACGATCGTGGCCATCGTGGAGCTCGCCGTCGCGTTCATGCCAGCGACGTGCCTCGTGAGCGCC
>JACCDG011257852.1_pt1 | contig 23992 bp, 33 predicted proteins | sample 7442471 | NCBI WGS metagenome assembly JACCDG01 (sample SAMN15323444, study PRJNA562643) | freshwater metagenome | isolation source: river surface water | place: USA:Blue River Watershed | collected 2017-08-17 | reverse complement strand
ATACTTACTTCGGTGAGTATGGGGAGTTGCAGACGAGGTAGTAACACGTAGGAACTTCCCCCAGAGTCAGGAATAACGCATCGAAAGGTGTGCTAATACTTGATAGTCTCGAAAGAGTAAAGCAGCAATGCGCTCGGGGAAGAGCCTGCGTCCTATCAGCTAGTTGGTAAGGTAATGGCTTACCAAGGCGATGACGGGTAGCTGGTCTGAGAGGACGACCAGCCTCGATGGAACTGAGACACGGTCCATACACCTACGGGTGGCAGCAGTGAGGAATCTTCCACAATGGACGAAAGTCTGATGGAGCGACACCGCGTGAAGGATGAAGGTTTTGTTATTGTAAACTTCTTTTCTCAGGGACGATAATGACGGTACCTGAGGAATAAGGGACGGCAAACTATGTGCCAGCAGCCGCGGTAATACATAGGTCCCAAGCGTTATCCGGAATTACTGGGCGTAAAGCGTCTGCAGGTGGAAAAGTGTGTGAGATGTGAAAGACCGGGGCTCAACCCCGCGTTTGTGTCTCAAACTGCTTTTCTCGAGTGAGCAAGAGGTATGCGGAATTTATGGAGTAGGAGTGCAATCCGTTGACACCATAAAGAACATCAAAAGCGAAGGCAGCATACTGGGGCTCTACTGACACTCAGAGACGAAAGCGTGGGGAGCGAAAGGGATTAGATACCCCTGTAGTCCACGCCCTAAACTATGATGACTAGATGTTGGTCCTTCGGGATCAGTGCCGTAGCTAACGCGTTAAGTCATCCGCCTGAGTAGTACGACCGCAAGGTTAAAACTCAAATGAATAGACGGGGGCCCACACAAGCAGTGGATCATGCGGTTTAATTCGATACTGAACGAGGAACCTTACCCAGACTTGATATCTACGAAAGCCTTTAGAAATAGAGGCGTGCCCTCACGGGAATCGTAAGACAGGTGCTGCATGGTTGCCGTCAGCTCGTGCCTTGAGGTGTTCGGTTGAGTCCGTTAACGAGCGAAACCCATGTCGTTAGTTATTATGTCTAACGAGACTGCCCGAGTTAATCGGGAGGAAGGTGTGGATGACGTCAAATCAGCATGGCCCTTATGTCTGGGGCTACACGCATGATACAATGGTCGGTACAAAGAGTCGCGAACCTGCGAAGGTAAGCTAATCTCATAAAGCCGATCTCAGTCCGGATTGTAGGCTGCAACTCGCCTACATGAAGTTGGAATTGCTAGTAATCGTGAATCAGATATGTCACGGTGAATATGTTCCTGGGTCTTGTACTCACCGCCCGTCAAAGCATGGAAGATGTACCTACCGGAAGTCCCTTAAGTAATATGAGGGCCCATGGTAGAGATATTGACTGGGCTTAAGTCGTAACAAGGTATCCGTACGAGAACGTGCGGATGGACTACCTCTTTTAAATTTTGAAACCTTCACCTTCTTTGTGTACTGATTATTATGAGAGCACTGCTCTTGTACATATTCTAAGAAAAAGTTAAGATGAGTAAAAAAGCAATGACAAACGTAGAGTGTACACAAAAGCGATGGAAGAAAATACTACATTAATGCATACAGTGGATGCCCTGACACCTATAACCGATGAAGGACGCGCCAAACTGCGATAAGCTCGGAGAAGCCGTTAAGAGGCATCATACTCCGAGATTTCCGAATGGGGAAACCCCTCCTTTTTAGGAGATCCTGCTCTGCAGGAAGGACACTCTGTGAACTGAAATATCTCAGTAGCAGAGGAAAAGAAATCAAATACGAGATTCCCTGAGTAGTGACGAGCGAAACGGGAACAGTCTAAACCACCCTACTGTAAGGACAGACCGTTGGTACGGTGGTGTTGCGAGGTGTATTTACTGCAATCTGTGAAGCAGACAATGTCATGTACGGTGAGGAAAAATTACCTGGGAAGGTAAGCCAAAGAGGGTTACAGCCCCGTATTCGAAAGCGCGTACATATGTTGCAATACATTCTCAAGTAAGATCGGACACGTGAAATCCGGTTCGAATCTGGGTCGACCATGATCCAAGACTAAATACTATAGGTGATCGATAGCGAACTAGTACCATGAGGGAAAGGTGAAAAGAACCCCGAGAGGGGAGTGAAATAGAACCTGAAACTGTATGCTGATGAAGAGTGGGAGCTTATAGAGCAATCTATTTAGTGACCGCGTACTTTTTGTAGAACGGACCAACGACTTAGTTGTATGTGGCGAGGTTAAGGAAGAAACATCCGGAGCCGAAGCGAAAGCGAGTCTGAATAGGGCGTCAAGTCACGTACACTAGACCCGAAACCGGGAGAGCTACCCATGAGCAGGATGAAGTGGTGAGAAATTACTATGGAGGTCCGAACCATTTAGAGCTGCAAGTCTATTGGATGACTCGTGGGTTGGAGTGAAAAGCTAATCGATCTCGGAGATAGCTGGTTCTCCGCGAAATATATTTAGGTATAGCCGTATACGTCTTTATAAGGGGGGTAGAGCACTATTTGGACTAGTTGAGGTGAATAACCTTTGCAAATCCTGATAAACTCCGAATACCCTTATGTATGGTATACGAGGCAGACTGCGACGGATAAGCGCCGTAGTCGAGAGGGAAACAGCCCAGATTCCTAACTAAGGTCCCTAATTTTTAGTTAAGTGGTAAAGGAAGTGGGATTACTCAGACAGCCAGGAGGTTGGCTTAGAAGCAGCCATTCCTTTAAAGAGTGCGTAACAGCTCACTGGTCGAGTGATTCTGCGCCGAAAATTCAACGGGGCTCAAACTAAAAACCGAAGTTGGAAATGTAATAAATATAATTATTGCGTGGTAGCGGAGCGTTCCCCATGCCGATGAAGGTGAATCGTGAGATTTGCTGGAGGTACGGGAAGTGAAAATGTTGGTATGAGTAACGTAAATGGAGTGAAAACCTCCATCGCCGAATGTCTAAGGTTTCCTGTCCCATGGCAGTCATGGCAGGGTGAGTCGGTCCTAAGGCGTAGCCGAAAGGTGGAGCTGATGGATATCAGGTTAATATTCCTGAACTTTTTATTCGCGTGTGCAGAGAATGACGAACTGTGTTTTCGGAGACCCGCAATGGTTGGGTTCTCGTAGTCGATCCTTCGGGTGAGTCTATGAGCTTGATGTCGTTACGCTTCGGCGTGATTGATATCTGTGTCCTACGAAAATTTGGTTCCAAGAAAAGCTCTCTGTATTGAATAAAAAACCGTACCGGAATCGAACACACGTAGACAGGTGTAAGAACACTAAGGCGTATGGGATAACTATGCTTAAGGAACTCTGCAAAAAAGCGTCCGTAACTTCGGGAGAAGGACTCCCATGTTCATACTTTATGTACATGGGTTCAACGAACGAGCTCAGGCGACTGTTTACCAAAAACACAGCTCTCTGCTAAGGCGTAAGCCGATGTATAGGGGGTGATGCCTGCCCAGTGCCAGAAGATCACGAGGAGGAGTGCAAGCTCTGAATTTAAGTCCTGGTGAACGGCGGCCGTAACTATAACGGTCATAAGGTAGCGAAATTCCTTGTCGGGTAAGCTACGAACAGCACGAATGGCATAACGATCTGAGCACTGTCTCAAGCATAGACCCAGTGAAATTGTAATGTCGGTAAAAATACCGACTACTCACAGCAAGACGGAAAGACCCTATGAAGCTTTACTATAACTTGGTATTGTGCCGTGAATCATGTTGCGTAGTATAGGTGGGAGACTATGAGGGAGGGGTTTTGGCCCCTTCGGAGTCACAATGTGAAATACCACCCTTTATGATTTACTGCACTCACCCCGTCCAATTTTCTTGAAACGCGTGAGCGTTTATTTCTTATTCCTTTTACTTGAGGATATGGGAAGTATTTATCGAGAAAGTCGGACGGGGGACAGTGCTTGGTGGGTAGTTTAACTGGGGCGGTTGCCTCCTAAAAAGTAACGGAGGCGCGCAATGGTTGGCTTAGTCCGGATGGAAACCGGACGTGACGTGTATTCGCACAAGCCAGCCTGACTGAGAGACCTACAAGTCGATCAGAGTCGAAAGACGGTGAAAATGAACCGGCACTCACGCATGGAAGTGGTGTCGATCAACGGATAAAAGTTACTCTAGGGATAACAGGCTGATCATGCCCAAGCGTCCACAGCGACGGCATGGTTTGGCACCTCGATGTCGGCTCGTCGCATCCTGGGGGTGAAGAAGCTCCCAAGGGTTTGGCTGTTCGCCAATTAAAGCGGTACGCGAGCTGGGTTCAGAACGTCGTGAGACAGTTTGGCCCCTATCTGCTGTGAGCGTAGAGATTTGAAAGGACTCTTCTTTAGTACGAGAGGACCGAGAAGAACGAACCTCTGGTGTACCAGCTGTCAGATCTACTGGCATAGACGCTGGGTAGCTACGTTCGGACGAGATAACCACTGAAAGCATCTAAGTGGGAAACTCACCTTAAGATGAGATCTCAGACCCCTCGGAGAATACGAGGTTGATAGGTCGCAGGTGTACGAGCAGCAATGCTTTCAGCCGAGCGATACTAACGGTCTAATTTGTATTTTTTTCCGCTTTTGTGTGCACTTGTTTGCATCGCGATTTTGCTCATCTTATCTTTTTCTTTAGAATATAGACAACATATGTTTGTTGTCTCGAGTGTCTTGGTGCTTTTAACACGGGTGTTCACCTGTTCTCATTCCGAACACAGAAGTTAAGCCCCGTCGTGCCGATGGTAGTGCTCCTCGTGAGTGCGAGAGTAGGTAGGCGCCAGGACATTCGAGATAATTTCTCACAAAACTCTCTCCTCTGGAGAGAGTTTTTTTGTATTTCATGGTTCAAAAATGTTGGCGATTTGTCCTATTTTCATACAATATCGGAATTGTATTTGTCTGTATATTTTTATTAGAATTTTTGTATGAAACATATCGGATTTATCATGGATGGTAACCGTCGTTGGGCAAAGAAACTGAATAATATTGCTTCCTTTGGACATAAACAAGGTGGAGACAATGTCGAACCTGTCCTCCATATGTGTCTCGCAGCTGGTATCGAATATGTCAGCATGTGGGCGCTCTCAAAAGAGAATATCACAGAGCGTTCTGAATTCGAACTCACGGCTATATTTGGTCTGATTCGTTTCAAAATCCCACGAGTTCTTCCATCGCTGATCGCCAGTTCTATACGATTTGAAGCTATCGGTGATTTATCACTGCTTCCTGAGGATATCCAAACTATTCTCGCAGATGCCAAAGAGGCTACTGCTGGTGGTACCAAGATGACATTTTCTCTCGTGCTCGGATATAGTGGACAAGACGAGATTGTTCGTGGTGTGAAGCGCTGTATAGCAGAGGGGGTGGATCCCTCTACGCTCAACGAAAAGGAATTTCTCAAATATATCGATACGGGAGTATTTCCTCCTCCTGATCTCATCGTCCGTACTGGTGGGAATATCCGACATTCTGGATATTTTCTCTACCAATCTGCTTATTCTGAGTATTATTTTACTGAGACTTTGTGGCCTGATTTTGATCAGTCAGAGTTTGATCGTGCTATCGTCTATTATGATGGCATTAAGAGAAATTTCGGCAAATAATTCGTACCCTTTTTATGATACAAACCTGGCTTCCTGTTTATCAACAGATGGTTGAGTTGGCACTTGGTGATTTTTTTAACACTCGTTACAGCGGTAATACTCGTGATATCGAGCAAACGTACGAAGAAGCACTTCGTTATGCGGTTGAGTGAGGCGGGAAACGTCTCCGACCTATTCTCGCTCTTTTAGCTTATGAGCATGTTACACGATGATCGGCTACCGGTATTCTCCCCTCTGTTATTGGTATAGAATTTATCCATTGTTTTACGCTCGTCCATGATGATCTCCCTTGTATGGATAACGACGAATACCGTCGTGGAAAACTCACTGTCTGGAAAAAATATGGTGAAGCAATGGCTGTTCTCATCGGTGATACACTTCAAACCATGGGATTTGAGCTCATAGCACAGTCTGGTAATATCGCCGCTGTCACAGAGATAGCACATTCTATGGGCGATATTGGTGTTGCTCGTGGTCAAGTCCGAGATACGTTTCTCCGACATGATAGTCTCTCACTCGAAGAACTCCTCCGTATCCACGATGAAAAAACAGGTGGATTTATCGCTTCTTCTCTTGTTATTGGAGCTTTACTCGCTGGCGCGAGTGTAGAAAAAATCGCAGCATTTCGCTCTTTTGGTATTCTCCTCGGACGAGCGTTTCAGGTCAAAGATGACATCCTCGATCACGATAGCGATTGTGCAACGCTCGGTAAAGAAGCAGGCAAAGATGTCGCTCTTGGAAAAGGTATCGTCTCTCTCGTCGGTATCGAAAAATCACGCGAGATACTCGCACAACTCGAACAAGATATGCTCGCCCTTATTGACCAATTTGGTGATGAACGATTCGGTGATATCGTGGAGTATGTAGTGCATAGAATAAAATAATTCATGTATAAAAACCCTCCAAAAATGGAGGGGTTTTTAATTATTTTATTCCATGTTTTTTATAATTTTCCAGAATCTGTTTGAGTTGTTCTTGGTGTGTTTCTGTCAAACTCTCCATATTCATCTCTCGGAGGATATTCATGATATGTTTGTGTACGGCAGTTATATCTGTCTGAGGATCAACACAGGAGACACAGAGATAGGTACCGGTCATACAACCAAATGTACCGACGACCACGGCTGTTCCAGGCATTCTTTTTGGTAATTCTTTTTCGATAACCTGCGAGAGATAGTAGCTAAATTTTGGATCGAGCGTGATACGAGTATCAGCTTCATCTGTTTTTGGTTTGAGGAGTCGCAGATCACAGACGACGGCTTTTTGATGGTCTGTGTTCTGTGTGTGTGGAACTATGTTCATACTCTCTGTATCGACGCTTCGGAGACTCTCTTGAGCTTTTGTAGGGTGATGATAGGTAAACTGTCCACACTGTTCTGCTGTCGCAAACGGGACGCCCATGAATCATTGTGTATCACCTTCACCTGCTTTTATTTTGTCTATGTAGGTAATAGCTTTATCGACTGATGCACGTGTTGCTTTTCTCAGTATATCTCCGTTGAGCTCGACAAGAGAAGTAATACGAAAACCGTATGCACCTGTTTCAGTCTGAAATGGTGAGACATCGAGAATCATTTTTGTATCGAGTTCTGGTATGAGTTCTTTGAGGCTGGCACGGAGACTGCCTGTATCAGGTGTATAGGCCAGGAGATGCTCGTTGGTATGCATACCAGCATGAAAATCATCATACTCTTCGCTCCTTGGTTCACCGAAGAGATGAAGTGCATAGGTATGGATTTTGAGGGCCTCTGTTGAGTCTATTTCCTTATCGACAGATAGTGTCCCTCCTGTCATGATTTTGTGGTCTTTTTCACTTGAGTGAAGTCCTGCGTTTATGGTTATCATATTGTAATTAATTATTGATGATGAAATCGAGAATAAAAGGGAGGTGTTTCACGACGCGTTCTCCCGCGTGGAGATTTTGGAAAAAGTTTTCTCCCGCTTCTTCGTCGGCATTATCAGAGATTATTTTGAGTGCTATGAGCGGTTTTTTATAATGGTGTGCCACCTTTGCCAGAGCGGCTCATTCCATATCGACGAGTTGTCCGCCTCTTGCCTGGAGTGCTTCTCGTGTTTTTCCAGAAGCGACGAATTGATCGCCCGTGACCAGGACTCCGGATTTGAGTTCTGGATGTTCTACCGTGAGGAGATTGAAAAGCGGATAGAGCCGTGACTGTGCTTCGTTATCTCATTCGATAAATCCATCATGTTCGACTGTGTGCTCCACGACCACGACATCACCGAATTCGAGATGTGGTGACAGGCTTCCAGCGAGTCAGACGTTGATGATTGTATCGATAGGATATTGTTCGAGGACTTTTGTCAGTGTCATGGCGGCTGAGACTTTTCAGATGGAGCTCACAGCAAAGACGAAATTCCCATGTTCGACGATATCTCCTGGTGCGAGTGTTTTTTCGTAGCTCAGATACTTCGTGAGAGGAAGCATCTCTTCAGCCATGGCAGAGATAATGAGGATTTTTTTGTGTTGCATAGTTTTTTGTTTCAAATTTACAGGGCTTTTTACAGGCTACGTTATTGTACTTTTGTTACCAAAAGTACCAAAAGTATTTAGGGGAACCAAAACTCGCTATGAACTGTATTCAACTTATATCTTTTTTCATCCCGCTCAGACAGTTGTTCCCCTAAAAACCTTTCTCCTTTTAATAATCTAAAATTGGATTGCTGAAAAAATTTCGTATTGATGTAATTTTTCTCTTCCTTTGAGTCATTTTAGTTCTATTAATACACCACCAAATACTTCACTCGCTCCATTGTTTTTCGCGAGACTGAGAGCCGCTCCGAGTGTGCCACCAGTCGCCAGGACATCATCGATAACGAGGACTCTGTGATTCTGGAGTATATCTTTCCTGATTGCGAGTGTTGCTGAGCTGTATTCGTAACTATAGGATTCTTTTGCGACGAGATCGGGAGGGAGTTTACCATCTTTGCGTATCATGACGAAAGGGAGATGATATTTTTCGGCTAGCATGCCACCGAGGACAAAACCTCTCGCATCGATTCAAGCGATGGCATCTATATTTTTATCTTGGATAAATACTCTGAAGCTCTCGAGTATTTCACTACGAGCCTCTACATCGAAGAGGAGAGGTGACATATCACGGAAGAGCACTCCAGGTGCTGGAAAATCAGGATAATTGGTGAGAAGGTGTGAATAGTCTTTCATATCGGTGTATTGTAGTGAGAATTTTTTATTTCAAAGTCTCGTCGAATTGAGCTATGCCACAGAGTTGAAAGGGGCTTCCTCCACTTTTTTGTATGTCTTTTTTGAGCGAGCCATTTCGTACAATAGGTTCTAGACAATCTATGATTGCATCAATAGTTTTTCGTGTTTCCGTCACTATGATTGGTTCACATTTTCACGACCAAGGGAGTGCTCGGGTATAATTGATCGATTCAGGATTATAATCATGTGTATTGATTTGTACTCCATTCACGAGTAAGTCGAGCCCAAGTGTGTGTACTCACTCGAGTCGACGAACATGCTCATTGGTTCGGAGAACGAGAGAGAGATTTTTACAAACATAGGGGCCATAGTATGTTGTTCTATTCTGGACAAAAGGCCATTCAGAACCTGTGATAATCAGTGTGAGGAGAGTTATGCCGACACAGATACCTATGAGTGCCAATGCTTGTCAGAGTATATGTCTGTAGGCATGAAACATATGGTTCATTATAGGGAGAATATGAAAAATAAAACATGATAATTGACAATATATTGATTTATCTACTATAGTATCCATGAAACATGCAGAAGAGTCATTGTTAGAGCGAGTTTCTGATGAGGCGGCAAAGTCTATCTTGGCTGAAAATGGTGGTATGGCACCGTTTGACGCACCTGCTTTGATTATTCGTCCAAAATTTGAACATCATCCTTATGCCGATGAACCCCTTCGTGTTATATGAAAGGCCGTACGTATGGCTCTGACTACGGTATTGCGAGATTCGGCTACTGTTCCGAGTCATTTGGATCGATTTTTTGCTAGAGCATGTCGGAGGGTATTTGATAGACTCAAAATGGCTCCTGTGCTCAATTATACTCAGGATAATCCGATTGTTTGCGATAATAATTCAGGTCATTTTATTCAAGATGGATTTAGTACGCTTGATGAATTATGAATCACGACTGAAATAGGGGTACCAGTGAATCGTCTCATACCCTTTATTTCTGAACAAGATACGTCAACCGAGAAAATGCTAATTTATCCAAAAGTACACTGAATGCGTCAGCTCAGAGAATTACAAGAATCCCTCCCAGAGGATAACGAAAGTCATCAATTACGAACGCTTATTGTCTTCATTATAAATACCTTTATTGATTTTACTCAACAAGTGCTTCATTTGACAGCTCAAAATGATATTGATGACGCAGATTATAGAACATCTATGACGACTTTACGACTCGATTTTCTGAGCCAAATTTCTCGGTATCACCAAGACATTCGCTGTGGTGAGTTTTTTGATCCTGAGTGTGAGCATGCCGTTATATTGTGATATATCCAAACACGTCTTGGTGAGATTTTGCAAGAAACCAAACAATTTATTACGTCTTCCAAGTAGTTTTTTCTTTGCTTTCCCTATAATTATCTCATGCAATCTCGTTGTCGTATTTCTGGTATCGATTTTGATGTCTCTGTTCGAGAGATGGAGATGCGTCGTTCCTTTGGTTTTGATGCTCTACCCGATGTAGCCCCTTTTTTACGGATTAGACATTTGGGAGCATTTTGGCCGCATTGGGCTCTCCATAAGAGAAAATGTGACAGAACAGGGCGTGATATTGTCTCGGTTTTTCGACCTGACTGTCCTTATCCTGTCTGGCACAAAGATGAATGGTACAAATCTGCACTACCTCCATCCGCCAAGATAGATTTTGGGCAGACATTTTTTGAGCAGGTGGAGAGACTCTTTAAACAGTGTCCGATTCCGCACAATTCTGGTATAGGTAATGAAAACTGTGAATTTACCGATGATTGGTGGTTTAGTCGTAACTGTTATCTATGTCATAGCGGAGTGAAATGCGAAAATAATCGATATTGTTATCGTATGATTGGTTCACGAGAATGCCTCTATTGCACGTTTTGTTTTGAGTGTGAGTATTGTTTTGATGCGACCAATTCTGAAAAATGTTATCGATGCGTCTACGGCCTGTATCTCAAGAATTGTCAGGAAACAGCATTCTGTTATGACTGTCGTAATTGTCATGACTGTATGTTTTGTTTCAATCTCCGTAACAAACAGTACTGTATAGGTAATAAACAGCTTTCTCGTGAAGATTATGAGCAACAAAAGAAACAATTTGATTATTCCACGTTCGTAGGATATACACATTGTCAGGAATTATTTCGCAAGATGATGCGTGAGATTGCGTGGCATCGATCTGCATATCTGGATTTTGTTGAAAATTCAACTGGTAACTACGCATTGAGACTTAAAAATGTCTCTCATACATTTTTTGGTGCCGATGGTGAAGACGGACTTAATATTACTCGTTTTGGATGGGCAAAAACAGCTCTTGATAGCATCAATTTGCAAGATGCGGAGCGCATTTTTTATACTGCTGGGGCGCAAGTAAAAACGTATGATGTCGCGTGTTCGTTTATGCTTGATAATGTCCGATTTGCGCTCTATAGTGGATATAGTTCCAAGTGTGAAAATATATTTGGCTGTTGTGGTCTTCTTGATGCCAAGAACGCTATTTTAAACACTATTTATTCTGCGCAAGAGTATGCTACCTTCAAACAAAAGCTCATAGATCATATGAAATCAACAGGAGAATGGTGACAATTTTTCCCAGGTTCATTTGCCCCCAACCCGTACGATGAGAGCTGGGTAAGTTTTTACGCTCCTCTTACGTCAGAGCAACAAACTCACCTTGGCTTATTCTGTTCTCCGCAATCAGAGATCTCCCAGATGGAGTATCTCGCTGTTTCTTCGATACCATCTTCTGCCCAAGAGGCTACTCCTGCAATAACCAAAAATACTTATTGGGATGATGTTTCTCAAAAACCATTTCAAATTCTCCCACAGGACATTAATTTCTGCAGAATACTCTGAGTGCCATTACCCCATACTCACTCAATGCGTCGTATGCAGGATAATTTCCGCTGGATGCCTTATGATTGAGCTCTTCGTGCTACCAAATGTGCAAAATCAGGTGTTGATATACAGACGTCTTGGCCCTCAGAATATGATGGGCGTATACTTTCTGAGCCTGAATATATCAAAATAATCGCATAATTTTGCGATTTATATCAAAAATTGTTATACTGTAGTTATGTCATCCAATATTTCTCCATCGACACGTCAGTTTCTCATCAATATCGTCATTTTGGTGAGCACGGGGCTCATACTCTGGTTGGCCTATATTCTGAGAGATATTATTGGTTTATTTCTGATATCTTGTTTTTTTGCTCTTCTTTTGTGACCTTTTGTTGTTCGTCTCAAAAAGTGGAAAATACCTGATGTATTAGGTATTTTATTGACTTTTTTTGGTGTTTTTGCTACTTTTACGCTTTTTATTGCTTCTATAGTTCCCGTTTTTGTTGGGTTGGCCGAAGATTCAAAGACATATATCGTTCATACTGTAACAACTCTTGAGCAACAGGCTCGAGCGGGCTTTCCCATCATCGATTCTTTGCCTTTCAATGCTGGTAAACTCATCCGCAGCGAGATAGATATTGCCCATATTGCTTCGTTTGTGACTGATCAAAATCGTGCACAATTTGTTGTAGATGGCCTGATTGGAAATATTGATACTATCAAAGACTTTGTTCAAAAATGAGTGGGGCAATTTTCGACCGTGAGTCTCTCATTGGCAACAGGTGTTACCTCAGCTGTGACGACTTTCACGCTCTTTCTTCTTCTGACATTTTTTATTATTCTCGAACGTCGTTCGTTGATTCGTTGGTTTTTTGGTATATTGCCATCAGACCTAGGACATTATTTTCGTCATCGACAGGCTGTGATCGCTCATGCTATACATGCATGGCTCCGTGGTCAACTCATGCTCGCACTGTTTATGTTTGTTATTAATCTGGTAGGACTCTCTATTGCGCAATGGTTTGGGCTTCCCGTGAATCACATATTTTCACTTGCGCTCATAGCATGAGCTATGGAATTTGTTCCATATCTTGGTCCAGTTATTGCTTTTATCCCTGCATTTTTGATGGTTCTCGTGAGTCCTGAGGTGAGCATGTGGGGGATTGGCGCCGTTATTGGTCTCTATATCCTCTTTCAACAACTCGAAGGGAATGTCATGGTGCCTCTCATTATGAGTCGTACTCTGAGTCTCTCATCGCTCTATATTCTCGTTGTGACTCTTGTATGAGCTTCGCTCTGAGGGGCCCTCGGTGTGCTCTTGGCTATCCCACTTGCATCGATTCTCAATATATTTTATCACGACTGGATGCATTACCGTCGTTCACTTAAGGAGTAAGAATGCACACGTATCTTTCTGATAGAGTTCTCTATACGTGAATTGGTCCGAATTCTTGCGTGTATCTGGAGCCTGATTTTAGTCATTTTATTGGTTCTCTTATTCGAGTAGATAATTTTCTCTGAGACTATGTCGGATATGACGACTGGATGAGCCATTTTTCTCGTCAAGAGGAGGTAACAATCGTCACAAAGAGCGTAGAGCAGGCCAAGCTCTCTCCTGGGAAACGAATCCATATTTGTGGTATTTCGACTGCTGAATCTGTAGAATGTATCAGAGACTATTATCGCGAATGTGGTTATGAAGATGCACTCGCCAAGAATTATACACTTCCTCTCGATGTTACCTTGACCGTGAGCGTCTCACTTGGTCATGTATTATGGTGTGAAAAGGATAAAACATTCCTTGATTCAGACGGGATTGATAGTACTTTTTATGGACAGGCTTGTCCGCCATTTCGTTCTCCTCATGATCTCAGATCCCTCCAACAGGCACTTCGTATGGGTGTGATTTTGGGGCTCGAGCTCTCTCCACGAGAGATACCATTTCTTTCTGATATATTGATACGACAGATAGTTCCACCTTTTTTGCTCAGCCAGATGATCTATTTTCGTTGGCAGAAATATGGTTTTACAGGCTCACAGCATTCGATTGATATTCAGTATCCAGATTTCTCCCAAACCAATAGTGATAACTAGAGAAAAAAGTTTTTCTCATATTGGTGAAATATCTCTACTCGGACACTTCTGAGAGATTCGTTGTATGTTTGGTTTTTTTGTACTATTTTTTTTGCCCTGATGTTTATATAGATGGCTATAATGACGAGAAAAGTAATGATACCTGCAATATCTATCCAGTACATCTGAGTGAGAAAAATCGTGAGCTGTTCTTGAAAAATTATCATATTTTAAATAGTATTAGTTATTTCTTTTAGCTCGGTGATGATAAGGAGTCGGCTAATAGTGGTTCATAGTGGCCAACAAGTCATGAGCGTGAGTTGCTTCATTTCTTCAGTCCCACCGAGAGATGATACATGTCCTGGCTTTACTACTTTTTTGTCCTTGACCATATAGACGAATTTTTTGTGTTTGAAGTAGACGATAATCTCATCTCCATTTTCGAGTTCATTGAGTAGGGCAAATACATCATTATAGTTTCCTTTTGCCCACGGGTAGTTCGAGCTATGACCGAATATAAAACTATTTCCTTTTTCTCCTGGATCAGCAGATCCTGGATATTTTACGATGCCGTTTTCGAGCTCTTTCATAAATATCTTGTGCCATTCAGTTGAGTTGCTCGCATCGTGTTGTTCGACATTGATGAGAGGGATATTTTTACCTATTTTTGGTATGATGATACGATCTTCGTAGGGGGTGACGTTGACTGAGAGTGTTACACTGGAAACTTCTTGATCAAAGTAATCCACCCCGAGAGTTTGTGTCGGAGTATTGCTTTTTTCGAGACGTCGTTTCAGCATTCTCTGTATTTTCATTTGTTTGATTTCCTCTTCATCGTTTGGGACACTTGTCACCTCTATTTTTTTGAGACCACCTTCTATGGCCTTTTGTTCGTTCGCGAGTTTTTCAGGAGCTAGGTATGCACCCGCGAAAGTACTGTATGCTGACCAGTTAGAGATTAAGAGAAGTATGATGAATAATATACTCGTGAGGAGTACAAAATGTATCATTCCACTGAGATTTTTCAGCCATTTATGCTTTTTCTTGAGCTGTTTCTCTTCTTTTTTTACCCAATCAAAGACATCATGAGAAGTATCAAATACTTCTTGTACGAGATTTATTGGTTTATTGTTGTGTTTCTGAGGTTGTAAATCGCTCCATCGGTTCTTCATGAAAATATGCTACCATACCTTTTCCCCAATCGCAATTTTTTGGACTGTTTCCACTTTACTTTACCCGATTTTCCATGGTATACGTTTTTTGAGACTCAAAATGCCCCAAAACAGCACCGCACTGCCATAGACGATAAACATGCCTGCAAAGCCTACAAATGATATCAGAGCACCTCAGAAAATGAGACCAAGAGCGTTGGCAAAGTTGTTGAGTATTTTGAGTGGTGCAGCAGAGGCATCGGCGTTGATGACATTGGACATTGTTACTCCAGCGTAGGATTTATTATACTCATCGGCAAAAATACCCTGACTCATCGGATAACCAGCTGCGTATCCTGTGCTATTTGTCATACCGAGTACTACCACTATGAGGAGGCCAAATACACCCTCGAGAGCCCCTGTTAATGCTAGTCCAAAGAGCGCTATTGCAGACAAAAAGAGACCGAGAGTAATAATAGGGAATTTTCATCGTTGGTCTGCTTGTTTGATCCAGAACATCTGTAGTCCGTAGGCTGGTATGGCGAGCACGCCAATCAAGATGAAACCACTCTGGATGATATTTTGTACTCCTGAATTTTGTAATACTTCCTCGAGATAGGTGATAAAAAATGTCGTTACAATAGTATCCCAGCATCAAAAGAGAAATATACACCCTGTGGTCCAGAGTAGTACGGGTACGAGCGTTTCTTTACCGAATATCAGTTTGTAGAGCATGCGATATTCTAGCTTTGTTTTTTGGAAGATATCATCCCAATCGAGTTCCTTGGTAATTTCTTTTGGCTTCATGATGATGTAACTCATGTCTCATTTTATTTTTTGGAAATCGCCAGTTGTGACGGTTGTTTTGACGTATGAGCCTGTATTATGCTCGATTTCCTTCGCTTTATCGACTATATGGAGATTTTTGACTGCACTCATATTGAATACTTCGGATGAATTATCAAAATATGATTGTATAAAAATCCACACACAGACGATGAGGAATATGAGTACGAGGAGTACGAGCTCTACAGAGCTAGTTTCTTGCGGTATGGCGAGTATACCGATAGAGAGAATAATTCCCACCACTGACCCTATACCCATTGATATGTTATATTTTGAGAGTACTGCATCATATTCTGATGGATCACAGTGATTGAGGAGATACGATATGGTGGTTATCTCATAGACTTCCTTGATTGTTCAGTAGAGAATTCCTACGGTGAGGAGAAGTGCGACATTAAATCCTGTTGTAAGGAAATTTCTCGTGATATCAAATATATTACCTGTCAATTTGAAACCTTCATCAACCGATGTACGTATGAGATAGAGGAAAAGTATCGCTGCGATAATCATGAACGCATTGGCTACACCAAGCATAATTTTTGATGGGACATGTCTCTGGATTGTACCGAGAGGCACATCGATAATCATCGACCAAATATTTCCTATGCCTAAAAATATACCCACCAAGAGAGGCGAACCCACGATAAAGCCAAAGAAAAATACACTCGTGAGATGGAATATAATCCAAATCGCGCCGTAGACGCTGACGACATTAAAAAAATTCCTTAATAGTCTCGATTTTTCAGGTATTTCGGGGGCAATAATCTGAGTCATACCATGACTTTATCATATTTTTTGTCTGGAGTAAAATTTTCAGGTGTTTTTCTTACCTACTTCCGTAGTTCAATACCCATATATTGTCACATTGACCTATGCCCAGTTCCCGGAGATCTTCGTGATACATATTTTCTCTATGACCTATACTGGTGGTGAGTTGATCGAGGAGCTCTGCTACTGTTGTCTGCCCGAGTCCGAGATTTTCGGCTCCAAGCTGGTAATCATATCCTCCATCATCATATCTCTGACTGAGAGTGCTTCCGTCAAGTCCGTGTGTGATTTGGCCTACTCAGCAGAGTCTGAGTGCGTATTTCTGAGCTATAGCATCGAGTTTTTCTGATTGTTCGAGTTCTCAGAGTCAGCGATTTTTACGACGAATATTATGTTCTGTAATAAGTATGGACCGGAGCTCATCGAGCGATAGTGTGCTTTTTTCTTTCATAATATCACTCTGAGGATTGTGATAGTTATCATGACAGAGTACCCCTTCTGTCAAGCTTCTTGTCATACAAAACATATGTTCGAGATAGCCCAATACGTCTCTCCTTGTCGTTGATAGTGATGTTTTTTGGAGCTGGAGCTTGATTTGATTGGTGATTTTTTCCAGTGATTTTGAGACTGTACTTGCTGATGTCTGTGCCATAAATGTGTCGTAGAGTTTTTCTGTTCTTATTTCCAGTGCGCCACTCAATCCGTAGCTATTGAGCGTGAGAATAAGTGATAAAAGGAGTGTTTTTTTCATAGAAAATATTATACTGTACCTAAACATACATATACTTTACCATACTAATTTTATTTTGCAAATGTCTGCAGTTTCTCACATGTTAGAGCTTGTTCATAAGGAAATTCTCACCCACGATGTCTATGAGTTGTGTTACAAATCTCAAACCCCTCTCAATATATTGCCTGGACAATTTCTCTTGTGTGATACAGATGAGACGAATACGAAACTTCGACGATCATACTCCGTGAGCTGGTCCGAATGAAATAATGTGTATTTTATTGTAAAAAGAATAGCAGATGGTGGGGGTGGGAGTATCGCTCTCTGTGATCAGTCAGTAGGTCATATGATGCAGGTGCGATGACCGATGGGGCAATTTTATCTCAGAGATACTCCGTGTCCAAAAGTCTTTATTGGTACGGGGACAGGATTTGCACCTCTGTATTTTCAGTTGCGTACGAATCTCATGAGACAGCCAACGGTGCCGACATTTTTTCTCTTTGGAGTTCGTGAATTCGGTGATGTTTTTTATCAATCACAACTTGAGGAATGGTATCGCGCCTATCCAGCTTTTGATTATGAGATATTTCTCTCACGAGAAGAGCTCGAATTCGATAAATACAATATCGGTAGAGTAACGAGCTATCTCATTCCAGAGAGTATCGCTGAACTCAATTCTGACTGAGACACAGAATTTTATATCTGTGGAAGTCCTGCAATGGTCACAGAAGTACGCCACATCTTAAAAGATGCTGAAATGGCTCAGGAGAGAGTGTTTTTTGAGCAGTATTAGCTTGATTTTATTTTCAATTCAATACTATACTTTGAATTAATGTATAAATATATATTATGAAATTAAATAACTATCATATTCCTGGTACCTCTTCGCGTAGAGAATTTCTAAAAATTCCACTTGCTCTATCAGCTCTTCTCTGATTACGATCTGTTGCTGATAGCAGTGAAATAGGTTGACCTTGGTTTAAATTATATGAATGACAATTTGCTCGGAATAAAAAAACTGGAGAAAGGGTATGGTGTTATAGAGGTAATGTTTACTATCTTCGACCTACCTGACGTCCTGCTCCAAATTCTTCAGAAGAGTGTGATATACACCGTATTGTTCCGAATTTACGAGGTAATACTGAGTTAGGTGGTATGTGGGAGGCTATATAAAACAGACTTTAATAAATTCATGATAGAATTGCCCCACCATACTGCAAATAAAAAGATTGCTGTTATAGGTGGCAGTTTTAGTGGTATTTTGACGGCTCTTCTTTTGAGAGCATATGGGTTTAAGGCGATTGATATACTTGAGAAATCAGAAAGTGTTTTTCCGCAACATGCGTCATTTATGAATGCGGGTACTCTTATTCATCATCTTAATTTCTGAGGAGATAAGGAGAGTTTCCAAAAGATGATTTCTGCGTGTCTTTTTTTCTTAAGAGTATTTCCTAGTCATGTCTACTCTGCAACGCGGGCGAACTTACTACTTCCAAATGACTCAGAAAATCCCGCTATTCACGGAGAGTCTTCAGCGCTTAATAATTTAGCTGAATTGCGGAGAATATATAAGCAACATGTTGCCACTACTGGTCATTCCCCATTTGGTTCTATTGAAAAACTATTTAGAACGTTAGATGAGTCAGAACTACGACAACAATATTGATCTATATGATGAAAATCATGGTTATGAGTGGATTGAGTTTTCCATTCGGCTTTTGACGTTGCTCAGTTCTTTGCTGACCCAGATGCTCTCATACGGCATCTTTATAGGCATCTATTTTCCACTGATGGAAATGCTATTACACTGAAAACTTCATCTCATGTATCATCTATTATTCCTGTCATTAATGGATTTGATGTGGGAGGCGAGTCTGCATCATTCTGAACATATAGTGCTATTATTGGCCAAGCGCATGCAGGGAATTTTTCTCTCCGAATGCCATGATTATCAGAAAAACTACCCTGTCATATGCGGAGAAAAGGGCTTCTCTTGATGGATGGAAAGGGATTAAGCATTCCCCCGACTGTTATGATTCGTGGTTTTTATGGGGCGCTTTTGCCTGTTGGTAATGATCAATTTTTGGTCATATCTGGTCGACATTTTGATTTAGATGAGATTCATTTTCCTGGAGATGGTCAGGATTTAGAGCAGAAATTGCATCAATGGGATACTGCACCAATTGATACATATAGTTCTTGGTCGAGTGAGGAGCAATTTGCAACTGCTGTTATCGATGATGTGGCAGAGAGATTGCCCATTGTTCGAAAGATGAGACTCATACGTCCTATTTTTGGTACTCATGTATATGATCCAAGCAGAAAAGATGCAGCAGTAGATGTGGCGTCTGTTCGTGATAAAAATCTGATTGCTCATGAATTTGTCCAAAAAGATGCCGTAGCACTTCTGGCCTGACATACTAAATTGACCACTATTCCTATGTCTTCTGTGCATATAGTAAGTAGAGTACTTGCGACCTTGTCTTGAGGAAAGCATCCAGGTATACCATTCACAGAGTATGGTTTTCCTATAATCCCTGACCAAATATTAGGTTCATGGATGACAAAAGATGTTGTTGTTTCCCAGCAGAAGCCATGTCCACGTTTTAAATAAAGTTATAGACACACCACTACTGGTTCTCTTTCCCAGACTTTGAGCACCATTTTCCCGAGATCTTTTGCGAGGAATTCGCAGAAATTTTTGTGATGTTCTTCTGGTTTTTTATTTGCCACTGCTTTCTTCACGTAGTCAGCTATAGCTCCGTGTGATGCACTGATTTCATCAGGGAAGAAGAGGCCACGAGATTCGACGAGAGCCTCTTTGACATTGACGACGAGGACACCTTCTTCACCGAGTTGTATACGGTCTTTGACTGCTTTTGTCTCGAGAGAACCGATACTCATACCATCGACGCCGAGGGCTTCGAGCTGGATTTTTTTGCGAGAGAAAATGAGTTCATGGCGTTCATCGAGTTCGACTATGGAACCGTCTTCGAGCATGAGGACATTTTTTGGATCCCATCCCATTTTCACTGCTTCGCGTTTGAGTGTAAGACGTTGTGTGATATCTCCGTGCACAGGGATGATGTATTTTGGTCTCACGAGATTCATAATAACACGCTGTTCTGCTATACCACCATGACCACCAGAGTGGACTTCATTTTCTTTGATGGTGATGATTTTTGCACCAAATCGATTGAGACGATTCATCATATCGATGATAGCCAGTTCATTACCAGGAATGATTGAAGAGGAGAGGATGATAGTATCTCGAGGTTTGATCGAAATAGTCTGATGATCTCCGCGAGAAATATTGTTGAGACCTCCAAATTCTTCTCCTTGGGCGCCAGTGGTGATGATGATTTGTTTGTTTTCTGGGATACTCTCCATCGTCTTAGAGTCGAGAGGTTTGAGTGTCCCTTCTTTGCATTTCAGGATGCCCATTTCTCGTGCGATAGCGACACAATCGACCATACTTCGTCCATTGACGAGGACATGACGACCGAGTTGCTCAGCAATCGTGACGACGTCCTGGATACGACTAATGAGCGTTGAAAAGTTTCCAATGATGACACGTTCTGGTGCATCTTGGATGAGTTGTTTGAGCTCTCCGGTTACTTTTGTTTCTGATGTCGTCCAATCTTGTTTGTATGAATTGGTTGTTTCTTGGAGGAGAATATCGATACCGCGTGACGCTATGCGACTATAATTCGCGAGGTCAACAGGCTTGTCGATGCGAGGGAAGAATTCGAGCTTGTAGTCACCCATATGCATGATACGAGCTGATGGCGTCTCGATATAGACACCACAACTATCTGGGATGGTGTGGTTAACGCGGAAGAATTCATATTTAAAGACTCCAACATTTGCCATTTTTCCAGCATCTGGATTGACGGTAAAAAATTGGACTTTATTTTTGAGACCAGCTTCTTCGAAACTTTTTTTGATCATGGCTATGGTAAATGGGGCACCATAGAGAGGAGGAAATCCGAGAGCAGGAACGAGATTCTTGAGCGCTCCAATATGGTCGAGATGGCCATGGGTGATAAACATCGCTTTGATTCTTTTCAAGTGTGGTTGAAGGAATCGAATATCAGGAAGGAGATAATTGAAACCAGGAGAATTACCGCCACGAGCGAATTCGAGACCACCATCGACGATGAGGATATCTTCACCATGTTCAAACATCGTCATATTCGCACCGACAGTACGGAGACCCCCGATAGGAATCATACGAGTGACATTGTGCTCTACTTTTGGTAGGACTTGTGGTTCAGACGTTTTTGGGAATATAACTGGTACATTGAGACTCTTTATCACGGCAGGAGAGAGTTGAGTAGGCGTCTCTGTGCTTTGACCGACTTCCGGAGATGGATTACGTAAAATAGGTTTCTCAGGTGGGAGCTCGAGACGTTTGAGTGGTCGATTCTTTGGGAGAAATGGTTTTTCTGTTGCCGAAAAAGGTTTACGAGCTCCTGTTGGGTTTGGCCTAGGGGCGAGAGGCGTACCTGGCTTTTTTAGAGGTGCAATGTGGCTCTTGGGCTGTTGAGGAAGGATTGGTTTTGGAGCTATCTTAGCTGCAAATGGTCGTACTTCAGAAGGGTTTCCTGGTTGTACTGGCGATCCCTGAGTTGGGATTTCTGGTTTTGGGGTTGGTTGCTTGGTGACTTCTCAGAGTTCTGAGTCAAGTTCAGCAAAAAAATTGTCGGACATAAAAAATAATACAAAATAAAACGGAGGATGTATGAATCCGCAAGGAAAAGCTAGGAGAGTGTATGCGGTGACATGAGCATCATCGAGACCACAGTATGAGCTCTATTGATGACCACGGACGGGACGTGAGTGGTACGAAGTGAGAATATGATAGCTTGTTTTCTCTTCTGAAACAACTGGTAGTGTCTTGATTTTTTGTATTTTATAGTTCTAACCTGCATAGAGGAGTATAAATATTTTAGAATTGATTGCAAATTTATTCGAACAAGCTGTCGTCGTGTTCGCTGACCCAATTTGTAGTTTTCCCTTTTCCATACCATGGCCAGAGGAGCACGTCTGTGTGTTCAAAAGTACCTGCTTTGATATCGTTGAGGGGATTCATCGCGAGTTCAAAGTGGAGATGGTAGAGATATTTTTTGTCTGGCACAGCTGATCCTCACACGTGTCAGAGCACAGTACCTTGTCATACTCTTCTTCATTCATACATATCCTCAGGTATGCTCTCGAGGTGAGCGTATATAGCGACATGTCCTGAAACTGTTTTGAGATAGACAGTGTTACCACGATAGGTATCGAGATTTTCTTGTTTCTCTATATCTGAATCACCATCATGGAGATGAGCCATTTCTTGCCAGCTAAAGTCGCGTTTGACGTGGATGATTGTACCGTCTTCGATCGCAGTGACTGGAGTTCATTCGGAGGTATAAAAATCCCAACCATGATGAATTCCATCAGTTGAATCTGCCCGAAACGGACGTGGAGAATTTGGGAGGTGTGTAGATTTTGTTGGGAGAGCAACACTTGCTATAGGAAGAGAGTATTTCCTTTTTCGAGCTGCGAGGACGGTGTCGATATTGTCGAAAAATTGTCGTATCTTCATCGAAGAGAGCTTGTAATCTGTACGGAGTATGCTCCCAGCTTTGAGTGTATTTTCGAGAGTACTGGTAGATACATCAGAGAGGGTTTCTATTTCAGGCAGATTATTTGCTATAGGGAGTATGTAGTTCTTTTTTTGAAAAGTGACCACGGGGAGTGTACATCGTCCTTTTGATTTCCATTGTACGACTGATGATGTGTCTGATGATTTGAGTATGATTCTCTTTTGAGAACAAGGCGAAGTGAGACCATCAACATCTCACGAAGAGAGCCCTATGAGTACACCAGATCCTGTATCCAGAGAAGTCACACCAGAATAGAGTATCTCTAGAGGTGGCGTGACATAAGGCTCAGAATTGGCTTCGGATATGAGAATGCCAGGGAGTAAAAGTGTTATCAATCAGACTGACAAGGAGTGTCGAATCATACGATTTTTTGGTGTGTTTTTTCTACGAACAATTGATAATAGTGTATAAAAAAATTGATCGAATCAAGTTATTTATGATATTTCTCTGCTTGATTATGCTTTTTTCTCTTTTTTGCGATAAAAAATGATCAGTTGTGTGAAGAGCGTGTGAAGTATGCTTTCTTTTCTCGATGTTTCCTTTATCATCTCCCCACCTTCTTTTTATGAAAAAAATCTTTCTTTCTTTTCTTTTTTGTTTTACTGCTTTTACATGGGCCTCTTGACAGCTCGACAGCGCTCGTTATCTCGCAGAACAAGATATCATCGTCAATCAATCAATACGGGCTCAACAGTATCGTATTAATACATCTCTTGAGATGCAAGAGGTAGCAATGTATCGACTCGGTGACTTCCTTACGAGACAGGAGGCTCTCGGAATTATTGTCAAAATGGCGAATCTCTACCTCCCTCCATCGTATAGTTGTCGTAAGTATTTCACTGATACACCAGAGTGGTGGGTCTGTCGTGCGGCAGAAGTGTCAGCTAATAATGGGATAGTGTCACGTAACAATACGAGATTCCGACCACGTGATACACTCACTCTCGCTGAGTCACTTGGTCTCATGATTAAAGCTCTCAATATACCTCTTTCTACGTCTTCGACGAGTACTATTTCTGGTAATATTCCTGACTGGCAAAAGAGAATTATCCTCACTCTCCGAGAGCAAAATATAGGGTATGTACAAGAAATACAGCCAAGAACTCCTTATGGAAATATCATATATAATTTTTATTGGGATGGTTATGATGGGAGAGGTT
>JACCDG010599332.1_pt1 | contig 23994 bp, 24 predicted proteins | sample 7442471 | NCBI WGS metagenome assembly JACCDG01 (sample SAMN15323444, study PRJNA562643) | freshwater metagenome | isolation source: river surface water | place: USA:Blue River Watershed | collected 2017-08-17 | reverse complement strand
TGGCCAAGAACACCAGCCAACTGCTGGTGATGTTTGCGCTGTCGAACCTGTGGATGGTGCGCAAACGGATTTTGCAAGGGCTGCAGGCATGAGTGCGCCTGCAGCATGGGCAAGGGCCCGAAAACGGGCGCCAACACGCCAAAATAACGAGAAATCGGCGGCAAATTCAGCGCTGGTTTCATCATGTGAATATTCACGCATCAACTCGCTCTGTGGCGAGGGTTATGCAGACCTTCCTTAGAACGGTTTGATTTTTTGAGGGATCGAAACATGTGTGGAATCGTGGGTGTGGTCAGCAAAACGCCAGTCAACCAACTGATTTACGACGCCTTGCTGCTGCTGCAGCATCGCGGCCAGGATGCGGCCGGCATCGTCACCCAGCAGGGACGCAAGTTCTTCATGCACAAGGCCAAGGGCATGGTGCGTGACGTGTTTCGAACCCGCAACATGCGTACGCTGCCCGGCATCTGCGGACTGGGTCAGGTGCGCTATCCCACGGCGGGAAACGCCTATAGCGAAGAAGAGGCGCAGCCCTTCTACGTGAACGCGCCCTTCGGCCTGGTGCTGGTGCACAACGGCAACTTGACCAATGCGAAGGCGCTGAAGCAAGAACTGTTTCAAACTGACCACCGCCACATCAACACAGAGAGCGACTCGGAAGTGCTGCTCAACGTGCTGGCGCACGAACTGGAGAAGGTCACGCGCGGCATCACCTTGAAGCCGGCCGACGTGTTTGCCGCTGTGCGCGGCGTGCATCAGCGCGTCAAGGGTTCATACGCAGTGGTAGCGATGATCGCAGGCCACGGCCTGCTGGCCTTTCGCGATCCGTTCGGCATCCGCCCGCTGTGTGTGGGCCACAACGACCAGGGCAGTGTGATGGTCGCCAGCGAATCGGTGGCACTCGAAGGCAACGGGTTCGAGCTCGACCGCGACGTGCTGCCCGGTGAAGCGGTGTTTGTCGAAATGGAAGGCAAGGTGCACTTTCAGCAGTGCGCCGATAAGGTCAGCCACAACCCCTGCATTTTTGAGTTCGTCTATCTGGCCCGACCCGACTCGGTGCTGGACGGCATCTCGGTCTATCAGGCCAGGCTGAACATGGGTGTGACTCTGGCCAAGCGTGTGGTCTCCACCGTGCGGCCGAGTGACATCGACGTGGTCATTCCGATTCCAGAGACATCTCGCCCGAGCGCCATGGAGCTGGCCCAGTTGCTAGGACTGCCGTACCGCGAAGGCTTTGTGAAGAACCGATACGTCGGCCGCACTTTCATCATGCCGGGGCAGGGCGTTCGAAAAAAATCGGTGCGCCAGAAGCTCAACGTGATCGGCAGCGAGTTCAAGGGCCGCAACGTGCTGCTGGTGGACGACTCCATCGTGCGCGGAACCACCAGCCGGGAGATCGTGCAGATGGCGCGCGACGCCGGCGCCCGAAAGGTGTACCTGGTCAGTGCTGCGCCTCCAGTGCGATATCCGAACGTTTACGGAATCGACATGCCAACAACCGACGAATTGGTGGCGCACAACCGCACGGTGGAAGAGGTCCGCGAGAGCATCGGCTGCGATGCATTGATCTACCAGGACCTGGATGCGATGACGCAGGCCATCGGTTCGCTCAACCCCAAGCTCACCGGTTTTGACGCATCGCCTTTCGATGGCGTGTACGTAACCGGTGACATCACGCTGGAAGACATTGCGCGCTTGAATGCCGGGCGTGACGTGCACGAAGAGGGCGACGGCGACACCTCGCGTCTGGCGCTGCCCAACGCGTAGCTTGCCTGAGTGCTCCGGTTGATGATTTCGCGGAAAACCGACATGACCGCGAAACGGCGGCCGGGCGAGAGACTGGGGAGCAAAGGTAGTACGGCGAGAGCTCCGAGGCTCACTGCGACATAAGCGGTTACATGTAATTCAAGGGCGAGGTCGCCGCGCGCCGTTTTTGCCAGTGAAGAAGAAGGCTTCTCCTGCGGTCACTCGCGACCCGCCTTGACCTAGCTTCGAATCTTGCCTGGCTGCACCCGAGGGTGCGGAGGCCATAGAGCGCACCATGCTTGCTCTGGAGCATCCTGTTCCTTGTGAGGACGGCCGCGGCGGCCTGGGGCACCTCTCGCTCTGCGTGCCCCCAGATTAAGCCGTCCTTGCGGAAGACACGGTCCGTATCGAACGTGTAGTGCCGCCCGAGCTCAGGCTAAGGTGCCTCAGTTGCCTGTCCGTCAGTTCTTCGCTCCACCAGCTGGATCCTCGGAGGCTCATAACCCGGCGCGATTGTTGCGTTGGAGGATCCGTAGAGAGACAAAGGATCTTGAAGCCAAAGCGCGTACTCAAGACCTTGGAGGTGATGATCCGGGGAGCAGTCCACGTTCCATCGTCTGAGCATGTAGCCCGCGTTGGCTGAGCGGACTTTGACCGTAAAGACGCCGTCTTGCATCGGATAGTCCATTTGGACTATCTCTGGACGAGGGTGGTTTGGATGAGGCACTAGCTTCAACTCAATGATGCGGCTCCACTGGTCATCCTGGTCTGCGCGTTCTTCCCGGCCAATTGGGCTGGTTTCGAGCACCTCTACGTCTTCCATCCGCGTCGGAACGAAGTCGGTGAAGTGCTTCCTCAGACGGTCGAAGGCGCGGACATGCCAGCGAACCCCGTTGTCGACCAGCGCTAGTGGCACGATCTCTCGACGAGTCTTGCCGCTGCTCACCGAGTGGTACGCCAGTGAGACGGCTTTACCCCGGTGAATTGCACGGGTGATGGGAGCAAGGACCCCATTGACCTGTACGGCGCTCGAACAGGGAACTGCCTACGTGTAGCTATAGCTCTTGAGGAGGCGGGATTACCCTATCGCCCTGTCCGACTGGACCTGCGGCGAGGAGAGCATCGGACAGCTGAGTTCCTGGCGCTCAACCCAGATGGCAAAGTGCCGGTGATTGTCGACCGCGTTGATGGCGACGAAGTCCTTGTACTTACGCAGTCCAACGCCATCCTGTTCTATGTCGCCGAGGCTGCTTCAGAAACCTTGTTTCCTGTCGGTGGCACGCGTCGACGTGTCGTCGCTTATGAGCGGTTCTTTTATTTTCTGACGGATGTGATCGCCCCCAGCCACGCCGCATTCCAACTCCGGGCAAGTGGCGTGAAGGACAGTTCGCCGCAAGCACTCGACCTCCGTGCGATGAAAGCCCTCTCCGTTGCAGAGCGATTCGTAAAGACATCCGAGTTTATCGCTGGGGAGACATTTACGTTGGCCGACATTGCAGCGGTCACCATCGCCTTCGCTGTTGAGCGCCACATCGATTGGAGCGAGCTTCCGCAATTGCGGCGGTGGTATCAAGCCGTCATGGCACGGCCCTCCGTCATTCGAGGATTCGCTGCCTTCGGAACGCGATAACAAAAAGGAAGTCAGTTATGCAGAATTCACACCCCCTCGACGACTTCATCTGGAAGTCACTGACCAGCTGCCATCAGCATCTAGCCGCGGGGGACGCGCTCGCGCTACGTTACCCAGCGCCGATAGGCCCCTTCGCCGTGCTTGGCGGCAACTCTCCCGCGAATTGGAAAGCGCTTGCAGATCTAGTGCTGGCAGGTGATCACGCCGCGCTCGTCACGCTTCAGGAACTTGAGCCCCCATCCGGATTGAATGTAATTCAACGTGGTCTTATCAATCAGATGGTGCTATCGACAGCACCTTCCGACAGCTCAGTGGCGAAAGCATCGCGCCTCGGTGTCGCCGATGTGCCCGACATGCTCGAGTTGGTAGCAATGACGCGTCCCGGCCCGTTCGGAACTCGTACCCATGAGATGGGCGAGTACTACGGCATTCGTGTTGGCGGCAAACTGGTTGCCATGGCGGGCGAACGAATGCGTCTGCCCGACTACACCGAAGTCAGCGCTGTGTGTGTGCATCCTGACTATCGTGGTCATCGGCATGCGGAAACATTAGTGAACCTCGTCGGAAAGAGAGTAGTTGCTCGTGGCGAGACGCCGTTCCTTCATGTCTTCAGCGACAACACGGGTGCCATTAAGCTCTATGAGAAGCTCGGATACGTTCTGCGGCGGCAATTTCATCTCGTCGTGTTAGCTCGCGCTGGCGATGGGGATGCGGTGAGTTAGAAAGCTATCAATACCCTGAAGGCCGGTAGTCCGCATTTCAAATCGCAATCCCAGCCTTTCGGCAGCCAAACGCGCCTTTTTCTCCAGCACGGGATCAGGAATCTGAGCGAGATACAGTGCCCGGGTGAAGTTCCCGAAGTAGTCGGGGAGTAATTCTGGATACAGATCCAGGCCCAGATTGCGGATAATGAACTGATCAAAATGACGCACCAGGAAATCAGTCAGATAGAAGGTTCCACCTTCTGCCTCGTGCAATGCTTTGAACTGCTCAACACCAGCGAAGAACGCATAACAGTGGTCGCCTTCAATACGTGCGACCCCTTCCTCCTCAAGAACTTCGTCCAGTTTCCCACCCGTTCCGCAGTCTCCATACAGACATAGGATTTCGTCATAGGAAGATCGGTTCTCTTTGATCTTCTGCCTCATACCTTCCGGTATTTTTTGCGGGGTCATATGCCACGACGCCGGGAGACAGGTGACATCGATATCCGTCAATTGATTCATGCGTGTCACTTCCAGCAGCTCTCGGGCTACGGCTCCGCATGCAATGACAAGCGTCTTCTTCTTGCGTGGTTTGCGGCCTCGCTCTGGAGGATTCGAGGATTCGGCGTGGGCGGTGTTATGTGTGTGCATTCTTGGAGACTCCTGCCACGTTGTCTTCGCGAGCTTTGGCCCCAAGGTATCCCCCGTGATGACGAAGCCCATAGTCGTGGCGAGAGAAGCCTTTTCTCTCCATGAGAATGAGTGCGATCGCATCCCCGATCGCGGACATCACTGCGATGCTTGCGGTCGGTGTGAGGCCCAATAGGCAAGGCTCTTCAATGAGTCCCATATCGATGACGTTATCGCTCAGGCGGCGCATTTCGGACTCGGGATGGGATGTGATGCCAATGATCGGACCACAATCCAGGTGGCGGGCAAGCTCGATCAACTCCAGAACTTCCCGCGTCTTGCCGCTAGTCGAGAAGGCCACGATGCAGTCGTTCGGAGAGATTAGGCCTAGATCGCCATGCGCAGCCTCGCCTGGATGAAGGTAGGTCGCCGGCGTGCCGGTGGAACAAAGCGTAGCGGCAAATTTCTTGGCCACGAACCCGGCTTTCCCCATTCCAGTCGTGACGATCTTTCCCTGACATTCGAACAGGGTGTCAATGGAATTATCGAAAGAAACATTTAGATTGACGGCTGTTATGGCCGCCGCTTCCGCGGCTAGGATGGCCTTCGCCCTGGTTATCCATTGAGACATTGTTTTCCTTAGCTCAGCTTCCGCAGAAGAATGGACGCATTCACGCCACCGAATCCGAAGCCATTAGATATGGCGTACTCGGACGCAATGGGGTGAGCGGAACCACCAATGATGTCGAGCCCTTCGGCTGCGATGTCCCGGTTTTCCAGATTAAGTGTGGGCGGAGCGATCTGATCTCGTAAGGCCAATGCCGTGAAGATCGCTTCCGTCGCGCCGGCTGCTCCGAGAAGATGGCCCGTGGACGATTTCGTTGCGCTGATCGCGGTGCGGTAATGATCGCCAAAGACTGCCTTAATGGCCGAGATCTCGCCCCTATCACCAACCTGAGTTGAAGTCGCATGAGCGTTGAGATGGCGAACTTCGTCTGGCGGTATGTTGGCTTGTTCTAGGGCGATCTCCATCGCTCGTCTCGCCCCACGACCATCCTCAGGCCCGGATGTTATGTGATAGGCATCGGAGGTCGTCCCATAGCCGACGACCTCCGCGATTGGGCGGGCGCCCCGTGCACGCGCGTGATCCAGATCCTCGATCACGAGCATGCCAGCTCCTTCGCTCATGACGAATCCATCCCGTGCGGAGTCAAACGGCCTTGAGGACTTCGACGGTTGATCATAGTTAGCGGTAGATAAAGCTCGCGCGGCCGCGAATCCGCCTAGGCTGACCTCATTGATACAGGCTTCCGCGCCGCCGCAAAGCGCAATGTCGGCCTCGTTGGCGCGGATGAGCCTGGCGGCGTCACCGATAGCTTGGACGCTGGCCGCGCATGCTGTGACCGGGGCCCCTGACGGTCCGGTAAAGCCGTACTTGATTGAGACTTGGCCCGCCGCCAGGTTGATCAGAAACGAGGGAATGGTGAAAGGAGAGAGTTTCCCCGGGCCCCGCTGGCGAACCGTATCCACAGCGCTCGTAATCGCATGAAACCCTCCGATTGCGGAGGCGACGATAGTGGCGGTTCGAGCGCGGTCGCGCTCTGAGGTGGGACGCCACCCGGCTTGGCCAATAGCCTCTTCCGCCGCGGCTAACGCGAACACGATGAAACGGTCCATTCTGCGCAAATCCCGTTCCATAACGAAAAGTACAGGGTCGAACCCAGCCGCCGGGTCGTCATCAACACCCGGTACTTGTCCGGCTACCTTGACTGATAGGTTATTGGACAGAGCTGTAGGCAGCCAACTCAATCCTGACTTTGCCGCGAGGAGGCGAGTCCAGACGGATTCCAATCCAACCCCCAAAGGCGTAACCAAGCCCATCCCTGTGATCACAACTCTACGCATATGAAGTGCTCTCAAGATCGGCGCCATTGACGGCGCCCTATGAATCCACAGCTCATCAGTGAGCATGGCTTCCTGCAAAATTAGATGTTACTCAACATCTTTACACGTGCAATGATGCCATGTAACATCTAAGAGCGCAAACTATTCCATGCGAGAGGCGCTACGCATGCTGTGACGTTCGCGCAGCAGCGGGGCTGTCACAACCCGTCTTCTAGTGCGGGCGAACCTTGCTATGGGCAGGCAGGAGCGGCATGAACGGATTCGATCCTGTTGAACACTGTTTACCTTGAGGGCATTGCTGCACGATGAGAAAGTCGAGAGAAGAAACTGTTGCTACCCGCGCACGGATCGTTGAAGCCGCTTCCAGTGAATTTCGCCGCAATGGCATTGATGGAACCGGACTAGACGATCTGATGGCTGCAGCGGGGTTGACCCGGGGCGGCTTCTATCGGCATTTCGAGTCGAAGAACCAACTCGTCGCCGAAGCGTGTTCGGTCGCTGCGCAGCGGCAAATTGACGGCATCTCGCTGGCACTGCGAGGAAAGCGCCGCTCATCTGGCCTGCGTAGTGTCGCCAACTTCTACCTGGATCAATCTCGCCGAGATGATCCGACCATCAGTTGCCCGCTCGCGATGCTTGGGAGCGAGCTTGCTAGATGTGATAGCGCGACACGCTCTTCTGCAACAGATAGTTTTTCCAAGCTGGTAGATATCATTTTCTCCCAGATCGATTCGGAGGACTCCGAAAAGGCACGCAGTAAAGCTGTCGTCATCGCCACCACACTTATCGGCGCTCTTACGGTCGCTCACTTCATCAACGACTCGTCCCTCTCGGATCAAGTCCTTGAAACAGTCAAGCAAGCCTGTGCCTCCGCGTAATGTCTGCTTTCAGTTGACGCTGACAGTTGGCTTGCCGCCGCCGGGCACAAAGCAGGCGCCGCGTCACGTGTGCTAATGCGCACTGACGCTAGGGCTAAGAGCCTAGGGAAGGTCTTACATGGGCACGTATCGTTTTTCCTAACAGCGCACCCGTCCTTGATGGACGGCTCCGAAGATACATCTCAAACAGTCCACAAACCGTCTACTAAAGCCATTTGAACCAGCGAAAGACCGCTACCAACCCAACACTCATTAGTAAGCAAAGACCTACCAACACCCAGAAGCCATTGGTGGCATCTGCGAACGGCAGTCCCAGAAGATTGGCGCCAAACAGGCCAGTGACAAAGTTCAAGGGCAAGAAGATTGTGGATACCACGGCAAAAACATAAGAGCTTTGATTCAGCTGTCGCTCCTGAATGCGGTTTGCCTGGTCACTGAGGATATCGATACGGTCACGCAAATTCTCCAGCGTTTCGAGCAACCGCAACAGCTGGTTCAGGTGCTCCTCCAGTCGGCCTCGGTGATTTATATTCAGCGGCGGGACGACGAGAGTTGTCAACGTTTGAAGAACGGCTCGCTGGGGGCCAAGATGACGAAGAAAGCCAGAGATCGCGGTCTGGGTATTGGCCATGCTCGGGCATGCCGCTTCCGTCTGGTGCTGAACCAGAAGGCCGCCGATCAGATCCACCCCATCCTCCAGCATCTCGACCTGCTCGGAAACTTCCGCGAGGTGCTCTTCGATGAGATCGCAAAGGAAGTCACCTGGCGTTGCAGGGCCGCGCCCCTGAGAGATGTCTTCTGCAAGTTCGAGGATGGGATCCACATCCTCCTCGCGGGTCGTGATAACCCGACGCTCATCAATCCAGATTCGCATGGACACCATGTCCTCTGGATGCCCCACTCCATCAGCTCTCAGATGCATCGCTTTGAGCAGAACCATCACACCCTGCCCGTGGACGCGCAACCGCGACCGGGTATCTTCAGAGACCATCGCTGCGGCGATCAGCTTGTCCAGGCCGGTCGCGCTCGAGAGAAAACCTTCCGTCTCGCGGTGGTGGATGCACATGTGCAACCACGACGCACCGCCGGTCATCTGGAGAAGATGGAGGAACCCAGGCGTACGCTCTGCTTCGATCATGGCTCTCAGCCCACGGTGGATTCAACGTCAAGGTTAACGGTATCTCCAACCCGTAGCACGCCACCTACGACGATCCGTGCCGTGGCGCCCCCGTGACCACGCAGCGCGGCGTAACCGCCTTCACCGAGCTCGTCCTCCATGCGTGAACAAGGAGGACATGGCCCCGTGATTTCAATGCGGACCGAACCGCCAATTCGCCAGACAAAGCGCTCTTCCCGGAAAGGTGAATGCATCGCGGCGATGTTGATCCCCGAGATCACGAGGTTGCGCCGCAAACGCTCCGGGGCAATTGGGGCTTGCCCCGTCCAGACCCCGAGCAAGCTGAGGTGCTCAGCCTGGATCAGACTCAGCTCGCGATGGCGTTGCGCATCCGACTGACGAAGCCGCAGGGAGCGGTGATCGCCAATCAGCCCGAGACCCGGTTCGGCCCTGGCCTCCTGCACGGACACAGCGTCCTTGAGGCGATCCGGGCGCAGAACGATGGCACCAAGTCGACCTGTGCCATGAAAGCGCCGGACCAAGTCGCGCAGCGTGCCGCCCATCGTTCAGACTCGAATGAGGTGCATCACAAGACTTCCTCTATGTGCAGTTCGCGTTGCCGGAAGCTGACAACATCACCGGCTCGGGCATCTGCGATCGCTGCGTAGATGGGCGCCTGGGTGGAAATTCCCATGTAGGTGTTGCCGTCGCACTGGAAGGCATCGCTAGCAACCGCAATCACGAACCAACGCCCGTCGATGCGAACCACGGCGCCTGTCTCCACCGAATCCCGGGGACCGAAATCGATCTGACGTAAGACTTCCAGGGCCTCCTGATGATCGTGAATGGGGCATTCGAACGCCTGCGCCAGAGCGGCATTGTTGACGGCCCGCGACGCCGCATCGCTTTCACTGGGTTCATCTCCGCGGCCCGCCGCACCGACCAGGTATTGCGCATAGGTCTGTTCAGCAAACCGCAGGCGCCCTTCGGCAAGGTCCAGCATGGTCTGGCGCAGATGGGTCTTGTTGCTCATTAGGACTCCTTTTTCAGGTCGACGTTTGTTGCGTTGGGGTGAACGGTAGCCGGTGCCAGACGGTGATGGCGTACCAGCCTCGGGGGTCGGTCAGGGTGCAGGTGTTGTCAAACCCGCTTCGGCGTGCGAGGTGTTCGATTGAAGCCAGGGAGTATTTCTGGGATTGCTCTGTATAGATGGTCTCCCCGGCATGGAATACAAACCCTCGGTCAAGGGTTCTGCTGTGGACCACCTGGTCAACTTGGCTCACCAGAAAGCTTCTGGCCACGTGTTCCAGCGGACAGTAGCTGGCGTAGTGCCGAAATTTCGTCAGATCGAAGTCCATGCCCAACTCGCGATTCAACCGCGTCAGCAGATTCAAATTGAACGCAGCGGTCACGCCCTGTGAATCGTCGTATGCTGCGCGCAACATGGCCGGGTCCTTGACCAGATCCAGACCAAGCAGCACAAGGTCACCCGGGCGCAAATGCGAATGCACCCGCTGCAGCAGCTTGACGGCACCGTGTTCGTCGAGGTTGCCCAGATTGCTGCCCAGCAACATTGCAACCTGGCGTCGCCCTTCGGCAATCTGAGGCCAATGCTCGAAATAGTCTCCCAGCACCGGTTCGATGGCCATGCGGGGGAGGTACGTGTCAAAGCGGCGGCTCAGATCCGCTAGGGCGTGTGCGGACACATCCATAGGCCTGTAGATGCAATCCACTTCACGTTGCGCCAGTGCCTGGCACAGCGACAGCGTTTTGGCCCCGTCGCCGCTGCCCAGTTCAATCAGATCGATCGGGCTGCACCGAGGATCTATCCACCGGGAAAGCTCATCCGCGCGTGAGCGCAGCAGCTCGTGCTCAAGGCGTGTGAGGTAGTACTCGGGCAGCGCCATGATCTGCTGAAACAGGCGCGAGCCCTCATCGTCGTAGAACCAAGCGGATGAGAGCGCCTTCTGTGGTCGCGTCAACCCTTGCAGAACATGCTCCGTCAGTCTGTCCCGATCAGTCATGCGGACTCCCGCGAGCGAACAGGACGGATGCCCGTGAACTGCCAACGCAACGGAGCGTGAAAGAAGTTCCGGTATGTCAAACGGGCGTGGCCCGGCGATGTGGCCCAGGACGCTCCGCGCAAGACCTGCTGGTTCACCATGAACTTCCCGTTGTATTCGCCCACTGCGCCCTCGCTGCGGGCAAAACCGGGATAGGGCTGATAGGCACTGCGCGTCCATTCCCATCGACGCCCCCAGTCGAACCGGCTTGCCGCTGCTTCCCACTCGAACTCGGTGGGCAATCGCCACCCCGCCCAATCGCAGAAAGCGTGTGCCTCGTAGTAACTGACATGCGTGACTGGTGCCTGACTGGTCAGCGGCATCACCCCCTGGAGCGTGTAATGACCCCATCCGTCAGGCTGGTTAGGGTCGGGCTGCCAGTACATCGGCGCACGGAATTTAAGCGTTTGCACCCAGTCCCAGCCTTCCGCATGCCAGAGCGAATGGCGCTGATATCCTCCGTCGCGCATGAACTGAAGGTATTCATCATTGGTGACTAGCGCCACACGGATGTCTACTCCTTGAATGAGCGCCAAATGCGATGGCGACTCGTTGTCGAAGGCGAACCCTGGCCCCTGGTGGCCCATGCGAATCGTCTGCCCTTCGACGCTAAGCCAATCGTCCAGTGGTGGGCAGGTTCCATCATGTTCGGCCGTCACATCTTGGGGACCGATGCCCAGAGGGTCATACGCCGGATGCAATGGGTTGTGGCCCAGGATGTACTTGATGTCTGTGATCAGCAACTCCTGATGCTGTTGTTCATGCTGCATGCCCAGCTCTACCAAGGCCGCGACCGCGGGCTCCAGTGGTTCCTTCAGCATACGGCGCATGGACTCGTCCACATGCGCGCGATACGCCATCACCTCAGCCACCGTCGGGCGACTCAAGCTCCCTCGCTGCGGGCGTGCCAGGTGAGCGCCCTCCGATTCGTAGTAGCTGTTGAACAGGTAGCCATACAGAGGATGGAACAGTCGATAGTCCGGCTGTTGTTTCGCGAGGACAAAAGTCTCGAAGAACCACGTGGTGTGGGCCAAGTGCCACTTCGGCGGACTGACGTCGGAAACCGGTTGGGGAACATGGTCCTCGGCACTCAGAGGGGCACACAGACGTTCGCTGCGCGAACGGACAGAGACGTATCGGGTTAGGCGGATGTCTTCAGGTGTCACGGCAGATGAGAAAAAAGAGAGTCAACTTCCGAAGCGCTCGGTGCGGATGGAGACCTCGGGCACATTTAGCCCGGTGACCATATGAACGATGGACTCGACAAAGTCATTACGCCCGCAGATGAAAACCTGCGCAGATTCGGTCGCCACATCACCCAATTGCTGCAATGCCCAAGCAACATCGGCTCCATCAATGCGGCCAACGTGGTCCTGTGCGCGCGGGGCACAGGTATCCCGCGAGAGCGCCAGTCGGCTGCGAAACCGCGGCGTAAACGCTTCCCATCGCTGCAGGGTGGGCCAGAGCAACACTTCGTCAAGATGGCGTGCGGCAACCAACAGCGTTGTATGCGCTTGGCTGTATGCACCCACGCGTTGCGCTGCCATGGACAAAAGGGGAACGACGCCAGATCCTCCCCCAATCAGCAAGGCTGGTCGTGTGTTCGACTCGTCAAGCACAAAATGACCTCCAACCGGTCCGAGGACTTCAATCGTTTCGCCGTGCTGGGCCTTGTCGTGAAACCAGGTGGATACTTCGCCATCGTCCAAACGCTCAATGCCAAGCTCATAGAGCCCGGTACGTTGAGGAGGTGAGAGGAGTGAATAGCTCCGTTGTGCCTGATAGCCGTCTTCCGCTGTCAGTCGGACATCCAAATGCTGGCCCGGCCTCGGGCGAACCCATCTGTCAGGACGCAGCACCACCCGCATGACGCGTGGAGTCAGTGCCTGCAACGCATCGATGCGTGCGGTCTGCCAGCTCAGCCGGTGTTGACCAACAGCCTCATCCATAGCGCTCTTCCTTGAAAGGGTCGCCTCGCATGTGATAGCCCCGCAGTTCCCAGAACCCGGCCTCGTCGCGCTCGTTGAACTGCAGCGCATTGACCCACTTGGCCGACTTCCAGAAGTAGAGATGCGGCACCAACAGGCGTGCCGGTCCCCCGTGCTCGGGCGCGAGCGGTCGGTCGTCGTAGTGCGTTGCGATCATTGCGCGCCCTTGTGTCAGATCGGCCAACGGCACGTTGGTGGAGTAGCCGTCCTGAGAATGCGCCAACACCCAAGGCGTGGGCGCTTCCAGTCCGGCCGCCTGCAACAAGGTGTCCAACGTCACACCGCGCCAGCGGGTGTCGAATTTCGACCAGGTGGTAACGCAATGGATATCGACCACCTGCTCGGTCTGGGGCAGGGCCTGGAATTCGCTCCAGGTCCAAACGCGAACCGGCCGCACACCGACCTTCAAGGTCAAGCGCCAATCGCCAAGCGCCAAGGCTTTTGGGGTGGGGCCCGCAGTCAGCACGGGAAAACCTTCCGTCAGGGACTGTCCTGGCGGAAGTCGACCGCCGTGGTTGTGGACATCGCGATTGCGGCCGCTGAATGAGCGGTTGATGGGCATGGTGTGGGTCCTCCGGCTCACCCAGAACTTGCGGTCAAGGGCTTGCGTCGATCAATGATGGTGGGCAGGAACTCGGTGACCGTCGGGTGAACGGGCAATGCATCCCGGACCAACTTCCAGGTGCCGCCACTGGCCATCACCAGACCGATCGCCTGAATGATCTCGTCCGACTGGATCCCGAGCATGGTCGCTCCGAGGAAATGACCACTGTCCTCATCGATGAGGAGCTTGATCTTGCCCACGGTTTCGCCTTCTTCCTTCGCGCGACTGACGTCCTTCATGGCGTGAACCGCCTGGGAAATGCGTCGCCCTTCGGTCACGAGTTTTCGCGCGTCGGCCTCATAAAGACCGACGTGGGCCAGCGGAGGATCGGTAAACATGGCATAAATGCCGACGCGCGCGGCGGCGCTGCGTTGCCCTCCGGCCAGGTTCTCCGCCACGATGTCCTGATCGTGGTAGCTGGTGTGGGTAAAGGCCCCGCGCTGATTGATGTCACCCAGCGCCCAGATGCCGGGAACCGCGGTTTCGAGCCGGTCGTTGGTGACCAGGTAGCCTCGCGCACTGACCTCCAGGCCCACCGTTTCCAGGCCCAGACAGTCGGTGTTCGGTATTCGCCCGGTGGCCACCAGCAGGTGGCTGCCATCCACGCTGCGGCCACCAGCCAACTGCACCCGCACGCCAGCGTCGTTGTCCGCCTTGCCGACCCGCTCAATGCGCACGCCGGTGTTCACTTCGATGCCTTCCGCTGTCAGCATTCCGGTCACAGCGGCTGCAATGTCCTCGTCCTCGCGGGCCGTGAGGCGGGGCCCTGTTTCCAGAATGGCAACCTCACTTCCCAGCCGCCGAAAGATCTGAGCCATCTCCAGGCTGATGTATCCACCGCCGATGATCACCAGCCTGGACGGTAATTCACGCAGCGCCAACAGCCGTTCGTTGTCCAGGAACGGCAGCTCGTCCAGCCCAGGCACCGGCGGAACAAAGGGACGTGTGCCGGTGTTCAGCACCACCTTGGGCGCCACCAGCTGATGCTCGCCGGCCAGCACCACGAACTGTTCGCCTTCACGGCCCGCCAGGCGACCGCGCGCCTTGATGATGGTGAGTCCTTCCAACTGGCCCAGCCAGGCCTGCAGGCCAGAGCGAGCCTCCTCCACCCGGCGTTGCATGCGCTCCATCGCTGCCCTGAAGTTGACCTGGACCGACCCGGTTTGCACACCGAATTCGCTGGCCCGGCGCGCCATGTGAGCCACACGAGCCGACTTGCGTAGGGTCTTGGTTGGGGTGCAGCCCCGATTGACACAGGTACCACCCAGGTCACGCTCCTCGATGAGCGCCACCTTCATACCCCGGGCAACGAGTGTCGCGCCCAGAAAGGGACCGGCCTGACCGGCTCCGATCACGATCGCGTCGAACCTCTGTTCCCCGCTCATGGCCGCACCTCGACACCGCGCCAGAACGCCACCCTGCCGGTCACCGCCTCCGCACCAGCCTTGGGCGACGGGTAGTACCACGCCGCGTCAGCGTTCACGTCTTCGCCGACCACGACGTCGTAGTAGCTGGCCCGCCCCTTCCATGGACAGGTGGTGTGCGTATCGCTTGGTTTGAAATGTTCCGGGCGCAACGCGTCGTGTGGGAAATAGGCGTTGCCTTCAACTTCCACGATGTCATCGCTCTCAGCGATGGTGGTGCCTTTCCAGATGGCTCTCATGCTCCGTCTCCTTCGTTTGTGTGTGGTTGGGATCAGTCCCGAATCAGTGTGGTGGTGATCACCGGATGGTTCTCCAGCGTTCGATGCACGGGGCAACGATCGGCGATGCGCAACAGGTCCTGTCGCTGGCTTTCACTCAACGGTCCGCTCAGCAGGAGCTGCCGCGTGACGTGGTCAACCTGTCCCGAGCGATCCCCGCACTCCTGGCAATCGGTCGCGTGCGCGCGCTCATGACGCAACCTGACCTGGACATCCTTGAGCGCATAGCCTTTTCGCTTGGCGTACTGGCGCAATGTCATGGACGTGCAGGCGCCCAGCGACATCAGCAGAAGTTCATAAGGATCGGGCCCGCGTTCGCCACCACCCACTTCCTTGGGCTCATCGGCGTCGAGGTGGTGCGGACCTGCTCGCATCGATCGCCAGAAGGCGTGATCGTGCTCCCCCACCCACACCTCGCCCGCACGAAGGTCCGACGGCGCATCGTTTCGCTCGGCTCGCATCGGCAGAAACCGCGAGGCCCAGGCGCCAATCAGGTCAGCCGCATACTGCGCATCGGCCGGGCGCGTGAGCAGATGGTCCGCATCGTCCAGGCTGATGAAACTCTTAGGATGTCTGGCCGCCTTGAACAGGTCCTGTGCCTCGCCGATGTCCACCACCGCGTCACTTGGCGCGTGCATAACCAGCAAGGCCGCGCGAAGCCCCTTGACCGGGTTCTCGTGGGCTTGGGCCTGGAGCTCTTCAATGAAGGCCGGCGCGATCCTGAACGCCCGGCCGCCCAGGTCGACCTGGATCTGCCCATCCTCTTCGGACTTGGTCGGACCGAAGTGACGAAGCACATGGTCGGCCGTCGCGGGTGCGCCCAGCGTGCAAACCGCCCGTATGCCGTCGAGGCGGGCAGCCGCCGCGATGGCCGCCGTCCCCCCCAGGCTGTGTCCGACCAACAGTGCAGGCATGCCGATCGTGCTCTGCATCCAGTGCACCGCCGCCACAATGTCCGCCACGCTGGACGAAAAGCCACCGCGCCCGAAGTCGCCTTCGCTCTCGCCCAGACCGGTGAAATCAAAGCGCAGCGTGGCGATGCCCTGCTGAGCCAGCGCCCGGCTGATGCGGGTCGCGGCGAGAGAGTTCTTTCCGCAGGTAAAGCAGTGGGCAAACACCGCCAGGGCTTGTAACGGTGCATGGTCCGGGCGTTCCAAGACACCCACCAGCAGACCCTGGCTGCTGCCAGCGAAGCCTACCTTTTCGCTGCTCATGCTTTCTCCAGTGCCAGGGCGTTGATGCAGTAGCGCAGACCGCTGGGCTTGGGTCCGTCGGGAAACACGTGACCCAGGTGGGCGTCGCAGACGTTGCACGTCGTCTCCACCCGCACCATGCCGTGGCTGTTGTCTCCGTGATAGCCCACCAGACCCGGGGCAATGGCCTGCGTGAAGCTGGGCCAGCCGCTGCGGCTGTCATATTTGGTCGACGCATCGAATAGTTCAGTGCCGCAGCACACGCACCGGTAGATCCCGGGCGAAAACAGCGTACACATCGAGGAGCTGTGCGCCCGTTCGGTGCCCTTGAGCCGCGTGATTCGGAACTGCTCGGGCGTCAGCTGTTGGGCCCACTCGGCTTCGCTGCGCTCAACTCGGCGCGGTGGCGTCGGGTTGCCCGTTTCCACCAGTTGAATCACTCCTTTCCAAGTCAACATGTCGGGCCCAGGCTCCGGTGCCGCCGGTTCGTTTTCCAGCCGCTTGAGAAAGGTGACGAGCTTGTCGGCGTCGATTCGGAAATGGTTGTAGACCACTCTGCCATCGGGATCGATCAGGATGAACCAGGGTGTGCCGCCGTTGCGGTAGCGGCGCATCAGCTCCGAACCCGCGCCGTCCTGTTCGTCACCGGCGTCGTGCCCGAAGGGAATGCCCAGCGCGTAGCGGGAGTGATTGGCCAGCATGCGCTCCCAGGTGTTCGAACCGAAGTCCTCGAACACGGTCTGGACTGCGGCGAACCCGACGAAGTCGCTCCCCCGAAACGCGTCGACCACCCGGGCAAGCGCCGGAAAGCCGGTCGCATGGCACCCCGGGCAGGCGTCCTGAAAACAGAAGATGAGCTTGAACCGGCCGGGCATGCGGTCCAGGTCGAAGTGTTCCAGCGCCTGGCCCGACGCGTCCACCCACCGGGTCACACCCAGGGGAGCGGCCGCTTCGCCAAGGACACCGGGTTCCTGTTTCGTTGTGGTCATGCGAAGTCTCCTTTCAGAAATCGTTGGGTACCCCAATCAGGTGCCGCAGAAGGTGCGGTGGGCTGCGGCCACTTCGGGCGAGGCCGGCAGCGTGAATGGCCGCGCGGACTCCACCGTCTCGTACGGCCGCCCCAGCACCGCCAGCAGGCGCTCGAACGGACCGAGGTCGGCCTCGTCCACGGCACTCGACAGCGCCGCCTCCACCTGGTGATTGCGCGGGATCACGAAGGGATTGACCGACCACGCCGTTGCGGCGCAGTCCTGCAAGGTCCTTCCCTCCCGGGCCATGCGCTGGCGCCAGCGCGCCAGCCAGTCCGAGAGCGCCGGGCGCTCCCGTCCGAACAGGTCGTGCAGTGCGGCATCCGGCCCCGTGATGGCGTCGGACAGGAGGCGGAACGCCAGCGTGAAGTCCACCTTTTCCCGCTGCAGCAGCTGCAGGAAGTCGTCCGCCAGGGCGCGGTCGTCCGGCTCTTCAGCGGCCAAGCCCAGCTTGGCGCGCAGCTGCCCGGTCCAATGCCGGTCAAAGCGCACGGCAAACCCGGCCACCACCTGTTCCACCCGTTCCACGACGTCGATATCGCGGGCGTCCAGAACCGGCAGCAACGCTTCGGCCAGACGGGCCAGGTTCCATTGCGCCATGGCCGGCTGCTGGCCGTAGGCATATCGCCCCTGACGGTCGATCGAGCTGAACACCGTGGCCGGATCGAAACCCTCCATGAACGCACACGGACCATAGTCGATGGTCTCGCCCGAAATGCTCATGTTGTCGGTGTTCATCACCCCGTGGATGAAGCCCACGCCCATCCAGCGTGCAATCAGCTGCGCCTGCCGCTCACAGACGGCCTCCAGCATCGGAATGGGCTTGTCGGAAAGCTTGGCGAGGGCGGGGTCATGCCGCGCCACGGCATAGTCGAGCAGCCGCCGAAGCATCACCTCCTCCTCCCGCGCCGCGAAGAACTCAAAAGTGCCCACCCGCAAGTGGCTGGCCGCCACGCGCACCAAGATCGCCCCGGGGGGCGAGCCCTCGCGGTTCACCCGCTCACCGGTCCGGATCACCGCCAGCGCACGCGTCGTGGGAATGCCCAACGCGTGCATGGCCTCGCCCATGAGGTACTCGCGCAGCGCCGGGCCCAGTGCCGCCTTGCCATCGCCACGGCGCGAAAACGGCGTACGGCCCGACCCCTTGAGGGCCAGGTCCCGACGCTGTCCTGCCGTGTCGATGAGTTCCCCGAGCAGCAAGGCGCGGCCATCCCCCAAGTGTGGCGAGAACTGGCCGAACTGGTGTCCCGCGTAGGCCTGCGCCAGCGGCGCCGCCTCAGCCGGCATTTCCACGCCGGACAGCCACGCCAGACCGGTCGCAGACTTCAGCGTCGCCGGCTCCAGCCCCAGCTCCAGCGCCAGGGCGTCGTTGAACTGCACCCAGGCCGGGGCCGGGGACGGCTCGGGCTTCCAAGGCACATAGAACCCCTGCATGTCCCGGAAGAAGCTGTTGTCAAACGGCAGCCGAAACGCCGGGCCCGTCCCCGGCGTCTTCGGCTCCGACACGGCCTTTGGTGTGGACGCACGCATGACTTCAGGCCGCCTTGAGACCATCGTTCGAAGCGCCGAACGCCCCGATCAGCTGCCGCTCGTCGAGCTCGAAGTCGCTGTAGAGCACCTCGTCCAGCGGATCGATCACCAAAAACCACGGCGTGCCGCGCGTCCCGTAGTCCGCCATGAGCGACGACGCGCGTCCGATCGCAGGGTCGTGTCCGAACGGAATGTTCAAGCCGTAGCGCAACTGCGTCTCGCGCAGGCGCTCGAAGGTGTTGGACTCGGCGCCCTCGAACACGGTCTGCACCGCGGCAAACGCGAAGCCGCGATCGCCCAACGCCTTGATCAGCTTCTGCAGGGTCGGAAAGCCATGGCTGTGGCAGCCCGGACACCAGTGCTGGAAGCAGAAGATCACTTTGAACCCGTCGCCCAGATCGGACAGCTTCAGCGGTGCCATGCTGCGCCCTTCGCCGTCGATCCACCACGGCACCCGCAGCTCGGGCGCCTGTTGAATGCACCGGGATTGCATCACCATCTCCTCAGGAAAAAAACAGACACACCGGGTCGGCCCGCCCACTGGCGCGCCGACCCCCACCGTTCTTGAGCGTTGGCCGTCAGCCGATCTCGCGTCGCGGCAGCTTCCAGCCCGCACGGGGGTAGTGGCAGGTGTAGCCGTTGGGGTGCTTGACCAGGTAGTCCTGATGCTCGGGCTCGGCCTCCCAGAACGGCCCCGCGGGCGCGAGCTCGGTGACCACCTTGCCCGGCCACAAACCCGAGGCATTCACATCGGCAATGGTCTGCTGCGCCGTGGCCAGCTGCTCGTCCGAGGTGTAGAAAATGGCCGACCGGTAGGAACTGCCGCGGTCATTGCCCTGGCGCCCCGGGGTGCTCGGATCGTGGATCTGGAAGAAGAACTCCAGCAGGTCGCGAAAGCTCGTCTGCGTGGGGTCGAACTCCACCTCCAACGCCTCGGCGTGGGTGCCGTGGTTGCGGTAGGTGGCGTTGGGCACATCGCCGCCGCTGTAGCCCACACGGGTGCGCAACACGCCAGGCAGCTTGCGCACCAGGTCCTGCATGCCCCAGAAACAACCGCCGGCCAGGACTGCTTTTTCGCTCGGGTTCATCGTGATCTCCTTCAAAGTTCTGCCTCAAGGCATTGAACCTGAAGTCGGGTCCGTTCGGCACAGCACAACGGCATTCGGCGTCCGCATCACGCCACCGATCGTCCAGAACCAGGGCGCGATGGACCTACGGCTGACTCAGATGCTCCATCTGCCAAGCGCTGGGCGATTGCCCCGAGGCCCGTTGAAACGCTCGCGCGAATGCGGTGGCATTACCGTAGCCCACCTGAGAGGCCACCGCCTTCACTGCCTGCCCTTGCGCGAGTAGGTTGCGGGCAACCGCCATGCGCCAGTGGGTCAAGTAGGTCAACGGCGGTATGCCCACCACCTGGACAAAGCGCAGGGCAAAGGCAGACCGGGACAGGTGCGCCAGCTCCGCCATGCTGTCAAGCGTCCAGTCGTGCTCTGGCGATTCGTGCAGCATGGACAGCACCACACCCAGACGGCTGTCGACCATGGCCTCCAGCACACCGCCGGACAGCAGTTGCCGATCAATCAGGTGACGCACAAGCACCACGAAGGTGTATTGCAGCAGGCGGTCGATCGCTGCCCGATAACCAAAAGCACGTGCCTCGGCCTCCTCGAACAGCAGCTCTACCGGTCGCTGCAGCGATGACGTGGCGGTCAAGTCAATCACCGTGACGTCCGGCAAGATCATGTCCAGCGGCGGCGCCAATTCACTGAGGGTGGCGCACATCAGGTCCACCCCCTGCGGCCCTGAGCCCTGAACCCAGTGCTCCAACGCGCGGGGAAGCAACAGCACGCTGGGCGCCCGCACGTTCAGCGGCGCAAAGCCCTTGCGCGTCAGTTGCAGCTCGCCGCGACTCAGCAGGTGCATCGTCCCCTGCTTGAGGCCGTCAGCCTCGGATCCCTGCGTCAGGGTACAGAGATTTCCCGAGAAAAACATGCGCGCCGTGGGGGTGAACCGTAACAGCTGGTTCAGCAGAGAGGCGTTCGGCAAGGGAGTGCTTTGGTTCAAGCGCGTGACACCTGTTGTGGGTTAGACCTTGATTATCTTGGAGCTTCCGCCTCTCCTTAGAATGACTGCATGCCCCCCCCGTCCCTTTCGTCCAGCATCTCTCGACACCACCAAGCTCCCGCAGAAATTGAGGGCCAGGCGCTCAGGACGTCAAACTTCCTGCGCCAGGTCATTGAAAAAGACCTCGCCACCGGCACCTACGCCCAGCGCCAATGGGGCGGCGGCCCGGGTGATGCCGCCTTCCACGACGCCGGCCAGCCCGACCCGGCCAAGATCCGCACCCGCTTCCCGCCCGAACCCAACGGCTACCTGCACGTGGGCCACGCCAAGAGCATCTGCCTGAACTTCGGCCTGGCGCGCGACTACGGCGGCGTCTGCCACATGCGCTTTGACGACACCAACCCCGAGAAGGAAGAAAAGGAGTACGTGGACTCCATCCTCGACGCGGTGCAGTGGCTGGGTTTCAACTGGGAATCCAACTTCAACGGCAAGCAGGAAAGCCACCTGTACTACGCGTCGAACTACTTCGACTTCATGTACCGCGCGGCCGAATACCTTATCACCGCCGGCCACGCCTATGTGGACGAGCAGACAGCCGAAGACATGCGCATCAACCGCGGCGACTTCGGCAAGCCCGGCGTGGACAGCCCCTTCCGCAGCCGCAGCCCGGAAGAGAACCTGGCCCGCTTCCGCGAGATGCGCGACGGCAAACTGGCCGACGGCGCCGCCGTGCTGCGCGCCAAGATCGACATGGCCTCGCCCAACATCAACCTGCGCGACCCGGCCATCTACCGCATCCGCCGCGCCACGCACCACAACACGGGCGACGCCTGGTGCATCTACCCCATGTACACCTTCGCGCACCCCATCGAGGACGCGCTGGAGCAGATCACCCACAGCATCGCCACGCTGGAATTTGAAGACCAGCGCCCGTTCTACGACTGGTTGCTGGAGCGTTTGTGCGAAGGCGGCCTGCTCAAGGCCCCACCGCCGCGGCAGTACGAATTTGCGCGCCTGAACCTGACCTACGTGATCACCAGCAAGCGCAAGCTGGCGCAGCTGGTGAACGAGAAGAAAGTCAGCGGCTGGGACGACCCGCGCATGCCCACCATCGTCGGCCTGCGCCGCCGCGGCTACACGCCCGAGGCCATCCAGCTGTTTGCCGAACGCATCGGCGTGACCAAGAGCGACTCCTGGATCGACTACAGCACGCTCGACGGCTGCCTGCGCGAAGACCTGGAAAACAAGGCCCACCGCGGCATGGCCGTGCTTGACCCCGTCAAGCTGGTGCTCACCAACTGGGCCGAAGTGTTCGGCTCTGACGGCTACACCGAAGACTGCACCCAGCCCGCCCTGCCCCACAGCACCATTGCCGAAGGCCAGACGCCGCCGCCTGACCGCGTCTTCAAGATCGGCAAGGACGTGTGGATCGAACGCGAAGACTTTGAAGAAGTGCCGCCCAAGGGCTACAAGCGCCTGTTCCCAGGCAACGTGGTGCGCCTCAAAGGCGGCTACGTCATCGAATGCACGGGTTGCGCCAAAGACGCCGAAGGCAAAGTGACCGAAGTGCACGCCAAGGTCATCCCCGGCACCAAGAGCGGCACCCCCGGCGCCGACAGCGTCAAGGCCAAAGCCGCCATCACCTGGGTGGGCAACGCCGACGGGGTGAGCGCCGAAGTGCGCCTGTACGACCGCCTGTTCACCGACCCGCAACCCGACGCGGGCGGCAAGAACTTCCTGGACGCGCTGAACCCCGACAGCCTGAAGGTGGTGACGGCGGTTGTGGAGCCTTCACTGGCTGCAGCGAAGCCAGACCAGAAATTCCAGTTTGAGCGCCACGGCTACTTCGTGGCCGACCGTGCGGACCACGGGGTGGGCGGGAAAGTGGTGTTCAACCGGGTGACGGGGTTGAAGGATCGTTGGAATTGATCGCTATTCCCACTCTGTGCTTGCTTAATGCCTCGTACAAATCGTCTTTGTTGAAGACATCGCCTTGCACCACTTCACTCTCAGAATCTGGGGGTAGCTATCTACTCCGTTTTGGCGAGTAGGTGAACAGATCCGGAACAACGCGCGGTTGACACGGCCACATAGGAGTTGCGGAGCGTTTGCCCGGTAAACCTGTCTTGAATCGTCCCGAGGAGATTCGAACGCGCTGCCTAAAGCAACCACGCAAGCAACGTGAGCCGTTTTTCGACACCGACGAATCTGTGCATGCGCTGGTTATGGTCGAAAAGTGAGGCGCTCTACCAAATCGCAAAAACGGCAGGAAGTACATGGGTGTGTGGCATACCTCCCCCGACAACAGGGCGCACGCTTTACGACAAGTTGATGCGGTGTCTGGGCGAGATTGCCCATACGCACGATACCGACTGAAGTACCCGCCACCAACTTCGGCGACTAGGATGGCCATAATGAGCCAAATCCAACGGGGTCTACGGTTCCAGCAATTGCACACTGCCGAGGCCATCTTTCTGATGCCCAACGCTTGGGACGTTGGTAGTGCGCTGATGCTCGCGTCCTGCGGCTTTCCCGCTATCGCCACTACGAGTGCAGGCGTGGCTTTCTCGCTGGGATTCCCTGATCAAGAAGCTGCTGTGAGCAGGGAGACCATGCTGGATCGCGTGGGGTCCATTGCTGCGGCAAGTCCACTTCCTGTCTCCGCCGATCTCCAGTCGGGCTACGGTGCGAGCCCTGAAGAGGTTGGAGAAACCATCGCGGCTGCGATTCGTGCTGGTGTGGTGGGCGCGAACATCGAGGACTACAGCGGCAATCCTGCGCAAGCCCTGTTCGACAGAGAGCACGCTGTCGCGCGCGTTCGGGCAGCAAGACGCGCCGCGGACGCGTCGGGAGTTCCTTTTGTTCTGACGGCCCGATCCGATGTCTACCTGACTGGTGCGAGCAATGTTTTTGCAGAGGCCGTCGAGCGATGCAATGCGTACCGAGAGGCGGGTGCGGATTGCCTCTTTGTGCCGGGGGCTTCCGACCCCAAGACCATCGAAGCGCTCGTCCGGGAGATCAATGCCCCCCTCACCGTGGTCATGGGCCTGACAGGTTCACCTCTCACCGTGCCCCAACTCGGATCTTTGGGGTCTCCTCGTTTTCAGTGCAATAAGTGACGGTACGCAAAGCTAGCACTGGCGCGGGGGTGGTCTGGGTAGACCGTTGATTTCATTGACTTTCCTGTTCGCTTTGTAAACGGGTATGGTGGC
>JACCDG011785682.1_pt1 | contig 24026 bp, 15 predicted proteins | sample 7442471 | NCBI WGS metagenome assembly JACCDG01 (sample SAMN15323444, study PRJNA562643) | freshwater metagenome | isolation source: river surface water | place: USA:Blue River Watershed | collected 2017-08-17 | reverse complement strand
GCCTTCTTATGTAAATATTGGTGCTTATGTAGATTCGGGAACCATGGTAGATACCTGGGCCACCGTTGGAAGTTGTGCGCAAATTGGAAAAAATGTACACCTGAGCGGTGGCGTGGGCATTGGCGGCGTGCTGGAACCCGTACAGGCTGCCCCGGTAATTATAGAAGACAATTGTTTTGTGGGTTCCCGGTGTATTGTGGTAGAGGGTGTAAGAGTAGGTAAAGAAGCGGTACTGGGTGCCAATGTGGTTCTTACACAGTCTACCAAAATTATAGATGTAACGGGTAGCAGCCCTGTGGAAACCAAAGGCTTTGTTCCGGAACGAAGTGTGGTTATTCCTGGTTCTTATACCAAACAATTTCCGGCAGGCGAATACCAGGTGCCCTGTGCGCTGATTATTGGTAAACGCAAACCCAGTACCGATTTAAAAACCTCTCTGAATGATGCATTAAGAGAGCACAATGTGGCAGTTTAATTTTTGCTTATTGGAACAGAGGTTTCACAACATACTTATTATTCAAACCGCCTTTATCGGCGATGCCATTCTCGCCTCTTCCCTTGTAGAAAAAATTCATCATCATTTTCCACAAGCTTTGGTAAGTATACTGGTTCGGAAAGGAAATGAAGGTTTATTCCACGGACATCCTTTTCTTAAAGAAGTATTGGTATGGGACAAAGCTTCCGGTAAATTCAGGCATCTTTTTGCTCTAATGAAAAGTATACACAAACGAAATTATGATGCCGTTATTAATTGCCACCGGTTTGCCAGCTCTGGTTTACTAACCGGCTTTTCGGGTGCCCCCTACTCTGCCGGTTATAAACAAAATCCGCTTTCTTTTTTATTCAACACTACCGTAAAGCATGTTATTGGTGATGGAAGGCATGAAACCGAACGTTATACACAGCTTATTGAAGACATAACCGATAAAAAAACATTCCGGCCCAGATTGTATCCTACACCTGAAAACTATGCTAAAGTGGGGTCATATTGCGTAGAGACTTATGTATGTATGGCTCCATCATCTGTTTGGTATACCAAACAACTGCCTAAAGAAAAATGGATAGCTCTGTGTAATAAAATTTCCCCTGCAACTCCTATTTATCTTCTGGGTGCTGCCGGAGATACAACTTTGTGTGAAGAAATAAAAAAAGCCACCAGTCATAAGTCGGTTATTATTTTAGCTGGCCAACTGAACCTGCTCGATTCTTGTGCCCTGATGGAAAAGGCGCAGATGAATTATGTTAATGATTCGGCTCCGCTGCACCTGGCTTCGGCGATGAATGCTCCGGTAACAGTTTTTTTCTGTTCTACCGTTCCGGCATTTGGTTTTGGTCCATTGTCTGATAAGAGCCGGATCATGGAAGTAAAAGAAACCTTAGCTTGCCGGCCCTGCGGATTGCATGGTTATAAAGCCTGTCCGAAAGGACATTTTAAATGCGGGGAGGTGATGGTTGATGGTTGATTTAGCATTTATAACTTTATCGCCTTTCAACACAGAGAGAAGAGCGTTTAAGGAGTTGCACAGAGGATAATTAGATTCTTCTCTTTAAACTTAAGATTTTTTGACTTTTAACTTATTGGTTATGGCTTTTCAACACAGAATAAAATGCGTTTCGCAGAGAAGATTAATAAATCTTTTTGCCTTATTTCTTACATCTTGTGTCTTACGTCTTTCGTTTCATGTCTTTTAACTTAAAAATGCACCAACACCTACATAACCCCATATTTAAAGTAATCGGAAAACTGGCCGATGACGCCGGACTGGATGCCTATGTGATTGGCGGTTTTGTTCGCGACATCTACCTGGGCCGGGATAAAAAAGATATTGATATAGTAGTAATTGGCAGTGGCATAACATTAGCCGAAAAACTAAAGAATAAACTGGGTAAAGAAGCGTATTTGTCGGTGTTTAAAAACTTTGGTACGGCTCAGGTGAAATACCACGACCTGGAAATTGAATTTGTAGGCGCACGCAAAGAATCTTACGACAGAAACTCCAGGAAACCTGTTGTAGAAAACGGCAGTCTCGAAGACGACCAAAACCGGCGCGATTTTACCATGAATGCGCTGGCCATAGGACTGAGCAAAAACAATTACGGACAGCTACTCGATCCGTTTGGCGGAGCCAGCGACATAGAACATAAAATCATCCGCACCCCACTGGAACCAGGCATTACCTACAGTGATGATCCGCTGCGAATGATGCGGGCCATACGCTTTGCCACACAGTTGCATTTTACGATTGAAGAAAATTCGCTGAAAGCCATTACCGAGAACCGGGAACGAATAACCATTGTGTCGAAAGAGCGCATTAGTGATGAACTGAATAAAATCATTCTGGCCCCCCGGCCTTCCATTGGTTTTAAATTATTGTTCGATACCGGATTGCTGGCACTTATTTTTCCACAAATGACCGCCCTGCACGGAGTCGAAACGGTTAAAGGAAAATCGCATAAGGATAATTTTTACCACACACTGGAAGTACTGGATAATGTTTGCAAAAAATCGGATGACCTGTGGTTGCGCTGGGCCGCTATCATGCACGACATAGCCAAACCCGCTACCAAACGTTTTGAAGAAGTTCATGGCTGGACTTTTCATGGGCATGAAGACAAAGGAGCGCGGATGATACCCAAAATATTTGCCGAACTGAAACTGCCCCTGAACGAAAAGATGAAGTATGTGCAAAAATTAGTGCTGCTCCATTTGCGTCCTATTGTGCTGGCCAAAACAGAAATAACCGACTCAGCAGTACGCCGTTTGCTGTTTGATGCCGGCGACGAGCTTGAAGACCTAATGACCCTCTGCGAAGCGGACATCACTACCAAAAACCCCAGTAAAATACAACGTTACCTGCGTAACTTTGAAATAGTGCGTTTAAAACTGAAAGACCTGGAAGAACGCGACCGGATACGAAACTGGCAACCTCCGGTAAGTGGCGAAGACATTATGAAAGCCTTTAACATTGGAGCCGGGCGTGAAATTGGTATCATTAAAAATGCCATTCGGGAAGCCATACTCGACGGACATATACCCAATAACTTTGAGGCTGCCCATGCCTTTATGCTCGAAAAAGGGAAAGAGCTTGGACTTTGTTAATTATGACTTTTAAATTATCTCTTAAGGTGTTTTATTCAATTCCTTATCAATAGACTGAAAATTAATCCTGAACATGGTGCCCGGTTCGGGCAGACGATCGATGGTTCCGTTCAGTTGCTCCACCAGAATTTTAATCAGCTCCATTCCAAAAGTTTCCTGTGACTTATTTAAGTCTACCCGACAACCCACACCGTTATCACCAATAACAAGGTAATGGCTTTTTTCGTGAACAGAAACCATACGAATAGTAATGGTGTTATTCACTGTATGTTCATTAAAGGCATATTTCAACGAGTTGGAAACTATTTCATTGATGAGTAAACCTATAGGAATAATGGTATCAAGTCCAATATTTTTTGCCGCTATGCTGATGTTGAATTTAACAGGTATGTTAAGCTCGGTGTTATTTCGTTCTAAAGTACTAAAAATAAAAGCCGGAGAAAGCATTTCCCCGGCTGGTATTAGACTAAAAGAAAGATTATTCCGATACTTTGATAACTTCGTAGCATTTCAACTCTCCGGCCTGACCCAAATACTGGCTTTCGAGGTTAATGAGACCGATTTTTTTCACCTGATCCTTGGTTAAAGGCCTGGAAATAAGCCATTTATTTTCTTCGGTGGTTTTCAGTTCAATTTCCTTGTTATTCAGCACCTGATTAAGTTGTTTCTGGGTCAGGAATACAATACCCTCCACGTCATCTTCATCTTCATTCTCTGCCACCATTATATTTCCAACCAGTTTCAGTTTGGGCACATCCGGCTTGTATTTGAATTCAAGGCCTCCCTCATTATTGAGTTCTATGTATTTTATTCCTGTTAAATGAATTTCCTGCATGGCAAACAATCGTGTTTAAATTAAAAAATTTATGCAAAAATAACATAATCAGCCGGTATTTCAATCGGAGGAAGCTTAATTTTTGTTAAAATGACGCTGTTTTTGAGTAATTGCCAGTATAATTCGATGAATTTCATACAGATAGGCCTTAGGAAAATAGAGCTATTTAATCCCTGGGGACAAAATACCCCTTTTATCAGGCTTTACGAAGGGTAAAACTAAATGTACTCCCATCACCTACAACACTGCTCACACTGATCTGCTGTTCGTGGGCTTCCAGAATATGTTTTACAATAGCCAAACCCAGTCCGGTACCACCCTGCTCGCGCGAACGCCCCTTATCTACACGGTAAAAACGTTCGAACAAACGCCCGAGGTGTTCTTCTTTAATACCTATACCATTATCGTTAAGCGAAACCTGTATTTTATCCTGCAAGGTTTTAAAACCAACAGTAGTTGTTCCGTTTTCGCGTCCGTATTTAATAGAGTTAGTTATAAGATTAACCAGTACCTGCCGTATCCGGAATTTATCGGCCATTACCTTAACCGGTTTTTTATATTCCTGATCGAATACAAGTTTAATATGCTTTTTAGAAGAAACCAGTTCCAACTGTTCCATTACTTCCCTGCACAGGTTCACCATATCAAATTTTTCATTATCAATAATAAGCGAACCGCTTTCGAGTTGGGAAATGGTTTCCAGATCGTCAATGATATGTATCATGCGGTCTACGCTTTTATCGGCTCTTTTCAGGTATTCCACATTAATGTTTTCATCATGAATACCGCCATCAATAAGGGTAGAAATATAACCCTGAATATTAAAAATGGGTGTTTTCAGTTCGTGCGATACATTGCCCAAATATTCTTTCCTATAGTTCTCAAGTTTAGTCAAATGCTCTATTTCCTTTTGCCGGTCGCTGGCTATACGTATAATTTCCTGATTGAGCTGTTCAATAGGGTCGGCCATATCGTGGGTGTAATCATATACTTCATCCGGTTCGCGGCGGGTATGAAAATGCTTGAGTCTGAGAATGGTTTGCTCTATACGATTATAGATGATTTTCTGGTACACGAAATAAAAAAACAGGAAAGAAGTGGCAAAAGATATAAAAAGAGTTATGAACAGAAGGGAATAGGAAAACTCAATACCCAGAAAATATGTAAAGATGCGTAAGGCAATACATACGATTAGGGAAAAAGCAAAACAGGAAAATAGAAAGGTAGTTGTATTACTCTTGTTCAATTTTTTTATACAAATATAATTATACCAATGTTAACACGAAACGATCCAAAACTGTTCCGGGTTACATTGGTAAATACTGATGGATAAATATGTATTAGGCCTTGTTTTTAATTTAATTTTTAAAAAGGCGTGGAATTTTGCCTAATATGCAAACGTTTTCCGCAAACGAATGTCCTTGGAAGAACTACCGATAAAAAAATTATATTCCCCCTGATGTACTTCCCAGGATCCCTTCTCTTCATTGAAGAAAGAGAAATCATCTTTACAAAGTTTAAACGAAACGCTTTCAGACTCACCGGAATTTAAAACAACTTTTTCAAAGCCTTTTAATTGTTTTACAGGCTCGTTGGGCAGATCTTCCCTACTGCCCACATACAATTGAACTACCTCAGCGGCATTTGTTTTTCCGGTGTTTAAAATGCTTACTGTCACAATTGCAGAATCTCCGCTTTTACTAATGCTTAGGTCTTTATAGGAGAAATCGCTGTAGGAAAGGCCATGTCCGAAGGGGAACATTACCGGTATGTTGTGCTTATCTACATGACGGTAACCAACAAAAACACCTTCTTCATAATTAGAAACAAGAAATGGATTTTTATAATCGCTGAACCCCGGAGAATCGTCAATGGCAGAATAAAATGTACAAGGTAATTTACCGGAAGGGCTGATATTGCCCAATAAAATATCAGCAAGAGCATTACCTGCCTCCTGACCGCCATACCAGGTTTGTAAAATTACCGGAACCTTATCTGCCCAGTCTCTCATCATTACAGGTGTTCCGCTTATAACGGCAACGATTGTATTCGGATTTACCCTTCTGATTTCGCTTATCAGCCTTTCCTGTTGTTCCAGTTTTAAAAACTCCCTGTCTCTTGCCTCGCTTTCGTAGTGATCAGACAAGCCGATACATACTACTGCTATATCACTTTTTCGGGCAAGTTCAACAGCTTCTTTCATCAGGTCTTCACCCGGAATTTTCCAACCCAATTTCATTTCCGAAACTCCTCCATCGTTAAAGTATTCCAATCGAAAAGCGTGTTTTCCGGTTTTGGAAAATATATAACGCAGACTATCTGTTTTGGTTTTGCTGTTATTTTTCCACCAGTCGCCAATAAGCTTATTATCCATGTATATCCTTACGCCATCGTTGTGCATGATCTGGAAAATGTATTCGCCGGTTTTTGGAATATCAATGTACCCCGACCATCTTACCGAAAAATAACTATTGTCGTCGGCTCCGTGTAATTGCAAATCGGGGGCATCATAACACCAGAAATAATTTATGTTTTGATCAATTCTGGTTATTAAAGCAGAACCCGATAATTGGGTGTTGTTAAAGTATTCGGCTTTCAGTCCCGAACCAGGTTCGGCAGGAGATGAAGAAGAACTGAAATAGGGAGGGTCAATTATGCGAATATCTTTTTCAATTGTGCAGCCAAGAGCATAACTTACCTCCATGCTTTTTGGACAAAGCGCACGAAACCCCTCCAGCGGCGATACTGCATAAGAAGGGGTAACTTTTGAGCTACCACCGCCCCCCGTTCTTGCATAAGCGGCGTTTGGGCCTATAAAGGCAATGCGTTTGGCCTTTGAGTTTTTCAGTGGCAAAAGCTTATTCTCGTTTTTAAGTAGTACTATACCTTCGGTTGCAGCTTTACGGGTTACTTGACGGATCATCGTGTTATCTTTATCATTAACCGTATAGCCCATTTTGGCATCAAACAGCCCGGCTTTAAACATTATGCGTAAAAGACACTTTACTTTATTATCAATAACATTGAGTGGTATAGCTTTCTTTTCAATGGCAGGCATCAAAACGGAGTCATGCAGCGCCATGGCAAAAGGCATTTCCAGGTCAACCCCGTCTAATGCTGTTTGAACTGGTGAAAAAACAGATCCCCAATCTGAAACTACAAAGCCTTCAAAGCCCCATTGCTTCTTAAGTACCTCATGAATCAAATACCTGTTTTCGCCGGTATAAACCGCATTTATCTTATTGTAAGCACTCATCACGCTCCAGGCATTTCCTTCCTTTATAGCGTATTTAAATGCCGGGAAGTAATATTCGTGCAGGGTTTTTAAGTCTACTTTTACATCAACAGAGCTCCTTTTCCATTCCTGGTTATTACAGGCAAAATGTTTCACACAGGCTATAACCCGTTTGCTTTGCAAACCTCTTATATAAGCTGCTGCCAATTTTCCTGCTAAAAAGGGATCTTCACCGTAGCTTTCAAAGTTCCTTCCACCTATGGGGAAACGATGCATATTTACGCAGGGTGATAATAAACAATTCCTGTTTTTTTTCTTTACCTCAAGAGCCATTGCTTCGCCTATATTAAACATTAGCTCTTTATTCCACGAAGAGGCAAGGGCTATTGGGGCAGGAAATGAGGTTGATTCACCCCAACGCACACCAGCAGGCCCGTCGCACATGAGTATAGAAGGTATTCCGAGTCTTTCTATGGCTTGCGTTCCAAATCCGGTTCCTCCCAGTAGTTTTATCTTCTCCTGAAGCGTCAGTTGACCAATTAATTGATTAATTCTCTTTTCCAGACTATCATTGGTACTTTGAGCCTGCAAAAGCTGACAAAAAATAAAAGTTACGAGAAAGAATAATAAAGGTTTACTTAATAGGGTTTTTGTATGTTTGCCCATCTTATAAAATAATTAAACAATGTGAAAATTCCGGGAGTCATAAATTATTTGGATGCAAAGGAGTCAAATGTAAGATTTAGTAATGGGTACAGGCTAATACGCTCCTATTATACGTAATTACGTACAAATAAATGGTAAATAAATATAAGGAATGGGATATAGGGTGTTCTTATGAAAAAATAGTATAAAATACTTTAGAGCCGGCTGCTTAAGAAAGAAAAGGTAATCCTGCTTATCAGGGAAGATGATTTTAACTTATTTCTTATTTGCATGAGTATAACAAAGCCTGGAAGATAAGCGGCCAGAGAAAATAATATGCGAAAAAAGACAGTAACAACAGTATTGATAATGGGCGTAATTATTTATGGTTCGCAGGTGATTGCACAACCCTATTACGATACCCATGTTGTAAATAAGTATGTAAAGGAGAATAAATACATTGGTCAACTGCCGGATACCAGCTCCCCTCCATTGTTCAGCCATATTCAGGATAAGTTGCCTGTTCCGGTTTGGGCAGGACATGCAGATGTAATAAGTTGTTATTGGAAAGCCTGGTCGATCGCATTTTCCAACTTGCGCAAAGTAAATCCGGCAAATAAATTTATTGCTCCTTACATTGATCCCGCATTTAACAACTGCATATTTATGTGGGATTCGGGTTTCATGCTGATGTTTGGAAAGTATGGTCAACGGGCATTTAACTTTCAGGCTACTCTCGATAATTTTTATAACAAACAACACCCTGATGGTTTTATTTGCAGGGAAATCAGACAGGAAGACGGTTTCGACACTTTCGAACGATTTGACCCATCGAGTACCGGCCCTAATATTCTCCCCTGGTCGGAGTGGGAATATTTCCTTAACAATAAAGACACGCTGAGACTGGCAAAGGTGTTTCCACCATTGTTGGCCTATTATCAATGGTTCCGGACATATCGCTCCTGGCCTGATGGTTCATATTATTCCAGTGGTTGGGGTTGCGGAATGGATAACCAACCGCGGCTGCCGAAAGGATGCAACCGGAAGTGGAGCCATGGACACATGTCGTGGATTGATGCCACCCTGCAGGGTATATTTGCGGGTAAAATACTGGTAGATATGGCAAGGCAGCTTCACCGTTTGGAAGATGTTAAAGATATTGAGGAAGACATTGTTAAACTTAGCGCTTATGTAAACCGGAACATGTGGGATCCTCAGACAAAATTCTATTACGATCGATATCAGGATGGGACATTAAACTCGGTAAAGAGTATCGGAGCATTTTGGGCTCTTCTGGCCGGAACCTTGCATGAAAAGGATCAGAGTGGGTTCATTGATCACCTCGGCAATCCTAAGGAATTTGACAGAAAACACAGGGTGCCAACACTCGCTGCCGACCATTCCGATTACGACAGTGATGGAGGGTATTGGCGGGGTGCGGTTTGGGCTCCGGTTAATTACATGGTATTACGTGGTTTAACAAATTGTAAGCAAGATTCCCTCGCTCATGAAATTGCCCTTAATCACTTGAACAATGTGGTGTCTGTTTATAATACAACGGGCACATTATGGGAAAATTATGCTCCGGAAAAAGCACAAGGAAATGACACAAAGGATTTTGTTGGATGGACCGGCCTTGTACCTATAACCGTGTTGTTCGAATATGTTTTTGGTCTAAGGGCAAACGTGCCCGAAAATACCCTTGTTTGGGATGTGCGACTGATAGAAGAACACGGGGTAAAACAATACCCATTTGGAACAAAAGGCACCATTGATCTGTTATGCAGAAAACGAAAGAATCCCCAGGAGGCTCCGGAGTTGAGTATTTCTTCACCTGTTTCATTTAAGTTAATACTCAAATGGGAAGGTGGTAGTAAGGTAATTATGGTGAAGGCCAGAGAGGGAAAGTAAACTAACATGTACCAATAGAAAACTCTCCGGTACACGGGGAGTATACCTGCATGAACAAGCAGTAAATCCATTTACACAGGTAATACCGGTTGGAAATCTAGATTAGGTCAATTCTCCTTTCCGTCGATTGGCCTGAACATATTTATTCATTAGCATTTACCAATGTTATATTCTATTTGGTTCAATCCAAATAAAAAATTTACAATAGTAAATGCCGTTGTTATTAATGTTATGGTGCAATGTAGTGAAACGAAATTGGACCATTATATTAATGCAAACGGTATTATACCCCAATCATTTTTAGACTATTTCTCGTTAATATTGGTATAACCAGGCTTAATAAAGTATCCTGTAACGTATGGTTCCCGATATATCCCGTAATTCCTGTTCTAGTTCTACGTTATGAGCATTATCAATATCTGTAATTACATAACCAATATTCTCGTTGGTCTTGAGGTATTGCCCTAAAATGTTAAAATCATAATCCGAAAGAATAGTGTTAATTTGTGCCAATATACCTTTTACATTTTCGTGAATGTGCATAATACGGTGGGCATTCTGCAATTCGGGTAATTGTATTTCGGGTAGATTTACACTTCCATGACTGGTTCCGGTGTTGATGTATTGAATAAGCTTGCCTGCTACATAATGCCCAATATCTAATTGGGCTTCCTCAGTGCTTCCGCCAATATGCGGAGTAAGAATTACGTTCGGAAGGTCACGCAGTTCTGAAACAAACGATTCGTTATTGCTGGCGGGCTCTTCCGGAAACACATCTATTCCCGCACCACTTACCTTACCGCTTTTCAGGTTTTCAATCAGAGCCGGAATATCCACTACATGTCCACGTGAAATGTTTAGCAGCACTACACCATCTTTCATATAACTGAAAGCCTTTGTATCAATCAGGTTCAGATTATTCTTACGACCGTCTACATGCAGAGTGATAACATCTGAAACCGCAAGCAACTCCTTTAAGGAAGAGCACTTCCGGGCATTGCCCAAAGCCAGACGATCAACCAAATCATAAAAGAATACTTTCATTCCCAGTGCCTCAGCCAGAATTGAAAGTTGTGTGCCAATGTTACCATAACCTACTATACCCAGTTTCTTCCCGCGCAATTCCATGCTGCCTCTGGCCGATTTGTCCCATATACCTTCGTGCATTTTATTGCTCTTTTCAAAGATATTCCTTACTAACATAATCATTTCACCTAAGGCCAGCTCAACTACTGAACGGGTATTGCTATAAGGGGCATTAAATACCGCTATTCCTTTGCGACAACAGGCCTCCATGTCAACCTGATTCGTACCAATACAGAAAGTACCTATGGCGTGCAGTTTGTTGGCTTGTTCCAGTACTTTCTTACTGACTCTTGTTTTAGAACGTATGCCCAGAATACTTACATGTTTTATTTTTTCGCACAATTCATCTTCACTAAGAGCTGAAGACATACTTTCAACGGCATAACCCTCTTTTTCAAAAATACGACAAGCATCAGGATGAATGTTTTCGAGCAACAGAACCCGTATACGGTTCTTGGGGTATGATACGGAAGCTTTATAAGACAGATCGTACAAGATTTCATCCAGCGACGGGGCATGACGATCGGCTTTAGACACCACTACTTCTCTGCTTACATTTTCAGTAAAGGCATAAAACTTCGATACAACTCCCGCCTGTAAGGTTTCATAATCGGTATACCCATCACCAATCATAATTACCTCACCATCCAGGTTGAGGGTACGGATCTTTCTTACCTTACCCTGATTTTCGCAGAGTTCATCGGTTTCATCAAAACCAATGATCTTACCTTCGTGGTCGAAGCGGAAAGTATTGGCCAGCACAAATTCTGGTTCTATACCATATTCCTGCACAATGGGCGCAATAATTTCTTTAAAGCCGTTTGAGATGATATAAATGTGACTCGCATGTTGTTTGAAAAAGGCACGATTACGAACCACCGAAGCCGATACTTTATTACGAAGAGCCTCAATGAGATGACCAATATGATCGCGGTTGGCCTGAAGCAGGGCTATGCGCTGCGTGAGTGATTCTTTTAAGGAGAGTTTACCTTCCATGCCCAGGTTGGTGAGGCGTTGTATCTCGGCTAATACCTGCCTGCCCGCAGGGCTCTTTTCATAAATCAATTCACAGAGTACATCCAGGGCTTCTACCTGGATAAAGGTACTATCGAAATCGAAAATAAACGTTTCGTTTTTTTTTGTTACTGTATTCATGTGTAATTAAAGTTCTTTATGTTTTTGTCACATGGCATATCCCGCCATCGCACTTTATCCTCATTAAGCCTTTGTGTACGACGATCATGGATATTTCATGAGTGGTGTGGTTGAATGATTTTAACGGTAATGAAAGCCCGAGCAATAAATGCTAAATGTTTCAGAAGCTGTTGTTAGCCGCTGATGAAAAAATAAATGAATAATAATTAATATGAAATGCTTACACCCCCACAGGGGATGATGAAGATGAGTTAATCGAAGATCTGTTGAGAAGTAAAGCGGTTATACCTGAAACCATACCGACAATGCCCCATAACAGGAACAGGATGTATGATATTGCGATTTTCAGTAACACGGTTAATTCATCAAGTATGTAAATATAGCCGGAAAAATTAAGCTGGCCAATAAACTGCAACGGAGTTTTCGAAGTGTACTTCATTTATCTGTCTCCTTCCTGTTAATTCAGAACTATAAACGCTTCGCTCACAACTCACCGCTACTTATCAAGCCAAGTCCACCATCTGCAAACCGGAAATTCATTTGACCGGAACCACTGTGTTTATTTGTAGTGTTATGGTAAGATTATTAAAACGTACAGAAATATCAATAAACTCATGGCTAACCACGATTTCAGCCTTTTGGTTTAGGTTGCTGAGCCTGCCGAAGCATGGCTTTTTACTTTTTACTTAACAGTAGTAATTAATCCATTTGGTTTTATGGAAATATCCCCGGCTTTGTGTCTAAATGTTAAAATGGATGCATCCCTTAAATAACCATCACTATGAACAACGAAAAATATTTCCGGATTCAAATTCCGAAACCTTGCCACAAGAACTGGAATAAAATGTTGCCTGATGAAAAGGGGAAATTTTGTCAGTCCTGTCAGAAGTCGGTTTACGATTTCAGCAATAAGAGCGATGAGGAAATATACGAAATTGTTTCTTCGAAGAAAGACGAAAAACTCTGTGGTCGCTTTTGCTCTACTCAACTGAACAGACCTATAAACCCTACTGTAAAACTCGACCGGCATCCCGGGAATATTAGCGTAACAAAAGCTTTTGTTATTGCACTTTTTCTTGTATTTGGGGCTTTTTTATTCAGCTGTGTCGAACAGGGTGAGCAGAAGGCAAGACAAGCAGGTATGGAAGCTCATGAAAAAGAAATTCTCATGGGGGAAGTAAATTCACATTCTACAAAAATACAAGCTGAAGTTCGTATTGATCTTATAAAGACTGATACTGTGGCAGTTTCTGAATTTATAACAAAAGGTCAAATAATGGTAGCCGGAGGACTCCGGTTTGTAGATGTGGATACGACTGATAGTAAAAGTGCCGCAGGATCGGATACTCCTCTGAATACTGTCGGAACAGGTACTACGGAATGGCCGGAAACATATATTCCTGGCGGAGCAGGGAATGCTGAAATACTTATTGAACATAGTGAACAGGATTCATTAATTGTTGCTGATACCCTGAACAAAACCGGATCAGAAAATCAGCTTAATACTGATGAAACAAGATTTCAGATCTTCCCCAATCCTTCGGTCGGTAATTTCACATTAGCTTATTTGCTAAACGAGCCGACAGTTGTATATGCTGAACTACTTGATGTAAAAGGGGTGTTGCTGGAAACTTTGATAAAGCAAAGCATGCAACATAGTGGTCAATACCGGATGCCCATCGGTTTGAGTCATCTGCCCAATGGAGTTTATTTATGCCGGTTAAGACTGGGGGAAAAGGTCTATCAACAGAAAGTAATCATTCAACCTTGATGCTGGATATGGAGAGTAGAACTAAATGGGATTACCAGTCCGGGCTTTCCGATGGCTTTTCTTTATACCTTCAACTTGTTTATTGGAAAGACCAATTGGTTGACCTAACAGACGGTTTGGTTACCGTATAAGCCGGTGCAGACGCTTTAGTGGTACTTTCGTACAATGAATCTGTAAATCAATCTCGAAACCCCCACACCATGAAAAAAAACTATTCTTTCTTTACGAGGGTGCTTATGTTATTTGCACTAATTACCACAACCAGGGCACAAACCACTATTTTTTCCGAAAACTTTAATGGCTCGACGCTTCCCTCAGGATGGTCGGTGATTAGTACGGCCACCGATGGAGGTTTTATTGTAGGAAGCGCCAACAGTATGGGAAGTGTTGTATTTCCGATACCGAATAACGGAACAAATATCATAGCCACCAGTGATAGTAAATGCAATTGCGACAAATCAAACGACAGACTTTTGTTCCCGAAACTGAATATGTCCAGCTATACACATTTATTTCTATCGCTTGATAAATTCTACTTTGCATCCTCTAATCAGGGAAAAACAGAATCAGCGGTTGTACTTGCCTCAACCGATAGCATTACCTGGAACGTAATCGATTCGATAGAGGCCAATGCCGCCCCGGGTTATGTTAATCAGACAATAGACATTAGCAGTCTGGCCGGACAAGCTGCCGTATGGCTGGCCATTAAATACAGCGATGGTGGAGGCTGGTTGTATGGATTAGCCATGGACAACATTAAGATATACGAACCTCCCTCAGGTCTGAACCTTGCGCTTACTACCGTAGAAGTGGGTAAACAAAATCCTATGCCAGCTTTTACACCTTTTAGCAAATACCTTACCGGCTTACCCCTCACTTTAAGGGCTACAATAGCCAATCCCGGAACAATAACTGTCAATTCTTTTGATATAGTTTGGTCTGACGGTATAAATACCCATACCAAACAAGTAAGTGGTGTCAGCATTGCGCCCTTGGCTACTTATATTGTTGAAGATGTTGGTAATCCGTATATAACACTATCGGGAGCGCATACCATAACCGCAAAAATACAAAACATCAATAATGGTGCGACAGATATCAATACGGCCAATAATAATGGTTCCTTTACCGTTACCGGCGTAGCTCCGCATCCGGACAAGAATATTCTGGCAGAAGAAGCTACCGGTGCCTGGTGCGGGTTTTGTGTTCGGGGTATTGTTTTTATGGATTATATGCGACAAACTTATCCCAATAAATTTATGGGCGTAGCCGTACATGAAGACGATATTATGGAAGTTTCAGGGTATTCCCTTTCATCGTCCTACCCGGGCTTTAGCGGTTATCCTTCGGTGGTTATTAATCGTAGCAGCCTTATTGACCCTATGGACATGGAAGAATCATTGATCAATGAGATAACCCAAACACCGCCTGTAGTAATTGGTGTTAATGCCGTTATGGATGCAAATACCCGGTTGCTTACCGTTAATCTGACTGGTAATTTCTCACAAAACCTGTCGGGCGATTACCGCTTTAATGCCGTGGTAACAGAAGACAGTGTGCACGTGCTGGATACGGCTTATTCCCAGGTTAATTATTATACTGCCAATGCGTATGGCCCAATGGGTGGATTTGAAAACCTGCCGGAAGAAATTCCTTCAGCAAATATGTATTACGATTTTGTAGCCAGAAAAATATGTGGGCAGTGGGCAGGTACAGCAGGAAGTTTACCTGCAACTATCAGTTCCGGATCCGTACACAATTATACTTTTACGTATACAGTACCTGCTAATTACAATGCCCAGCACCTGAAGGTAGTGGGAATGGTGATTGCAAATGGAAATGGAAAAGTACAAAATGTTAATTCGGCTAAAGTAACTATTGTCACAGGCATAGCCGATGTGGACAAAGTACTTGACGGCCTCGATGTGTATCCCAACCCATTTACCGGTAGTACAACTGTTGAAGTGGATTTGAAGAGTCAGCAACAAGTAAGACTCACCCTGACAGATATATTGGGCAATGAAATAAGGCAAGTATATAATGGTACAATGCCTTCCGGAAAACATAACTTACGTTTGGAAGCCAACACCTTAAGTAGCGGAATTTATTTTCTTCGGGTGAATATTGGTGGTGTCAATTTAACCAAAAAACTGGTTGTTCAGTAATTTGAACGAATAGCCGTTCTTGTTATACCAATGTTAAGGAGAAACAGTTCAAAACTGTTAAAACCATCCTGAAAATCAGGATGGTTTTTTTGTTTGTATAGATTCATGAAGAGTTAGGAAAGAACGCCCATCATTTTCACCATATCCTTGTCGGGTGCAGGAATAATTTTTAAGGCGATCTCAAAAGGAACATAGCAGATTTCTTTATCCTTAATCCCTAACATTACACCGCTTTTTCCCTGAAGCAGTGCCTCAACCGCACCGAACCCCATTCGGGCAGCATTTACCCGTTCCATGCAGGAAGGAGCGCCCCCGCGTTGCATGTGTCCAAGCACAGTAAGCCGCACTTCGGATTGCGGGAATTTTTCTTTGATACGCGTATAAACAGCGTGGGCTCCTCCATCAATGCCTCCTTCTGCTACCATAATTATTTTACTTACTTTCTCCTTTCGTCCATGCTCTATGCGCTCAAGTAAATTTTGAATGGCATTGTCCGATTCGGGTATCAGAATTCCTTCAGCTCCAACACCAATACCACTGTTGAGTGTAAGTACACCTGCATCCCTGCCCATAACCTCCACAATAAATATTCTGTTATGACTTTCTGCGGTAGCCCTTAGTTTATCTACCGCAGCAATAACAGTATTTAATGCAGTATCATAACCAATGGTTGTATCGGTTCCTGCCAAATCATTATCTATGGTTGCCGGACAACCAATAAAAGGAATAGAACAATACCTGCGGAATTCTACAGCACCGGTAAAACTTCCATTACCCCCAATTACAACAACACCTTCAATGCCATGTTTGTGAAGATTAGCAGCGGCAACCTTCATGCCGTCAGAAGTGCGAAAGCGCTCGCTCCGAGCCGATTTCAGTATAGTACCCCCCAGATGAATAATATTGGAAACCGATTGATGATTCAATTCAATAAAATTGTCATCAATCATACCTTCGTAACCTCTGACAATACCCATTACTTCAGCGTGGTAGTACAGGGCAGTTCTAACAACAGCCCTAATACAGGCATTCATGCCCGGAGCATCTCCTCCGGAAGTGAAAACAGCAATTTTTTTCATGAGTAAAATTTAAATACCCAGGCAGTAGAAAAGATAGCGATCATAGATTTACCAGTCTTTCCAGCAGCTCTTCTTTTTTTCCAAAACTCGAGTGCGCCGTAATATTTCCTTTCAGAATAATTTCTCCGGTGCCTTTGTAAAACCGGGTAACGCATTCCAAATTGACTACCCACGATTTATGGGTTCGGAAAAATGTGCGCTTATCCAGTAATTTCTCATATTCTCCGATGTTTTGCGAGGAGACTTCTTTAATATTGTTTCTAAGATAAAAAGTCGTGTATTTCCCATCAGCTTCCATACATATAATATCATTAACATTCACTATAGCAAAGTTGTCTTTGGAAGAAATAATCAGCCGTTTCTGACCGTTTTCGGTTTCTTTCTCCTTTTTTTGCCGGATTGTGAGCGGAGGGTTTTCAATGAATTTTTTCAATAATATGGGTATCTCCTCTTTCAGCATATCCTTTTGGATGAACACTACATCACTGTTTGTGGGAGCGGGGTTACGGTCATTGTCCAGACTTATGATAACCGCCAGGAAATCTCTTTGGGGATGTTTTAATAGAAAAAGTGCAATTTCACCAGGGTTGGTCATATAATCGAAAAACACAAGATCAGGTTTAAATTGCTCAATGAGTCCGGGGCATGTTTTTATGGAACCCGCATTGGCTAATACATCAATGGAGGGCGCAGCTTTCTCAAGCAACTTTTCCAGCTGGGAGCTGTTATTCGTATCCTCTCCTATAATTACACATCTGATTTTCATAGGTGCTATTTTGGTGGTAAGTATTTGCATTTCGGACAATTTTTTAAAGGCAATACCATCCCGATCCGGTAATTTGAACCGGGAAAATTGAATCGCCAACTTTTTTACACGTGTACTTGATCAAACTCAGGGCATCAACTTCTCAGGCGCGATCTTGGTTTTCTATAAAGCGACCTATAACAATCCGAGTATTCCGTGAGAGATGTGGATGCTGCATAGCTAATCATTATTCGTTATCTCTTCGATAAAAATAGAACAAAATGGCACGGAAATCAAGCGTTTTATTTTCTGCTGAGTATTTCATATTACCTTAATTAAAACGATTTAGGCGCATTTTGTTACCAAATATTGATGTTTTGTTAATTACGACGGGGCTTTCATAGAAAGCCTAAAAAAGTGCCCGCAGGTTTTAGTATTATTGTGAGATTAAAATAAGTATAGATAGTCGCTAAAATAGTATAGCTGCTTTTCTGCTTTTTTTGGTCTTCAGCGTTTAAAAGAATCACTTAAAACTAAAAAAATGAAACTGAACCTTTACGTAATTGCAAAGAAGGCGCAAAACAATTTTAAGACTGGAATAATTCCAGTATGGATAATTGTAATGATTACACTATTTAACTATTCGTCTTTTGCTCAATATAGTGGTCCACCGGAACCCACACTTACGCCCGGTAATTCATCCGATAAGGGAATGACCAGGGAAATTGAAGAGCTACAGAATTACAAACTGAATAATAAAGCGGCCTCGGAGCAGTTAGAGCAGTTTATTCAGAATTATATTACCACTCATAAACAGGAAAAAACAGCGGCATTGCCGGATACAACCTGCGTAATAACCATTCCAATAGTGTTTCATGTGTTTCATCCAAGTGGAAGTACGGGTGTTCCTCTAAGTCAGATCGACTATGCGGTTAAGGATCTTAATATAACATTTGCCGGAACAGATGCAGCATATCAGAATGTGGCTTCACAGTTTGCAGGCATTAAATCTTATACCAAAATAAGGTTTGCCCGTGCTCTTATCGACCCTAAGGGTAATCCAACCACGGGTGTTGTATATTATAAAGATAAACAGCCCGGCTTTGGTAATGGCAGCGGCTACGATGCTGAAATAGCCAGTGTAGCCTGGGATAATTACAAGTATTTTAATATATACCTTCAGTTTGATTTATATGCGAATAACCAAACCAATAATTCGGGGGTATGCTGGTATCCCGACCAAAACATGAGTAATAATGGAACTGCCCGCATGGTTTATAACTATGTATACTTTGGTCAGGGAGGCTCTTCGTATAATAATCTGGAATTTAACCAAACCTTTACACACGAGGCAGGCCACTATATGAATCTTGCCCATACTTTTGATGGAAACAGTTGCTCTGGTGCTGGTGATAATTGTAACGACACGCCTCCCACAGATATAGCTGCCGGAGGCTGTACCGGAACCCGCTGTGGTGGGGTTATAAACGGGAGTAATTATATGGACTATAACAATACCTGTTATATGAATTTCACTATGGATCAGAACACACGAATGGAAGCCGCTTCCCAGCATGCTTCCCGTGCTACATTATGGAAGTACGACAATCAGGTGGCTACAGGAATTTTAGATCCTAATTCTACCAAGGCGTGTGTAATGGCCAGCAAGTTCTTTTCCTTCTCTAAAACAAAACTCGATGAAGATATAGCCAATAATGGTAGTATAGAAACCCCACCTGTTAAAATATATGCCTGTGGCGGAGCGCAATTTACCAAAATGGGTCAAACCCTTGCCTCCGGAACGGATTATACCCTGACCAATGTGCCTGCTGGTTTAACAGCGGCGATTGTTACAGACGCTAATGGAAAAGTTGCTACTTTGACTTTTTCCGGTAATGCCGGCAGTCATCAGGCTGTTAATTCCGTAAATAATATGTTACTTACGTTCACCAATGCCGCAGTAACTGGAGGCAATGTAAGTGCGATTACCAATTATACCAAAACTCTTAGTATAAAATTCAAGGATACCTGGAAGTATACTTGTGCTACTCCGAATAAAACAGTGACCTCTTCTGCAACCTGGCAAAATTTTGAAACAGCCGGACCAATTCCACGTTATTATGGTTTATGGTATAATGGTGGAAGCTACTATATTGAAAATTACGGAAGAGCTCTTATAACTACCAGTGCAAGCAGCGATAATATTGCTTTTGTCCCTGCAGGAACAACTATTGGTGCTTCCAGCACCTGGAGGGCAGGTGGAAATCAAGGCGTTCTTTATTCCAATGCTTACACAAGCCTAAATAACCTTACGGGTTATGTAGGTTTCAGAATGCAAGCCGGAAATGATTATTATTATGGTTGGATGAAAGTTACTGTTTCTTCTACCAGCGGTGTAACTTTGCTGGAGTACCAATACAATAATAAACCCAATGATCCGATTGTAGCAGGATCAGCCTGCTCAACCGGTATTTCTCTTGCAGAAGTGCTGGATAAATCAATTATGGCCTATCCAAACCCGGCAAATCAGGAATTTATACTGGGCAATATGGCCGACGATTACATTGGTGGCGTATATGAAATATACAGCCTCGAAGGAAAACTACTCGAAGTAAAACAAATTACCCATGTGGATACACGTGTAAACAGTGGTAACCTTTCACAAGGAGTATATATTCTTTCCATACTAAATAAAGACAAATCAAGAAAGGCATACATTCGTTTATGTGTAGAACATTAATAAAGGTTTTGGGGAGGTAAGGTGAGAGAATAAACCACCTGCTTTGAAAAGAGTAGTACTATGGTTTTTTCTTAAACAGAAGCATTGCCTGATTTTATCGGGCAATGTTTTCTTTATCCCACCTGCGATCAGATAATATTGGTATTCAGTATAGGTATCAGGCGAAGTTTAGCTCAACGGCGTCTGCTAAACAGATGGAGAACAGATGCTGGCTAAATAACAAAGAAAGATATACAACAATGAAAAGGAGTCGTACTAAACCGCAATCAGAACCAAAAGATCAAATAAAGAGGGATTTATTAAGGTGTCTGAAAAACCTGGCAATGGAAGCAAGGCAAAGGAAAGTAAAATCAATGCGACAGAGCGATTTTTTTTCCTCATGTTGAGCTCTGGAAAATAACCTACTGCGATTATAGATGTTGCCCGAAAGTATTTAAAAGGTTAGCAAAAAGGCAGGGCTGATGAAGTTTCGCAAAATATTAGCCATTAACACCCTCTATTGTATCATAATCCTGTCATTTATGCAAGACCTCTTATCCAACCGGTAACTGCTTAAATTTACCAGCAATAAATCTTTGAATAAACACTTATTACCCGCTTAAATTAGCCTCTATCAGATTAGTTAACTTTATTTAAAAACCGTAAAATCCCTTATGAAGTATAAAAAAATTCTTCCCAACGTAATTTTATCTTTTTTGATTCCGTTCTGCTTAACTGTACAAATGCAGGCTCAGTCTGCTAAAAATTTTATCATCCAGAATTTAACTGCTGCCGAATGGAAATTTTCGGAGGTCAATACAGGTAAATGGTTGAAAGCAACCGTACCAGGCACTGTGCATACTGACTTACTGAATAACAAAAGTATCGAAGATCCTTATTACAGAGATAATGAAAATAAATTGCAATGGATAGGCGAAAAAAATTGGGAATACAAGGGCAATTTTAGTGTTGGAGATGAAATAATGACTAAAGAAAGAATTGATCTTGTTTTTGAAGGACTAGACACCTATGCTGATGTTTTTCTGAACGATAAAAAAATACTTTCTGCCAACAATATGTTCCGGCATTGGGAAGTGGATGTTAAGCCTTTTCTGAAACAGGGAAATAATGAGATAAGGGTGATATTTTACAGTTCGGTAGGAATAAATACGGAGGCAAATAACAAAAGCAGGTATAAATATGCCGATGCTTATGTGTTTACCCGTAAAGCAGCTTATCAATATGGATGGGATTGGGGGCCCGTGTTTATTACTTCGGGTATCTGGAAACCGGTATATTTAAGAGCCTGGAATAAAGTACGATTAAATGATGTGCACATTATTCAGAAGGAAGTTTCGGAAAAGAAGGCTTTGCTCAGTGCCAGTTGTAACATAAAGTCTACTATTTCGCAGAAAGCAGAATTGAAAGTATTCTGCGAACAATTGAATAAAACATTTTCCCGGAAAATTGAGTTGAAAGCCGGTGATAACAACGCTGTAGTAGATATAGCCATCAATTCTCCCAAGTTATGGTGGTCAAGGGGTTTGGGCGATCCTTTCCTGTATACATTTAAAACAGAAGTAGTTTACGAAGGTGCTGCAAAAAGTAATCAGGTACAAACAACAACCGGTATTCGTACCGTTAAAGTAGTACAGAAGCCAGACTCCCTTGGCAAAAGTTTTTATGTAGAACTGAATGGCGTTCCGGTTTTTATGAAAGGAGCCGATTATATCCCTCAGGATATGTTCCCGCCAAGAGCCACGGATTCGGTCTATAATTTCACAATTAAACAGGCTGTAATGGCCAATATGAATATGTTGAGGGTGTGGGGAGGTGGTTTTTATGAAAACGACATATTTTACGATCTCTGTGATAAAAACGGTATACTGGTTTGGCAGGATTTTATGTTCGCCTGCGCTATGTATCCCGGTACGGAAGAATTTTTTGATAATGTAAGAGCCGAAGCCCTGGATAACATCACCCGCCTCAGAAACCATGCCTGCATAGCTTTATGGTGTGGGAATAACGAAAATTATATTGGCTGGAAAGACTGGGGCTGGTCAAAACCTTATTCAAAAGCAGATTCGGCTCAGATTTGGCATGATTACGAGAAATTATATGAAGACTTGTTGCCAAAGATTGTTGAACAGTGTGATCCGGGCAAATTTTACTGGCCTTCTTCACCCAAGCATGGCTGGGGTTATCCTGTGAATAAGGATGGCGATGTACATTATTGGGGGATATGGCACGATGAAGAACCTTTTGAATGTTTTGATAAAAAGGAAAATATAGGAAGATTTATGAGTGAATATGGTTTTCAGGGAATGCCGGAAATGAAATCCATTAGGGAATTTACACTGCCTGAAGACAGAAACATAAGAACCGAAGTGATGAAACTACATCAGAAGCACAGGGTGGGTTTTCCGGTTATTGACAAATACATTGGCTGGTATTATAAATGGCCTAAAGACTTTGAATCTTATGTTTACGTAAGTCAGTTGGTTCAGGCCAGGGGTATTGGGCAGGCTATTGAAACGCATCGCCGTTCTATGCCGCACTGCATGGGCACGCTTTACTGGCAAATAAACGATTTGTATCCGGTAACTTCCTGGGCCAGTATTGATATGTATGGCCGGTGGAAAGCGTTGCATTACAAAGTAAAAGAACTTTATGAGGATTATATGCTAACTGTGCACCGGGAAGGAAATATGCTGAGAGTATATGTGGTTTCGGATAAACTGAAAGATGTGCCTTTACAACTCGAAGTGAAAATGGCAGATTTTTCTGGGAAAGAAACATATAAAAGGAAGGTGGATATAGTTGTAAGTGGCAATACCAGTAAAACCTATTTTGAGGTACATATCGATAGCTTACTTGGCGCAAAACGTAAACCTAAGTGGATGCTTGAGTCGAAGAATGTTATTCAGACCCAATTACTGGAAAAAAATAAAGTACTGGCCGAAAACCTTTATTATTTTGTTGCTCCCAGAGATCTTTTGTTGAACAAGCCACAAATAACAATAAAAGAAGTAAAAAAAGAAGCAGATGAATATGTTTTGGAGTTGAATACGGATAAATTAGCTAAGAATGTGTTTTTGAGTATAGATGATTATGAGGTATTTTTTAGCAACAATTATTTCGACCTTCTGCCTGGCAAGCCATATCTTGTAAAATGCAAATCGGCTAAGACTATAACAGAGATAGAGAAGAAGATTCATATCTTTAGTCTGGTCGATTCTTATTATGCCCAGTAGCTTACTATACTTAATGAATATCCATTAGTGTTGCACACAAATGCTTAATGAAAATAAAGGGCAGTTACTGGATATTTTGTAGGGCAAAACATAAAGAAATTAACGCATATGAAATAACCATGTTTCCGGGAACACAAACAATGATGAAGTTTATCCCAAACTGGTTATTCCATATGACAATTTTAATACAATAAACTACACATGAAATACCCATGAGCGGATTCGACCGCAAACACCGATGAATTTTCGTAGCATTACGTAACCAAAACACGTAACCATCATGAAAAAAGAAATCCTTTACCAACAGGTCATCGAGGTAGGTTGTG